>Ga0187814_10000801_pt1 | contig 11351 bp, 10 predicted proteins | sample NC_S_4_FD_132450 | JGI IMG/M metagenome (GOLD analysis project Ga0187814, IMG submission 132450) | Wetland sediment microbial communities from Neuse River Estuary, North Carolina, USA - ASW-S_4 | ecosystem: Environmental > Aquatic > Freshwater > Wetlands > Sediment | place: USA: North Carolina...
ACCCACACGTACCCGGCTACCGACCCGACGTCCGGGGGCTGGCGGTGAAGTTCTACCTGCCGGACGGCTCCCGGACCGACCTCGTCGCCCAGACGGTTCCGCGGTTCACCGTTCGCACCCCTGACGCGTTCATCGAGCTGATGCTTGCGCAGCGAGCCCCGCGATGGCGTGGCGGCTGCCCGTGTTCTTCGTCCGGCACCCTCAGGCGCTGGTCAACCTTGCGCCCGAGCTTCCCGCGCTCCAGCCGATCGCCAACTACGCGACGTGCCCGTACTTCGCGATCCATGCCTACCGGTTCATCGATGCGAAGGGCGGGTCGCGGTACGTCCGCTACACGCTCGTGCCCGAGGCGGCCGAGCAGCGGCTGTCGCTGCGCGAGGCAAGGCGCCGGGGGCGCGACTATCTGCAGGAGGAGATCCGCCAGCGCGTGGCTCGCGAGCCCGTGCGCTTCACACTCAAGCTCCAGGTCGCCGGTCCAGGCGACACCGAATCGGTCAGACGGCGGATGGCTTGACGGATCTGCGGACTGACGGGGCCGCGGCGCTCGAGTGGGCGGCGCGATACCTGGAGCGCGTCGGTGAGCTGCCGGTGCTTGCCCAGGTGGCACCGGGCGAGATCCGCTCGCGCCTCCCGGCGAGCCCACCGGATGAGCCCGAGCCGTTCTCGGCCGTATTGCGGGACCTCGACGAGGTGCTCCTACCCGGCGTGACGCATTGGCAGCACCCCCGCTACTTCGCGTACTTCGCGACCAGCTCTTCGGAGCCCGCGATCCTGGCGGAGCTGCTGGCGGCGACGCTCAACTCCGTCGCGATCCTGTGGCGGACCGCGCCGGCCGCGACCGAGCTCGAGGGGGTCGTGCTGGCCTGGGCCGCCCAGCTGCTGGGGCTGCCGGCCGGATGGCATGGTCACATCGAGGACACCGCCTCGACCTCGACCCTCGCCGCGATCATCGCCGCGCGTGAGGCCACGGGACGCTACGTCGTGGTCTGCTCAGAGCAGGCCCACTCCTCGGTGGACAAGGCTGCCCAGATGCTAGGGATGCGCCTGCGAACCGTGCCCTGCGATTCCGAGTTCCGGATGCGGACGGACGCCGTCGGCGATGTGTCCGATGCCGCCGCTGTCGTCGCGACAGTCGGTACGACCGCGTCGACGGCGGTTGATCCGGTCCCGGCGATTGCGGACGCATGCGCGGCGGCGGGGACCTGGCTGCACGTCGACGCCGCGTACGCCGGCGCGGCGATGGTATGCCCCGAGCATCGCTGGGCGTTCGAGGGTGTCGAGCGGGCGGACTCGGTGGTCGTCAACGCCCACAAGTGGATGCTCACGCCGATGGACTGCTCGCTACTCTGGTCGCGCCGTCCCGAGGATCTACGCAACGCGTTCAGCGTGATCCCCGAGTACCTGCGAACGCCGGACGCGGAGGATGCGCTCAGCCTGAGCGAGTACGGCCCCGCCCTGGGGAGGCGCTTCCGCGCGCTCAAGCTGTGGGCGGTGCTCCGCTGTCACGGCCGAAGCGGGCTTCAGGCGCACGTTCGTCGCGGCATGGAGCTCGCGGCGATGTTCGAGCGCTGGGTAGCGGAGGAGCCGGCGTGGGAGCTGTGCGCGCCGAGGAACTTCTCGGTGGTGTGCTTCAGGCTGGCCGGGTCTGATAACCGCAACCGAGCGCTGCTCGAGCGGGTGAACGCCACCGGGGAGATCTTCATCTCGCACGCAGTGTTGAACGGCCGCTACGTGCTGCGGCTGGCGGTCGGCCAGATGAGCACCACCGAGGAGGATGTGCGTCGCGCTTGGGATGTGCTGAGGCGGGAATCCTCCAGCCTGTGAAAAGCAGAATCGGCGTTTGCGGTGTCGCTGTGCGCGGCCGCCGTCGGATGCCCGGCAGCAAGCGCCCACAGCCTGCCGTCTCCGATTCCCAACCCGACTCCAATCCCCAACCTCAACACCCCGCCTGCCCCTGCATATCTGGGCGGCCCGGCAACGCCCGTCCGATCACCGGCATCCCCCCGGTTCGCAGAACCCGTACATGGGGATCGAAGGCTGCCACGTAGGCGAGCTGCTCGGGCGGCGCGGCGATCGCCTCGGCGGGGCTGCGCTAGAAGGTGGAGTCCACCCGGCCTACTTCAACTCCGCGCTCGTCCTCCCCAGCAGCAGCCGGGAGATGATCAGCAGCTGGATCTGCTGGGTGCCCTCGAAGATGTCGAGGATCTTGACGTCGCGTGCCCACTTTTCCAGCAGCTCGCCCTGTCCATAGCCGATGGCGCCCGCGAGGGCCACGCAGCGAAGCGCCACGTCGGTGCCCACGCGGCCGGCCTTGGCCTTGGCCATCGACGCCTCCAGCGAGTTCGGTTTGCGGTTGTCGGCCATCCAAGCCGCCCGCAGCGTCAGCAGCCGCGCGGCCTCCCAGTCGGACTCCATCGAGATGAACTCCGCCGCGGCGGCGGGCTGGGCGTGGAGCGGGAGGTCGTAGTCGATCCGCAGGCCCGCCTCCTCGAGCAGCTCGCGGGTGCGGTCGAGGCATGCCCGGGCCACGCCGATCGCCATCCCGGCCACGAGCGGGCGCGTATTGTCGAACGTCTGCATCACGCCACTGAAGCCGGCCTTCGGCGCGATCTCCGGGCTGCCGAGGAGGTTCTCCTTGGGTACGCGGCAGTCCTCGAGCACGAAGTTGGCCGTGTCCGAAGCGCGGATCCCGAGCTTGTGCTCGAGCCGGTCGAGCTTGAGCCCCGGGTTGTTGCGCTCGACCACGAACGACTTGATCGCCGCGCGACCCTTGCTGGCGTCGAGTGTCGCCCACACCACGATCAGGTCGGCCCGGTCGCCTGAGGTCACGAAGATCTTCTCGCCGTTGAGGACGTACTCGTCGCTGTCCTCGTCGTAGCGTGCCGTGGTGCGGATCGCCGCGGAATCCGAGCCGGCCTCAGGCTCGGTGATCGCCATCGCCGCCCACTTGCCACCGAAGCGCTTCAGCTGCTCCTCGTTCGCCACTGCGGCGATCGCGGCCTGGCCCAGGCCCTGGCGGGGCATCGTCAGCAGCAGGCCCACGTCGCCCCAGCACAGCTCGATCAGGCCTAGCAGGCTCGCCATGTTGCTGCCGTTGCGGTTGCCGGTCCGCTCGCGGGTGGAGGCACCGTTGCCCCCGGAGGCGGAGCCGACCGTGCCCACGCCCGCCCCGCCGATCCCGCCGCCCTCGTTCATCCCGTCGATCGCCGCGGCGAGCATGTCGAGCTCCTTGGGGTAGGTGTGCTCGGCCAGGTCGTACTTGCGGGAGTTGGCGCGGAAGATCTCCGTCGCCACCATGTGCGCCTGGCTGACGAGCTGCTCGAACTTCTTGGGAACCTCGAGGCTGATCATTAGACGAGAAGCGCTCCCTCCATCAACCCGACCGCGCGGAGGTCGCGATACCAGCGCTCGACCGGGTGCTCCTTCACGTAGCCGTGGCCGCCCAGCAGCTGGACGCCGTCTGAGCCGATTGCCACGCCGCACTCGGCGCACAGGCGGTGGGCCAGCGCGGCCTCCCGCCCGAAGCTGAGGCTCTGGTCCGCTCGGCTGGCGGCTCTGTACGTGGCGAGGCGCATGCCGTCCAGCTCGATCGCGATGTTCGCGACCGTGAACGCGACTGCCTGCCTGTTGGAGATCGGCTCGCCGAACGCGCGGCGGTCGTTGACGTAGCGGATGACGTAGTCGAGCACCGCCTGACCGGTGCCCACGGCGAGCGCGCACCAGCCGATGCGGCCCAGCTGCACGCACTCGGAGTAGACGGCGGGGTCGCCTCCGCCGAGCAGCGCCGACGCCGGTAGCTTGACGTCTTCGAAGATCAGCCTGCCCGTGCCCCCGGCACGGACGCCCATCGCCGGCTCGGGCTCGACGCTGATCCCCTCGGTCTTGGACTCGACGATGAACAGCGCCGGACCCCCGTCCTCAAGCTCGGCGCCGACGATGAATAGCTCGCCGTCGGGGGCGCGGGGCACGAGCGACTTGACCCCATCGAGCACGTAGCCGTCGCCTTCGCGACGGGCCCGTGTCGAGAGGGTGAAGGGATCGAACAGCGCTCGTGGCTCGAGCAGCGCGAGCGCGGCGGCGGGAACGTTCTCGGAGACGAACTCGGGCAGGTAGGTGGACTGCTGCTCGCCGTCGCCCCACAGGCTGATCGCGGTCGAGACGCCGGCAGGCGCCAGGCACGCCACGGCGATTCCCATGTCGCCCTCCGCCAGCGCCTCGCTCATCAGCACGGCGGTGACGGCCGAGCGCTCCTCCACCGCGCCGCCCAGCTCCTCGGGCACGCCGACCATCGACAGCCCCAGCTCGTTGGCCTGGCTGAGCAGCTCTCCGGGCGTCGCGCAGCCCTCGTCGGCGGCCTCCGCGGCCGGACGGAGCTTGGCGAGCGCGAACTCCCTGACCGAGTCGCGCAGCATCTGCTGCTCCTCCGTCGGCTCCAGGTCGAAGAGGTCCGAGCGCTCGGCCCGGGGCTGGCGGGCGGGGCGGGAGAGCTTCTGGGCCGCGGCGAACGTCCGCCCCGCGCGTGCCGCGGTCCGCGTCGTCGTCTTGGAGGCGCCGTGGAGCAGACGCTCGGTCGGCTCGCGCAGCCCAAGCCGATCGAGCAGGTCGGAGGCAGCCAGCCAGTTGAGCGCGCGGAGGCCGATGGTCATTCCGCGCTCGGCGAGGTTCTGCTGGTAGGACATCGGCGCTGGGAGGATAACGACGATGACACCGTTTCGTGTCACGTTCGTCTCTTATGCCCCTCTTACATTGGTCCAGTCATTCTCCATCCATGCGGGTCCTGATCGCCGAGGACGAGCGCCGTCTGGCCGATGCGATCGCGCGCGGGCTGCGCCGCGAGGGCATGGCTGTCGACCTCGCGCCCGACGGTACCGACGCGCTGATGAAGGCGCGCATCGTCCGCTACGACGTTGTGGTGCTCGATCGCGACCTGCCGGGGATCCACGGCGACGAGGTCTGCCGGACGGTGCGCGACGAGCGCCCCGAGACGGGGATCCTGATGCTGACCGCGGCCGGGACGCTCGATGACCTCGTGCAGGGACTGTCCCTGGGAGCCGACGACTATCTCCCGAAGCCCTTCCGCTTCGCCGAGCTGGTGGCGCGGATCCGGGCGCTGGCACGGCGTTCAATCCCCAGTCGGCCTCCGGTGCTCCGCCACGGGGATATCGAGCTGGATCCCGCGCGCAGGAGTGTCGTCCGCGGCGGCTCCGAGGTGCCGCTCGCCCGCAAGGAGCTTGCGGTGCTCGAGGCGCTGATGAGCGCCGAGGGGGCGACGGTCTCCGCGGAGGAGCTGCTGGAGCGAGTGTGGGACGATCAGATCGATCCGTTCACGAACGTGGTCCGTATGACGGTCATGACGCTGCGCCGCAAGCTTGGCTCCCCGCCGGTAATCGAGACGGTGATCGGCGTCGGCTACAGGCTGGCCTGATGCGCCTTCCAGCCCCCACGATTCGGCTGCGCATGACCGCCCTGTACGGCGTCGTGTTCCTGATCACGGGCGCCGTGCTGCTGACGCTCGGCTACTTGCTCGTACGCCACAACCTCGACACCGGCGCGAACGTCAGGGCGGTGCGCCAGCAGCTCCAGAAGCTCGGGATCTTGCCCAGCGCGGGGGCGCCGTTCTTCGGCCGTCCGTTCCAGTTCCGTCCGGGGTCTCCCGAGGCCGGCATCTTCGCGGTGGCGCGGGCACAGGTCCGGGCGAACGCGCTCCACCGGCTGCTGATCGAGTACCTGGCGGCACTCGGGCTGATGACCGCCGTCTCGGTCGTCGCGGGCTGGCTGCTGGCGGGCAGAGCGCTTGCGCCGCTGCGCCACATCACCGCCACCGCCCGCAGGGTCTCGGGCGAGAACCTGGGCGAGCGCATCGCCCTCAGCGGCCCCGCGGATGAGCTCCGGGAGCTCGCGGACACCTTTGACGGAATGCTGGCGCGCCTCGACAACGCGTTTCAGAGCCAGCGTCACTTCGTCGCCAACGCCTCGCATGAACTGCGCACCCCGCTCGCGATCATGCGCACCGAGGTCGACGTCGCCCTCGCCGATCCCGATGCCAGCCGGAAGGAGCTGCGGGAGATGGGGGAGGCCGTCCGCGAGACGATCGATCGCTGCGAGCGATTGCTCGAAAGTCTGCTGATGCTGGCCCGCAGCGAGGCCGCGGCCGGGGGAGAGGAGCCTGTGGACCTGGCCTCGCTGGCGGCCGACTGCATCACCGACCTGCGGGCGCGCGCCGGGCAGATGCACGTCCACGTTCGCGACGACCTGGAGCCTGCGTGGACGCTGGGCGACCCGTCGTTGCTGGAGCGGATGATCGCCAACCTGATCGACAACGGCATCCGGCACAACGAGCGCGGGGGCTTCCTGCTCGTACGCACCCGCGGGAGCGCCGGCGGCACCGAGCTGACGGTGGCGAACGGCGGCCCGGTGATCGATCCGGCTCTCGCACAGGAGCTGACCGAGCCGTTCCTGCGGCTCGACCGCGGTCGCGACGGGTTCGGGCTTGGCCTCTCGATCGTCCGGTCTGTGGTCCAGGCGCACGGCGGCCGGATCGCCGTGAGCGCCCCCGATCAGGGCGGGCTGGAGGTTAACATCGACCTCCCAGGGGCCGGCGTGATCGCACCTAAGAGAACCCCAAGAGCGCTTACGAAGAGCTGATGGTGCGATCGCTACAACGCTCGGGACTCACGTTCGATCTGTCGTAACTATCCAGGAGCCTCCTTGTCCAAGTTCTCTGCCTCCACCCTGCTCGCGCGCCGGGTGATCCTCTCGGTAATCGCGGCCGTTGCGATCGGCATCTGCGTTGGCGCGTGCGGTTCTTCCAGCGGGTCGACCAACACCACCAGCGGCACGACCGGCGCTCAGTTCCAGGCGCGCCTGAACCTCGCGAAGTGCTTCCGCGCGCACGGAATCAACGTCCCCGATCCCTCTTCGGGCGGCGGTGTGGCCGGCGGTGGCGGCGTCTTCCGGGAGCTGCGCAACTATTCCCGGGCACAGGTCCAGGGGGCGACGCAGGCCTGCCGCCAGTACTTCGCGCAGGCCTTCCCCCGGTTGAATCTGAGCTCGGCGCAACGAACCCAGGTCGAGCAGCAGCTGGTGAAGTTCGCTGAGTGCATGCGCTCGCACCACGTCAACATCCCTGACCCGACGTTCAACGGCGCCGGCGGCTTCGGCATCGGGCGGGCGTTCGGGTCCGTCGACCGAAACAGCCCCGCGTTCCAGTCCGCGCTGACGGCCTGCCAGAGCCTGAGGCCGCGCTTCGGGCGTGGTGGTGCAGGGGCGGCGGCCGGTGGGCCAGGTGCCTAGGCGGCTGCTGGGCGCCATCGGGAGCCGCCCGCGCAGCGCCCGAGCCCGCCACCTCGCGGGCGCGCTGTCCGCGGTCGGCGTGGCGGCGCTCGCGATCGGGCTGGTGGTCGTCACCGAGCTCCCGGGCTCCAGCAAGGGCGCGACCACGCCATCGAACAGCTCAGGCGCTGCCACCGTCGAGCGGCGCGACCTGGTCGCGACCGACACCGAGTCCGGCACGCTGGGGTACGCCAATCCCCAGACCGTCTACAACCGGATGAGTGGCACGATCACCTGGCTTCCCACTGTGGGCCAGGTGATCAAGCCGGGGCAGACCCTCTACAAGGTGGACGACGGTCCGGTCGTGCTGTTCAACGGCACCACGCCCGCGTACCGGGATCTCTCGTCTGCCGACAGCGACGGCCCGGACATCCTGGAGCTCAACCAGAACCTGGTCAGGCTCGGCTTTGATCCCAACCACGAGATCACGGTCGACGACGCCTGGCAGGCCGGGACGACCGACGCGGTCGAGCGCTGGCAGGCGGCGCTCGGTGAGACCGAGACCGGCACGGTGACCCTCGGTCAGATCGTCTTCCTCCCCGGGTCGCAGCTGATCACCTCGGTGGAGACCGTCCTCGGCTCGACCGGCAGCTCCGGCGGTGCGGGATCGGGCTCGGCGGCGTCGAATGGCTCCTCGGGCTCCGGCTCGTCGACCTCCGGCTCCGCCGCGGCCGGCAGCACGACCCCGGCGAGCACGACGGTCGCGAAGCCGGGACCGGAGTTTGTGAGCCTGACCAGCACGACCACCACCCCCAGCTCGACGACACCGGCGAGCACCGCCCCCACCACGAGCACCGCGGCGCCCACGACGCCGACGACGCCGACCACCCCGACGACGACCATCCCGACGACGACCACGCCCACGACAACCACGACCAGCCCCAGCACCCCGAGCCCACCCTCCAGCGCGAAGGGCGGCACGAGCGGGACCTCCGTGCTGGAGCTGAAGGCGCTGATCGCACTCCTTAAGGCCGAGATCGCGGAGCTCAAGAGCAGCCGCGCGTCCGCGGCCACCGGCGGGACCGGGTCTCGCTCTGGCACGGGGGCCGGAACGGCGGCGGCCGCGCGAAGCGGTGGCGGTGGCAGCGGTGGCACGAGCGCCGCGGTCGGCGCCGCCTCCAGCGCCGGCAGCGCCGGGTCGGCATCCGGGAGCGGTGGAACCGCCCAGCCGATCCTCCAGACCACCTCGACCCAGGAGGTGGTGACCGTCCAGCTCGACGCGACCAAGCAGAGCGAGGCGGTCCTCGGTGAGCCCGTGTCCGTGGAGCTGCCCGACGGCAGCACCGTCAACGGCAGGATCACGCAGGTCAGCCCGGTCGCGCAGAGCAGCAGCAGCTCGTCAGGAGCGGGCGCCGGGGCCGGCGGGTCAGCGAGCGCCCCGTCGGCGACGATCCCGGTGACGATCTCGCTGACCGGCCACACCCATCTGAGCGGCCTTGACCAGGCCGCGGTCAGCGTCAACTTCACGCAGGAGAGCGCTGAGAACGTCCTGTCGGTGCCGGTGACCGCCCTGATCGCCACCCAGGGAGGGGGGTACGCGGTTCAGGAGGCGGCAGCGCCCCACAGGCTGATCCCCGTGACGCCCGGACTGTTCGCGGCCGGCTTCGTCCAGATCTCGGGCCCCGGTGTGTACCCGGGCCTGGCGGTCACCGACTCCCAGGGATGACCGCCGCGCTGCGCCTCCACGACGTGGACAAGGAGTACCCGGGCGGTGTTCGCGCGCTGCGTGAGGTGAGCATCGAGATCCCCGACGGCGACCAGGTAGCGGTCGTGGGTCCGTCGGGGTCCGGCAAGACCACGATGCTGACCGTGCTGGGCACGCTCGAGCGTCCGACGAGCGGGACCGTCGAGGTGTCCGGACACGATGTCGTGCACGCCTCGGACGTCGAGCTGGCCGGCCTGCGCGCGCACGAGATCGGCTTCGTGTTCCAGGGCTTTCACCTCCAGGACACGATGACCGCGCTCGAGAACGTCGCCAACGGGATGCTCTACACGGGCGCCCCTGCACGCGAGCGCCGACTGGCGGCGGAGGTCGCGCTCGGACGGGTCGGCCTGAGCAACCGCCTGACGCACCGCCCGCCCCAGCTTTCCGGCGGCGAGAAGCAACGCGTCGCGATCGCGCGCGCGATCGCCAAGCGCCCGGCGATCGTCCTGGCCGACGAGCCGACCGGAAATCTGGACTCGAGGTCGGGCCGCGAGGTGCTGTCGCTCCTGCACGGGCTGGCGGGCGACGGATCCACGCTCGTCCTGATCACGCACGACGAGCAGATCGCCGCCGGCTTCCCGCGCCGGATCCAGATGCGCGATGGCGAGATCGTCGGAGACGAGCGGACGTGAGCGTCGCGTCGCTTCGCTTCCCCCGCCGTCAGCGCCGGCGTGAGCGGCGTCCGGTGTACGGCGACGCGGCGCGGCTTCTCCCGCATGAGCTGCTTTCGGTGGCGCTCGCTGGGCTGCGTACGCGCCGCCTTCGCGCCTCGCTGTCGGCGCTGGGCATCGCGATCGGGATCGGGGCGATGGTCGCGGTCGTCGGCGTCTCTGCGTCCAGCCAGGCGAACCTGCTCGCCACGATCGACAGCCTCGGCACCAATCTGCTGACGGTCGCTCCGGGCACCACCTTCCTCGGGGCCAACGAGGTGCTGCCCGACACGGCCGTGCCGGCGATCGTGCATCAGCCCGGCGTGCTGCGGGCCTCGGCCGTGTACCAGGTCCCGAGCGCGACCGTGCTGCGCTCGCCCTACGTCCCCTCGGAGGAGACCGGAGGCATCGGTGTCGACGCAACCGACTCGGGGCTGCTCGGTGCCGTCAGCGACCAGCTCGCATCGGGCCACTTCCTGAACGCCTCCAATGAGAGCTTCCCGACCGTCGTGCTCGGGGCTCAGGCCGCGAGCATCCTGCAGATCCCTCAGGCGGCGGGCCACATCCAGCTGTACATCGGCGGCACCTGGTTCACGGTCGTCGGAATCATGAAGCCCGTGATCCTCGATCCGAGCCTGGACACGACCGTCTTCATCGGGCTGCCCGTGGCCGAGCGGCTGTTCCAGGCCCAGCCCAACCCTTCGGAGATCTATGTCCGTGCGAACGTGAACGACGTCACGCAGGTGTCCAATCTGCTGGCGGCGGTCGCCGATCCCCAGAACTCCGACGGCGTCTCTGTGAGCCGTCCCTCCGACGTGCTCGAGGCGCGGGCGGCAGCCAAGGGGCAGTTCACGACGCTGCTGCTCGGGCTCGGTGCGGTCGCCCTGCTGGTCGGGGCGATCGGGATCGCGAACATCATGGTGATCTCGGTGCTGGAGCGCAGAGGGGAGATCGGGCTGCGGCGAGCGCTCGGCGCGACCAAGCGCCACATCACCTCCCAGTTCCTCGCGGAGTCTGCCCTGCTGGCGGCGCTCGGTGGGATCGCCGGGCTGCTGCTGGGCGCCCTCGCGACGCTGGTCTACGCGCTCGCGCAGGGCCAGCCGTGGGTCGTTCCGGCGTACGCGCTGGTCGCGGCCCCGGTGGCGGGCTTCGTGATCGGAGCGGTCGCGGGTCTGTACCCGGCGTCGAAGGCCGCTCGGCTCAGCCCGACGGAGGCGCTCCGCGCCACGTAGGCGGGTTTGCGGCGCGCTGGGGGGGGGCGTCACCCGCTACGTAAGGCCGCTTACGGGGAGCTGACGCCCGGCTGCATAACCTTGGCGGCGGCCGACTTGGCTGCGACGAAGTGCGCCTCGTCGCTGCGGGAACCACTTCCCGCAACTCGGGGAACCGGCGGCGGCCCGGGTCGTGACTCCCACCTGGCCCGCCTGCCGGTCCTCGGGCGCTCAGGAGGTGAGCGCCGTCCATGCCCGGCCGACGGCGTACGACGCGGCGCTGATCACGCCAACGAAGAAGCCGATCGGCCAGTTGGTCTGGTAGGAGACCGCGATCGCCGCCCACACCGTCGCGAGCGCGATCGCCACGGAGAGCGCGATCGCGACCGGTGGCCGGGCCGTGAACGCGCGGGCCGCGGCCGGCGGCCCGATCAAAAGGCTGAAGATCAGCGC
>Ga0187814_10000803_pt1 | contig 11344 bp, 10 predicted proteins | sample NC_S_4_FD_132450 | JGI IMG/M metagenome (GOLD analysis project Ga0187814, IMG submission 132450) | Wetland sediment microbial communities from Neuse River Estuary, North Carolina, USA - ASW-S_4 | ecosystem: Environmental > Aquatic > Freshwater > Wetlands > Sediment | place: USA: North Carolina...
ACATGAAGCAGACCGCGTACTTGCCGTTCGCCTGACGGTAGATCCCACGCTCCACCCGCACCCGCCTGCCCGACGCGCGCCCTCCAACCTCCTCGTGCATGCCGGCCTCCAAATCTCTCGCGTGATCCGCCGCGCGCGCTGGTCTCTCACGCATCGCCAGCACGTCCTACCGCACAAACTGGTCTGACCATCCGGCGGTTACGAGTGGAGCGTGGGACGATGGTGTCGGATGCCACGCGTTACCAGGATCGAGCTGATGCGATGGAACTCCGACGCCAGTTCTTGACCGCCGAGATGCTCGAGCCCGGGACCGGCAAGCCGATCAGCACGTCGGTTGAGGTGCGCAGCGACCCGCTTACGGGCCACACCTCTCGGATTCTGCCCGAGCGGGGGTTGATGCCCCCCAACGAGTTCGACCTCGAGGCGTTCGCAAAGGAGAGCCAGCCACGGTGCCCGTTCTGCGGCCACCGAATCAACGAACTCACACCGAAGCTGCCCAAGGCGATCCACCCCAAGGGCCGGATCGCGCAGGGCGATGCGGTGCTGTTCCCGAACCTGCACGCCTACTCGTCGCACAGCTCGGTGTCGGTCTACTCACCGCAGCTTCACTACCTCCCGCTCGGCGCAATCACCGACCGGCTGATGAGCGACAACATCGCGACTCAGGTCGCCTTCGGACGGGCCGTAATGGCGGCGGACCCCGAGTCGACCTGGACTTCGATCAACGCCAACCACATGCTGCCGTCTGGAAGCTCGCTATTTCACCCCCATCTACAAGGAATAGTCGACTCTCAGCCGACCACTTACCAGCAGCTACTCATCGATGTGCCACGCGAAAGATTCGAGGGCTACCTAGACGCGGAGCGCCGCAGCGGCGAGCGTCACCTCGGCAGCACAGGGTGCGTCGACTGGCTGGTCAGCTTCGCCCCGATCGCCCCCGCGGAGCTGCGGGCATTCGTGGGCGGTGTGTCATCGACGGTGGAGCTGGACGAGGCGCTGATCGCCGAGCTAGGTCACGGTTTGTCGCTTGCGCTTGGCGCATACGCTGAGATGGGCTTTGAGAGCTTCAACCTGGCGATGTATGGCGCTCCAGCCGGGACCGAGGGCTACCCGCTGAATCTGCGGATCGCGTGCCGGTCGAACCTGAAGCCGTTCTACCGCTCGGACTCGACGTTCCTCGAGCGCCTGCACTGGGAGGGAGCAATCGACCTCCCGCCGGAGACGGTCGCCGAGCGGATTGGCGACCGCTTCAGGACCTGATCGTCTCCTAACCCTCGCCTCGCAGCGCTGCGGCTGCCGTGGCGATGTCGGACTCCTCAATCTTGCGATCCGGCCGGTTCGGCGTGGGCATCGTCTCGCCCTTCACCGGAATCACGTGGACGTGGAAATGCATCACCACCTGGCCGGCGGCCTCGCCAGAGGAATTCCACAGCATCACCCCGTCGGCACCCAGCTTGTCGGTCATCCGGGCGACGAGCCTCTTCGCGGCGGCGAAAGTGTTGGCAAGGTCCTCCGGCTCGATCTCGAGCAGGTTCTCGTAGTGCCGCCGTGGCACGACCAAGGCGTGCCCGCGCGCCCACGGGTTGATGTCCATGAACGCGACCGTGTCAGCGTCTTCGTCAATGATCGTTGCGGGCGCTTCGCCGCCGGCGATGGCACAGAAGACGCAGTCCGCCACGGACCAGAGCCTACCGCCTGCCGCCGGGAGCTTTGCCGACATTTGCTGCGGCGGAACGTATATCTACCGTTCCCGGGACGAGGACCGAAGCAATGGCGAAGCGAGCGAGGTCATAGCGCGGAAGGACCGGGTCGGAGTCGTCGGCTTCGGCGGCGTGCTCCGCGGCCTCGGCCCGCGGCTGGGCACCGCCCAGCTTTACCGCGTGCTCGACGCGCTGATCGGCAGCGAGGTCGTATTCAGCTACGCGCATAAGGAGGTCAGGTTCGTCCCGCGGCAGCTGCTGCCGGCCAAGGCGCTCGTGATTGCGATCTCCTCGCTCGCCGACGAGCGCTCGATCGGAGCGCTGTTTGACCTCCGCGCCCGCGGCTTCGACCTCGCGATACTCGACGTCTCGCCGGTGCCGTTCACCGCCGCCGGCCGCAGCCCCTCAGAGATGCTCGCGCACCGCCTGTGGCTGTTGCAGCGAGACGCCCTGCGCGCGCGCTTCGAGCAGCTGGGCGTGGCGGTAACCGAAGCGCCGGGCGGATCCCCACCCAGGCGAGGAGGCCGGCCGCCAGCAACGGGCCTGCAACCGCGCCCATGTTGTCCCCTGCCCGCTCTAGTCCAAATGCCCTCCCGTACGCCTCACGGGGCGCCAGCGACGCGAGCATCGCATCGCGTGCTGGCGAGCGCACTCCGCGGGCGGTCCACGCGAGAGCCCGTAGGATCCCGGCCTGCCATACACCGGCTGCGAGTCCGACCGCACCGGTAGCGGCCGCGGTCACCAGATAGCCCCCGGACGCCATCTGCAACCGGCGCTCTTCGTCGTTGGCCAGGGGACCCGCGAGCAGCTTCGCCACTCCCGTGAGCGCATCGCTGATGCCCTCGATCACGCCCAGCGCGCCGGCCGATGCCCGCAGCGTGACGGTCACGAATGTCGGCAGAAGCGACGTAGTGATCTCGTGGCCGGAATCGCTGAAAAAGCTCGCCAGCCCTACGCTCGCGACGCCCCGAGTAAGCCACCGACGTCGCGCTGTCTCCACGGCCTAGCCCAATCTTGGCGCGATCACCAGCAGCGCTACGAACGCGGCCAGCAGGTAGAGCAGGTAGAGGCCGAGCGGACCGGCCTGGATGTTGCGAGCCAGATCGGCCACGCGCATGAACGCGGTCGTGATCGGGCGGTACAGCCAACCTGGATCGAAGATCCGCGGTTCCGCGCGGATCATGCTGAGCCGCTCGGGAAAGCGTTGGTCGCCGATGCTCCGCAGCTGCGTCCGCACGCGGTAGACGACATTGAAGATGACCCTCACCATGTTCGAGTAGCCGATCGAGGTGTACTGCGCCCGCCTGCCGGTGACGGCCACCCCGGACGCCCACACCGGGGCCCGGCGGGCGTGCCGCAGGCTTGCGAGGTAGCGCAGGCAGGCAGCACCGAGCGCAAACCCTGTCAGGGTCAGCGCCAGGACGGTCGGGCTGATGCTCGCGAACTTCGGGTAGCCGGGCTCGATCAGCCAGCCCGGCTGGCTGATGTGCCCAACGGCCGCGCTGCCACCCACCGGGAGGGTCCCGCGTTGGAGCACCTTGACAACCCAGGGCGCGGCGACGCCGATCGCCAGCGATGCAAACGCCAGCATTCCCATTCCGATCCGGGCGGGCATCCGCTCGGGCGTTGGTTCGATCGAACGGTCACGCGGCAGGCCGAGGAACGGGATTCCGATCGCGCGGACGAACGCCAGCGCCGCCAGGCCGGCGGTCAGCGCGACCAGGGCGCCGGCGAGCGTGATCGCCAGGTGCGATCCGGTGCCGCTTACCCGGAAGCCCTGCATCAGCCCCTCGAGCCCGAGCCATTCTGAGACGAATCCGCTGAACGGCGGCAGCGCAGCCAGCGCCGCCCCGCCCGCCAGTGTCGCGATCGCCGCCAGCGGCAGCCGCCGATACAGCCCGCCGAGCTGGTCCATCTCGCTCGTGCCCGTGCTCCGCTCGACCGTTGCCACGGCTGCGAACAGCCCCGCCTTGGCGAAGCTGTGGGCCGTGATCTGGAACGTCGCCGCGACGAGTCCTAGTCCGATCAAACCGGGTTGGTGCTGCGCCTTGCCCATCAGCGCGAGCCCGAGGTCGGCGACGATCAGGCCCGCGTTCTCGATCGAGGAATACGCGACAAACCGGCGTAGCTCCCGCTGGAGCACCCCGCCGAGGATCCCCACCAGCGCGGTTGACGCGCCGACCAGCAGCGCGATCACCGCCCACCACACGGCCGGGTGTCCGAGGAACCCGAACCAGACTCGCAGCATCGCGTAGAACGCGACGTTCAAGGACACGGCCGCGACGACGCCCGAGCTGTCGGCGTCGGCGCCCGCGTAGGCGCCCGGTAGCCATGTCTGCACGGGGATCAGCGCCGCCTTGACCGCAAAGCCGGCGAACAGCAGCGCGAAGCACACGCCGCGGGTCTCAGCGGAGAGCAGCGGCCCGGAGTGAGCGAGATGCTCGAAAGAAAATGAGCCGGCTTTGACGCTGAGCAGGACCATCCCCGCAAGGACGGCGGCGCCGCCGAGCTTTGCGAGCGTCAAGGTCAGTGCCGCCGCGCGCTGCGCCCGAGGATCGTCGTGGCGCACGCAGATCAGCGCGTAGATCACGACGACGGTCAGCTCGTACACGATCAGGAACTCGAACACGTTGTCGACCACGATCACGCCCACTACGCACAGCACCAGCAGCGCCCGGAGCGCTGCGGCGGCTCGTAGCTCGTCGGTCCGAGCGGAGATGAACAGCGGCACCGAGACAAGCCCAATCAGGATCAGGAACAGGCCGGAAAGATTGTCGACCTGCACTCCTCCGTGACCGAACGGAAACCAGTAGAAGGGCTGCCACACCAGGCGCTGGCCGAACACCGCGAGCACTCCGGCCACCGCGAGGGCAGCCGACGCCGCCGTCGCGAGCGCCGCTCCGGCCCGGGGCGCGAAGACCGACAGCACAGCAGATCCCAGCAGACCGCCCGCCCCGATGATCAGCAGCACGGCCAGCGCGCTCACGCCGCACCCTCGCGCTCCAACCGTGGCGGTGAAGCCTCTTGCACGCGCCCGCCGGCGAGCAGCAGGCCGTGCAGAAGCGCGATCGGCGTCGGCGGATCCCCGGGGATGTAGACGTCGACCGGCAGGACGCGATCGACTCCGCCGAGCACCTCAGGCGCCGTCCAGATGCTGCCGCTGCAAGCGTCGGTGCCGGCCGCTACGACAACACGCGGCTCGGGCATCGCCTCAAAGGTTCGCCGCAGCGGCGCCTCCATCGGGCGGGTGACCGGACCGGTGACGAGCAGGACATCCGCGTGCCGAGGAGTCGCCGTGAAGAACAGCCCAAGGCGCTGCATGTCGTAGTAGGGGTTCAGCAGCGCGGCGATCTCCTGCTCGACCGCCCCATCGGACCCCGTGTCCACGTGGCGAATGTGCAGCGAGCGGCGAAACGGGCCGGCGAGCGACCGCGGCGAAATGTCGGCCTCGCGTGCGCCGTCTCCGACCACGAGGCGCTCCCGGCTGGTGGCGGCCAGCTCGTAGCCAGAGTCCATTGCCAGCGCGCTGCCTCGCGATGCATCGACGCACAGCCCGCAGCCGATACAGCGGCTGGCGTCGAGTCTCAAGTGGCCGGACTCGCTCAGCGTGAGAGCGTCAGGCAGGCAGACCGCGGCGCACCGCTCGGCATCCAGATCGCCGACGCCGTCCGGATCGAGCAGGGCGCGCGCCCGAAAACCCCCCGGTGGGGGCTCCTCCACGCGCGGGTAACGCGTCGTCACGCGCCGGTGCGCCACTCCGCGCAACAACCACCTGATCATGCGTCACACCCCGCGGGCGACAGGCCGAGGCTGTGCTCGATGAACGCGAAGTCGGTCAGCACCTGCGCGTCGAACACCCGGTTGAAGATTCCGAAGTTCACGAACGACGCGGCGCGCAGCTTGCAGAAGCGCAGGGTGGCTGGCCCGTCGGCCTCCAGCCAGTACAGCGTCTCCCCGCGCGCCGACTCGGCCGCCCCTAGGGCGGCGTCGAGTTCGAACCGGCCGATTTCGGCGCGCGCAGGCCCCGGAGCCAGGGACCCGAGCGCGGCGCGAATCAGCTCCAGCGACGAGTCGACCTCCTGGAAGCGGACCTCCATCCGCGCCATCGCGTCGCCGTCCGATTGGCGGGCGACGTCAAATCTCCCGTAGTCGTCGTACGGGAGGTCGCGGCGGGTGTCGAGATCGACGCCCGAGCCGCGCGCGACCGGTCCCACGCACGCGAAGTCGCGCGCGTCCTGCTCGGACAGCGGGCCGGTGCTGACGAGCCGATCCAGGAACGAATCGGTCCGCAGCAGCACTGCCAGCACCTGCCGCCAGTCGCGCTCCCACTCGCGCAGAGTCGAGCCGATCAGGTCCGCGGCGGTCGCGTCCAGCTCGATCCGCGTACCGCCGGGAACGACCACCCCGCGGAGGTAGCGGTTGCCGGCCACCGCGCCGGCCAGCCTGTGGAGGCGCTCCTTGAGCGCGGCAAACTGGGCCTGCGCAACGGAGAGCGAGGCGTCTTCGCATTCGCGGACGGTCGCCTCGACGTGGTTGTAGAGACGCTCGAGCTCGGCCAGGACCCGTCGAATCGCGCACGCCCGCTCCGGCACCTCCGTCTGCGCGAGTGCCTCGATCGCATGCGAGAACGCCAGCGCGTGCGCCACGCTGGACGTGCCGGACACGCGTTCGGCTACGAGCACCGCCAGCTCGAACGGAACCTCGCAGATGCGGCGCTCGGCGCCGCGACGCTTGAAGAACAGCCGCTGCGCGCAATAGGCGACGTCCTCGCCGCCGGTCTGGACCAGGAACTGCGCCGCCTCGAACACCCCCGATCGGACCGGCCCGTACGGAATCACGAACACGCCCGGGCCAGACAGACGCTCGGCGCCGCGATGCTCGAGCCTCTCCTCGTCCGGCAGCCTGACCTCGCCCTCCTCGGGGCCATGCACAACGAGCGGCTCCAGGCGGGGATGACCCTGCGGCACGATCTGCCAGAGATCGTGGATCTCCCGCTCGAACCAGTGTGCGGCCGGGAGACGCGGTGTAACCGCCGGATACGAGTTCCCGCCGAGCGAGACGCGCAGCCGCAGCACCGCTTCGTCGGCACGGACGATCGCACACAGCTCGTGGGCACCCTCCGCACTCGGCGTGACAAACAGCATCATCAGCCGCCCGCCGATTCGCTCGAGCTCGGCTGCAAGACCGTTTGGGTCGCATCGCCGTTCTTCCAGCGCGATCACGACCGCCCTCCGATCACCGCGGCAGCGCTATGCAGGAGCTGGTTCAGCGGGCCCGGGATCCACAGGCCCAGCACCAGCACCACCGCGAGGCTCGCCAGCATCGCCGCGGCCATCAGCGGTTGCTGACGCCGTTGGACCCGTTCGCTGCGATCGCCTGGGGGACCGCCTGCGGACACCACCATCCGGTGAAACGTCTGGTACACCCCGACGAACGCCACGTTGGCGAACACGATCAAGAGCCCCGCGAGGGCGAACGAAGAGCGGGAGAACCCGCCGGTCACGATCAGCAGCTCCGAGCGGAAGATCCCGAACGGCGGCACACCCGTGATCGCGAGCGCACCGAGCAGAACCATCACACCCGTGAACGGAGCCAACCGGATCACGCCCCGCACTCCGTCGACCTCCCGCGTTTCGTACCGGCTCAGCAGGTCACCGGCGCCGAAGAACGCCAGCGCCTTGCCGGCCGCATGCACGAGCACGTGGAAGAACGCGCCGTAGGCCGCGATCGGCCCGCCGATCCCTACGCCGAGCGAGACGATCCCCATGTGCTCGATCGACGAGTACGCGAGCAACCGCTTGTAGTTGGACTGGCGCAGCGCAAAGAACGCCGCCAGCACCAACGACATCGCCCCGAACACCAGCAGGAGCACATGGACGTAGGAGGCACCGACCGCGCGCTGAGCGATCGCGCCGATGCGCAGCACGGCGTACAGTCCGGCCGCCAAGAGCGCGCCCGAGAGCATCGCGCTGATCGGACTCGGACCCTCTGAGTGCGCATCCGGCAGCCATGCGTGCATCGGCACCAATCCAACCTTCGTGCCGAATCCGACCAGCGCGAAGGCAAACCCAGCACGAACGAGCGAACGCGTCAGGTGGGGAGCCGCGTGCGCGAGCGTCGAGTACGTCGGCGTGTAGTGGTCGCCGAGGCTCGGAACCCCGGACGCGTAGATGAGCACGATCCCGAGCAGGCCGATCGCCAGTCCCGCCGACCCGATCACGATGTACTTCCACCCCGCCTCCAGCGACTCGTCAGAGCCCTCACTCGTGACAAGCAGCGCGCTCACCACGGTCGTGAGCTCGACTGCGACCCACAGAACGCCGAGGTTCGCGACCATCGGCGTCACCAGCAGCGCCAAGCCGAACAGGTTCAGCAGCGGCCAGTACACCCGCCGTAGCCGGATGTGCCCGATGTGGGGGCGCAGATAGCCGACCGAGTAAACGGCCACGACCGCGTATACAAAAGCGACGGCCACCATGAACACGCCGCTGAGGCCGTCCACGTAGAACACCCCGTCCAGTGCGTGCCGTCCACGGCTGGCGTGATACGCGAACACCGCGACCAGGACCGCGGCAAAGGCGCCGACAGCGGCAGCGGCCGAAACCCAGCCGCTGAGGCGCCGGTCACCAACCGCGAGCGACACGCCCGCGGCAGCGAGCGACAGCCCCAGCGCGATCAAGAGCCAGACCGCCATCAGCCCCGGAGCACCGTCATGTCCTCGATGCTCGTTCCCTTCGCCCGCGCCGCGATCAGCCGTGCGAACACGCCGTAGAACAGCACCGCCGGGAGCAGGTCGAGCAGCAACAAGAACCCGATCGCGAACGGCAGCCCCGAAGCGATCGCGACCGTCGCCAGGAACACCCCGTTTTCGAGCGTGAGCAGACCGACGATCTGGCTGATCACGTTCTGGCGGGTGATCATGAAGAACAGCCCGATCAGCACCAGCGAGATCGGCATCCCCAGCGCCGGCGCGGGCAGCAGCGCACCGTGGATCGGAAGGGCTGCCGCTGACCAATACGCAAGCCCAGCGAGCGCGACCCCGATGAGCAGCGACATCGGCACCTGCACGACCAGCGGCACCTCGTGCTCGGAGACCTGGCGCGTGACCACACGGTCGATCGACACCGGGATCACGATCACCTTGATCACCGCCGTCCACACCGCGAGCACGATCAGACCAGCGTCAGCACGGTCGACGCCGACCAACAGCGTGTAGGCAGCGGCGAACACCGATAGCACCGCGTACACCCGCACCTGCTCGTGGACCTGCTTGACCGCCAGCAGCGCGAGACCACTCAACAGCGCGGCAATCGCGATCAGTGCCGCGGTGGCGTGCGCGAAGTCGTAGTGGGGCGCCGCGTGCACGTCAGCCGTTCGCTAGGTAGAAGACGAGAATCGCCAGCACCGAGAGCACAAACCCCGCGCCCATGAAGTCCGGGATTCGGAAGAGCCGCAGCTTCGCGAAGCTCGACTCGATCACGACCATCACCAGTCCCAGCCCAACCATCTTGACCAGCAGCCAGCCGAGCCCGATCGCCACTGCCCCGACGCTCCGATTGCCAGCGAGTCCCCAGGGCACCACCAGCACGTTCAGGAACACCACGTACAGCAGGAACTGCTTCATCGTCGACGCCCACCGAAACAGCGCCATCGCCGGCCCTGAGTGCTCGAACAGCCGCGCCTCGTCGATCATCCCGAACTCGAGCGTCGAGCCCTGGCTCTCGATCGGGACACGGCCCGTGTCCACCAACAGCATCAGAAAGAACGCCGCCGCCGCCAGCAGGTGGCTCGGGCGGAAGTACTCCGAACTGGAGTGTGAGAGCGTCGCGTTCAGCGCGTACGGCAGGTCCGTCCCCGTCACGAGTGCGACCGTGAAGAACACGAAGATCAACGTCGGCTCGACCAGCGTCGCGACCGACTGGGTCCGGCTCGAGCCGAGCGCCGCGTACACCGAGCCCGAGTCGACCCCCGCGAGTGCGGTCACGAACCCCGCCAGTCCGAACAGCAGCGCGCCGCCGAGGATGTCGCCCGCCGTGCCGAGCGGCAGCGGGAAGTTGGTCAGCACTGGAATCAGGAGTGCGATCGAGCAGTACGACGCGAACGCGATCATCGGCGCCACCTCGAAGAACGGCGACGCCGTCTCGGGCCGCACCGACTCCTTGCGAAAGAACTTCGCGATGTCGTAGTACGGCTGAAAGACCGACGGACCCTTCCGCCACTGAACCCGTGCCTCAGCCTTTGCGATCACGCCGCTGATCAGCGGCGCGAACACCAGCAGCGCCAGCACCTGGCAGACCTGAATTCCCCACGGCGGCAGCATGACTTCCCTGGAACGAACTCCTACGCGCGAGTAACTGCTAGTACGTAGGAGCCATCAGCCCGAGGGCGGTTCGGCCGCGAGGACCGCGGCGAACTCCATCGCCGCTACAGCTGCGTGCGGGAATATACCCAGGTCAACGGCTGCTGCTCTCCCGAGCACGGCTGGGCCGGGGCAAGATATGCCCGCGCCGAGCGATGAGGCTCGCTCAGACCGCGGCTCAGCCGCTGATGGCCTCTACACCGAGTTGACGTCGAGGTCCGGACCGGTGTCCGGAGCGTGGTCATGAAGAGCAGCCTTGAGATCGCCCAAGAGCACGAGCTGATCCGGATCGAGGAGATCGCCGAACGCGCGGGCCTGTTGCTCGACGAGCTCGAGCCTTACGGCCGGCACAAGGCGAAGGTCTCGCTGTCGGTCCTCGAACGGCTCAAAGACGTGCCCAGGGCCGAACCGTCGGACTCTTTTGATTGAGCGAGGTACAGCGGCTTCTTCAGGCAAGACGTATGCGACTAGATGCGGGTCTCGCTCCGGGGACCGTCGTTCGTGGCCGGGCGTGCGCCACGCGGCCTGCGAGCGCGGGTGCGGCACTGACCAGGCGCGCTCGGCACCGGCTTCAACGAGTTCGGCGAGTGGTAGAGGCGGCGTCGTGGACGTCTCAGTTGTTGGCAGGTCTTGGGGTTCGATCGCTTCGATTGCCAGCCGCTCAGCTTCACGCAGCCTCATAGCGCGGCTGAGCACGTGGAGCGCTTCATCTCGTGTCCGGGCGGGCTCCCGGGGCGCGTACTCCTCTATCACGCGATCACCGATGCGGAACTCCTGATCAGCGATCGTCACGGCATCAGTGGCGATGGCGCCTACGCGAACAGGCAGCCGCCTGGCACGGTCATTCAGCATCGCTCGGTTGCGTTGTCGCGAGCGATCATCACCGCTCGGGAGAGGCCGTGCTCGCGCCGGGCTGCATCCCAGTCGGCGAGGATCGCGCCTAGGGCGTCGTCTTCGCGTGCGTGAACCGCGAGGGCGCCTTAATCGCTCTTGAGCTTCAGATAGGCTCAGGGTCGCCGTCGTGGATCGCCTCAAGGGCCTTGCGCTCGTCCGGGTCGCGCTGCCGCATTACCTGCCGGAGCTCCGGGCCACCATGCGTCTCCGCGATTGCCGCGAACCAGCAGCAACCGACGGCAGCTGGCCGTGGTCAGACCGCCAGGCGTACCGCAAACTGCCTGCACCCGACCAAACGTGAACACCTGATCTTCGAAGCCCCTTCTGGCGCGCATTCAGGGAGCCCGCCTTCCGGTCGGCGCCTCAGGGCTTGTCCCGGCCAGCGAGCCTC
>Ga0187814_10000804_pt1 | contig 11344 bp, 11 predicted proteins | sample NC_S_4_FD_132450 | JGI IMG/M metagenome (GOLD analysis project Ga0187814, IMG submission 132450) | Wetland sediment microbial communities from Neuse River Estuary, North Carolina, USA - ASW-S_4 | ecosystem: Environmental > Aquatic > Freshwater > Wetlands > Sediment | place: USA: North Carolina...
CATGGACTGCTTCATCTCGGGCGGCAGCTGGAAGTCGCGGATCGCGACCTGCTCCACCTTGAAGCCCCAGCCGCTCGTCTTGTCGTCGAGCTCCTTGCGCAGCTCCGCGTCGATCTTGTCGCGAGCGGCCATCGCCTCGGAGAGGTGCATCTCGGCGATCACGCGCCGAATGGTCGAGAACATGATGGCCTGGACCGTCTCGACCGGGTTCTGGATCTCGAAGAGGAAGTCCTTCGGGTTGATGACGCGGAAGACGAAGTAGGCGTCGATCACCGGCGAGACGTTGTCCGCCGTCAGCACCGGGGACGCCGGCATCTGGATCGTCTGCGAGCGCGTGGAGACGCGCCGCAGCGACTCGAGCAGCGGGATGATGACCGCGATGCCCGGCTGAGCCGTGCGGCTGAAGCGGCCGAACCGGACCACGACGCCCATGGTGCCCTGCTGCACGAAGCGCACCCCGAGCAGCAGGAGCACGATGATGATTACGATGACCCAGTAGGTCGTGCTCATGGGGCAACTCCTCTCAAGACCTGCACGATACTCCCACGGTCATTCGACACGGGGGGCACTCGTTCCCTCTTTTCAGTGCAAGGGACTAGTCCTTGGCGCCTCGTGCTCGAAGGGCGGGGGAAAGATGGGTGCCTCGACGTCGCTCTCGACGTCGGGGGCCAACGGCTGCCGGCAGCCCGTGAGCGCGGCGGTCTGCCGGGTCAAGGCGATCATGTCCTGGCGGGAGAGGTCCCTGAGGCGAGACTTGCCGAGAGCCTGCAGCCCCACGGCGAGCTCGGCCGTGCTCGAGCGCAGGAAGTCCGCGATGCGCTGCTCGGCGCTCCTGGTCGAGAAGGCGCGCCTCAGACCGCCCGCGGCGAAGATCATGCTGTACGGAGGCTCCCAAGGCGCGACGCGGGCCGCCTGCTGGGCGATGCTCGCCACGACGACGCTCGTGCCGAGGTAGCACGCGTCGGCGCCGAGCGCCATGGCCTTGAGGCACGTGCCCGGCGTGTGCAGGCCGCCGGAGGCGATCAGCGTCAGGTCCCGGCGGCGTCCGGCCTCGCGCAGGTGGCGGTCGGCCCGCGCGATGGCGTGCAGCGTCGGCAGGCCGAAGTCGTCCTGCAGGATCGGCGGCCCGCCGTGCGTGCCGCCCTCGGCGCCGTCCAGGCAGAGGAAGTCGAGCGGCACGTCCTCGAGGCGGTCGAGTTCCTCCTCCAGGCGGTCCGTCGCCGCCATCTTCAGCCCGACCGGCACGCCGTGCGCCTCGCGCAGGCGCTCGACGAGGCGGCGCAGCCCCTGGGCCCCGTGGACGTCCTCCAGCCGGCTCTCGATCACGGCGTCCCGACCCGGCGCGATGCCGAAGAGCCGACGCTGGTCGGCGCGGATGAGGTTCGCCGGCGTGCGCATCGGCGCAGCGGCCTGCGCGCCCTGGCCGATCTGGATCTCGATCGCGTCGGCGGATGCGAGGAACTGCGTGTGGTGCTGCGTCGACATCGGCCAGGTGCCGCGGTGGTACTGCACGATCAGCCGCTGGGCCTCGCGCCGCTCGGCGGGCAGGAACCCCTCGCCGGTGTTGGTCGCGGTGCCGGCGGCGTTGGCGGCGCGCGCGAGCGCGATCTTGAGGTCCTGGGCCAGCGCGCCGCCGAAGGACATACCCGCGACGAGCAGAGGTGTCTCCACCTTGAGCGGCCGCTTGGCCCTGGGGCCGACCACCACCGAGAGGTCCACCTTGGCGTCCGAGCGCAGCGGCGCGTGGACGATCTGGGCCGGCGTGAACATGAGGTCCTGCCAGGGCGACGGGTGGCACGGGGAGCCGAGCGGACGCTGGATGACCTGGCCGCCCGAGCCCGCCCGCAGCATGATCTCGCCGAGCGTCTGCGGCCCCAGGCGCCGCACCGCGTTGACGAGACTGAAGACGTTCGCCGTGTAGCGGTCGCGGATCATCCTCCCGAGGAAGCGCTCGCCGAGGCGCTGCAGGATCGGCGTGGAGACGGCGGCCAGGAGCCCAAGGAGCACGAGACCCGCGACGAAGCTGCCGGCGACGGCCAAGATGAAGGACAAAGGAGACGCACCCCCCGGGGTTACTATGCCCGTGACGCGGCCTGCGAGGCGGCATGCGGGGCGGGCTCGCCAGGAAACCCAGGGTGAGCCACCGTGCGGCTATAATTGATCTGGTGTCTTGCGCAGAAGGTGGGTGGTTGCTTGACCGAGCACTCCGCGGGCGGCATCGTCGTCCACGGGCAGCAGGTGCTGCTGATCCACGACCGCTACGGCCGGTGGACGTTCCCCAAGGGCCACGTCGAGGCGGGCGAGACGCCGGAGCAGGCGGCCGTGCGCGAAGTCTGGGAGGAGACGGGCGTGCGGGCGACGGCCGGTCGACGCCTCGGGCAGATCGGCTACGCCCTCCCGAGCGGCAACGACAAGCAGGTCGCGTACTACTACATGACGTACGAGGGCGGCGAGATCCGACCGCTCGAGCAGGAGGTCCGCGAGGCGCGCTGGCTCTCGTTCGACGACGCCCAGGAGCACGTGCAGCGCTACGGCTACCCCGGCTACCGCGCCCTGCTGCGCAAGGCGGTCGAACTGAGCACCGGCTGACGGGGCTAAGGAACGCAGGGGTGCGCAACAAAAGGGGACCGTCCGCACTTTGGACGGTCCCGAAAAGGATGGTCGGGGAGACAGGATTTGAACCTGCGACCTCTGCGTCCCGAACGCAGCGCGCTAGCCAAACTGCGCCACTCCCCGAGCAATCGCAAGTATAGAGGCCGCCATGCGCGGTGTCAAACGTCGCCCAAGGCGCAATGGGAGCCCGCAGAGCGGCTGCGGGCCCGATGGAGGGGACTATGGACCTAAGGCTCATCATCGGCACCGCGGGCCACGTCGACCACGGCAAGACGGCCCTGATCCGCGCGCTCACCGGCCAGGAGACCGACCGCCTGCCGGAGGAGCGCAAGCGGGGCATCTCCATCGAGCTCGGCTTCGCCCCGTTCGCGCTGCCCTCCGGGGCGCGGGCGGCGATCGTCGACGTGCCCGGCCACGAGCGCTTCGTGCACCACATGCTGGCGGGCGCGCAGGGCATGGACCTCGTACTGCTGGTCGTGGCCGCCGACGAAGGCGTGATGCCGCAGACGCGCGAGCACCTCGAGATCCTCTCCCTCCTGCACGTGCCGCGCGGCATCGTCTGCCTGACGAAGATCGACCTCGTCGACGAGGAGTGGCGCGGGCTCGTCGAGGCGGACCTCCGCCAGGAGCTCCGCGGGACGTTCCTCGAGCAGGCCCCGATCGTCCCCGTGTCGTCGGTGACGGGCGAGGGCCTGCCGGAGCTCGTCGCGCTCCTCGAGCAGGCCGTGCGGGAGCTGCGCCCGCGCAGCGCCCTCGGCCCGGCCCGCCTGCCCATCGACCGCGTCTTCACGCTCGCGGGGTTCGGCACCGTCGTGACCGGCACGCTCGCGTCCGGGGAGATCGCCCTCGAGGACCGGCTCGAGCTCGTGCCCGGTCGGCGCGCGGTGCGGGTGCGCGGTCTGCAGTCGCACGGTGAGAGGCGCGAGCGCTGCCGGGCCGGGGAGCGCACGGCGGTCAACCTTGCGCTCGTCGACCGCGACGACGTGGCCCGGGGCCAGGTGCTCGCGACGCCGGGCTCCGTCGCGGAGACGACGCAGGTGACGCTGCACCTCGCGCTGCTGCCTGAGGCCCCGCCGCTCGCGCTGCGCGCGCGGGTGCGGCTGCACATCGGCACGGCGGAGGTGATCGGGCGCGTCGTGCCGCTGAGCGGGAACGAGATCCCGCCCGGCGGGCAGGACTTCGTCCGCTTCCGAGGCGAGAGCGCCTTCCCCGCTGCGGTGCGCGACCGGGTGGTGGTGCGCAGCTTCTCGCCGACGCGCACGGTCGGCGGCGGGCTCGTGCTGGACCTCGCCGGGCGCCAGCGGCGCGGGCGGCGCGAGGACCTCGAGGAGCTCCGCAGGCGCCTTGCGGCGCCGCCGCGCGAGATGGTGCTCGGGGCGGTGCGCAGGTCGTTCGCGGCGGCGCCCCGCCGCCTCGCCCTCGAGCTCGGCCTCGACGAGGGTACGGCCGCCTCGCAGGCCGACGCGCTCGAGGCCGAGGGGCGCCTGCGCCGCCTCGGCGATCTGTACCTCGACCGCGAGGAGTTGGACCTGCGCCTCGTCAGGGAGGATGCGGCCCTGCGGCAGGCGGCGGAGCGCGACCCGCTCTGGCGCGGCCTGGACCGCGCCCAGTGGCGTCGCGAGACGGTGCCGGAGCTCGAGGCGCGGGCCGCCGCCCAGCTGCTCGCGGAGCTCGCCGCGGAGGAGCGGGTGACCCTGGTCGGCGACCGGGTTCGCGCGTTCGGCGCGCCGCAAGATCTGCCGCAGGAGATCGCGCGGCAGATCGAGGGCTTGCGGGAGTTCCTCGCGGGCGGAGGCCTCGCCCCTGCGGCCCCGACCGAGTGGGCCCCTGCGCGCGACGTGGGGGCTGCGCGCCTGCAGGACCTGCTCGCGCACCTCCTCGACAAGGGCGACATCGTGCGGCTGGGCGATGTCTACTTCGCCCGCGCGGTGGTGGGGGAGGCGGAGCGCCTGGTGCGCGAGGCGCTCTCGGGCGGGCGGGCGGCGACCACAGCGGAGCTGCGCGAGGCCCTCGGCACGTCCCGCAAGTACGCCGTGCCGCTGCTCGAGCACTTCGACCAGCAGCACCTGACGCGGCGCGAAGGCGACCTGCGCAGACTGGTCGCAGGGGGGGAGGCAGGGCGCGATGGGGCTTGAGATCCGCGTCGCCGTGCGCAAACTGCCCCGGCACGGCCTTCAGTTCAGCGGGGACCAGGCGCAGGTCGTCGAGCGTGCCCGCGGCGGGGCGTCGCTCATCATGGCGGACGGGCAGGGCACGGGAGAGGCGGCGCGGCGCACCGCTCTCCTGGTGGCGAACCGCTGCGCGGGGCTGATCTCGGAGGGTGCGCGCGACGGCGCGACGGCCCGCGCCGTGCACGACCTCCTCTACGCCCAGCGGGGCGGCAAGGTCTCCGCGACGCTGACGATCGTCTCCGCGGACCTCGCTGCGCACGCCCTGCTCGTTGCGCAGAACGGGCCCGACGTCGTGCTCGTGCGCCGCCAGGGCGTCGTGGAGCGCCTCCTGTGCCCGTACGGGCCGATCGGCGTCGATCCGGCGACGAAGCCCTTCATGCATGAGTTTCCACTCAGCGAGGGGACCATCATCGTGGCGCTGTCGGACGGAGTGCTGGCGCCGGACCGCTGGTCCGGGGGGCAGGCCGTGCTGGACGGCGTCGTCGAGTTGACGCGCGCGGGGGCCCCGGAAGGGGTCCAGGAGCTCGCCCAGGCGATCCTGGAGCACTCGCGCGGACTCGCCCGGGGCCGACCGCGCGACGACATGACGGTGGGGGTGTTCGGCATCTGCAGCGCTAGTGACTCGGCGCGCGTCTTCAGCCTGCACCTGCCCGCGTAGAATGGCGGTGCGCGTCGCGGTGGAGGGCGTCTCCGCCGCCGGCAAGACGACGCTCGCGGGTATCCTCGGCGGTCGCGGCTTCAACGTGCACTGCCTGCCGCAGGAGCACTCCTGCGTGCGCGACCTCGCCATGGCCCTGGGCTACGTGCACGTCGTCGTGCTGGACGCCGAGTTCGAGACGGTGCGCCTCAGGCGGGCCGTCGGTTACGGCCCGGCGATGGTGCGCGAGGAGCGACGCAGGCTGGGCGCGGCGATCGCGCGGGCCGACGCCTACGTCCGCACGGACCGGCTGACCCCGCTGGAGGTGGCCGACATCGTCGACGCGGCCTTGCGCCGCAGGGGGGTTGAGCCAGATCGTCGCCACGCTTGAATCGGTCGCGGGACGCCAGGACGTCCACCAGTTCGTGCTCGCGTCCAATGCGGCGCTCAGGGCCATGGGCTACACCGAGCACGGCACGCGCCACGTGGGACTCGTCGCGAAGATCGCCCGCCGCGTGCTGCGCGAACTCGACTACCCGGAGCGGGAGGGCGAGCTGGCCGCGATCGCGGGGTACCTGCACGACATCGGCAACATCGCGGGCCGCAGCCACCATGGCCAGTCGTCCGCGATGCTGGCGTACCCCATCCTGCGCGAGCTCGCCATGCCGCCCGAGGAGATCGCGCTGGTGCTGGGCGCGATCGGCAACCACGAGGAGGAGTACGGCGAGGCGGTCTCGCCCGTCTCCGCCGCCCTGATCCTCGCCGACAAGTCCGACGTGCACATCACCCGCGTCCAGACGGAGGACCCCGGGCTCTACGACGAGCACGACCGCGTCAACGCCGCGGTGCGGCGCTCGCAGCTCCTCGTCGACAAGGCCCTGGGCGTCATCACGCTGGCCCTCGAGATCGACGAGACGATCTCGCCGATGGACTACTTCGAGATCTTCCTGAGCCGCATGGTCATGTGCCGGCGCGCCGCCGAGGTGCTGCACTGCCGGTTCAGCCTGACGGCGAACGCGCAGCGCCTGCTCTAGAATGCGCCGACGTCCCCGTGGACACGCGGCTGCCTTGCCAGGAATGGCCACTTGATCCAGGCGCGCGCGGTGGAACCCTGACGCGGGTTCCCGTATAATCCCGTGTGGACTTTGTCATTCGTCATGGAGGAGGACAAGCTGTGCGCGGCCGCAGAATTGTGGGCCTCATCCTGATCGTGGTCGTGGTGGCCGCAGTCTATGCGTACTTCACCGCGGTCAATCCGGTCACGCGCTACGTCAAGGAGGGCCTCGACCTCAAGGGCGGCGTGCACGTCGTCCTGCAGGCCACAAAGCCCGCCACCTTGGCGGACATGAAGAAAGCCGAGACGATCATCACCTATCGCGCCAACAAGTTCGGCATCTCGGAGCCCTCGATCCAGCTCCAGGGCACGAACCAGATCGTGGTCGACATGCCGGGCGTCAAGAACCAGCAGCAGGCCATCAAGATGATCGGCCAGACGGCGCAGCTGATCTTCAAGGCGCCGAACGGCTCCGTGATCCTGACGGGCAAGGACCTCGTCTCGGCGTCGGCCACCCTCGACTCGACCTACGGGCCGATCGTCAACCTGCAGTTCAACTCGGAGGGCACCAAGCTCTTCGCTGCCGCGACGAAGAAGTACCTGAACCAGACGATCTCGATCTACCTTGACAAGAACGAGCTCACGGCCCCGAACGTGCAGTCCGTCATCACCGGCGGACAGGCCATGATCAACGGCGGCTTCGCGAACCTCACCGACGCGCAGAACCTCGCGAACCTCCTGAACTCCGGCGCCCTGCCGATCCCGATGAAGATCATCGAGGCGCAGACGGTGTCGCCGCTCCTCGGCGCCGACTCCGTCGCGCGCAGCGCGATCGCGATCCTGATCGCCATGCTGCTGATCATCCTGATCATGATCGGCATCTACCGCTACGCGGGCCTGATCGCGGACATCGCCCTCGCCATCTACCTGGTCCTCGTCGTCGGGGCCCTGATCGCCTTCGGCGCGGTCCTGACCCTGCCGGGGATTGCGGGTATCATCCTGTCGGCGGCCATCGCCGTGGATGCGAACGTCATCATCTTCGCGCGCATCCGCGACGAACTGAGGGCCGGCCGCACGATGGGCGCCGCGATCGACCACGGCTTCAAGAACGCCCTGCGGGCGATCATGGACTCCAACGTCTCGACCGTGATCGCGGCCGCCGTGCTGTACTACTTCGGCTCGGGCGAGGTGCGCGGCTTCGCCGTCACGCTGATCATCGGCGTCCTGGCGAGCTTCGTCACCGCCGTCGGCGCGACGCGCTACCTCCTGCGCCTGTCGGAGGATACCCCGCTCGTGCGCAACCAGAAGCTGTTCCTGGGCTAAGGGGGGACGATACCAAATGCCGAAGTTCGACTTCATCGGAAACCGCCGCACCTGGTTCATCGTCTCCCTGGTCGTCCTGGTGATCGCGCTCGGCGGCCTCTTCCTGCGCGGCCTCAACCTCGGCATCGACTTCACGGGCGGCATGACCTACAACCTCACGTTCCAGAAGCCCGTCAGCGCCGCGCAGGTGCGCACCGTGCTCGACAGGGACCACGTGGGGAACTCGCTCATCCAGCTGGTGGGCACGGAGTCCGGGCACACGTCGAAGAACGTGCTGATCGAGACGCCGACCCTCTCCGAGAGCGCCCGCGCCACGCTGCAGGCGGACCTGCAGTCCTCGCTCGGCAAGTACCAGATCGTCGGCTTCGACAAGGTGACGGGCACGTTCTCGTCCGAGCTCGTCAAGGCCGGCGTGCTGGCCGTCCTGATCGCGTCGCTCGCGATCGTCCTCTACATGATGATCCGCTTCGACTTCCGCTTCGCCCTCACCGGCATCGCGGCCATCTTCTACGATGCGATCGTCACGATCGGCCTCGTGGCGCTGATACACTTCCAAGTCAGCCAGAACATCGTGCCGGCCGTACTGATCATCATCGGCTACTCTCTGAACGACCGTATCATCATCTTCGACCGCATCCGCGAGAACCTCCGACTACGAAAGCGCGGCGAGCCGCTGCAGGAGCTGACGAACCGCTCTTTGAACCAGACGCTCGCAAGGTCCATCATCACGGCGGTCGTGGTGATCATGGCCATGCTCGCGCTCCTCGTCTTCGGCGGCACGACGACGCAGGACCTCTCCGCGGCGATCCTGATCGGCGTCGTCTTCGGCGCGTACTCCTCGATCCTCTTCGCGAGCCCGCTCTGGTTCGTCTGGGTCGACTCGACGGAGCGGGCCCAGGCCGCCACGTCGTCGCGCAACCGCGCCAAGGCCAAGGCCAGCCGTTGAACGCCGAGGGCCATCGGCTGCTGCGCCGCACCGCCCAGAGGGGCCGGCGCAGCGGCCGCTGGCTGCGCAGCGAGGAAGTCTCCCCTCCGCGGGGAGACTTCCTGCACTTCCTCGGCACGGGCGGCAACCCGTCCGGCGTGATCGCCCAGCGCCCCCGCACCGGCGGCATCTGGCTCAACCTCGCGGGCACCGCGCTGGCGCTGGATCCCGGACCCGGCGCCGCGTACCACGCGGCGCGGGCGGGCCTCGACAGCCACGCGCTCGCCGCCGTGCTCATCTCGCACGGGCACACGGACCACCACCTGGGCGCCGGCGCGCTGATCGAGGGCATGTGCTACGGCATGTCGCGGCGCCGCGGCGTGCTGGCCCTGCCGCAGGCGGCGCTCGCCGCCGGCCTCGTCGGCCCCTTCCACCTCGGGCGCGAGCCCAGCCGCTGGTACCAGGGCGGTCCGGACGTCGTGACGTGGCGCGCGGGGCAGACGCTGGCCGTGCTGGGCGTGCGCGTGACGCCCTTCGCCGTGCACCACGGCCCGGAGAACTACGGCCTCAAATTCGAGGGCGGCGGGCTGCGCATCGTGTACAGCTCCGACGCGACCTACGTGCTCGACTACCTGGACGAGGCCGGCGCCCTGCGCGCGGTGCGGGGCGGCGAGGAACTCCTGCCGCCAGCGAAGGTCCGCACAGTGCGCGGCGAACTCACAGACGCCCTGCGCGGTGCGGACCTCGCCATCCTGAACGTCGGCTTCTTCTGGCAGTTCGCCCACCGCCACCTCACGGCGGTCGGCGCGGCCGAGCTGCTGCGCCGCTCCGGGGTGCCGCGCGCGATCCTGACGCACTTCGACCGCAGCACCGCGCCGGATGCCGACGCCATCGCCGCGTACGTCGCCGCCGAGTCCGGCGCGCGCGTCTGGGCGGCCCACGACGGCCTGAGGCTGCCGATCGCCGGCACATAGCCTCTCCCGGGCGGTGGCATGCTCGCGCCATGAGCATCGCGGTGGCCGTCGCCACGTTCGCCCTCGCGCTCCTGACGCTGCTGGGCGTGCCGCTCACGGCACTCGCCGCCGGTATCGCCGCCGCGCTCGCGCTCGCCCTTCGGCCCAGCGACGCGCTCGGCGGCAGCCTGGCGCTCGCGTTCGGCCTGGGCTGCTCGATCGCCGCGCAGGCCGCGCGCGGCGGTGAGCGGGGCGCCTTCGCGCGCGCCCTCTCCTTCGTCACGCTGGGCCGCGTCCTGGGGCCCGTGCTCGGGCCGGAGGCCTTCGCGCTGACCGCGAGCCCGTCATCCCTGCCCGAGGACATGCGCCGGACCGTCCTGGGCGGCGCGCTCGAGGCGGCGGGCATCCTGCTCTGCCTCGGCGTCCTCGCGCTGCGCGGCCTCCGCTGAACCTTGGCCAGCACCCTCCTTTCGACTACATTCATGTGGTGGGGGTGTCGCCCGTGCGCCCGGAGCACCTGGGTCGCCTGGCCGGCAACCTGGGGGTCGCGGTCAACGTCCTGCTCGCCGTGCTCAAGATCGTCATCGGCATCACCGCCCGCGCGCAGGTCCTGCTCGCCGACGGCCTGCACAACCTCGCGGACGTCGCCGCGAGCCTCGCCGTCGCCATCGGCGTCTACGTAGGGCACGCGCCGCCGGACTTCGAGCACCCGTACGGCCACCAGAAGGCCGAGTCCGTCGCGGCGAAGATCGTCGGGATCCTGCTGCTGCTCGCGGGCTTCGAGATCCTCTGGACCTCCGCCCGCGACCTCTACCTCGGCGAGGCCGCCGTTCCGGGCATCATCGCCGCGTACGTCGCCGGCGTTTCGCTCGTGCTCAAGGAAGGCATGGTCTACCTCAGCCGACGCGCGGCCGAGCTCAACCACTCGAAGGCCCTGCGCGCCTCGGCGCTCGACCACCAGATGGACGTCATCGGCAGCGTCGCCGCGCTGCTCGGCATCATCCTGGCCCGCACGGTGGCGACGTTCTTCGACCCGCTGCTCGCCATGCTCGTCTCGCTGCTCGTGGTCTGGAGCGGCTGGCAGCTCGTCAACCAGGCCGTGGCCGACCTGATGGACCGCTTCGACGACCGGGCCTTCCTCGACGCCGTCCGCGAGGACGCCGCCACCTGCGGCGACGTGCGCGAGGTCACGGGCGTGCGCGGGCGCTACATGGGGGCCCAGGTGCTGGTCGACATGGAGATCGCGGTGCCCGGGGACCTGAGCGTGCGCGCGGGCCACGCGGTCGCGACCGGCGTCAAGGAGGTCATCATGCAGCACCATCCCGAGGTGGTCGCGGTGCACGTGCACGTCAACCCCGAGGGCGAGGCGTGACGCCCCCCGCGGACCTCCTGCCGATCCTCCTGCCCGGCGTGCCGGAGGAGCTCGTGGAGCGCCACATCCTGCGCGGCGCGCCGACGGCGGTGGCCCGCCTCCTGGCCGCCCGGCGCATCACGCCGGAGGCGTTCGAGGCCCTCGCCGAGGAGGGCGTCGAGCCGCCGTGGAGCGAGGTGCCCGGCCTCGCGCGGGTGGCGCAGGAGGTCCTGGACTTCGGCCGGGCGGGCAAGACCCTCTGCATCCACGGCGACTACGACGTCGACGGCATCACCGCCGCGGCCATCGCCCAGCAG
>Ga0187814_10000805_pt1 | contig 11339 bp, 8 predicted proteins | sample NC_S_4_FD_132450 | JGI IMG/M metagenome (GOLD analysis project Ga0187814, IMG submission 132450) | Wetland sediment microbial communities from Neuse River Estuary, North Carolina, USA - ASW-S_4 | ecosystem: Environmental > Aquatic > Freshwater > Wetlands > Sediment | place: USA: North Carolina...
ACCGCTCGATCGTCCTTGCGCTGACGGTGATCCCGGCCAGGTCGGCCAGCAGCGCGGCGGCCTTGCCGAACGGGAGTTCCGCGCCGGCCCGGGCGATCATCTCGGTCAGCCCCGGCGACAGCGACGCCCCGGCGGTGCCCAGCTGCTCGTCCCTCGGCGCGAACCCGCGATTGCATTCAGGGCAGTGGTACCAGGCCCGGACCGCCTGCACCGGCCCCAGCACCGTGGTGATGGTCTTGGCCCGCCGGCCCGCGTAGACGGCCTGGTGGCCGCTGGCGCACTTGGCGCGCGGCCCGGCGTACCCGTCGCCGTCGCAGGCCAGCACCGCTTCCAGCAGCCGGGCGCCGGCCGCCGTCAGCGCCGTGCGCATCGCCGTCTCCAGCACTCCCAGCCCCGCGCCCTGCCCGGGCATGCCCGCAGCGAGCCCGGCCAGGCCGGCCACCTCGGCGGCGGCGATCTCCTGCAGGTCCGCTACGAGCCCCCCCTTTCCCCCTCCGGCGGAGGGGGCGGCTCCTGCCCGGCCAGCGGCCGGGCCGCGCAGATCGCCTCGCTCACCTGGGTCACCTCCTCCACCAGGCCCAGGAACCGCTGGTGCTCGGCGACCTCCCGCCGCACCTTCTCCAGCTCCGGGCCCGGCCGCAGGTGCACATTCACCGTCTTGCCGCCGACCCGCCGGGTCAGGTTCCACTGCGGCCCGTGGCCGCGGTGCCCCGGATCGGCGCACGCGCAGTTCGGCTTGCCGCACTTGCGGAACACCGCGTTCAGCGCGCCCCGCCGGAAGTCCCCGGCCTGGGACATCAGGCCGAACAGCTCGGCGCGGCGGCGCTCCAGCCACGCCAGGTCCCGTCCGGCGAGCGGCTCGGACATGCCCGCCTCCAATCTGAGTGTCAACATCACTCAGAATAGCCGGACGACCTGCGCAAGCCAAGCACCCTCACAATTCAGTCGCGCACCCCGGAGCCGCCCGCACCGGCGCCGACCGTGATCACGAAGAGTTTTAGTCACGATCGCGACCACGAATTTACGTGATCATGAGTAAGGCGGGCGGGCGCCTGGGCGTCGCCTTTCTGACAGCAACGGATTTCTGTGAATAGCGCGAAAGCCAGGTTGCCACTGGCAACTAGGTGCGCATTTGCTATTTCGCTAGGGCGCGTTTAATGCGCTCGAATGTCAGAGGGAGGTGCTAGCTTATTGACGCGCCCCGAAATCGGGCGCGCCAATATTCGCTGGGCAGGCGGCAAACGGCTGCCATACGATTGAGGGGTGGAGATCGAATTGAGCGTCACGTTCGCTCCCGAGCTGGGGGAGGCGGTGCGTGCGGCCGCCGCCGAGGCGGGGCTGTCGCTCTCCGAGTGGCTGGCCCAGGCGGCGGAGGCCAAGATCCGCGCGGACGGCCAGGCCAGAATCCTCGAAGAGGCGGAGCGCGAGCGCCGCTTCCAGGCGTTCCGCGAGCTCCTGGACGAATACCAGGCCGAGCACGGGGCTTTCACCGACGAGGAGATGGCACGCGCTTCGGAGGAGCTCGGGCTGCCTTGGCCGCCGGAGGGAGATGACGATGAGCGCGCTCGTGCTTGACGCCGGGGCGCTCATCGCGATCGACAGAGGCGATCGCGACATGCTCCTCCGGCTCGAGAGGGCCGCGAAGGACGGTGTGGAGGTGCGCACCAATGCCATGGTCGTGGCGCAGGTCTGGCGCGACAGCGGAGGGCGACAGGCCAGGCTGGCGAAGGCGCTTCGCGATGTAAAGGTGCGACCGGTCAGCCCGGAAGAAGGGCGGCAAGCGGTTCAGTTGCTCGCGAAGACTGGCCTGGCCGACGCGATCGACGCCACGGTGGCGCTGCTCGTCGATCCTGGGGATCACCTGTACACCAGCGATCCGGACGACCTGCGGAAGCTCTGCGAGGGCGCGAAGAACAAGGCTGTGGTGATCGACTGCTGATGATAAAAGTCGGATCATGACGTTAGTTTCGGAAATGAAACAATGTTACGGGGTGTTGCAACGTCTTGGGTTTGCGGAGACGTCTACATCGGGGACGGATGGACGACAACGACAGCGGCCAGCGGAGCAATGAGGCCCGCTGGCTCAGGAGGCTCATCGGCTACTGCTGGCGGTTCCGGCGGGACGTGGTCATCGCGCTGGCGGGGTCGCTGCTGTACGTGGTGGCGACGCTGGCGATTCCGCTGCTGCAGCGGGCGATCATCGACAACGTCATCGTCACGCGGAAGGACTCGGTCTGGCCGCTGGCCACCGGGCTGCTGATCGCCGCGGCGGCGAACTTCTTCGGCATCTACATGCGGCGGTTCCGCGGCGGCAAGATGGCGCTCGACGTCCAGCACGCCATGCGGACCGACCTGTTCGACTCGCTGTCCCGGCTGGACGGCTCCAGGCAGGACGAGATCCACACCGGCCAGCTCGTCGGGCGGTCCATCTCCGACCTGAACATGGTGCAGGGCCTGCTCCAGTGGATGCCGCTCATCCTGGGCAGCATCCTGCTGTTCGTCTTCTCGCTGGTCATCATGGTCGCGCTGTCGCCGGTGCTCGCGCTCGTCGCGGTCGCGGTCGCGCCGGCGCTGTGGCTGATCGCCACGGCCTCGCGGAAGAGGCTGTTCCCCGCGAGCTGGGCCGCGCAGCAGCAGATCGGCGAGGTCGCGGGGATCGTGGACGAGGCGATCGGCGGGGTCCGCGTCGTCAAGGGGTTCGGCCAGGAAGAGCAGGAGATGCAGCGGATGGAGGCCGCGAGCAGGGACCTGTTCGGCTCCCGGCTGCGGATGATCCGCTACACCGCCAGGTACAACCCCGCGCTCACCGCGATCCCGTCGCTCGGGCTCGTCGGCGTGCTCGCCCTTGGCGGCTGGCTGGCGATCCACGGCCAGGTCACGCTCGGCACGTTCCTCGCGTTCTCCAGCTACCTCGCGCAGCTCACCGGACCGGTGCGGGTGCTCACCAGCCTGGTGACGATCGGCCAGGAGGCGCGCGCCAGCGTCGTCCGCGTCTTCGAGGTGATCGACTCACGGCCCACGATCACCGACAAGCCGGACGCGATCGAGCTGCCGGCGGACGCGAACGGGATCACGTTCGACGACGTGAAGTTCGGCTACGTGCCATCGCAGCCGGTGCTGCGCGGGCTGTCGCTCGAGATCAGGCCGGGCGAGACCATCGCGGTCATCGGGCCCTCCGGGTCGGGGAAGTCCACGCTCAGCCTGCTGCTCCCCCGGTTCTACGACGTGCGCGGCGGCGCCGTCCGGATCGGCGGCTACGACGTGCGCGACGTCACGCAGGCCTCGCTGCGGTCGGCGATCGGCATGGTCATGGAGGACAGCTTCCTGTTCTCCGACTCGGTACGCGCCAACATCGCCTACGGCCGTCCCGGCGCCACGGACGAGCAGGTCGTGGCCGCCGCGCGGGCCGCGGAAGCCGACGAGTTCATCCGCGACCTGCCGGACGGCTACGACACGGTGATCGGCGAGCAGGGACTCACCCTGTCCGGCGGGCAGCGGCAGCGCGTCGCGCTCGCCCGCGCGCTGATCACCGACCCGCGGCTGCTGCTGCTCGACGACGCGACGTCCGCGGTCGACCCGCGCATCGAGGCCGAGATCCACGCCACGCTGCACCGGGTGATGGCCGGGCGGACCACGCTGGTGATCGCGCACCGCAAGTCCACGCTGAACCTGGCGATGAGGATCGCGGTGCTCACCGCCGACGGCCGGGTCGCCGACGTCGGCACGCAGGACGAGCTCCAGGAACGGTCGGAACTGTACCGGCTGCTCATCGCCGGGCCCGGAGACGACGCCGAGGGCACCGACGCGGGCGAGCTGCCCGGTGAGGCGGCCAGGGCCGCGGGCGGCGACGCGACGGCCAGCGGCGCGGCAGCCACCGGTGACGGTCATGGACGGGCCGGGGCGGAGACACGGGTCCGTTCTGGATATGAGGGGACAGAAGCGGCGGCGAGCCGCACCGGCGGGGCGGCCGGACGCGGCGGGCTCGCGCGCGCCGGGCGCGGGCGGGGCGGCGCCATGGACGGGATGATCGGCAGCGTGCCGCCGAGCCCGGAGCTGCTCGCCAAGGTCGAGGCGCTGCCGCCGGCGAAGGACGAGCCGAAGGTCGACCTCGCCCAGGCGCGGGCCGCCGACCACCACCTCACCCTGCGCAGGCTGCTGCGGCCGATCGCGATCGCGCTGATCGCCGGGCTGGTGCTCGACGGCCTCGACGCGGCCGCGAACCTGGCGCTGCCCGCCCTCGTGCGCGGCGGGATCGACCAGGGGGTGCAGGCCCGGGCGTTCGGCCTGGTCGCGGTGATGGCGCTGGCCGGGCTGGCGGTCGTGTTCGGCGACTGGCTGGTGAACATCGCCGAGACCATGGTCGTCGGGCGGAACGGCGAGCGGCTGCTGTACACGCTGCGCGTGAAGATCTTCGCGCAGCTGCAGCGGCTCGGCCTCGACTTCTACGAGCGCGAGCTGTCCGGGCGCATCATGACCCGGATGACGACCGACGTGGACGCGCTGTCCACGTTCCTGCAGACCGGGCTGGTCACGATGATCAGCTCGGTGCTCACGTTCGTCGGGGTGCTCGCGGCGATGCTGATCATCAACGTGCGGCTGGGGCTGTTCGTGCTGGCGATCATGCCGTTCCTGATCGCGGCGACGGTGGTGTTCCGCGCCAAGTCGTCGAAGGCCTATACCGAGGCGCGGGAGAAGGTCAGCGTGGTGAACGCCGACCTCGCGGAGAACGTGGCGGGGCTGCGGGTCACCCAGGCGTTCCGGCGGGAGGGCGAGAACCGGGCGCGGTTCGCCGGGCGCTCGTTCGCCTACCGGGAGTCCCGGCTGCGGGCGCAGCGGTACATCGCGCTGTACTTCCCGTTCGTGCAGACGCTGTCCACGGTCGCGTCCGCCCTGGTGCTCGTGGTCGCGGTGGGGCAGGTGCGGTCGGGTGCGCTGAGCGTCGGCGCGCTGATCGCGTACCTGCTCTACATCGACATGGTGTTCTGGCCGATCCAGCAGCTGTCCCAGGTGTTCGACGGGTACCAGCAGGCGGCGGTAGGCCTGCAGCGGATCAAGGACCTGCTGCGGCTCCGGACGTCGGTGCCGGAGACGACCTCGCCGGTGCCGGTGCCCGCGGGCGGCCTCGCGGGCCGGATCGAGCTGTGCGACGTGCGGTTCAGCTACGGGACCGGTGCGTCGCTGCCGGGCGCTCTGGGTGCGGAACCGGCGGGTCCGGGCCCGGCGGATGCTGAGCTGGCGGGCCCGGCGGCCGGCGGCGAGGCGATCTCCGGGGTGTCGTTCACCATCTCGCCGGGCGAGACCGTGGCGCTGGTCGGGCAGACCGGCGCCGGCAAGTCCACGATCGTCAAGCTGATCGCCCGGTTCTACGACGTGACGTCGGGGGCGGTGCTCGTGGACGGCGTGGACGTGCGCTCCTACGACCTGACCGAGTTCAGGCACCGGCTGGGCGTGGTGCCGCAGGAGGCGTACCTGTTCAGCGGCACGGTGGCCGAGGCGATCGCGTACGCGCGGCCGGACGCTTCCCAGGATGAGGTCGAGGCGGCGGCGCGGGCCGTCGGCGCGCACGAGATGATCACGCGGCTGCCCGGCGGGTACGACCACGAGGTCGGCGAGCGCGGGCGGAACCTGTCGGCCGGGCAGCGGCAGCTCATCGCGCTCGCGCGGGCCGAACTCGCCCACCCCGACATCCTGCTGCTCGACGAGGCGACCGCCGCGCTCGACCTGGCCTCGGAAGCGGCCGTCACCCGGGCGACGCGATCGCTGGCGGCGGCACGGACCACGATCGTGGTGGCGCACCGGCTGACCACCGCGGCGCGCGCGGACCGGATTGTCGTGCTCGACCACGGCCGGGTCGCCGAGATCGGTTCCCATGAGGAACTGCTCGAGCGCGGCGGCCTCTACGCGGGGCTGTGGGACGCGTTCGCCGGGGAGACCGAGTACGCGGCGTAAGCCGGCCGACTTCGCTGGCGTCGCAGGCCCGTCACCGGGCGAGCGTGTCACGGCCTGGGCGCAGAGTGCGGACCGGGTGCGTGCCGTGCCGACCGCGTCCCCACATGCTCGCGAGCACCAGCAGGGCGAGGATGGTCACGATCCCCTCGGTGAACAGCGCCGCCACGCCGAGCGGCTCCAGCCAGTTGCCGCGGTCGCCGGTGTCGCCGGGCACCGGGACGGCGCGGGTCAGGATGTATCCGCCCGCGGCGAGGAAGCAGACGAGCGCACTGCCCGCCCACGCGGCCGAGGACGGCCGGGCGAGCAGCCACAGGCCCGCGATCGGCGCGCACACGGCCAGCAGGACGAATCCCACGGTCAGCCAGGCGGCGCCGGTGAGCTGACCCTGGATCTCCAGAGCGTGGATGACGCCGACGGTGATGAGCCCAATCGCACCCGCGGCGCGGACGGCGGGATCGAGCGGCAGCGCCGGGCGTTGGAGGTCGGCGGTCAGTTGCGCGGCCATCCGGGGCAGCGTGACGAAGCCAGACAATGGTGAACTCCCTTTCGGTACCGGGCGGTGACGTGCATCGCCTTACGCGCACCTCGGGGAGAGCGCGCTTAATGAACTCCTCACCACGTCTACGGCTCCGAAGCCAACACGGATTGGCCGGGGGCAGCCCGCGCGGGCGGGATGACCGCCGCGCCAGAGCGTGCGGCCACCATCATGAGACGAAGGTAGCCAGCTCGAGGTCGCGTCGAAAGCTGGCCCGGGGAGCATTGGGGCGGGTGTCCGGGGCAGGCCGACGGTCCGCCCTGTCCAGATATGGCGGCGGTGACAGAGGAACCACGCGTACGTTCGGGATGAGCGAACAACGCGCGCCGGTGACCGGCGGCATGGGTCGGGGCGACCTCAGCCAGCTGGGGGCGGGGACGGCAGGGACGGGCCTTGCAGCAGGGCGCCGCCGTCGATCGGGTAGACGCCGCCGGTCATGAAGCTCGACGCCGGGGACGCGAGCAGCAGCGCAAGGCCGCGGATCTCGGCCGGGTCGCCCATCCGGCCGAGCGGGATCACCGAGTTCCAGCGGGCCTCGGCCTCCGGGGGCATCGGGCCGCCGCCGCCGAGGTTGGTCTTGAACGGGCCGGGCGCGATCGCGTTCACCCGCACGTTCCAGCGCGCCAGGTCGTGCGCGGCCTGCTTCATGAAGTTCACCACGGCGGCCTTGGCGATCGTGTACGAGTACGGCGTGAACGGGTCGTTCCGCAGCCCCGCGGTCGACGCGGTGACCACGATGCTGCCGGACCGCTGCTGTTTCATGTGCCGGGCGGCGGCGCGCACCGTGTGCACGACGCCGTGCAGGTTCACGTCGACGAGGGCGTAGTAGTCGGTCATGTCGAAGTCGTCGATCGAGCCCTCGGCGGTCAGCGGCGGGCGGCCGCGCGCGATCCCGGCGTTGGCGAAGGCGATGTCGATGCTCTTGTACTCGGCCACGATCGAGTCCACGCAGGCCCGGACGGCCGAAGCGTCGGTGACGTCGAGCGGGAAGCTCACCACCCGGCCGTGCGCCGACAGCCCGGCGAGCGACTTCTCCAGCCGCTCGGCGTTCCAGTCGGCGACGACCACGACCGCGCCGCAGTCGGCGAGGATCGAGGCGAACGCGTAGCCGAGGCCGGACGCGCCGCCGGTGACCAGCGCGACCTGGCCGCGGACGTCGAACAGCTCGTCAAGGACGCCCATCAGGCGGCCCGCTTCCGCTTGAAGAAGCGCTCGCGGTTGACCTTCGGGATCGTGATCGCCGCGACCAGGGCGGCGCCGTAGAAGATCTGCTGGAAGTAAGTCTGCGCGCCGAGCAGCTCGAGTCCGGCCGTGCCCGTCGCCAGGAAGTAGACCGCGATCAGGGCACCGAGCGGGTTGATGCGGCCCGGCTTGATCGCGGTCGCCCCGAGGAAGACCGCCGCGTAGGCCGGGAGGATCAGGGCGCTGCCCGCCGTCGGGTCCACCGTCCCGTTGGTGCCCGCGTAGGCGATCCCCGCGATGGCGGCGATGGCCGCGCCGATGATGTAGGCCCAGGCGCGCTGGCGGTTGACCCGCACGCCGCTCAGCCGTGCCACTTCGCGCGACTGCCCGATCACCAGGGCCTTCTGCCCGGTCGGCGTGAAGCTGAGCACGTACCAGACGACGAGGAAGATCGCCAGGCCGTAGTAGAACTCCAGCGGTATCGACAGGAATTCGTTCGTGAAGATCCAGTTCGACAGGTTGGTCGACACGATTCCGACGCTGTTGGAGCCGGAGACGATGTAGATGACGCCCTGGACGATCGTCATCGTGCCGAGCGTCACGATGAACGGGTCGTTGTCGAAGAACACCACGAAGAAGACGTTGACCAGGCCGACGCACACTGCCGCGCCGATCCCCGCGAGGCAGGCGAGGAGGACCGGCCACCCATGCTGCACGTTGAGCACGGCCAGGGTCATCGCGGACAGGCCGAGCGAGGAGCCGAGCGACAGGTCGACGAAGTCGCCCACGACCGTCGGCAGGAGCACGGCCATCACCAGGATGAACAGCACCGCCTGGGAGCCGAGGATGTTCGAGAGGTTGCCGATCGAGAGGAAGGTGCTGGGAAGCGACACCCCGAACCCGATGATCAGGGCGGCGAACACGATGAGGATCGCGTAACGGTGGAGTTCCGCGCGCCACAGCGCTGAGGGCGCCGACCGCTCCGCCTGATGTTCCTTATCCCGGGCCTCTTCGACTGGAGCTGGCGCGCTCATGTGTCCTCCCTGGTCTGCCGCAGCGCGGCGGCGGTGATCGCGTCGTCGCTCAGTTCCTCACCGGCCAGCGTGGCGACCGGGCGCCCTTGCGAGAGGACGATCACCCGGTCGCAGACCTCGGCCAGTTCGCCGAAGTCCGTCGTCACCCACAGCACCGCCGTCTGGTTCAGGGTGGCGGCCGATTTCACGAACCGGTAGATGTCCCGCCTGGCACCGACGTCCACCCCCTGCGTCGGCTCGTGCAACAGCAGCAGCCGCGGCCGGGCCATCAGCCACTTCGCGAGCAGCGCCTTCTGCTGGTTGCCGCCGGAGAATGTCCCGGTGACGGCATGCGCCAGCGGCGGCCGGATCTCGAACCGCGCGATGGCCTCGCGCGCGAGCGCCACGAGCTCGCTGCGGCGGAAGACACCACCGCGGTAGTGCTCGTCTTCGACGAGCATGACGATGTTCTCCCACAGGGCGAGCCGTTCGCTCAGGCCCAGCGCCCCGCGGTCCGCGGGGACGAACGCGATGCGCTCCCGCACGCTGCGCTGGGGGCTGAGCCGTCCGGCGTCCAGTGTTCGTGCCCCGAGGCGCAGCGTGCCGCTGATGGCCGGGCGCGCGCCGAACAGCAGGTACGGCAGATCCTCGGCACCGGAGCCGATCAGGCCGGCCACCCCGAGGATCTCCCCAGCGCCGATCTCGAACGACACGTCCGCGAGCCGCCCGTCGGCCAGGTGCTCGACCACGACGTGCTGGCCCAGCTCGGGCGCGCTCTCCGGACCAGCGGGCTCCGCTGGAGCGAGCGCCGTCTGGACGACGGGCGGTTCTTCCGCCGGGGCACTCCCTGGCCCTCCCTGCCCGGCCGGCGTCCCGACAATGAGATCGACGAGCGCCTCCTCGTCGATCTCGCCCGCGGCCTCCTCGCCGACGACCCTGCCGTCCCTGAGCACGACGACGCGGTCGGTGATCGAGCGGACCGCGACCAAGTCGTGGGAGATGAACAGCACGGCCGCCCCCTCAGCCACCACGGTCCTGATGAGGTCGAAGAGGCGCTCGATGTCCTCGGCGGGCAGGAACACGGTCGGCTCGTCGAGGACGAGCACCGAGTGCTTGTACCCGCTGCGCGTGCGGTACCTGCGCAGGTCCTCGGCGGCACGGACGATCGCTAGCCGCGCCTGGTCGACCGGAGGCAGCTCGCCCGTCCGCCGGTCCAGGTTGAGCCTGACCTGGTAGCGGTCCAGGACGGCCGCTGCGCTCCGGTGCTCCCCGATCCAGTTGATCGGCGCCCACGCCCGCGCGCCGCCGCCGATTCGCTGGCCGAGCGTCAGGTTCTCCAGGACGCTCAGCCCCGGCGCCAGCGCCAGGTTCTGGTAGACGAAGCTGAGCCCGATCTCGCTCGCCTGGCCGGGAGCAAGCGGCAGCGGTACCTCCTCGCCACCCACGAACAGGCGGCCGCCCGGTTCCGGGTCGTAGACTCCGGCGAGCACCTTCACCAGCGTCGACTTGCCCGAGCCGTTCTGCCCCAGCAGCCCGACCACCTCGCCGTGACCGATGCGCAGGTCCACCCTGTCCAGTGCCCGGTTATTGCCGAAATCCTTGGAGATGTCGCGCACCTCAAGCGCGGGTGGCGCGACTGCCTGCCCGCCTGGTGCCGACGGTTGCTTCAGGCTGACGCGCTTGTCTGAGTCGCCCGGCGTTCCGCTGTCCGTGACCGGCAACGCACGCCTCCTTTTCTGCCACTGGCTTTTCTGCCACTGGGGACAGGCCCGGAGCGGGGCAGCAGCCCGGAGCGGAGAACTCCGCCCGGGCCGCTGCCCGCACTCAGGGCCGGCGTATCCTTGTCAGGCCTTGCCGACCATCGCGCCGTTCAGCGTTGACGCGGCGTGCAGCGCGCTGCCTGACAGGTCGGGCAGCCCCACCAGCTCGCGGAAGCCGTTGACCCAGTCATCTCCGAACCCGCCGGTGGTAAGGACATCGACGGCGTTCTGCGGGGTGATGATCCGGTCCGGGCCGATGGCGTTGGCGTAAGAGATGGGGGACAGCTTCTCGAGGCCGCGGATGGCCTGCAGGACCAGCAGGTAGCCCGTCCATGGCGGGGACTCGCTGACGTCGCTCTGGATGATGGTCGCGCCCGGCTGGGCGGTCTGCAGCTGGACGAACGGGGTGCCGCCGCCGAAGGCGAGGTACGTCTTCACGTTGGTGCGGTGCGCGGCCTGGATGCCCGCGAGCACGTAGGTCAGCTCGCCCGCGTAGTCGGGGAACAGGACGTTCACGTTGGGGTGCTGCAGCAACTGGGAGGTCACGGTGCTTGCGACCTGCGTCTGCCAGTTTGGCACCTCGACGTTCACCGCGGTCAGCGTGCACTTCGGGCAGTCCGCGGCCAGCATGCTCTGGATCGCGTCCTCCTCGATCACCGTGGCGGGCCCCGTCGCGGTCGACGTGATCGCGATGGCGTTGAACGGCTGCCCGTTGTGCTGCTCGATCGCCTGCTCGGTGGCCAGCTTGGCGTCGAGCGCGTAGGGGTCATCGGTGTTGTACGTAGTCCCGGCGCGCTGGTCCATGGCCGGCGTACCCCCGTAGACACCCACGACGATGCCCGCCTTCTGGGCCTGGGTGATCGCCGGCGTGCTCTGCGACGGGTCCATCGCGCACCCCAT
>Ga0187814_10000806_pt1 | contig 11336 bp, 9 predicted proteins | sample NC_S_4_FD_132450 | JGI IMG/M metagenome (GOLD analysis project Ga0187814, IMG submission 132450) | Wetland sediment microbial communities from Neuse River Estuary, North Carolina, USA - ASW-S_4 | ecosystem: Environmental > Aquatic > Freshwater > Wetlands > Sediment | place: USA: North Carolina...
CGGCGTCGACCGCGGCGTGGATCGTGGCGATGCTCTCGTGGTCGTCGGCCTGCCCGTAGATGCCCGACATGCCCATCAGGCCGAGTCCGGCCCGGGACACCACCGGCCCGCCACGTCCCAAGGTGGTCTTCTCCATCACGCCTTGCACCCTACCGGCGCGTGCGCTGTCCCAGACCGACGCGCTCGGCGTATCGCTGCCGCTGCTGCGACGCCTGCTGGCCGACCTGGGCATCAGCCTGACGTCGCTGTGGGCGTGATCGCCGGGGGCTGATCCGAACCTGGGACGGGACGTTTCGGCACTACCCTGTAAGGGCGAGCGGACCGACAGGCAAGCGAAGAACCCGGACGGATGAATGGAACCCGAACCCACCGTGCTGGACAGCCTCCGCAGGGCGGTCGAGGCGATGCCCGACGACGTGCCGCTCCGCCTGCACCTGGCCACGCTGCTGATGCGCGGGGGCCAGCGCGACGAGGGCATCCGGCAGGTGGGCGCGATCCTGCAGCGCGATCCGGGCAACGCCGCGGCGCTGGGCCTGCTCCGGGAGGGTCCCGGACCGGCTGAGGCCGCGGGTCAGCCTCCCCAGGGTGCGACGGATATTTCGGCCGAACGGACCGTGGTGCGTCCCCCGGCCACCGGCCCGGCGGATCCCGACGGGGGCGCCGCCGGGAGCAGGTCCCCGCAGTATGACTGGTCGCAGGCCGAGGATGAGCTGCGCGATGTGCTGCCCGCCATGTTCATCGGCGAGGGGGAGGCCGCGGATTCGGCCGCGGCGGGCATCGACGAGGCGGACGCCTATGACGCCGAGCACGCCCGGCTCACGCTCGCCGACGTGGCCGGGATGACCGAGGTGAAGCAGCGCCTCGAGGCGGCGTTCCTGGCCCCGATGCGCAACCCGGACCTGCGCCGGCTGTACGGCAAGTCGCTTCGCGGCGGGCTGCTGCTGTACGGGCCGCCCGGCTGCGGCAAGACGTTCATCGCCCGCGCAGTGGCAGGCGAGCTGGGCGCGAGGTTCATCGCAGTGTCGTTCGCGGACATCATCGACATGTTCGTGGGGCAGAGTGAGCGGAACATCCACGAGCTGTTCGAGATCGCTCGGCGGAACGCGCCATGCGTGCTGTTCCTGGACGAGGTGGACGCGATCGGGCAGAAGCGCTCGCAGCTGCGGCACACCCCGATGCGCAGCGCCGTAAACCAGCTGCTCCTGGAGCTGGACGACATCTCGGGCAACAATGAAGGCGTGTTCCTGCTGGCCGCCACGAATCACCCCTGGGACGTGGACAGCGCGCTGCGCCGGCCGGGCCGGTTCGACCGGACGCTGCTGGTGCTGCCGCCAGACGCGGCCGCCCGCGAGGAGGTGTTCCGCTACCACCTGAAGGACCGCCCGGTCGCGGGCATCGACCTGGCCAAGCTGGCCAAGCAGACCGACGGATACTCCGGCGCCGACATCGCGCACATCTGCGAGACGGCCGCCGAACGGGCTCTGATGGACTCGGTCCGCCGCGGCGAGCCGCGGATGATCGGCACCCCCGACCTCGAGGCGGCCATCACCGAGGTCAAGCCGTCGCTAGGCGCCTGGTTCGACACTGCCCGCAACGTCGCGCTGTTCGCCAACGAGGGCGGCACCTACGACGACCTGGCCGCCTACCTCCGCAAGCGTCGGCTGCTGTGAGCTCTGTTGGCCCCGGGGGGACGACCCCCCCAGACCCCCCCGGACCGGGGGGATACCATCCCCCCGGACCCCCTGGGTCCCTTGGGCAACAACTGGCGCGCGCCTCGGCGATGCTCGATGTCAGGCGGTTCGACGAGGCGTCGCAGCTGCTGGCCCGGATCGTGGCGGCCGAGCCGGAGAGCAGCCGGGCCTGGTGCCTGATGGCCCGCGCGCACCTGGGCGCGGACCGGTACGCCGAGGCCATCGAGGTGGCCAACCGGGCGGTGGCCCTGGACCCGTCGGATGAGTGGCCGCACCGCCTGGCCAGCAACGCGCTGGTCCACCTGGGCAACTACGGGGACGCGCTACGCGCGGCGCAGGAGGCGTGCCGGCTCGCGCCCAGCTACTGGCAGACCCACGTCTGCCTGGCTCAGGCTGCCCTGGCCGCCCAGCGGCTGGACACTGCCAGCGACGCGGCGGCCCGGGCGCGGGCCTTGGCCCCCAACGAGCCCGACGTGCATTTCCTGGCCGGCAAGGTGAGCCTGAGCCGAGGCGACCTGTCTGCCGCGCGCGAGCATCAGGAGCGCGCCCTCGCGCTGGATCCCGCGCACAGCGGCGCGATGAACGAGCTGGGCCGGATCAGGCTCAGGCGGAACGACCCGATCGGCGCGATCCGGCATTTCCTGTCCGCCGCCCGCGCGACGCCGGACGAGCAGATCTACGCCAGGAACATCGACGTGGTGATCCTGCGCACGGTGTCCCGGACGATCTACGTGTTCACGCTGATCGCGCTGATCCTGATCTGGGTCCCGGCGGTCAGCCACGTGAACCGGCTGCCATTCGCGATCGGCCTCGGCTCGCTGGGCTTCATCACCGCCGTGGGCTTCGCCTGGATGGTGCTGCGCCTGCCACCCGAGGCCCGTCGTGTGGTACGCCGGACCCTGCGCACGCCGCGGGTCGCGGGGGCGCTCGCGCTGGCCGTGGGCGGGGTGGCGGTGGCGTTCGGCATCGTCGCGTTCACGCCCGAGGTCGACCTCGCGCAGATGCTGCCGATCGCCGTGGTCATCACTGTGGCCGCACGGCTGGCCGCCTTCGCGACCCTGCGGGCCGCGGCCAGGAAGCAGCAGTAACCGTGTCGCGCGCTGCCGCGCCTCATCCGGCTGCGGCGCTACGGTCTGGTCGAGCCAGCGGACGGCCCGGACTGACGGGATGGCCAGCATGACCGCGCTGCTCAGCAGCCCGTAGACAGCACCGACCCCGAAGACCACCGCGGGACCGAGCGCGGCGGCGAGCGGCCCGTCGACCGCGTACCCGATGACGCCGATGCCATAGGACGGGAACAGCGAGAGCGAGCTGACCCGGGCCAGCCGCTCCGGCGGTATCTGCTGCTGCATGGTCGTGCCCTCGAAGGCGGCGAAGATCGCTGATCCCGCGCCGCAGCCGAAGGCGGCCGCAGCCACCCAGGGGGCCGCGGCGTGCAGGGCCATCGGGATGTCGGGTAGCGCATAGCAGAACGTACCCACGGTGGCGACCACCATGGGCCGCCGGGGCCGCCGGCCAAGGCAGAGGAGCCCGGCCGTGATCGCACCCGCGCCCTGGACGGCCATGATCGCGCCCCAGACCGCGGCGCCGCCGAGGTAGGCCCGGCCCATGACCGGTCCGAGCAGCATCCAGGGCGCCCAGGTGATCAGGTTGAAGAAGGCGAACTGCACCGTGGTCGCCAACAGCCAGGTCCGGGACCGGAAGTCCGCCCAGCCTTCGGCCAGGTCAGCCCGCAGAGTCGGGCGGGCCGCCGGTTCCGCCCCGTCGGCTCCTGCGGACTTCCCGGTCGTTCCCGGCGTTCCGCGCGTTCCAGGCGTTCCGTGTGTTCCAGGCGCGGCCCCGGGCAGGCGGAGCAGGCTGAGAGCCAGCACGCTGACCGCGTACGACGCCGCATCCACGGCCACCACCACGGCTGGCCCGGCCAGGGCGACCAGGACCCCGCCCAGCGCGGGGCCGGCGATCCTGGTCGCCGAGTCGGCCAGCCCGTACAGCGTGTTCGCGTTGCCGAGCTGATCCCGCGGCGCGATCTCTACCGTCAGCGCGTCCAAAGCCGGGGAGAAGAACGCGGTGCCCGTGCCCCCGAGCCAGGCCAGCACGATGAACAGCCACAACGCTGGCCGCCCGAAGGCCAGCGCCGTCGCGAGCGTCGCCTGCGCGCCGCAGCGGAGCATGTCTGCGGCAAGCATCACTCGGCGCCGCCCCAGCCGGTCGGCGATCGCTCCGGCCAGCGGCAGCAGCATGACCTGCGAGACGACGTTGGCCGTGAACACCAACCCCAGGCCGGTCGCGCCGACCCCGCTGGCCAGCACCGCCCAGGCGATCGCCACGGTGGACATCGAGGAGCCGAGCAGCGAGGTCACGTAGCCGGTGTAGAAGCGCCGGAAGTTCCGCTCCCCCAGCACCCCGACCCGGCGCCGCAGCCACTCTGACCTCACGGAACCGGATCATGACACCCGGCTTCGGGTCGCACAATATTCGATACTAAAGAAAGTTGCGTCGATGAGGCTCAAGTTTAGGCTCCTGCACGACGGGAAGCTGCCGCCTGCCCGGCTCAGCACACCGGTCGAAGAAAATTCTCATCATGACTAAGGTTTCTTGAGTCACATCAGCTAAAGTTTGAGATCACTCATGCAACCCCGTTCGGGCACGCTGCGCGCTGGAGCCCCGCCAGGCCATCGCGTCACAGACGTCCGACTCTTCTTCATGGGCCCGCGGGCAAACGCACCCCATCGAGGCGAGCCAATGGGGCTCGTGGCATACGGGCCCCGGAAGATGGGGCTGGTGGCACGCGCACCCCACACGGAGCGCTCCCGCGATCGGATGTGACGGCCGGATCAGGCACCGACGATACCGGGACTCATCGAAGCTGCGCACGGCGTGCCGGTTGAGTTAAGATACATCGCGTTCGCTTTAATCACGCCTGAAGGGAGCGCCATGGACGCGACGGACGGGGGTCCGGGGAGCCCGGAGAGCCCGCGGGGGCAGAGGACGGCCGGAGGTTCGGCGCAGCCGGCGCTGCGGGCTTCGGATCGGGAGCGGGACGCGGTGGTGCAGCGGATCCAGCAGGCGTTCGCCGAGGGACGGCTGGACGACACCGAGTTCGACGAGAGGATGCGGACCGCATTGACCGCGCGCACGCATGCGGACCTCGACGTACTGCTCGCGGACCTGCCCGCCGAGACGGCGGCGCCGGACCCGGCGCCCGGGACCGTGGGGCGGGGGCCAGGGCGGGTGGCGATCGCGCTGAAGAGTTCGGTCCGGCGGGGCGGGCGCTGGCGGGTGCCCGAGCGCTACACGACCGTCGTCTATAAGGGCAGCGGCTGGCTGGACCTGCGGGCCGCCGAGCTCGCCGGCCCGGTCACCAGCTTCCTCGCGGTGGCCTACAAGTCCCGGGTGACGGTCCTGGTGCCGCCCGGCGTACGGGTCGAGATGACCGGCTTCGGGGTCACCCAGGGCGCGGATGACGAAGACCCCGGCTACCGGCTGCCGACGGACGCCCCCGTGATCCACGTGCGCGGCCTCGCGTACAAGGGCGCGGTGGAGATCACCACCCGGCCGCCGGAGCGTCCCGCCCTGCGCGGGTAACGGACACGGTTAGCGGAGCCGGGGCCTGGCCTGGTGGGACCTGATGTCGTGCGGCGGCTCGTAGAACGTCGCCTCCCAGAGCTGAGCGTGGCAGGTCTGGCAGGACACCAGGAGGTGCCCATGCCCCGGCCGCGTTCGGCTCCTTCCTGCGCCGCGGCGCAGATGCAAGGTTTCCAGCCAACCTGGCCGCCTGGCTGACCACGGTAACCCGCCGGATCCGCCTGGACATGCTCCGACTGCCCTCGTCGGGGTAGGCTCGGCATCTGTATGCTGTCCTTACCCTTACAGGGTCGCACGTCTGATCGAAAAATCACGGAAGCCACGCCGTACGGACGGCCTCCGCTTGTCCTGCCCCGCTGCCTGGGGCACCGGATTCCTCCCGGCCTGAAGGCCGGGGCATCCTCCGGGAGATTTGGTGACTTGGAAAGCCCCTAACGTGGAGCGGCCGGAAGGGCCGCTGACCGGCCCCGAGCGCCCGATGCTGCAGGCCTTCCTGGACTGGCAGCGGGCCACGTTGCTGTACAAGTGCGCCGGCCTGACCGGTGAGCAGCTCGCCGAGCGGACCGTGCCGCCGTCGGGCCTGTCCCTGCTCGGGCTGGTGCGCCACATGACCAAGGTGGAGCGCGCCTGGTTCCGTCAGCGCTTCGCGGGCGAGCCGGTCGACAACCCGTTCGGGGACGACAAGAGCGCCGATTTCGAGCGGACCGACCCGGCTCGGGCCGCCGCTGACTACGCCCGGCTGACTGAGGAGTTCAAGCTGGCCGACGCGGCCGTGGCCCACGCATCCCTGGACGATACGTTCACCCGCCGCGGCGAGATGATGTCGCTCCGCCTCATCTACCTGCACATGATCGAGGAGTACGCCCGCCACCTAGGCCACGCCGACCTGCTGCGCGAGCGCACCGACGGCGCCACCGGCGTATAGCTCGGGTCACCATCCCGCGGCCGCGAACGTCACGTCAGGGCTGGCCCCGGGAAGCGCCGTGAACACGCCGTTGTCGAGGCGGCCGAACCCGAAGTCCTGCACGAGCAGGTGATTTCCGCTCGGATCGGTGGATAGCAGGGCGCAGCCTCCGTCGAGGTAGTCCTGCTCGCCCACGTTGGTGTAGCGAGCCGTCTGGGTACGCAGCACGCGCAGCAGCTGCCCGTCGGCGGCCGACAGCTCGATGATCGCTCGAGTGCGACCGCGGCGTCGGCGTCGTGCGGAGCCGGCCCGGCGGCCCGGTCCTCGTACCGGTGGGCGACCAGGCGGCGGCGCAGCACCGACCGGCAGCCGTTCAGCACGGCGGACCGCGCGTAGTCCAGGGCGCTGGACTGCTCGCGCAGGCTGCGCCAGCGGCGGTGCAGCTGCTCGAATGCGTCCTGGACCACGTCCTCGGCCGTGGCCAGGTCGCCGACCATGAGCAGCGCTAGCCGGACCAGGCCCAGGTGGTGTTCGGTGAACAGCTCGGTCACCGAGCGCGCGGAGTCCGCCGCCCCGAGCGTGACCGCCGACGCGCCCCGGTCGAGCGGCGTGCCCGGGCTGCGGATGACGTCCGTCGAGTCGGTGTCCACACTAAAGGGACGCGCGGGAGTCCCGCGGCGCTGCGATCCGGGCCGGGGAATCTGCCGGACGCGTCAGCGGCCGGCCACCGGCGGACGTCCGGTGTAGACGGCGCGGGGCCGCAGCGGACCGGACCCGGCGTAGGCCTCCAGGGCGTGGGCGATCCAGCCCGCGGTGCGTGCCACGGCGAAGACCGCCTCCCCGGAGCCCCTGATCATGCCCGCCACCCGGGCGAGGGTGGCGATGGCCAAGTCGATGTTCGGCTCGGGCAGGGACTTGCGCCTGACCTCGGCCAGGACGGCCTCGGCCACCGCCAGCGGCCCGGACTTCGGCGCGGCGCGGCGCACCAGGTCGAACAGCAGGACGGCGCGCGGGTCGCCGACCTTGTAGATGAAGTGCCCGAACCCGGGCACCTTCTCCCCCCGGCGCAGCAGTTCGCCCACCACCCGAGGGACGTCGTCAGGGCCGCTGGCCGAGGCCAGCAGCGTCTCCGCGCCGAGGGACGCCCCGCCGTGCAGCGCGCCGCTCATCGCCCCCATTCCGGTCTCGACCACCGCGTACGGGTCCGCCCGCACCGACGCGGCGACCCGGGCGGCCAGCGTGGACGCGGCGAGCTCGTGGTCGGCCAGCAGGACCAGCGCGGCCGACAGGGCGCGCCGCAGGGCAGGGCTGGGCCGGCGGTCGCACAGCCGCGGCCACAGCCGGTCCACGATCGGGTAGCCCGTGCCCGGATAGTCCGAGTTCGGGTCGTCCATACCCGGGTAGTCCAAATTCGGATAATCCGGGGAGGCGGGGGGCAGGCAGTCCACCAGGCCGGCGATGATGCTCCGGCCGGCCGCGAGTACCGCCGCCGGGTCCAATTGGAGCCGCAGCGGATCGGTGGCCGCCATGGCCGGCACGATCACCTGGAACCGCTCGAGCGGCAGCGTGCCGGCGGGCAGCGCGGCCTGAGCGCCCCGGCCCGCGGCCAGCGCGGCGGGTGTCGCCCGCCACGGCGCCGGCCCGGCCGCGCGGGCGGCCCGGGCGCCGAGGCCCGGCTGAGCCGCCGGGAACTCCCCGGTCCAGAGGAGTTCGGCGACGTCCTCGAAGCTGCGGCTGGTGGCGAGCCGGATGACGTCGAGGCCCCGGTAGCGGAGACGGTCGCCGCTGATCTCGGTGATGGCCGACTCGACCGTGATGTCCGCGACACCGGCGGGGCGCCGGGGACGACCGCGCCGGGCCAGCCGCTCGATCTCGTCGGAGTCGAACAGGCTGCTCCGCCCGTCAGCGGCGCGGTCCCGGCGCAGGACGCCGCGGCTGACATAGGCGTAGAGCGTCGCGGGCTTGACGCCGAGCCGCTGCGCTGCTTCGGTGGCGGTCAGGAATTCGGTCATCCGGTCGCCGCCGGTCGGCGGGGCAGGGGGTCGCTCATGCGGCACCACGGTCCGTTCCGTATTGAATTGAATCAATATTGACGAGTGCGGGCCTGGTGTCAATGGCGGAGACCTGAACCGCCCGGCCGCCGCGGCCGTGTCACGGGTGCTGAGGAACCATCCCGGGCCGGGCGGACCGGTCGCGGTCAGCACGCGGGATCATGGCTGACGCGGTGGGGATGTCGTGTCTGCTGTGGCCGCTGCCGCCGCGGCAGCGTGGGAAGGGCGGGGAAGCCGCCTTCATGACCGCGTTCCGCGGCGAGGTCACCGCCGACGCGGTCCAGCGCGGCCCGACCAGTGGCCCGGTCGCTGGCGGATCCGGGCGTTCCGTTCGATCCCCGCGGCGGTAGTAGCTAGACCGGACGCGGGAGGATGGCCTCGTTCTGATAGTTGATTTTAATCAATGTTGACTAGATTTACCGTAACTGGTCAATCTTGATTCATGCCATCAATCCACTTTCTCGACGTGACCAACCGGGACGGGGTGCAGACCGCACGCACCGGGCTGTCGAAGTTCGGCAAGGTCATGGTCAACTACTACCTGGGGCGCCTGGGTGTGGCGCAGTCCGAGATCGGGTTCCCGTTCCTGTTCCACGAGGTGCCCTACGTCCGGGCCTGCCTGGCGCTGGCCGAGGCGGGGGCGTTCGGGGACCTGCGGCTGTCGGGCTGGTGCCGGGCGGTTCCCGCGGACGTCGAGGCCGCGGTCGCCGTGACCGGGCCGGCGGGCCAAGGCCTGCGTCACTACAACGTGTCGATCTCCACCTCGGACCAGATGATCGCGCACAAGTTCCGCGGCAAGCTGGACCGCGCCGCGATCATCGACGAGATGACGGCGGCCGTGGCGGTGGCCCGGGCCGCCGGGGCGGAGACCGTCGGGGTCAACGCGGAGGACGGGTCGCGGACCGACGACGGGTACCTGCTGGAGTTCGCGCTCGCCGCGCGTGAGGCGGGCGCGTCGCGAGTGCGCTACTGCGACACCATCGGCGGCGACTCTCCCGGCCGGATCAGGGAACGGTTCGCCAAGCTGGCCTCCGCGGTCGGTCTCCCGGTCGAGACCCACTGCCACAATGACCTGGGCATGGCCGTGGCGAACTCGGTGTCCGGCGCGCTAGGCGACCTCGACGCCGACCAGGACGCGTGGGTCAACACCTGCGTGAACGGGATCGGCGAGCGGGCCGGCAACGCCGACCTGCTGTCGTGCATCCTCGCGTTCCAATACGGGTTCGGGGTCGAGGCGGTGTCCGTCGGCGATCCGCTGGACCTGTCGTGGGCCCGGCGGTTCGGGCTGTGGGCGTCCTATGCGTTCGGGCAGCCGCTGCCGCCGGCCTGGCCGGGCGTCGGCCGCAACGCGTTCGCGCACGAGTCGGGCATCCACGCCGACGGGGCGCTGAAGGACCGCGGCAACTACGAGCTGTACGACGATTCGGCGCTCGGGCCGTTCCCGGCCGACTGGTACGCACGCGAGGGCCGGGTGGTGCTGACCGGTGAGTACGGCGGCAAGGCCGGGTTCCGGCACGTGCTGGACGGGCTCGGCATCGCGGTGGCGGACGGGGACGAGGACCTGGTGTTCTCGCTGGTCCAGCTGTGCGCGTCGGCGACCGGCAAGCCGCTGACCGACGACGAGCTGCGGCTGATCGCGGGCTACCCGCGCCAGCTGGCGCTGCTGTTCGGAGGCCAGCTCGGCTGAGCCAACCGGCGGTGCCAATAATGGTCTTCCGTGAAGGTCTTCATCTCGTTTGACATGGAGGGCGTGGCCGGGATCGTCGACTGGTCGCAGTGCCGCGGGCCGGGCCAGCCGTACGAGGAGGGGCGGCGGCTGCTGCTCGGCGAGGTCAACGCGGCGATCGACGGAGCCCTGGCGGGCGGGGCGACCGAGATCGTCTGCAACGACTCGCACGGGACGATGAACAACCTGGACCCGGCCGAGCTGCACGGGCAGGCGGCCTACGTGTCCGGGCGGCACAAGCCGCTGTACATGATGCAAGGCCTGGACGCCACCGCGGACGTGGTGTTCATGGTCGGCTACCACGGGTCCATCTCAGGCGAGAGCTCGGTGCTGTCGCACACCTACAACCCCGCGGTGGTCTCGCACGTCGAGCTGAACGGAGCCCGGGTCGGGGAGAGCGGGATCAACGCGCTGGTCGCGCTGGCCTGCCAGGCGCCGGTCGGGCTGATCACCGGAGACCAGCACACGATCGCCGAGGCCGACCCGTTCCTGCCCGACGCCGAGCGTGTCGTGGTCAAGGAGTCGTTCACCAGGTTCGGCGCGTCCAACCTGCACCCGGAGGTGGCCCGGGAGGTGATCGCCGACGGGGCGCGGCGGGCCCTGGAGCGGGCGGCCGCCGAGCCCGCGGAGGTGTGGGAGATCGCCGCCGATGCCCCGGGAACGTCGGAGCTGGCCGTGCTGCGGCTGCCGGCCATCTCCCTGCCGGCCACCCTCGAGGTGCACATGCAGACGGCGGACATGGCCGAGGTGGCCTCGTGGGTGCGCGGGGTCGAGCGGACCGGCGCGCGGACGGTGAGCATCCGCGGCGAGGACCCGCTGGCGATGTTCCGGTCGTTCGTCGGGGTGACCTATATCACCCGGGTCTCCGAGGGGCGCTGAGGTCCGCTGGCTCAGGTGGGCGACCCGGCGGCGGCGCCGGTGACCTGGCCGCTGCCCCAGCGGGCCAGCGTGGCGTCCCAGTCGAGCGGGAGGGTCATGCCGCCGTCGGCCAGCTCCGCCTCCCAGTCCTCGGCGGGCACCCGCCACAGGACCTCGAACTCGATGCCGCTCGGGTCCTTCGCGTACAGGGACTTGGACACGCGGTGGTCGCTCTCCCCCACCAGCGCCCCGGCCGCCAGCAGGCGTTCCCGGGTGTCGACCAGGTCCCCCAGCGTGCCGACCTCCCAGGCCAGGTGGTAAAGCCCCGGGTGTTCCGGCTGGTCGGGCGCGTGGCCGGTGCCGATCTCGAACAGGCCGAGGTCGTGGTCGTTGGCGGACCCCGGTGCGCGCAGGAACGCGGCGCGGCCGGGAATCTCCATCCGGACCTCGAAGCCGAGGGTCTGCCGGTAGAAGTCCACGGTGCGCTGCAGACCGTGCACGTACAGGACAGCGTGGTTGAG
>Ga0187814_10000809_pt1 | contig 11316 bp, 10 predicted proteins | sample NC_S_4_FD_132450 | JGI IMG/M metagenome (GOLD analysis project Ga0187814, IMG submission 132450) | Wetland sediment microbial communities from Neuse River Estuary, North Carolina, USA - ASW-S_4 | ecosystem: Environmental > Aquatic > Freshwater > Wetlands > Sediment | place: USA: North Carolina...
AGCAGCGCCACGGCCGGCGCAGCCGAGGCGGCACCGATCTGCGCTGGCGATCACCTGAACGTCGGGCAGCGCTCCTTCGTCCTGCTACTGGCCCCGCGTTAATTCGCTTCGATCACCGGCATCTTCACTGGCCCGATCAGGGGTGCCTGATCGCGGGACGCCGTACAGGTCGAGCAAACGCACCCTGGTCGCCTGCAGCTGGCGGGACATGGCCTGTGCCACGCGCTGCACGAACTCATAGCCCAGCTGAGGATCGGCCTCGCATTTTGCCCGCAGGCAGGCCGAGTCCAGGGAGACCACGGTCGTGGGTTCCACCGCGCGAGCGTCAAACAGCCACCGGTACGGGGGGATCAGCCACGGCCAGTCCAGAACCTCGCCGTCACCGGCCGAGTCCAGGACGTGCGCCCCGGTACCTGGACTGAACAGCTCGAGTGCAACGCGGCCATGCATGACGACGTAGAAATGCTCGGCAGTGCCGCCCTCGCGGAACAGGTACTCTCCGGCCCGGACGTGCGCGTTGCGCGCGCACCCGGCCAGTTCCTGTACTGAGGCGGCGTCCAGGCCGGCAAAAAACGGATGGGCACCCAGGTAGTCTGCGATCGAGCGCATAGACATGCCCAGCAGTTTTCCGGCGGCCGGACCAGGCTGCCAGAGTCCAAGGTCCCATTGCCGCCGCCGGACAATTGCCGCCGCCGGACAGCGGCGGCCGCTGCGAGCCTCAGATCTGCGGATCCAGCGACGTAGCCACGCCAGTAAGCGGCAGCCGACGGCTCGCCAGCGCCAGTGTGACCGCCCCGGCTCCTGCGATCGCGAAGGCGATGCCGACCCCGGCCGCGAGCGGCCAGCCGCGCGCCGCGGCAGCGGCCACGGCGGCGCCGCCGGTCCCGATGCCCAGGGCAGTGCCGAGCACGTCGGCCAGGCTCAGCGACGCCGACGCCCAGCCCTCTCTGCCTACCGGTGCCTCGCGGAGCATGAGCAGTGATATAGGCGCATAAGCCAGGCCGATCCCGAAGCCGGCGACGGTCCAGGCGACTAGGCCCACGTCAACGGGAGTGGCCGGCAGCAGGACCAGCGCCATAGCCGCCAATCCGATCACGATGATGACAAGGCCGGAGCCGACCAGGCGGCGGGCCTCCCACCTCCCGTTCAGCCGGGATTGCAGCCAGGCACCGGCAGTCCAGGCCAGCGTCGCACCGGTCACGGCGACGCCGGCCAGCGCCGGGGTGTGGTGGCGGACGGTGGTGATGGTCAGCGTGACATACGCGTCGGCGCCGAAGAAGGCGAAGGTCAGCAGGCCACGGCAAAGGATGACAGCTGGCAGGCCCGGCCGGGCGGTGAAGGTGCCGGCGGGCAGTACGCGGCGCAGAAACGGAACGATCACAGCGATGCCCAGTCCAAGCAAGCCGACGCCACCGAAGACCTGGCCAGATCCTGTCGCTAGTGTCAGGCCCGCCAGGATCAGCCCCGCGCCGGCAGCCACTGCCAGCCCGTCAGTGAACCGATGTTCGGTCTCCGCCCGGTCGGTGGCCTGGCCGCCAGCCCGCGGCTGTTTGCCAAGCCGGAATAGCGCCGGCAACGCAAGCGAACCGGTGACGGCTACCAGGGGGAGCAGGCCGAGGAATACCCACCGCCAGCCGAAGAAGCCCGCCACCGCCGCGCTCACCGCCGGGCCAATCAGGCCTGGCACTACCCAGGCTGTTGACAGGACCGCCATCATCCGGGCGCGCAGGTGCTCGGGCAGGCTCCGGCCGATAGCCACGTAAGCAACGGCGGGCACGGCTCCTGCTCCGACGCCTTGCAGCATCCGGCCGCTGACAAGGACCAGCATGGTCGGGGCCAGCCCGGCGGTCGCGAGCCCGGCGCTGAACAGCAAGAGCCCGCCGAGGAACGGCCTGGCAGGACCGTGCCTGTCCGCCTGCTGCCCAGCTGCGACAATGCCAACGACACTGCCGAGCATGAACGCGCTGAACACCCACCCATACAGACTCAGGCCGCCCAGATCGTGAGCCACGACTGGCATGATCGTCACGACGGCCAGCGCCTCGGATGCGATGAACGTGATGGTCAAGACCAGCCCAGCGGTGAGCGCGCGGCGCTGCGCGGACCACAGCCCGTCCGACGCATTGATCTGATCGGAGTCGGCAGGGCTTCTGCGGGCCTTCATTTCCCCTGATGTCTCGGCTCTGGCTTCGGCGGTCACGCCTCGAGCGTAGGAGCTCAAGCGTGGTCGAAGTCAACTCAGTTGCATCGATCAGGCATCAAGGGCGCGCTGGGTTCGAGTTGGCGTGCTGCCTTGACGGGGCGGGGATGGACGCGCTGATCCGGTCCATGATGCGGGCAAGGTCGGCGAGATCTTCATCGTCGAGGGCTTCGGCGAAGGTTTGCCGCAGGAACGCGTGGTGGCTCAGACGAGCCTTCTTGACCAGCGACAGGCCGTGTGGAGTGATCGCCGCGAAGGCCGCGCGGCCATCGCGGGGGTCGCGGTCACGGCGGACCAATCCAGCTGACTCCATCCTGTCCAGGAGCTTAGACAGCCCTGATTGGGACAGCAGGATGGAGGAGGCCAGGTCGCTCAATCCGAGTCGTCCGCCGGCCAGGTCCAAGTGAGCGAGCACGTCGTAGCGGGCCATGGTCACAAGGATCCTGACCGCCACCGGCCCGCGCCCAGTTCGGTGGCCCGCTTCGAGGTCTACGGGTCGGTCCAGCGGGCATGATCAGCATGTGACCTGGGCGGTCCGCGAGTGCGCGTCCCATTCCGGCGAACGCAAGTATCGCGGCGGGCGGGTTAGGCGATGGGGAGGCTGGGTGGATGAGCCGGCGGTCACGCCTGCCGCGCGGCGTGCTAGTGGCAGCAGCGCCGGTGCTGCTGGTTGCCGCCGGAATCGCGGGCTACCTGGGCTTTGGCTACTCGCCGTGGGCGGCGGTAGCCATGACTTTGCTCACACTGACCACGGTCGGATTCGTATCGACCGGCCACCTCACGACCGGCGTGCTGGTCTTCACCGCCGGGCTGGCCCTGCTTGGCGTCAGCCTGTTTCTGGTAATCATCGGCCTGACCGCGTCCGCGATCGTAGATGGCCGGGTAAGCCTGTTCTCCCGGAGCCGCCGGATGCGCCAGCGCATCGGTGAACTGCGCGGGCATTTCATCGTCTGCGCGTACGGCCGGGTCGGCAGGGCAATCGCCCGGGAACTCGAGGCTGAGGGCGTGCCTTTTGTCGTCGTGGACAGCAAGGCCGAGTTGGAGCCAGATCTGGAGCATGATGGTGCGTGCTACCTGATCGGTGACGCGTCGGACGAGGCGGTCCTGCGGCAGGCGGGGATCGACCGGGCGCAAGGCCTGATCTGCGCGGTGGACTCAGACGCTGAGAACGTGTTCATCACCATCGTGGCTCGCTCGCTCAGCCCTGATCTGCTCATCGTGGCGCGCGCCGCACGAGAGCATTCGGCCGACCGGCTGTACCGGGCGGGCGCAACTCACGTGGTCTCACCGTATGTGACCAGCGGAAGGCGGATGGCGAATCTGGCGATCCGGCCGCATGTGATGGAGTTCTTCGATATCGCCCGCACCGGCCAGCCAGGCTTGCGACTGGAAGAGATCGAGATCACCGAAGGATCTCCGCTGGCCGGATGCAGGCTCCAGGACCTGGCCGGGCCCGCGGTGCCCTTGCTGGTCAGGCACCCAGACGGGCAACTGATCGCCAACCCCACGCCCGGGCTTCAGCTTCTGGCCGGAGACGTGCTCGTCGTCTTCGGAACGGCCAGCGACCTAAACCCGTTAGGCCATGAGTAGTGGCGCGGAAACCCTGATGGCGAGCGCCCGCTATCCGGGAACTTGCAGGTCCATTCAGCCGCTATGAGGGGAACGGGGTCTTAGGCGCTTGCCTGCTCCGGTGATTCGCCGCGCACCGGCGTCAAGCTCCGAGCAATCCAGCGAGCTGCTGGGCATTGACCTGGGCATAGTCGCGGTAGCAATTGTTGAAAAGGACGTCGGTTGCCGAGGCCCGCTCGGCCAGGGAGCGGATGCGGGGCGCCCAGCCGGCAAGCTCGGCTTCGCTGTAGCGATACCCGAACCGCTCGTGAATGTCCTTGCTGGTCCACTTGGCGGAGCGGCCGTGCAGGCGGATCACTGCCAGGTCCGCGGTGGCGGCAAGCACAGGAGGGATCGAGTCCGGATAGCCCTGCGGCATGTCCACGCATACATAGGGCAGGTCGTGGTCGGAGAGGAACTTAAGCGTCTCTTGCCAGTTGTCTTCAGACATCCAGGTGTGGTTACGGAACTCGATGCAGACCTGGCGCGGGGCGATCCGCTCAGCGCAGGCGAGGATGTAGTTTTTGCTGGTCCGCGAGATCGGTACCCATCGCGGGAACTGCAGCAAGATCGCGCCCAGCTTGCCGGCCAGGCGCAGCGGCTCCAGCGCGGCCAGGAACCGGTCCCACGCCTGATCGGCCACGGCCGGATCCAGTTGGCGCAGGTACACCGGGTCCTTCCCGGCCTTCTGCGCGGCCGGGCGCAGGTCGGCGGGCAACGCGGCGACACGGGTCGGATGCTGGGTGAAGAGACTGAACGCCTTGACGTTAAAGATGAACCCGGCTGGGGTGCGAGCCGCCCAGGACGCGGCGGTCTGCTCTGCCGGCAGCGCGTAGTAGGTGGCGTCCACCTCCACCAGCGAGAACTGGCCCGCGTAGAACTGCAGCCGCCGGGCCGGCGAGTTCGCCTCCGGCGGATACCAGCCGGACTCGAGCAGTGTCCGGTCGGTCCACGACGCGGTCCCAACCCGGATCTCGCCCATACCCACAGGGTACGAACCAGTCATCCATTCCGCTGAGCGGCCGGGAGCACAACGCCCCCGGCCGCTGCTGCGATGACGAGCGAGCTGTTCCGGTTCCGTGCCGCCTGAGCGGGATAAGGACACATATTGTTAGCGGTATGTTCGCCGGACCCCGCTTGCGCCAGGTGGCGCTGGTGACGAGCGATTGCGAAAAGGTGGCGAGCGAGCTACGCCAGGCTTTCGACTGGCCACAACCATTCCATGACCCCGGCGTGGGACAGTTCGGCCTCACTAACGCGGTGTTTGCGGTCGGCGACACATTCATCGAGGTCGTGGCGCCCGCCCGGCCGGATACAGCGGCCGGCCGATACCTCGAGCGTCGAGGGGGTGACGGCGGGTACATGGCGATATTCCAGGTTCCGGACCTGCGGGCAGCCCGTCGGCGGCTCGCAGACCTAGGTGTGCGGGTGGTCTGGACTGCCGATTTGCCTGACATGGCAGGCACCCACTTGCACCCTAAAGACGTCCCCGGCGCCATCGTGTCCTTGGACTGGGCGGACCCAGCAGAGTCGTGGAGATGGGCCGGCCCGTCGTGGACAGGGCGGGCGCCCGAGCATGCTCCGGGCGGCGTGACCGGACTAACGATCGAGGTCAACGACCCGTCCGCAGCGGCACAGCGATGGGCCGCAGTGCTCGGAGTGCCCGCAGCCAGCGACAGGAGCAGCACGGTGGTGTTGCTACCGGACTCACGCCAGCGGCTGCGGTTCGTGCCGGCCCGAGCCAGTCGGGGTGCGGGAATCACCGCAGTGACCATCGCCGGCCTGCCCGCCGCCCGGCCGCTGGAGATCGGCGGGGTCAGATTCGTCGGCGAGGAAGGATGACATGAGCGCACTCGACACCGGGACCGACGACCTGCGTGCTGAGATCATCGATGGCGTCGCAGTCATCACCATGAACCGCCCCAATCGGCGTAACGCCCTGTCCGAGGCCATGCTGTCGGCCATGATGGCAGTCCTCGCGCAGGTGGAGACCGACGAAGCAGTTGGCTGCGTTGTGCTGACCGGGGCTGACGGTGCCTTCTGCGCCGGCGGCGATGTCAAGGGCATGGCCGCCCGGTCGGCGGACCGGGGCGGCAACGGTGCGGGCCGATCCCTGGACGCCGTCATCCATCGGCAGCGACTGAGCCAGCGAGCCACGAGCGGCCGCCTGTGGAGCATGCCGAAGCCGACCATCGCCGCTATCTGCGGGCCTGCCGCCGGGGCGGGCTTGTCGCTGGCTTTGGCCTGCGACCTGCGCTATGCAGTACCTGGCGCGGTGCTGACCACTGCTTTCGCCCGGGTCGGCTTCTCCGGAGACTATGGCGGCACCTGGTTTCTCACTCAGCTGGTGGGCAGCAGCAAAGCCAAGGAGCTGTACTACTTCTCCGAGCGGCTTACCGCCGAGGACGCCGAGCGGCTCGGGATCGTCAACGCGATCTTCCCGACTGCAGACTTCGAGCGGGAAGTCATGGCCCGGGCCCGCCGCCTGGCCGGGGGGCCGTCGATCGCCTACCGCTACATGAAGGAGAACCTGAACCGGGCAGTGACCGGCGAGCTAGGCGAGTGCATGGACCTCGAAGTTACCCACCATGTCCACACCGCGCTCACCGAGGACCACCGCGAGGCCACCCAGGCCTTCGTGCAGAAGCGCGAACCGCGCTTCCGCGGCCGGTAGCGCCCAGGGCGCTTTTGGCGATGGACCGAGAGACACTGCCCAACTGGGTCGGCGGCCCATGGGGCTGGGCGTTTGAGTTCGGCCTACGCTTCATCGTGCAGCTGAGACACTGACCTGAGCCCTGACCGTCAGACGCGCCCGAGCGGGCTCGACTGCGGGATTCCGCTGCGTCGCAGCGCACGGACTCCCCGGATGCTCAGCTTCAGGTCAGCGGGAATAGTTGTCACGGCCCACGCCATCGCATCGACCTTCTCGAGCCCGAAGATAGGCCTCTCTGCTTCCTTCGACAGGTCGGCCATGGTAGCGCCGATCCCCCTGGCCGTAATGCCGAGCGCGCCCGCCACGGCCGCGATCTGCGTCCACAGCTTGCCCGCGCCGCCGAGATCGTGCGCGGCGAGATACAGGATGCCGCCGAGAGCAGCTGCGACTATCAGCAGCGCGAACCAGTAGTGATAAACGATCTTCCTGATGATCCTGGCCGTGCGGCTAAGGGCAGCCTCAGCCGCGGCCACGAATCCTTCAGGAGTCAGCAGCCCTTCTGACGATTCGGCGCCGACCAGCAGGTTGAGCCAGGCATCTCCCTGCGGGAGCAAGCTGTCGTGCAACTCGGTCGCGATGTCCAGCGGCGACGGGAGCGTGAATCTGCTAGCCGATCCTGCCAGGTCCCGCGCAGGCAACGGCGAGGTTCGCCCGTGCCGGCGAAGCTTTCCTGGCGTGCCCTGCACGAAGATCGTCGTTACGAGGTCACACCACCGGCCCATCGACACGCTGACAATGGCAGCCGAGTCGGGCGGCAGATGCGGTCCCAGTACGGCGAGCCATTCCTGCAGCTTGGCTACCCGCGGCCGGCCGAGCTGGATTGTCAGCGCGTCCCGCACCTCGAGCTCTCGCCGCGCCTGGTCCTCCGGTGACTCCATCTGGTCATCAGGCAGCTGCGTTCCGGCCTTCTCTGCCCGGTCCCGGGCGGCGGTTATCGCACTGGCGCGATCAGTAATCTCCTTGGCCCGCGCGGCACGTTGTATGGCGTCCCGCCGGGCCTGATCGTAGACCTTCGATCGGATCTCGGCCTTTGCCTTATCCTGCAGCGTCGTTCCCCGCAGTTCCGCGGCGCGTCCGTGCCCTGCTTCTATCGCGTTAGTGCAGGCTTGCACCGCCGTGAGACGCGATTCATCGTCGGCGGGTGCACTGCGGATGGGTGGATTTGCCGTATCCCGGAGAGACCGCCCCAGCTGGTAGGCGAGACTGAACTCACGTCCGGCGCAGGCTAGCCATTCAAGGATCAGGAGATTCGTCTTCTCGAGATTGTCCTGCGACATTCCGATGAGAGCCCCGGCAGAATCGCCTGCATTGTCCTTCGCGTGCTCGCTCTGTCCTGCCTCTTCGTCTGCGGCGCCTGGACCAGCGGGGATCTGCGGAACTTCGGGCTTGGGGCCTGCACTCTTGGGCGCCATTTCTGCGAGCTGATCGACCAGCGACCTGAGGCGTTTGGTCTCGAGCTCGATTCGCTGGTCTGGCGGCAGCTCATGTTCGGTCGGCAGCCGTTCGTCCAGGTAGCTTAATCCGCGCTGCGGTCCATAAAGAACGGCCATCGTCCACCCGATGTCAACCGCGATGGATATCGCAGGAGAGCTACGCGACTTCTGCGCAGTAGTCTTAGCGGCCTTCTTGGCAGCTCCCGTCGCCGTGCTCTGGCCGGCCGTGCGCGCTTTCTTCCTGGGCTTCGTCCTCTTAGCCTGACGCCCTGGGGTGATAGCCGATACCAGGGTCCGCAGGCCGTCCACTATGCCGCCGCCCTCGTGGCCAGCTGCCGAGGGAGCGTCCACGTTGACCTCGCTCACATAATCCTACGGCGATCAGGACATTAGCCACGGACTTTACACCTGGCCCGGCCTGATCCGGGCCAGGTGCACAGTAACGGTCAGGATGCCTGTAGTGCGTACTACCCGGTCGCGACACGGACGCCGATGCTGACGGTGACGCCGGTCTCGACGGGTGAGCCGAGGCGGGCAAGTGGCCAGCATCGCGCGAGCGCCGAGGCCCAGCGCCTGAACTATTCGCCCGGTTTTACCCCAAACCCGCCCGGGGGAGCCATGCGGCTGAGTGAGCCGCCCCCGGATGACCAGCAGAGCAATCGGACATGAAGTCTTGGTGTGACAGTCTTGAAGATGATGTGAAAACCGCTGCACCGCATATCTGCTGCTGAGGCAGCTGCTCTCAAGGCTGGCTGATCATGAAGAATCTGGCAATATCGCACGATTATGACGTCATCGTGATTGGCTCTGGCTTCGGCGGCTCGGTCGCCGCGCTCCGGCTGGCCGAAAAGGGCTACCGAGTAGCCGTACTCGAGGCGGGGCGCAGGTTCGAAGACTCCGACTATCCCGCGACGTCATGGGACCTCCGCAAGTTCTTGTGGGCCCCGAAGCTCGGCTGTAAGGGGATCCAGCGGATCCACATGCTGCGGCCGGTGATCATCTTGGCCGGCGCCGGCGTCGGCGGCGGCTCGCTGGTCTACGCGAACACCCTGTACCGGCCGGACGAGGTCTTCTACCGCGACCGGCAATGGTCGGACATCGCCGACTGGCAGGCTGAGCTCGCGCCTTACTACGACCAGGCCGAGCGGATGCTTGGTGTCGTGCGCAACCCGACCATGACGGCATCCGACGTCGTCATGAAGCAGGTAGCTGAGGATATGGGCGTCGGGCACACGTTCGAGATGGCGCCGGTGGGGGTGCTCTTTGGCCACCAAGGTCGCAAGGAACCCGGCGCGGAACTCGGGGACCCATACTTCGGCGGAGTTGGCCCGGCTAGGCGCGGCTGCCTCGAAGTGGGCGAGTGCATGACCGGGTGCCGCCACAATGCAAAGAACTCGCTCGTCAAGAACTACCTGTACCTGGCTGAGAGATCCGGCGCGACGGTGCACCCGGAGACCACGGTGGTCAGGGTGCGGCCGCTGGCCGACTCCGGGTATGCGGTCGACACCGTGCGGACCGGCTCATGGCGAGCCGACCATACTGCGCGCACCCTGACCGCCGGGCAGGTGGTGTTCGCCGCTGGGACATGGGGCACGCAACAACTGCTGCACAGGATGAAGGCACAGGGCATCCTGCCCGGGCTCTCGGCACGGCTCGGCGCTGAGACCCGCACTAACTCCGAGGCGCTCGTCGGCGCGGCGACCACGCTGCGAAATAGGCGCCAGCATGACTTCACCCGCGGTGTCGCCATCACCTCGTCGATCCGCCCGGACTCCCGGACGCGCATCGAACCGGTCCGCTACGGCAAGGGTTCGAACGCGATGGGACTGCTCAGCACGCTGATGACCGACGGCGATGGGCGACTGCCACGCAGCGTGAAATGGCTTGGTCAGGTGGCCCGCCACCCGGCAAGGTTCGCGTCCTTGTATGTCGGCATAAACCATTGGTCAGAGCGGGCCGTGATCGGCCTGACGATGCAAACGGTGGACAACTCGATCACGGTTGTGCCGCGGCGCAGTTGGCTCGGCCGGATCAAGCTGACCTCGAAGCAGGGGGATGGCACGCCGATCCCGAAGTGGATTCCAGCCGCCAACACGACCATGCGCCTGCTCGCCGCCAAGATCGGCGGCTTTCCGCTGAGCAGCGTCGGTGATCTGGCCAGTATGCCGATGACAGCGCATTTCATCGGCGGCTGCGCGATCGCCGATTCTGCTGACCGCGGCGTGGTCGACCCCTATCACCGGATGTTCGGCCATCCTGGCCTGCACGTGGTCGACGGATCGGCCATCTCCGCGAACGTGGGCGTGAACCCGGCGCTGACTATCACCGCCCAGGCGGAGCGGGCGATGGCGATGTGGCCCAACAACGATGGCTGCGACCCGCGGCCGCCGCTCGGCTCCGCCTATCGGCGGGTCGCGCCCGTCGCGCCGCATAACCCAGCCGTGCCGTCGTCCGCGCCTGCCGCGCTACGGCTGCCTGCCGTCAAGATCGACTAGCCGGTTACGAGGCGGTCCGAGATCGACGATCGCCGCGACCGGCCCGCCGCCGTCGGGACCTTGATGGGCTGCTGACACCGAGACGAAAACGGCAGGATCCCCGGTCACCGCCGCAGCCACGCCGCCGACGCAGGCCTTGATCTGGCGATGCCAGTGCACGTCCGAATCGTCAAGCATCGCGTTGCGCCACCCGCGGACCGTCCCGTCCTGGCTTGCCTCGCACTTCAGGAAGATATTCACCAGCCGTCCGCCCAGGTCGCGCGGATGTGGCCGGTCGGGCAATGCCAGCCCGGCGTCCCTGATCGCTGCCCAGATGCCATCGGCGTCCAGCGCGTCGCTCATCACCGAATGACCGATGCGGTACCTGCCGCCGATCCCGCGCACGTTGCCGGCCACCACCACCTGGGCCCGGTCGAGTTCCACTCCGGACGAGCAGGAGGCCACCGCGGAGCACAGCGCGCGGTTATGCATGACATCGGAGTCGGCGGGCATCGCGATCTCGCCGAGCGCGACCGCGATTCCCAGCGCGGCGGTGCCGTTGGAGACATCCATCGACTCGCCAGTGTTCTCGGTCCACACGGTGTGCCCGCGCCGCTTCGCGTCGCGGATCGTATTGATGGTGAGCAGCGGCGTCTTTGTCTGTACATAGTGCACGTCGGCCGGATCGCTGATCCCGGCCTGTGCCATCGCTGACCGCACCGCCGCAGCGACCTTAGTGATCATGGCGGTCCGGCCGATGTCCTCCGGTAGCAGGGGCTCGCTCATCGCGAACCCGATCGACAGCCGCGGCTCGTCGGTCTGCACCGCCTGCTCAGGCTGGACCGTGGCGAACACCGAGGCATGCGGGCTGAGCACGCCATCGGTGCC
>Ga0187814_10000810_pt1 | contig 11315 bp, 10 predicted proteins | sample NC_S_4_FD_132450 | JGI IMG/M metagenome (GOLD analysis project Ga0187814, IMG submission 132450) | Wetland sediment microbial communities from Neuse River Estuary, North Carolina, USA - ASW-S_4 | ecosystem: Environmental > Aquatic > Freshwater > Wetlands > Sediment | place: USA: North Carolina...
CGCCGGGGCGACGACCTGGTGGTCAGGCTCTTGGAACGGACGGTCGGCCTCGACATCGAGATCCGGACCGATCTCCTGGTGCTCTCGGCGGGCATGGTGCAGGGCGACGACACCAAGGCCATCGCCCAAATGCTCAGAGTGCCGATGAACCAGGACGGGTTCTTCCTCGAGGCGCACATGAAGATGCGCCCCGTCGACTTCGCCAGCGACGGCATCTTCGTGTGCGGTTCGGCGCACTTTCCCAAGGCCGTCGAGGAGAGCATCGCCCAGGCCCACGCCACGGCCGCGCGGGCGGCGACGATCCTGTCCAAGGAACACATCGAACTGGAGCCGACCATCTCGCACGTCAACATCGACAAGTGCGACGGCTGCGCCTATTGCGTCGATCCCTGCCCCTTCAAGGCGATCACCCTCGTCGAATACCAGGAGGACGGCAAGACCAAGAAGCGGGTCGAGATCGACGAGGCCGTCTGCAAGGGCTGCGGCACCTGCATGGCGACCTGCCCCAAGGACGCGGTGAACGTGCGCCACTTCGAGCTCGAAAAGATCAGGGCCGAGGTCTTCGCCGCCCTGAACGTGGAAGGCTGACATGAGCGACGACTACGAACCCCTGATCGTTGCGTTCTGCTGCTACTGGTGCTCGTACACCGGCGCCGACCTCGTGGGCACCTCGCGTTTCCAATATCCGCCCAACATCCGGATCGTCCGGGTGCAGTGCTCGGGCATGGTCCATCCCAACCTCGTGATCGACGCGCTGACCAAGGGCGCCGACGCGGTCATGATCCTCGGCTGCCACCCCGGCGACTGCCACTATCTCGAGGGCAATCTCCGGGCCAAGGCGAGGGCCGACGCGATCGAGGTGATGCTGGAGGACTTCGGCATCGAACCCGAGCGCTTCAGGCTGGAATGGGTGTCGGCGGCCGAGGCTCCGCGTTTCGTCGAAGTCGTCTCGGACGTGGTGGAGAAGGTGAAAAAGCTGGGGCCGAGTTCCTACAAGATGTGATGGAATTTTCCGGTCGGTGAGGCATGGCGAACGCCTCGTATTCGATGAAAATGGAGGTGTCGGATGGCTGTACGGATTGCCGAAGAGTGGTTCAGTATCTGCGGAGGGTGCGAGGTCGCGATTCTGGATATCGGCGAACCCCTGCTGGGCCTCCTGCCGCAGCTCGAGTTCGTCCACATGCCGGTCCTGATGGACCACAAGCTGCTGGGCCAGACGGGCGAGGGAAAGCACATGGAAATCCCCGAGGCAGATGTGGGCATCATCGCCGGCGGCGTCAGGAACGAGGAGAACCGGGAGCTCGCCCTGGAGATGCGCGCCAAGTGCAAGACGCTGATCTCCCTCGGCTCCTGCTCCTGCTTCGGCGGCATCCCCGCGATGGCCAACCAGTTCACCCTGCAGGATCTCTACGACAAGGTGTACAGGGGCTCCAAGTCGACCGAGTCCTCGCCGACCCCCAACGTGGGTGTCCCTCCCCTGACCGACCGGGTCTACGCGCTTCACGAGGTGGTCAAAGTGGACCTCCACATTCCCGGCTGCGCGCCGACGCCCGAGATGATCGTTTCGGCTCTGACCTCCCTCTTGACGGGCTCCGAGTTCAAGCTCTCCGAGAAGAGCGTCTGCGACGAATGCCCGACCAAGCGCGAGAAGAAGGCCGTCTCCACTCTCAAGCGCCCCCTCGAGTCCGCCACCTTCGAGATCGGCGCCCCCCTCTCAGACATGCGCTGCCTCCTGGAACAGGGCTTCCTCTGCCAGGGGCCGGCCACACGGGGAGGCTGCGGCGGCCACGAGGCGACGCCTCGCTGCATCAAGGCCTACATGCCCTGCCGCGGTTGTTTCGGCCCCCTCAAGGAGACCGCGAATCCGATGGTCGACATGATGGGCGCGTTGTCGAGCATCGGCCTCGACGTCAAGCAGATTCCCGACAGGGCTGCGCAGTTCAACCGCTACTGCGGCGCCGGCGGCAAGCTCAAGCCGATGCCGGCGGGAAGGAGCTGACCATGGGCAAGACACTGACCATCCAGCCTGTCACCAGGATCGAGGGACACGCCAAGATCAACGTCGATCTCGACGACGACGGCAACGTCGCCGATGCCCGCGTGAGCGTGATCGAGCTCAGGGGCTTCGAGAAATTCTGCATCGGCAAGCCGGTGGAGGAGATGCCGCGCATCACGACCTCGATCTGCGGCGTCTGCCCCATGTCGCATCACCTGGCCTCGGCCAAGGCCTGCGACGCGGTCTTCGGCGTGACGATCCCCGCGACCGCGAGGAAGCTCAGGGAGCTGTGCAACGTCGTGGCCTACATGGAGGAGCACATCCTCCACTTCTACGTCCTCGCCGCCGCCGATTTCGTGATGGGGCCCGGGGCGGACTATTCCGTGCGCAACGTCATCGGCATCGTGGGGGCGGCGCCCGAAGTCGGCACGCAGGTCGTCAAGGTGCGCCACATGTGCGCCAAGATGCTCGAAGTGCTGGCGGGCAAGTCCATTCACATGCCCGCCGCCGTTCCCGGCGGCTACTCGCGGCCCCTCGTGGAGAGCGAGCGGGCGCAGCTCCTCAAAATGGCCGAGGAGGCCCTGGAGTTCGCGAAGTTCTCGATGGACTTCGCCAAGAAGAACGTCTTCCCCAAGTACCTCGACGTCGTGAAGACCCTCGCCGCCATCAGGACGGGCTTCCTCGGCACCGTCGCCGCGGACGGATCGCACAACCTCTACGACGGCAGACTCCGCATGATGTCCGCCGACGGCAGCTTCGTGGACTTCGACTGCGACAAGTACACCGACCACATCGTGGAGCACGTGGAGGATTGGACCTACCTCAAGTTCCCCTACATGAAATCGGCCGGCGGCTTTTCCATGGATCTCGACAATCCCAGGGGCGTCTACCGCACCAACTCCCTCGCCAGGATCAACGTCTGCGACAGGATGTCGACCCCCCTGGCCCAGGCGGAGCTGGAAGAGTTCCGCGCCTCCTTCGGAAGGCCCGCCCAGCTCACGCTCCTGTACCACTGGGCCCGGCTGATCGAGCTCCTGAATTGCGCCGAGCTCGCGGTGGGACTCCTCAAGGATCCCGAGATCACGGGCACGGACTTCCGCAAGAAGGTTGAGCCTCGGGCCGCGAGGGGCGTCGGTTGCGTCGAGGCGCCGCGCGGCACCCTCATCCACGACTACGAGACCGACGCGAACGGCATCGTCACCAACGTGAACATGATCGTCGGAACCACCCACAACAACGCCGCCATCAACATGTCGGTCAAGCACGCCGCGAAGTCGCTCATCAAGGGAGGCAAGTACGACCAGGAGCTCCTCAACACCGTCGAGATGAGCATCAGGGCCTACGATCCCTGCCTTTCCTGCGCCACCCACACCTTCGACGGCAAGATCCCGGTCAAGATCAACATCTTCGATTCGGGCAAGAACCTCCTGGACGAGATCACGGGATGAGATGAAGGGAGGGGGTTCGCGCCTCCTCCCCCCTCGCCATGGACGATTCCTACCTGCCCGAATTCTGCAAGAAGCCGCTCCTCCTCATCGGCTGCGGCAACATTTTCTACGGCGACGACGCCTTCGGCCCGGCCGTGGTCGCGGAGCTGGAACGGCGCGGCCGGGCGCCCGAAAGGGTCTGTCTCATCGACGCGGGCACCGGCGCGAGAAAATACCTCTTCACCCTGGCGCTCAGCGAGGCCATGCCCGAGGAGATCGTCATAATCGACGCCATCGACAAGGGCCGGGAGCCGGGCGAGCTCTTCGAGATCGAGCTCGACGATGTGCCCTTCGAGAAGACCGACGATTTCTCCCTGCATCAGGTGCCGACGTCGAACCTGCTCAAGGAAATCAAGGAGACCCGGGGCGTCAAGGTCCGGGTCCTCGTGTGCCAGGTCTCCGGCATACCGGATGAGATCCGCCCCGGCCTTTCCGCGCCGGTCGGCAGGGCGGTGGAGGAACTCGCCTCGAAAATCGAGGCGGAGCTGTTCAGCGTCGCCTGAAGTCGGCGCGAAGCCGGCCGCGGACGCGCCGGGAAGGAAGGAAACGATGTGTCTGGCAATGCCGTCGCGGATTGTCGCCATCCAAGGCGCGACGGCCACCGTGGATGTGCTCGGAGCCCGGAGGAAGGCCAGCCTCATGCTGCTGCCCGAAGCCGCGGGCGTCGGCGATTACGTGCTCGTCCACGCGGGCTTCGCGCTCCAGAAGGTCGAGAAAGAGCGCATCGATTCGGGGGAAGCCATGCACGAGGCGGGAATCGCGAGAAGCATTCTCGAGATCGTCGAGACGCAATGCCGGGAAAACGACTGCGCCGCGGTCAAGTCGGTCACCGTCAAGCTCGGCCGGGCGGCGGGGGTGATGCCGGATTCGCTCAGGTTCGCCTTCGATTCGTTGAAAGAAGAAACCTCGGCCAAGGACGCCGCCCTCGTCATCGAAGAGGTCCCCATCGGCGGCTCCTGCCATGCCTGCGGAAGGGACATCGAATCGCCCGACGCGAGGAGGATCTTCATCTGCCCGCACTGCGGCTCCGACCGTGTCGAGATCACGCGCGGCCGCGAGATGGAAGTCGCCGAAATGGAGATCGAGTGATGCAGGTCAAGGTTGTGTCGCGGATTCTGCAGGCCAACGACCGCATGGCCGAGGAAAACCGGAAACGCTTCGAGGAGCGCGGGCTCTTCGTGGTGAACCTCATGGGCTCGCCCGGCTCGGGCAAGACCTCGCTCCTGGAGGCGACGATCCGCGCCCTCAAGCCACGGCTCCGCATCGGCGTCATCGAGGGCGACATCATGGGCTCGGACGACGCAGAGCGGATCGGCGCCCTCGACGTGCCGGTGGTGCAGATCAACACCGGCGGCGCCTGCCATCTCGACGCGAACATGATCAGCGTCGTGCTCGCCGACCTGCCCCTCGAAGAGCTGGACCTCCTCATAATCGAGAACATCGGCAACCTCGTCTGCCCCGCCGAATTCAACCTCGGCGAACACCGGAAGATGGTCGTCCTGTCCGTGACCGAGGGGCACGACAAGCCCCTCAAGTATCCGCTCATGTTCGAGGAATCGTCGGCCCTCGTCATCAACAAGATCGACCTGCTTCCCCATGTGGACACCGACATCGCCAAAGTCCGCAGGGACGCGCTTTCGCTCAACCCCGGGATCAAACTTTTCGAAGTGTCGTGCCGGACCGGCGCCGGGATCGAAGCGTGGGCGGAATGGCTGAGAGAGTCCAGGTCCTAGTCAGGGGGCTGGTCCAGGGGGTGGGCTTCAGGCCCTTCGTGCACGGACTGGCCAGGGGCCTGGGGCTCGGCGGCTATGTCACGAACACGAGCGAAGGTGTGCTCATCGAGGTCGAGGGATCGGCTTGCGCCGCCTTCCTCGAGCGCCTCCGCTCGGAAGCCCCGCCGCTTTCGATGATCGCCGACGTGTCGACGACCCCGCTGCCGCCGGTCGGCTACGCGGATTTCACGATCCGCGCGAGCGTCGAGGCATCGGGCCCCGCCCCCTTCACCCTCGTCTCGCCGGACGTCTCGATCTGCCACGACTGCCTCGGCGAGCTGCTCGACCCGGCGGATCGCCGCCACCGCTATCCCCTTATCAATTGCACCAATTGCGGCCCGCGCTACTCGATCACCAAGTCGGTGCCCTACGACAGGCCCGCCACCACGATGGCGCCCTTCGTCATGTGCCCGGAGTGCGAGCGGGAATACCACGACCCGGCGGACCGGCGCTTTCACGCCCAGCCCAACGCCTGCCCCCGCTGCGGCCCGCACCTCCGCTTCGTCGCCCGGGGCCTCGGCCCCGAAGGCGTCAGCCCCGAGGGCATCGCCCCCCAGGGCGAACGCTCCCATGGTGGCGTGGCTGGCCGGGGCGACGACCCCGAGGGCATCGCCCCCCAGGACGTCAGCCCGGGGGGCGGCGACGAGGCGGCACTGGATGCCTGCGCGAGGCTCCTCCGTCGCGGCGGCATCGTCGCGATCAAAGGCATAGGCGGCTTTCATCTGGCCTGCGACGCGACGGACGAAGGGGCTGTGCGCAGGTTGCGCGAGCGCAAGCGGAAAAGCGGCAAGCCCTTCGCCGTCATGTGTCCCGACACCGCCTCGGTCTCGGCCCTGTGCCTCCTTTCCGAAGAAGAGGAACGGACGCTCGGCTCGGCCCGCAGGCCCATCGTCCTCCTCCGGAAACGGGAACCCTTTCCCCTTTCGACCGCCCTGGCTCCCGCCAACGACCGCCTGGGTTGCATGCTTCCCTACACGCCCCTGCACTATCTCCTTTTCCACGAGCCGCCCGGACCGGCCGACGTCGGCGCCGACGAAACGGAAGAGCCCGGCGCCGCGGCATCGAGAAGGCCCGGCGCCCGGGCATCGGGGAAGCGCGATGAAGGCGCGCCGGCAAAGCCCGCCGGCCGCGCGCCGAGGTTCTCGGCACTGGTGATGACCAGCGGCAACCTCGCCGAGGAGCCGATCGTGAGCTCCGACGAAGAGGCTCTCGGGCGACTGTCGGGCATCGCCGACGGGTTCCTCCTCCACGACCGCGCCATTTTTATGCGGGTCGACGATTCGGTGCTGAAGCTCAGGCCCCGCGGCGCGGGGCTCGCCTTCGTCCGGCGATCGCGGGGCTACGCCCCCGATCCCATCGCGCTCTCAGGCGACGGACCCGAAACCCTCGGCTGCGGAGCCGATCTCAAGAACACCTTCACGCTGACCAAGGGCGGCTACGCCATCGTGAGCCAGCACATCGGCGACATGGAGAACTACGAGACCCAAGTCTTCTTCGAGGAATGCCTGGCCAATCTCCGGTCGGTGTATCGGGTCGAACCCGTGGCCGTGGCCTACGATCTCCATCCAGCCTATCTTTCGACGCGCTGGGCCCTCGGTTACGTCGAGCGGTCGGGGGGCGCCCTCCGTGCCTTCCCCGTCCAGCACCATTACGCCCACGTCGCATCGGTGATGGCGGAGCACGATCTCCGCGGCAAAGTCATCGGGGTGGCCCTCGACGGCACAGGCTACGGGACGGACGGAAAGCTCTGGGGCGGGGAGTTCCTCCTCGGCGATGTCGAAGGCTTCGAGCGGCTGGGCCATTTCAAGTACATCGCCCTCCCCGGAGGCGAGGCGGCCATCCGCGAGCCGTGGAGGACGGCCGCGAGTCTGATAGCCGACCTGTCCGGCGACCGGGCAATGGACCTGCTGGGCCGCGTCGGATTCGTCGAAAGGTACGGCCGGTCCGAGTTGGCCCACGTGCTCGCGGTGGGACGGGCGCGGGAGTTTTCGCCCCTGTCTTCGGGCGCCGGCCGGCTCTTCGACGCCGTGGCGGCCCTCCTCGGCATCTGCGACAGGAACAGCTTCGAAGGCGAGGCGGCGATGGCCCTGGAAACCTTGGCCGCTATTGGCGGCCAGGCCGCCAAAGGCAGCGTAGCCGCAAAAAGCGTCGCGGTCGCCAACAGCGGCGTGGCGGCAAAGAGCGGCGTGGCGGCCAGTGGCGGCTTAGCCGCCAATAGCGGCGAGGTCGAAGCCATGGCCACCGGCCTCGGTGTCGAAGGTTATCCGGTGGAGTTCGTGCGGGGCGAAGGCCCGGCGACCATCGACTTCGCTCCGGCCATCGCGGCAATCGTGGAAGAGCTCGCGGGCCGGGTGCCTGCGGCGACCATCGCCCTGCGTTTTCACGAAACCGTCGCCCAGGCCGTCGGGCGCATGGTCCTCGAATCGGCCTCACGCTTAGGCATCGGGACCGTCGCCTTGAGCGGGGGCGTCTTCCAGAACTCTATCCTGCTCGAAAGAACAGTCGGGCTTTTGAGGGCCGACGGAATGGATGCCCATGTGAACGAGAAGGTCCCCTGCAACGACGCCTGCGTCTCCCTGGGACAGGCATGGCTCGCGAGGGAGTGGATGGGGAGGAACCCGTGAAGGAAATGCTCGAGGAACTGGCGACGCTCGCCGAGACTATCGGCCGGCCGCTGAAGCTCATGGAAGTCTGCGGCACGCACACCGTCGAGATATTCCGGCATGGGGTGCGGGACGTGATACCGAAGAGCATCAGCCTCTTGAGCGGGCCGGGCTGCCCGGTCTGCGTGACCTCGGTGCGCGATGTCGACGCGGCCATCGACATCGCCCGGAGACCCGGCGTCGTCCTGGGGACCTTCGGCGACATGATGCGCGTGCCGGGGGGAAAAGAATCCCTGCTCGAGGCGCGCTCCGAAGGGGCTGACGTGCGCGTGTTCTATTCTCCCATGGACGCCCTGGAGCTCGCCGCGGCCGAGCCCTCCAGGGAGGTGGTGTTCTTCGCCACGGGCTTCGAGACCACATCGCCCCTCATCGCGGGCACCCTCGACGAGGCGGAGCGGAGGGGAGCCCGCAACTTCACCGTCTACGCCGCGCACAAACTCGTACCCCCGGCCCTCAAGGCCCTCCTCGACTCGCCCGACGTGAAGGTGGACGCCTTTATCCTCCCGGGCCACGTGAGCACGGTCATCGGCAAGGAGCCCTACCGCTTCGTCGCCGAGAAATACGGCAAGCCCTCGGTCATCACCGGCTTCGCGGCCGCCGAAATAATCAGGGGAATACTGATGATCCTGCGCCAGATCGCGCAGGGGAGGTCGGTGGTCGAGAACGCCTATCCGAGCGTGGTGCGCGACGAGGGCAATCCGAGGGCCACGGCCCTTCTCGGCAAATTCTTCGAGCCCGCGGAAGCCTGGTGGCGGGGCATCGGGCCCATCCCGTCGAGTGGCCTGGGCCTCCGGACGCGCTACGCGGACTTCGACGCGAACGTCCGGTTCCGACCTCCCGTCTCGGACGCCGCCGAACCCAAGCTGTGCTCCTGCGGGGACATCCTCCGGGGCGTCAAGATACCGACTGAGTGCAAACTCTTCGGCAAGGGCTGCACGCCCGACCATCCCGTGGGCCCCTGCATGGTCAGCACCGAGGGCAGTTGCTCCGCCTACTACAAATACGGAAACGCCAATGGATAGGGTGCTCCTCGGACACGGGTCGGGCGGCAAGCTCATGCACGACCTGATACGCGACCACATCGGCAGCCCCTTCGGCGTGGAAGGCTCCGGCGATTCGGCCGTCGTCGACTTTCCCGCGCGGCGGCTCGCGTACACCACCGATTCGTACGTGGTCAATCCATTGTTTTTCCCCGGCGGGAACATCGGGGATCTCGCCGTCAACGGCACGGTCAACGACCTCGCGATGGCCGGGGCGGAGCCGCTCTACCTCACCGCGGGCTTCATCATCGAGGAGGGCCTTTCCATGGCCGACCTCGACCGGATCGTCGCCTCCATGGCGGCCGCCGCGCGGAAGGCCGGCGTGCGGATCGTCGCCGGCGACACCAAGGTGGTGAACCGGGGCAAGGCCGACGGCATCTTCATCAACACCTCGGGCGTCGGCGCCCTGCCCGATGGCCGCGACATCGGTGCTTCCAAGATCAGGAGCGGCGACAAGCTCATCGTGAGCGGCGCGCTCGGCCGCCACGGCATCGCCGTGATGGCCGAACGCAACGGGCTCGCCTTCGAGCCTCCCGTCTCGAGCGACTCGAGGCCCCTCGCGGGTCTCGTGCGCTCCATGTTCGCCACGGCGCCCGGCATCCGCTTTATGCGCGATCCCACGCGCGGCGGCCTGGCCACCACGCTCAAAGAAGCTGCGCTGGAATCGGGTTTGTGCCTCACCGTGCGCGAGGGCGCCCTGCCGATTCCCGACGGGGTCCGGGGCGCCTGCGCCATGCTCGGCCTGGATCCCCTCTATGTCGCGAACGAGGGTGTGCTTCTCGCCATCGTCGGCCCGGAGGCGGCGGACAGGCTCGTCGCGGCCATGCGCGCGCACGAGTACGGGAGAGAGGCCGCGATCGTCGGCGAGGTCAGGGACTCGCCGACGGCGCAGGTGCTTCTCGAAACGGACATCGGCGGCAGGCGCATCGTGGACATGCTCCAGGGCGAGCAGCTGCCGCGGATCTGCTGAGCCGACCCGGCTCTCAGTTCACCGTCACGACGAAGTTCGGCACGTTCGTCGTCGGAGGCGCCAGCGGCGTCACGGTCGGCGGTGGCGTCAAAGACGCCTCCTGCTGTTGCGTCACGAGCTCGTGCACGCTGTCGAGCCCGTGCTCCACCGAGACGGCCACTGCCGGCGGCACCACCCCGCCCGGGGTGACCATGGAGAACTGGCCCGCGTCGACATGGCGGAACTGCATCGTCGGTGTGGCCAGTTGTACGGACCCACGGTCGACTATCAGGTTGACGCCGTCGAATTCGAAGGCGGTTCCGCGCACCGAAGCGGTGGCGGTCGGACTGGTGATCTGGAAAGCGGTGGTCTGCCCCGGCTGCGGAGGCACGTCCGCCTTGACGCGGCCGGAAAGCAGGAAGAGGGTGGTGGAAGTGCCGCCCGAAGTCTTGATCAACTGCTCGAGGGTCAGACGGGTGATCGCCTTGACCGAAATGGACGTGTGGCCGATCATGAGCACGGCCGTGCTCTTGAAGCCCGTGGACACGACGTCGCCGGGCAGGACCGAAAGGCCGACGCGGGCGGTTTTCCAGTCGCCGCCCGGCTCCTTGTACTCGACCTTGCCGTTCACTTCGGAGAAGACGGCCGATGCCTGCTCGGCCGCGGCGGAGCCGCCGGCTATGACCGCGAGAGCGAGGAACCAAATCGAACGTGCTTTCATGGCGCGTGCCTCCATCATTATCATAGAGAGAAATCCGCGTATGCAGAGACAGTAGCCCGCGGCGGCGTGTTATTCAGGAAATAGTCGACAGTATTCGGCAGGAAGGCCCCGATCGTGCCGTTGAGGCTCAAGTCCGTGGCGGTGCGGAAGACCGCACCGGCCGAAATCTCGGCGCCCAGATAGTAGCCGCCGGGGGCACCCCGAACCAAAGTCGACCCAATGAGGAGTTCGCTGGTGCGGAAGAGTGCCGCGACGTGAAGGGTCGGGGACATCCAGGACAGCGGCGAAGCCCCGATGTCGAGCGAAGCCGTCATGATATTCGTGAAGGTGAAATTGGTCAGCACGTCGAGCGGCGAGGATTTGAGCGGGGTGAAGGGCTCGAGCCCGTTGGACGAGCCGCTCGACCAGGCGATGCTCCCCGTGGCGAGGAATCCGAAAAACTCCGGCATGGAGTAGCGCGCGAGGAAGCCCGCGGCAAGCGCCTCGCCGACGCCGCTGTCCAGTATGAGTTCGCCGGCACCCCAGGTCCGCCAGCTGAAGTTCCTGCCCAAATGCCCCTCCACGAAGGGCTCGGCATAGACGGTCTGGGTGCCGGCCGATCCCTGCTCCAGATCGTACTGACCCCAGGCTTCGAGCCCCAGATCGTGGCCGGGCAGGACTTCCGCGAACCTCCCGCCGAGCGACGCG
>Ga0187814_10000811_pt1 | contig 11313 bp, 10 predicted proteins | sample NC_S_4_FD_132450 | JGI IMG/M metagenome (GOLD analysis project Ga0187814, IMG submission 132450) | Wetland sediment microbial communities from Neuse River Estuary, North Carolina, USA - ASW-S_4 | ecosystem: Environmental > Aquatic > Freshwater > Wetlands > Sediment | place: USA: North Carolina...
CGCTACACGAATTTCTATAACACCATACGCGGCCAGGGATCGGCCGACATGACAATTAATCCCGAAGGATGGGGCGGCAACTACTTCAATACGTTTTCGCGAAACGCAAATCAATTGGAGGCACTGCCCATTCTCCAGTTGCCAGTTATTTCTTGGCATGGCAGTCATCAATTGCAGGTCGGAACGGATGTTCTGTATCGGTCCTTCACCGGAAGCAGCGTTTCTCGTCCGATCGATCTCCTGGCGGAGGATGGCACCGTCGCCGAGACGATCAATTTTCTGGGCGCCGGACAGTTGCTAGGAAACGATACGGAAGTCTCGATATATGGGGAGGATCGCTGGTCGTTAGCCAAGGGCCTGGCTTTGAACTTCGGGGGCCGTTTGACGCATCAAACGATCGGCCGGAGTGTGGCTTTCGCGCCGCGCGCAGGCCTGGCTTACTCCATGGCAGGCAACAAATTGGTAGTCCGCGCGGGAGCCGGATTGATTTATGGACATGTCCCGCTTCTTGCGGCAGATAATGGCGGCTACCAAGATCGAGTCATCTCCTTTTTCTCCGGTCCATTCATGAATCAAACTATCGCTTTGCAAAATGTCTACCAGTCCTCGGGGATTGCCGGGAATACTTCCACGCTGACGGACCACGACAGCAGCAGCCGCACCTTTACATGGAACCTCGAAGCTGAGGCTCCCTTGCGGAAGAACATCAGTCTTCGAGCTGGCTATTATGAAACCCAGACGGTCAATCTTTTCATTCTGGATCCGATTCTTCCTGTGACCGGGACGTCTGGATCTATGGTCCTTGAAAACACTGGGACTTCGAACTATCGGCAGGCTCAGGTCACCGTTCGTTACCGGCCGAGCGAACGGAACGAGCTGAATATTTCCTACGCCTGGAGCCGCGCGCGCGGCGACCTCAATACGCTTTCGGACACCTTCCTCCCTGTGCAAGCGCCGGTGATCCGGCCCAACGCCTACGGAGTCTTGCCTTCCGATATTCCCAACCGGGTGCTCGCTTGGGGTTATGTCACGCTACCCAAGAAATTCGTTTTCAGCCCTGTGGCGGATATTCATACCGGTTTTCCGTATTCGAATGTGGATGTCCTGCAAGATTATGTTGGCGTGCCGGATAGCTTGCGCTTCCCGGTTTATTTTTCGCTGAATGTGAAACTCGCCCGCGATTTCATGGTGCGCATGCCCTTCGGGGAGAAGGCCAAGCGGCGGAAGATTAACATTGGGGTCTTTTCGCTTGACGTGACGAATCGTCTCAACCCGCACGACGTGTTCAATAATGTCACTTCACCTCTTTTTGGCGTGTTCGCCGGCTTTCCTCGGCGTTTGACCGGGCTCGACATCAACCTTGGCGAGTGAACTTGAAGTAGGACAGGCCTTTTACCCTGAAGATTGGGAAGGGCAGCCTGTCGGGTTTCCGTTTGTCCAGCGAGGCCGGAGCAACAGGCGAAAGCTTGTCCTACATCGAGACGCGCATGAAACTCTCACTTACGCTTGCGATTGGCGTACTTTGCGCTGGCGCATTGGCGGCGGTTACGATCCCATCCGCGGCGGTTGATGAAGACGAACGAGGGCTGCTCCGGGTTGACCGCGCGGCGTTCGCATTGCCGACGAATTTTTTGCGGTCACATCGAATAGCGATCGTCCAATTGACAAAGCGACCCGTATGGCAGGCTTGGATAATCAGAAGGCAGCTGGAATTGCGGCGTTTCCTCTCGTCATGGCGCGTATGTTCAAGTTCGGGGAAGTGATGGTGATGACTTCAGTCCAGCAGCCCGAGCGCGGCTTGCCGTTGCGCGTCACGCGCGTCTGGTTCAAACGGGACGGCGTATGGCTCGAAGCTTACAGCTATCAGACGACGATCCGGGCAGCCATTTCAATCCGGTAAACCGCAGAAGGAATAGCGGTCCGCAAATCGTATTCAATCCGGGTGGTTGGGCAGGGCCAGAAAACTGGAGGAGGCGGCGGCGTTTCCCCTTAGACTGCGCGCTGCCAGAATCTCATAATCTTTATACTTGATGGTTAAGACGGCGCGCCCACCCCCGCGCACCGCGGAAACGGATTTATTTTCCGAAGGCAGCCAAAAATCGCCAATCTTCAGATAGGAATGGTGGATCAGGGTTTTCTTAATCCAGAAGGATGGATTCTTGGAAGGCTCCGCCTCGATGCGGCACACCGCGAAATCCTTGCTGTCCACCCAGATCCGTCCCCGAAAGAGAAGCTTGCTCGGAATTTTGGGTTCAACGGCGACCACGTAAGAACAGTTATCCGGGGTATTCAGATGCTCGAACCCGCTGAAATCGTAATTGCTGGAATTGATCGCCACGCGCTCCCGATTTTCCTCGGTCATGGATTCCAACTCAGCGTCCAGGAGGCGCTTCAGAATTTTATCGACGATCCATTGAGGGCCGCTCTGGGAAATAATTTTAAATTGTTTTGTGGCGGGCGCGTCGTAGATCATGTCGACAACCATCTCGGCATGCAAGGAAGTGGGAAAGCCGGCGTAGTCCAAGGTATAGAAGCGCCGGTTTTGATATTTTTGCAATGCGTCCGCGCGTTCGACATTTTTCTCGGCCAGCTTGTCCATAACCTCCGAAAGATTCAATCGCGGTCCGATAAGCTCCTGTGGAAGAGGGGATTGCGCGCGCGCAGTTGCGGGCCAGGCGAGAATCAGCAAGAGCAAGGGCGCCATCAGTGATCGGCAATAGTGTTTGCCTATGGGCATAAGAGTCGCAGGTTTCTCCGGCGGATACGCTTAACCGGGATTCGGATTTCAAATCAGGTGTTCACAATCTTTCTGGCATCGTCGAGAAGGATGCTTTGAACTTGCGGTGCAGTGTGCGTGCAGCGTTCGTAAGTATTGTACATCCCCGCGAAAATCCGTTCCCAGGAACCAATGGAAAGAGCGCGCTCGCGGGCTTCGACCCGCATCGAATCATGCAACTCAGGCTGTGTCATCAACACTGTCAGGAATGAAGCGAATTCGTCGAAGCGATTCGCAACGTAACCTGACTTGCCGTGCTCGACGGTGAATGCCGGACCGCCATGCCGCGTTACCACCGCGGGGACACCGGAAGCAAGCGCCTCGAGAACCACCAGTCCGAACGTGTCTGTTTCCGACGGGAACACGAATGCATCCATGGCTGCGTATGCGCGGGACAGGTTCTCCCCGGTAAGCCAGCCACAGAATTCCGCATGGCGCATGTTTTCCCGCAGCCATTTTTCCTCGGACCCCTCGCCAATCAAAACTATCCGAAAGTCCTGATCGCCCTTCGCCAATAGATCTTTTTCGAGCTGCGCGAGGAAGCGCACGTTTTTTTCCGGCGTGAGCCGACCGACGTAGCCGATTCGGAACGGGCCTTCGCGACGCCCCCGAAAAGCCGGACTGAAGACTTCCGTATCCACGCCATGGGACATCAAGAAGCAGGGCTTTCCGGTCGTTTTTCCGAGCAATTCAACCAGTTCGCGATTCGGAGCGAATAGCAGCCGCGGGATTTTGTAAAAGCGAGCCGCCGCATGGAAACTGGCGAATTCAGCGGCAGCAGCCAATTTAGCGGACAGATTCTCCGGCCAAGAGGAAAGCAGCCTGGACACGCGGCAGCGCGCAAACTGATGAAGATTCGTCTGCCAGGAGGCTGCAAGAGGAAGACCCAGGTTATGAGCCACGAGAGTCCCCAATATTCCAACGTCGCTTGGACCCGTGATGTGTATGACATTCGGGCTGAAATCACGCACGAGTCGCAAAATCCTCGGGTAGTGCCTCAGGAAAAGAAGATCGAACTCGTGGTGCCCATCCAGAGGAAACGTGGCCGGGCCGCGGCGCAGTTGCACTCTCGTAATCGATCCATCGGTGATTACTTCGTCGCACGAGCCTGCGTGAACCAGGAGGAACGCGAATCCCTGCTCTTTTGCAAATCCGGAAAACTCCCTGCTGGTATTCGCCACACCGTCAATTTCACGGTAGGTGCACGGGAATAGCGCCACCCGGATGTGCTCGGCCGTCACGCGCTCACCTCATTCGGCACGTCGGAACCTTGATGCGACTTCGATTTCCCACCAAAAGTAAGACTTAGAGCGTGCCTCACCGATGCATTTTCCAACATGCGAAAAATGGCAAAAATCCGCCCCAAATATGCCGGCGGGGCTTTCCATAGCGCGGATAGAGGGCGATAATACCCGGTTTGAAAATCCATATGGAACACTCGATCATCCCAGCGGCGGGAACCCGCGGGATGTCCCGGATAGTCGCGGATCGTATCGATGACGGTTTGCATGAAACGAATGCCGAGCACCTCCACATATTGTGGCATGAAAAGGATATGACTGAGCTGCTCGCGCCTGATTTCGTTGACGAATTCGGAAAAACTGGTGGCGCATGTCAGGTTCAATGCCCCGCTCGGCTCGCATCCGTGCCGGTCTCCTCCTGAAATCATCGGACGCCGCCAAACGGCAGCCAGTTGCAATACACCCTTATTCTCAGCCCAGGCACGCATCGCGTTGAGCTCGAAGGCATGAAGGAATTGGACGTGGCCCTCCAAAAACCGCTCAAGAATTGGAAGGAACGTCGACGTCCCCAGGCAATGCTGGTCCCAAAGGGGATGATTGAAGACGATCAAAACTTCCGGAAATTCATGAAGCGCCGCCAATAGTTCAACCAAGCGAGGCGCGGAGGGGTTGCGGGTGTACGCGGCCAGGTCGTCCATAATCAAGTGCGCCTGGCTCTCCGGCAGATTGTGAACTCCCAGATGAAATACAGCTCCTTCGAAGGGGACACTCCACTCGACGGCATATGGAATCTGAATAGGGTCCGGCAATTGCCGCAAAGCGCTGGGCGCTCCGATGCTGTCATGATCGGTCAGCGACACAAGACTCATTAATTTAAGGTCGCTTTCAATCTGATTGCTCTCCACTTCAAAGGCCAGCTTGGGCGGCAATGGCGGGGTCCAGTAGGCCTGGGAAAAATCGACGGGCCTGACCGATTTCTTGCACTGCTCCTTCAGAGCCCAGCGCAACAGGGGCCATTTTTCAGCGAAGGCAGGGATAAAGAGCAGGCTCTCTTTGGATTGATTCGTATGACTGTGAAGGGAGACAGCCGTCCGATACTTGCCGGCAACGTCAGGTTGCTTCCAGAGGCATGAGATCTGTGATTGTGGCAAGTGGCTTTATCCGATTCGATTTAAGTTCATAATTAGGATGTCAAAATCTGGCCTCGCACTCCAGAGGTCTAAACGTTCAAATTTCCAGACTGGCAATAAGCACGACATCAGAATCAAGGTTTCAGCTTTTAGCCCTCAATGCTATTCTAAACGCTCCCCTGAAGCCCAATGTGGCAATAGTACTATTCATGCCGTGCGAGTATCTGCGCGATCCTGGCGCTGATCCAAATGCCTGCAGTCGTGCGGCGGAAGAATCCACCCTGCAAGGCTGCCACGCGTGGCAAGCCCTCCCGGAGCGAAGGCCAAGGGCCACGACCACTTTCTGCCGCCTATTTTCCGATCTCCAAGAGTTCAAACGTTTTGGGGTCCGGTTTCGGGCGGGGGTTCGGATTTTTGGCAGTCGGCGGCACCGGATCGTTTTTCTCTGTTCCGATGGAGAAGACGTGGTGGGTCTTTGAATCGAGTGCAACGGTTCGGGCGCCATAGATGGTCTTGACCGTCGCGACCAAGCTGATTTTGTCGGGTGAATCCGCGTGGAAGATATAAGTTGCGCCGCTCTTGCCGTCTCCGCTGTCGCGGCAAGTCGCGTAAACATTGCCTGTGGCCGGATCGAATACATTCCCGTCCACGCCGATTGCAATAGGCATCGAGGTTACAACCTTGCCGTTATCGGCGTTCATGACGATCAGGACGCCCGGGGCATTGCCGCCTTTCCCACCACGGCAGCCGACGTACAGGCGGCGATTCACCTGGTCCATCGCCATGCCAACCGGCGCATCGCAACCGGGAGTGGGCCACTTGTTCTTGATGGTGAGCGTCTTTGCGTTGTACTCGATCACTTGTCCTTTATCCTCGTAATCCTGGAAGATGCTTCCCTTGCCATCGGATGCCGCTGCCTCGGGGTTGGCGTTGAATGGCATGCTGCCGACAACCTTCTCTGTCGCCGCATCCACCACGGTCAGATTCATTCCATCGCCGTTGTTTACATACACGCGCTTCGTCAACGGGTCATAGATGAGCGAATCGGTATCGACGCTGTTCGACTTGATTGACGACGTAAGCATTAACGTCTTCAAATCGAAAATGTAGACGGTACCTTCTTCTTCGGTCTTGTTGCCGGTCACAAATCCGCGATTGAATTCGGGCGCGACCGCCACACCATGCAGCCCGTTCATGCCCTGGATGTCGCCGACGAGCTTGCCCGAATCCGCATCAACCACCATGATGTGCGTGCTGCGAGGAATGTAGACGCGCCGGGCAGCCGAGTCCACTGTCACGTAGTCCCAGCCGCCTTCTCCTCCAAGATGGATAGTTTTGAGGACGCGATAGCCTGAATCCTGCGGCGCGCCAAAAGTGACAGCAGGAGGGAGAATCAAAAGTGCAAAGGCAAGAACGCAGGCCCAAGGCAACGCACCGAGAAACCGACGCACGGTCATAGAATGCCTCCTCTTGTTATAAGGTTTACTCCGTCCTGCCCATAATACGCAGGCAATCATGCACCTGTTTCGGGCAAAAACAACAATTTTTAGAAAAATTCACGGTTTAGCCGCCGGCAGAATGATCGTTGACACGGAGCGAACACGCCTGATACAGAACTCAGCAGGACATTGGTGCGCAGGTCGCATTCGCGCGACGCGAATTTCAAATTTCAGAAGGCGGTGCATCACGTGACCCTTCCCAGTGAACGTGCAAAGTATTCGGCAATCGTCGATCGGCCAAAGCTGCATTTGCCCAACGGCGAACGCGTTGTCATCTGGACGATTGTAAACGTCGAGGTTTGGGACATCGCGCGTCCGATGCCCCGGCAGGCGCTGGTGCCGCCCACCGGAGTAACGACGCTTCCCGACGTGCCGAACTGGAGCTGGCATGAGTACGGCATGCGCGTCGGCTTCTGGCGTTTTCACGCGCTCTATGAACGCCTGAAGATTCGGCCATCTCTTTCGATCAACGCCCGCGTGTGCATCGATTATCCGCGCGTGGCGCAAGCCTGCAAGGATGCAGGCTGGGAATTTATGGGGCACAGTTTCGATCAGCGCCCCATGCACGGTGAACCCGACGCGGTGGCGATGATCCAGCGATCGGTTGCGACGATCAAGGAATTTACCGGCAAGCCGCCCATCGGCTGGATGGGACCCGGCCTCACCGAGACGTACGATACGCCCGACCAGCTCAAAGCCGCGGGAATCAAGTACATTTGCGATTGGGTGTGGGACGACGAGCCGGCCGAAATCGAGACCAAGCACGGGCCCCTATATACGCTGCCTTATTCCCTCGATACCAACGACATCCCCGTCATGGCGGTGCAATACCACGAAGCGTCCTACTGGACGCAAAAATGCAAAGACGCGTTCGACCGGCTGTACGAAGAAGGCGCAAATCGGCCGAAGATTATGGCCATCGCCATTCATCCTTACCTGAGCGGCCAGCCTTCCCGCATCAAGTATCTCGAGGCGATTTATGATTACACGTCAAAATTCAACGGCGTGTTGTACTGGACCGGAGAGCAAATTCTCGATTGGTATTTGAAGGCGAGGAAGTAAGTAGAACACCGTAGCGCCCGCCTTGAGGCGGGCATTTTGCTTGAATCCACGATGCCCGCCTCAAGGCGGGCGCTACAGAATTGTTTGAAGTCTGCAATATGTGTCGGGTTCCAAGATGCGTTTTGTTCGCCTCACTTCGCGGCAGGCGCGGTTGCATTGAAATCGGCGGCGTGGGAGACGATCACGATCCAGCGTCCGTTACGCTTGGCCATCAAGAAGTTATAGAGCCCGGCACGAAAGGGCCAATCCGAGCCGTCGCGCTTCTTGGCGCCGGTCATGGTCCAGTAGTCATCCACCGAGGCGAGCTCGGGACTGATGTACTTGATGGCCTTGACTTCGTCGGTGCGATGCGAGTTCTTGTACAGGTCCGCGAATAGCTTGGCATGTTCTTCCTCGACGTCCTGGCGCGTGCCGAGGGGCTCTCCGCGCCAGTTGACCCACACGACGTGATCGTCGAGCGAGACGCACATGGAGTGTGCGTCGTGCGTGTTCCAGCCGTTGCTGAATCCGGCGACGATTTCCTTGATGGCCGCATCATCCTTGCTGTTGGCGGATTCGTTCGCTGCCGCCACGCGCGCCAAACCGATTGCCAGCGGCGTCGCGAAAAAGAGGATCAAAATCACCACAAATCGCCTCGGATCACCTGCCGCAGCGATTGTCGGTTTCGTTTTCATTTTGTGCGCTCCTCGTTCCATTGAAGGGTTCTTTTGTAAACCATTAACGGGATTCATACAGGAACATGTCCCCTGTACTCCCAGCCCGCTAGCCGCCGGGCAATTTCCCTCCAAGGGTACACCAAACCCGGCTTCGGGGTAATACTTGAGGGCGTGGTTCGACCTGGTTTGGCGGGCATCGAGAAATTCAGCAACCCGTCTTTTCAACATGGCGTCAAAGGTAGATGATGAGCGCTGCGGAGGTGTCATCATGAAAGCCAGACCACATTGGATCGGGAGCTTGGTTGTATGCCTCCTGACGGTTTGTGCCCCCGCGTTCGCGCACCACGCCTGGCACGGGTATGACACGGAAAATCTGACCAGCCTGAAGGGAACCGTGACGCAATTCGATTGGGGCAATCCGCACGTGTGGATCAGTTTTGAAATGACGGACGACAAGGGCAACGTCGAAAAATGGAGCGCTGGCGGCCCGAGTCCAAGCCGCATGGCCGGTACCGGCTGGGACAAGGACACATTGAAGCCCGGGGATCAGATTACCGCCATCGGTCACCGCATCAAAGACGGCACGTTTAGCTTGCGCCTGGTGAAGGTCGTGCTGTCGGATGGGCGTGAGTTGATCTGTTACGGCGGGCGCTGAAGAAGGCGGACGCCAGCACAGAAACGCGCGAGACCTCTTTGACATTTCCGGAAGCACAGTGATATAGGCTGTTGTTTCTGATACAGCTCATGACCTGCCAGACGCAGCTTTGTGTTGCTGGCTCCTTGAAACGGTGGGGGCAGATTGAGCGCGGGTCGATCTGCCATAGGGGATTCGAATGAAAAATTGGGGATTGGCCTGGTTCGCAGGGATTGCAGTTCTATTAATGATTTCCGTTACCGCATTCGCTCACCACGGAACGTCGGCATACGACACGACGAAATTGACGACCGTGAAGGGAACGGTAACGGATTTCCAGTTTAACAATCCTCATGTGATCATCTCCGTCGAGACGAAGGACGACAAGGGCAACGTCGAAATGTGGATTAGCGAAGCCAACAGCCCGAATGTCCTGAGCAGGCACGGCTGGAGCCGGGACATTATTAAAAAAGGGGACCAAATCACGATCATCGGGTATCGCCCCAAGAATGGCGCGAAAACCTTGCGTCTACAGAAGGTCGTCCTGTCCAACGGTCAAGAGCTCGACCCAAATTCATTACAGGACTAATGAGAGCCCGCTCAGACAATCCTCGCGTGAACGTAGGACTAATCAGGAGAAGCTCCGAAATGCGCAACCGCTTAGCCGGCTTGGTTCTTGCCCTCTCGGCAACTCTGGCCTTCTCTCCTTCCCCATTCGCTGAAACCGCCGACCAGCAGGGAATGGCAAGGGTCGAACCCGCGGCTTCCACACCGGACTTATCTGGACTTTGGATTCGACTGCGAGATCCGTCGCATTCCCCCATTAATCTTGACTTTGGAAAAGCGATTTCCCCTATGACAGCTTGGGGGGAGGCAAAATTCAAGGCGGCCAATTCCGTATACCGCAGTTCCAGCCCCAGCACGGTCTTGAGCGATCCTATTTTTAGTTGTTTTCCGCCAGGTGTGCCGCGGATCTATCTTCTCAACTTTCCAGTGCAGATCGTTCAGATTCCTGGCCAGGTGATCATGCTCTTCGAATTCGATCACTTTGTACGCCGAATCTATACGGATGGGCGTCCGCATGACAAAGATGCTGGTCCATTATGGATGGGAGACTCCATCGGCAGGTGGGAAGGTGACACCCTCGTTGCCGATACAGTCAGTTTCAATGACAAGACTACGCTCGATCGGGAGGGCTATCCACACAGCGACGCTCTGCACCTTGTGGAGCGCATCCGGCGCGTTGACCATGACTCATTGGTGGTCGACCTCACGGTGGACGACCCGAAGGCGTATACGAAGCCCTGGGGAGCAAAGCTAATCTTTCAGTTAAAGCCGGACTGGAAAATTATGGAGCACGTCTGCGAGGACAACGCCAGCTTCCTCGAATTCAACAAGAAGGCAACGCAGGCGCCCAAAAAGTAGGATAGGCTTTAGCCTGTCTCCGTGCGATACCCTTGCATGAGGAAAAGCGACAGGCTAAAGCCTATCCTACAAATTCCCGGGAGGTGCAACGCCATGACTGAAAACGCTCGTCGCGATCTCCTGAAGAAGGCAGCTGCTCTGAGCATTGGCGCGATTGCTTCCGCCGGCTCCGTGTTTCCTCGCACGGAAAGCGCTCTCGACCAAGCGGATGACAAATCTCCTGCGTCCGATTTCTTTCCGGGGTTCAAACTCTCGACGGCGAAGACCTCCGGGGCGACGATCAACTTCGTCACTGGCGGAAGCGGCCCCCCGCTACTGCTGCTCCACGGCTATCCGCAAACGCACATCGAATGGCGCGGAGTTGCACCGCAACTGGCCAAGACATTCACCGTCGTGGCGGCCGATCTCCGCGGATACGGAGACAGCAGCAAACCCGCCGACGGCGAAAACCATTTCAGTTATTCCAAGCGCGCCATGGCGCAGGATCAAGTGGAGTTGATGGCCAGTTTGGGATTTCAGGAGTTTGCGGTTGTGGGTCACGATCGTGGCGGGCGGGTTGCGCACCGCATGGCTCTCGATCACGCGGACCGGGTGACCAAGCTCGCCATCCTCGATATCGTTCCCACTTATAAGGTACTGCACAGCGTGACGAACGAATTGGCCACGGCCAATTTCCATTGGTGGTTTCTCATTCAGAAATCGCCGCTGCCTGAGACGCTGATCGGCAACAGCGCGGAAGTCTGGCTCCGCTCGCGGTTTGAGCGAATTCCGCCCGGCATCCTGAGCCAGGAGGCCTTCGCGGAGTATTTGCGCAGTTTCACGCTGCCGGGCTCCATTCACGCCTCATGCGAAGATTACCGCGCGGGCGCGACCATCGACCTAATTCATGA
>Ga0187814_10000812_pt1 | contig 11309 bp, 7 predicted proteins | sample NC_S_4_FD_132450 | JGI IMG/M metagenome (GOLD analysis project Ga0187814, IMG submission 132450) | Wetland sediment microbial communities from Neuse River Estuary, North Carolina, USA - ASW-S_4 | ecosystem: Environmental > Aquatic > Freshwater > Wetlands > Sediment | place: USA: North Carolina...
CCGTCGCTCGCCTCCTGGTAGACGGCCGCGCTCGTCGTGCCCGCGATCGCGACCTCGAAGCTGAAGCCCGGGTCGCTCGTGATCGGGTTCCCCTGGCCGTCCAGGAGCTGGATCTGGAAGGGCGTCGCCTGGCTCGGATCGTAGGTCGCGCCCTGCACCACATCGCTCTGGCCCGGCTTGCCGTCCCAGAGCGCGGTCGCGCTCGGCACGACCGAAATCTGCGCAGGGGCCCCGGGGGTGAACTCCAGCGCCGCCTGCGCCGGGAGGAAGCGCGGCTGGGCGGGATCCTGCACGATGACGTCGACGTACTCCGCCACGTCGTCATCGATGGCGATCCGACCCCCGCTCGGCTGGACGAGGTACTCCGGGAAGCCCAGGGCGCTCAGGCCGTCCGCGGTCCCGCCCTCCACCGTGGCGCCCGAGCGGGTGGCACTCGCGTCCGCCAGGGTGACCAGCACCTGGCTGGGGATGGCGCTCAATCCGTCGGGCAGGACGTCCGCCACGTTCATGTACGCCGCTCCCCCCACGGTGACCGCAGCCGGCGTGTCGACGCCGAGCGGGCCTGCGGCGTCCAGGGTGACCGCCCCTGTGAGCTCCGAGAGCGCGTAGGCGTACTTGCCAGACGCCGTGGCGACGTCGATCTCGTAGGCCTCGGGCTGCGGCGCCGCGCTCAGCGAGGCCGGGATGAGGACCACGATCAAGTTGTCGTTCCAGGACTCGATCGTGGGCGCGGGACGGATGGAGTCGCCGGCGCCGCTGATGGAGACGGAACCTTTGCCGGAGCCGAAGCCGCCGCCGGAGATGCAGGCGTAGGTGCCCGGAACGAGCGTGTCCGAAAGGTTCGCGATCTGGCCGGCGTCGGCGACCCACGTCAGCGGCATCGCGCCGTCCCAGTCGGGGTCCATGTTCGTCGAGACGGCCGTGATGAAGGGACCGCCGCTGTCCACCGTGGCGATGCCCGCGTTCGCGACGAGGTCGCTCGCAAGGGCCGCCACGTCCGGCGTGCCGAGGCCCGTCACCGGATCCCAGCCGGGCGCCGCCGCGTAGACGCCGTTCGTTCCCGTCGTGATGTCATGGAAGGGCGAGGGCACGTCGTTCTCGGCCGCGTAGTAGAGCTGCGGCGCGAGGTAGCCGATGCTCCGGCCGGTCTTGGCCCTGGCGAGCTGGTCGATGTCCGCGAAGATGCCCGCCCAGCTCGGCGAGCTCAGGCTCGTGCCGTCGAAGCTCCACCAGGATCCCTGCCAGTAGCCGAGCAGGTCGACGGCGTTGAGCGAGACGTCCGGTACGCCGCGCATGCCGGGCAGGTACGGCTCGCCGTATCCCGGCGTGTACGTCGACTGCGCCTCCTGCGCCCAGGACGGGGCGCCGAACTGCTCGGAGTAACCGCCGGTGCTCGCCGTGTAGAAGACGTTCGCCGCCGTGCCGCCCCAGGCCGGCTCCGACGCGATCGTGCCGTCCGTGTTGAGCTGCACCTGGGTGCCGCCGACGGCGATGACGAAGGGGTCCGAGGCGGGGAAGAGCACGTTCTCGTCCACCACGTCGCCGTCGCCCGACGCGGCGAACATCGTGATGCCCTGCGCCGCGATGGAGGCGAAGAGGTTGTCGAGCACCTGGTCCGTCTGCAGGGGCTCGTCGGCCTCAGCGTAGCCCCAGCTGATCGTGATCACGTTCGCGGCGGCGAGACCGCTCTGGCCGCTCTGGCCGCTCGCCAGGGCCGAGTACACGTCCCAGAGCTCCATGGGGAAGCTCGGCGTCGTCGTGTCGTCCCCGACCGCGACCTCCTGCTGCGCCATGGGCGCGAAGCTGTGCGACCACTCGAGGTCGACGGACGTCTCGTCCGAACCTGCCTGGTCCTGGACGTCGGCCGATGTCCCGTCGACCACCACGTAGGGCGAGGTCCCCGCCACGAGGTTCTCGGCGGGCAGGCCCATCTGTTGGTCGAAGGCCTCGACGTCCGACAGGTCGTAGGGCGCGAAGGTGGCGACGCCGATCGTCTCGCCCTGGCCCTCGTAGCCCTGCTGGAAGAGCGGCGCCATGTGGTACGCGGTCTCCATCTGGAGCGCCGAATAGGGGGACCCGGAGGCGCTCGGCGTCCCGACCCGCCCGTTGCCCTTGAGCATGCTGACGGGCTGCACCAGCGTGTCGAGCCCGAGCACGCCCTGCACGTCGCCTGCGAGGCTGACCGGCAAGGAGAGCGCGCCGACGGGCGCGTAGCCGACGTGCCCCTGGAAGGCGTAGCGCTCGAGCGTCGTGCGGAACGTGGACTCGACCTCGGCGGCACTGCCGGTGAACTGCAGGCCGAGGCCGTTCGGGGACTCGCCGTCGAGGATGAAGCCCTGACCCGTCATGAACGCCTGGACCGCCTGGACGTCCGCCGCCGGCGCGCCGTAGAGGCTCGCCTCCTCGGACGGAGAGAGGCCGCCACCGCCGCTGCTCGCCGTCTTGGCGGCCGTCTGCAGCCCGCCGGGATCCTGCGAGGGCAGGCCGACGACGAACGTGATCTCGGTCTCGGGCGCGAGTGCGCCGAGCGCGGTGGCCGACCCGAGCACGGTCTTGGGCATGCTGCTGCCCACCATGGCTTCGTAGCCTGTGCCGGCCGGCCCGGCCGCGAACGCCGCCGTCGAGGGAACCAGGGTCAGGAGCGATCCAAGCGCGATCGCAGCAGCTCTCGTGGCCTTCAAACCGGCCGCCCCCTCCGCGTCTACCTCCCGAGGACAAGATGAGACCGTCAGGGAACCGAAGCCGGCCTGGCGGCGCTGGGCGTCCGCCGGCGGACGGTTCCCTGGCACCCGCGACTGCGGGGTGATCCTGGCGCACGCTGTCAGAATTACGCCCTCTGGCCCGAAGTCCTGCTAGTGCAGGTACATTTGGCCAAGAACTTTGGGAGCCCTTGGATGGACCGGACGGAGGCATGCGCGACTTAGGACCGTGCGCTCGCGCAGCAGAGGCCGACCCTTGGAGGCGGCTGGGACGCCTGGTGACCCGGCCAGCAAGGGCGAGCCCCCGGGACGTGCCCGGGGGACCCAAAAGTCCTCGCGTTGGTCGACCGTGTGGGATCGACGCTGGCTGGACGTCCCGACGGCGTCGCGCCGCTGGCCAATGGCGCCGGACCGCGCGCCCTTGGTCCTTCCCGGCGACGCGGGCCAGGACGCGGGCCGCTCCCGGTTCCGGCCCGGCGCCCTTCCTGCCCGCGCGACCCGAGCACAGCCCCTGCCGGATCCTTGGCGCCCGGACGAGAGCCAGGCGACGTGTCGAAACGGGCCCTCGCCGCCTGCGCCCCGCCTCCCGACGCCCTGTGCCGGCGGCCGCGGCGGCCGGGCGGAACCTTCCCCGCGCGCACGCCGATGGCCCGACGAAGACGCGCCCCGGGGACGCCCCCGGCAGTTGGACCGGCGACCCCGGCCCCTCCTTCAGCGCCCGAGCACGGCGACGTAGCTCGAAGTCCCGTACTCGAGGATGCGTTCGTCGTACGTGACGAGGCAAAGGTCGTGCAGCCTGGCTGTCGCGGTCAAGATCCGGTCGGCCGGATCGCCGTGGAAGGCGCCCGGCAAGCGACTGCTCGCGACGGCCACCTCGGGCGACAGCGGCAGGAGCTGCAGCCCAGGCGCTCCCAGTGCCTGGCGCACCCAGTCGAGGCAGTCCCGCGTGAAGCGGATGCGGCCGCGACTCTCGAGCATGGCCACCTCCCAGACCGAGATGGCCGATACGTGGACGAGTCCCGATGTGGCTGCCCGCTCGACGGCCGCGACGGTGCCCGGACTCAGGCGATCCACATCGCCGTTCATCAGCCAGATCCAGATGTGCGTGTCGAGCAGCAGGCCAGCCGGATCCTCAGCGGCCATCGCCGTCGACCTCCCACGGGACGTCGACCGGCTGCACCACGTCTCCGACCACCGCCACGGACCCCTTGAGGTATCCCATCAGTCGCCTGGGCGGGGCGTCGTCGAGCGGGACCAGCTTGGCCACTGGCTTGCCGCGCTTCGTCACGATGACCTCGGACCGCTTCTCGCAGACCTCGTCGATCAGGCGCAGACAGTGCGTCTTGAAGCGTCCCGCCGGTACGTTCATGGTCATCACTCACTGTGCATGGTTATTGTTCTGTGACCATTATGAATGGACCTTGTCGCAGGCGCAAGTCCGTGGCGCCGAGCCGCGCCCGTCCGCACGGCCTTCTGCTGGCGCTTCTCAGGCGCTCGTATTAATGTAGGCGCGGAAGGCAGAGTCGGCCCGCGGGCTCCTGCGCGGGCCATCTCGGAACGGCGAGGCGAGGCAGTTGCAGTCGGAAGAGTCGGCGGTCAGCTTTCAAGACGTCATGCGGGGCCGGCACTCGGTGCGCGTCTACGACCCCTCTGCGAGGATCTCCGACGGCGAGCTGCGCCAGCTGATCGCAGAGGCCACCCTGGCGCCTTCGGCGCACAACCTCCAGACCTGGCGATACCTCGTCGTCACGGATCCTGCCCTCAGGGCCGAGATCCTGCCCCTCGCCGGAGGGCAGCAGCAGGTGGTGGAGGCCTCCGCACTGATCCTGGTCCTCGGCGACGTCGAGGCGTTCTCCCCCGCGTGGCTCGAGCGCATCCTCGACAAGGCGGTGCGCGAGGGCAAGCTCACGAACGAGGAACGGGAGGAGCAGCTCGGCGAGGCCGAGGGGTACCGCCTGGCGCACAGCCCCGCATGGCTGCGCGACGTGCTGCTGATCAACGGCGCCCTCACCGCCATGCAGCTCCTGCTCGCGGCCCGGGCGCGGGGCTGGGACACCGTGCCGATGCTCGGCTACGACCAGGAGGCGCTGCAGCGTCTCCTGCACATCCCGCCCAACCTCGTGCAGGTCCTGATGATCGCCCTTGGCCGGGCCGCGGAGACCCCGAGGGCCACCGTCCGGCTCGATCCGTCGGACGTCACCTTCTGGAACCGCCTCTAGCGCGGACGGGCGTCGACCCGTCGGCGGCCCGGTGCCCGAAGTGAATGCATGGGTGCTCCTCGCAAAACAGACTTGGAAGTCCCAAAAGAATGCCCGGTCTGATCTTGTGTGCTCCTATACACCGGGAAGGATTGAGGGCGGCCTTCGCCGAACTATCTATTTGCCTCTCGTCTCCCTGGAATTGTTCGTCTACGAAGTGACGGCATGCCACAAGGGATGTACACGATCGGCGAAGTTTCCCAAATATGCGGCATCGCCGTAAAGACTCTTCGCTACTACGACGAAGAGGCTCTGGTCGTGCCGGACCGACGTGATCCGCAGAACAACTACCGCTACTACTCGCAAGAGCAGATCTGCGAGCTCGTCGCCGTGCGGGACCTGCGCAAGCTCGGGTTCCACATCGAGGAGATCCGCGGCGTCCTGCGCCACCGCAACGCCGGCGCCTACGTCTCGGCGCTCGACGCGCGCCTGCCGCAGATCCGCTCGCAGATCGCGGGCCTGCAGGAGCAGCTCCGGTTCGCCACGGCGATGTACGAGCGCCTGGCCGGCAGCATCGGGTTCGCCTCCCCTGGCGCCGGCCCGTCCTACAGCGTCACGACCGAGTACGTGCCCGAGTGCCGCGTCGTCGCGACGCGCTATCGGAGCCCCTTCAACGCGAGAAACCTGTTCGTCGAGCGCATGGCCGAGCTGCAGCAGGTCCGGGACCGGTACGGACTGCGCCAGAGCGGCCCCGCCATGGCCGTCTTCCACGACCACTACCGCAAGCAGTTCACGGAGGAGCTCGGCGACCTCGAGGTCATGATGCCCGTGGCGCGCACCGAGCGGGAGCGCGGCGCAACGAGGCGCTTCGGGGGCTTCGTCGGCGCGACGACCGTGCACGTCGGCAGCTACCCGGACCTCCAGCACGCCTACTCGGCCGTCGAGGGCTGGATGGCGGAGCGGGGTCTCGGCCTCGCGGGCGCGGCCATCGAGCAGTACCTCATCGACCCCCTGAGCGAGGAGAGGCCGGAGCGCTACGTCACGCGCATCGTCCTGCCCATCACGCCGAGCCGCACGCCGCCCGCCCCGAGCGCGCCATCCTGAGCAGAGCGCGGCGCGGGCGGCCGTCCTCCCGGACCGCCGCCCGCGCCCGCTCTTCCGCTCTCAGGAGTCCTCGGGCCAGCCCCGCCAGAGCTCCTTCAGCTCCTCCCAGCCCGCCGCGTCGAGCGGCGCGCCCTCGGGCTGGAAGCGCGCGCCAGGGGCCTCGTGCGCCGGCGGGGTGTAGACGCCGCGCTCGATCAGTCGGCGGATATTGGCCCGGTAGACCTCGTCCACGGCCGCGTGGCCCTTCGGATCCTCCTTGAGCCAGAGGTTCTTCGGGTGGATGCCCTCGTCGTACATGTGGCGGAAGAGCTCCGTGCGCAGGTCCTTGAGCCAGTTGCTGTTGAGGTTCATGGTGCGGAAGTTGCGCAGGGCCTCCACGTCGATGATCGCCGCGACCATCGTGTTGGTGCCGGAGGCCGAGTAGGCCGCGACGTTGCCGAGGTAGTCGACGATGTGCGAGGAGCCCCCGCCGACGTCGATCGGGTGGCGCATCCTCGGGTGCACGTACACGGGGCCCACGTTGGGGCAGATCATGTAGACGGAGTTGAACTGCGCGTGGCCGCGGTTCTGCACGAGCCAGCCGCCGCCGCCCGGGTAGCCGGAGGACGTCATCGGCACGGCCTCGCTCGGGCGGTACACGACCTCGGCGCCGTTCATCGCCAGGGCGCGCACCGCCTCCGGGTACTCGCCGTCGCTGCAGCAGATGGTGCCGACGTTGCCGATGTCCTCGGTGCGGAGCACCGGGTAGAAGGCGTCGATGCCGTCGCCGAACAGCTCGACCCAGCGGTCGTAGACGTCGTGGGGCACGCAGGAGCGCTCGCGGCACCAGACGTGGTTCTTGGCCGCCTTGTGCACGACCCGCCCGTCCGGCGCGATCACGCAGAGGGTGTTGAAGTAGCGGTCGCGCATCACCTCGGGCCAGCGCGCCTTGCACTGGAAGATGATGTAGGTCCCGTAGAGCCTCGCGAGGCGGCCGAGGAACTCGGTCTCCTCGCCGGGGATGTCGATGAAGAGCTCGCGCGCCGCGATGACGTGCGGCACGTCGAAGACCTCGTCGGTGAAGCCCGTCAGGGCCCCCTCGGGCAGCGCGACCAGCTTGACCGGCATGTTGATGTTCACCGTCGTCACGGCGGCGTGGATGGCGTCCTCGATCATCGCGAGGTTGACCTTGATCTGGGATCGGCTCGAGACGCCGTACACGACCGTCGAGATGCCGACCGCCATGTAGGGGGCCACGGGCCTTGCCTCGGCCATGCTGCACCCTCCTCACCGATCGCCCCGAGGCTGCGCGGGGCGCGGGCGGGCCGCGCCCCGCCTGGATCCTCGGGCTACATGTCCAGGCTCACCGGGGACTTGCGGAAGCCGTTCGTCTTGATGGCGAGGTACACGACGCCGATCAGGAGCCAGATGCAGCCTACGAGGTGCGCCTGGCCGGAGAGCCCGAGCCAGAGCGTCACGCAGGTGACCACGCCGAGCCCTGGGATGACGAGGTACTTGAAGGTCCCACCGGCGCCGCGCTGCTTGCCCTTGCCGTAGTAGTGCACGATCACCGAGGCGTTGACCATCGCGTAGGCCGCGAGCGCCCCGAAGTTGATGAACGGGATGACCGTGTTGAGGTTGAGCCAGCCCAGCACGACGCAGATGACGGCGATGAGGATGTTGCTGTAGATGGGGACCTTGGTCTTGGGGTGCAGGTGGGCGAAGAACTTGCGCGGGATGATGCCGTCGCGGCCCATCCCGTACATGAGGCGCACGACGCCGGCCTGCGCGTCCACGGCGAAGCAGAAGGCGCCCGTGATCATCGCCAGGCTGACGAAGACGTTGAGCAGGTGGCCGCCCGCGGCGAGGGCCACGTTGGCGAAGCCGATGTTCGGGTTCGTGAACTTCGTGAAGTCCGGGAAGACGGCCTGGCCGAAGAAGGCCGTGAGCGCGAAGATGATGCCCATCAGGAAGCAGACGAACAGCTCCGCGCGCACGAGGTTGCGCTTCGGGTTGTGCACTTCCTCCGTGAGGGTGGTCATGGCGTCGAAGCCGATGAAGGAGAAGCACGCGATCGAGGCGCCCGCCCAGAGCGCGGAGCCGGAGAAGAGCTTCGGGTTGTAGAGGGCCACCGTGGAGAAGCCGGTGCCCGCGCCGTGCGAGAGGGCGTGGATGGCGGCGACGATGAAGTAGATGACGACGGCGAAGCCGAAGACCGTGAAGATGTTGTTGACCGTGGTCAGGTTCTTGACGCCCGTGATGTTGATGAACGTCACGACGACGATCGCGATGATCAGGATCGGCCAGTACGGCAGGGTCGGGAAGATGTTCTGCACGTAGAGGGCCAGGATGATGTAGTTGATCACCGGGAAGAGGACGTAGTCGAGGAAGATGACCCAGCCCGTCAGGGTGCCGAGGTGGGCGTTCATGGCCCGGGAGACGAAGCTGAAGGAGGAGCCGGCGACCGGGAAGGCCGAGGCCATCTGGCCGTAGCTCCAAGCCGTGAACGACATCGGGATCATGGCGACGAGGTAGCACAGCGCCATGTGGCCCTGGGACGGGACCTGGATCGCGCCGTAGACCGCGACGGGCGCGATGGGCACCAGCATGGCGCAGCCGAAGAGCACGAGCGGCCAGAAGCCGAGAGTACGCCTCAGTTCCGGCTTGTAACCCAGTTGTTCGAGTCCGGCGCTTTCACTGTCGACGCTCATGTCCACCCTCCTCAACACCATCGGGGGACGAGACGCGGCGCAAGGGCCGGGACGGCGGGCCGCCCCGGCGCGGCCGCCTACGAACGGGCCGTCAGCCCCAGGCTCTCCTCCACGGATCCCCCCTTGCGCCGCAGGTACTGCCGCAGCGTGACGGCGACGTCGGCGAAGTCGTCGACCTCGAACTTCTTGAGGTTGTGGATGGGCGCGTTCAAGGGCGCCTTGCGGATCAGCTCCGGCTCCTCGTAGGCCTCGCGGGCCACCTCGCGCAGGACGGCGACGAACTCGTCGATGTCGTCGCGGCTGTAGGACTCGCAGGGCTCGAGCGTGAAGGGCTCCGGCACGACCCACGGGTGGTGGGACTGCCAGTAGTGCTCGAGGCCGAAGTCTATGAGGCGCAGGCTGAGGTCGTGGGTGCCGAAGCCCGTGTCGCGCTGGAGCTGCTCCCAGCTGTAGCGCGCCTGCTCGAGCCGGCGCCGGCCCTCGGCATAGGGGATCGTGGCGCCGGGGATCTCGGCGATCTTGCGCATCATGTACTGGTTGTTGAGGACGGAGCACAGGGCGGCCTCGCGCAGTCCCTCGGCGCCCATCTGCATGATCCACATGTAGGCGCGCACCACGATCGAGAGGTTGCCGAGGAAGGAGCGCACCTTGCCGATCGAGTCCGGGCTCTCCTCGAGGACGTACCGCTCCCCGTCGAACCCGACGCGCGGCACGGGCAGGAAGGGCTTCAGCGACTCGCGCACGCCGAGCGCCCCGCAGCCCGGCCCCATGCCGCCGTGCGGCGACGAGAAGGTCTTGTGCAGGTTGAAGTGCAGGAGGTCGAAGCCGGCCTCCTTCGCGCGGGTCACGCCCATGATGCCGTTGACGTTGGCCTGGTCGTAGTAGGCCAGCGCCCCGACCTCGTGGGCGAGGTCGACGAACTCCTTGATGCGCGGGTTGTAGATGCCGGTGTCCTCGGGGTTCGTGATGAAGATCGCGGCGGTGCGCTCCGAGAGGGCGGCGCGCAGGGCCTCGATGTCCGGGTACCCCTCCTCGTCGGGCATCAGGGTGACGACCTTGTAGCCGGCCGTCGCGGGGGCGGCGGCGTCGCAGGGGTGGGAGAAGATCGTCGTGATGATCTCGTTCCTCTGCTCCTCGCCGCGCTTCTTATGGTAGGCGCGCACGACGCAGGCGCCGGCGAAGCAGGCGTGGGCGCCGCCCCCCGGCTGGAAGGAGAAGGCGTCGAGGCCGGAGATCTCCTTGCACATCTGCTCCGTGCGGTACGAGATCTCCAGGAGGCCCTGCATGGTCGAGGGGTCCTGGCGCGGGTGGATCTCGACGAGGTTCGGGTCGCGGGCGACGAGGTGCTCCTGCACCTTCGGGCTGTACTTCATCGTGCAGGTGCCCTGACCGATGTCCGGCACGAGGTCCGCGCCGAGGGTCTCCTGCGAGAGGCGCAGGTAGTGGCGGTTGACGCGCATCTGGTGCACCTCGGGCAGGAGCGGCGGCCGCTTGCGCCGCAGGTACTCGGGCAGCGCGGCGAGCGGGTCGGGCGCCTCCGCCCGGACCTCCGGGGCCGCGAGCGGCGGCAGGACCCCGCGCTCGCCGGGGACGCTCAGGTCGAAGATCAGCTCCTCGTCCCACTTGGCCTCGTGGAACTGGCGCAGGCGCTTTTGGTAGTCGCGGTGCATCCCTTCGCCCCCTAGCGGTCGATCTCGGGCCGAGGTCCCTCGAGGATCCCGCGCAGCGCCGCGACGAGCGCGTCGATGTCCGCCTTCTCGTGGACCTCCGTGACGCAGTAGAGCGCGCTCTGGCCGAGCTCAGGGAAGTCGCGGGTGAGGTCGAGGCCGGCGAAGATGCCGTGCTCGAGGAGCGCGGCCTGGACCTCGGCGGCGCTCCACCCGGACCCGTCGTAGTTCAGGACGAACTCCTTGAAGAAGGGCCCCGCGAGCCCGAGGCGCACGCCGGGGATCGCCGCGAGGCGCCGCGCGGCGTACTGCGCGTTCTGCATGATGGCCTCCCCGACTTCGCGCATGCCCTGCGGCCCCATCAGGGCCAGGTAGGCGCCGCTCGCGATGGCCCAGAGGTTTACGCCGGTGCCGGTGAACTCCTTGCCCTTCTCGCGCTGGGCGTAGTGCGTGCGTTCGATCATGCACAGGCCGAAGCCCATCTCGTCCGGCACGGTCGTGGCCGTGAGGCTCGAGACGAGCTCCCTCGTCTCCCAGAGGTAGCGCTCCTCGTCGGGCGTCGTGACGAAACCGCCCTGGCCGCTCCCCGCGGAGAGGTGCAGGCCGAGGTCGTGGAGGTCGCCCGTCGTCATCCGGGCGCCGTAGTTGGCCGGCGCCTCGAGGACCCCGAGCGAGATCGGGTCGACGTGGACGATGAACTCGGCCCCCGCCGCCTTGGCGAGGCGCCCGATCTCGAGCGCGCCGGTCTCGATGCCGCCGAGGAACGTCGGGTTCTCGATCAGCACCGCCGCGACGTCGGGCGAGAGCTTGCGCCTGAGGTCGTCGAGGTCCAGGAGGCCGGTCGCCCGGTCAAACGCGACGAGCTCGACGTCGAGCTCCTCCTGCCGCTGGTTCGAGGCGGCGAAGAGGCGGATGACCGAGAGGGCCTCCGGGGAGAGCGAGGCCGGCAGG
>Ga0187814_10000814_pt1 | contig 11292 bp, 10 predicted proteins | sample NC_S_4_FD_132450 | JGI IMG/M metagenome (GOLD analysis project Ga0187814, IMG submission 132450) | Wetland sediment microbial communities from Neuse River Estuary, North Carolina, USA - ASW-S_4 | ecosystem: Environmental > Aquatic > Freshwater > Wetlands > Sediment | place: USA: North Carolina...
CACGCCGCCGCGCGCCGCGAGCTCGCAGACGCCGTCTCGCGTCAGCCTTCCAATCCCGAGACGTGGCAGCAGCTGGGGTGCTACGACTTCGGCCAGCACCGGACCAGCCTCGCTCAGGCGGAGCTGCACCGCGTGGTCGTGCTCGCGCCCGGCGACACCCAGCCCCAATCCGACCCCGCTGGCTACTGCGCCGCGCTCGCGACTTAGCCTCGGTCGAAAATTCTCCGTCGGATGTCGATTCCGGCCCGCGCCGTTCGTCTCAGAGACGATCACAATCCCACAAGGAGGCGGCCATGAAGTACATGCTCCTGATCCACTCAAACACGGCGATGGGCGAATTCGAAAAGCTCTCTCCGGAGGAGCAGCAGGCGGTCTTCGGCGAGTACATGGAGATCTCTCGTGCACCGGGAGTCGTGGCAGGCGAGCAGCTCCAGCCCGCCTCAACTGCAACGACGGTGCGCGTTCAGGATGGCAGGACGCTGACCACCGACGGACCGTTTGCGGACACCAAGGAGGAGCTCGGCGGCTATTACGTGTTCGAGGCCAGCGACCTTGACGCGGCGATCGAACTGGCTGCTCGGATCCCTGCCGCCCGGATGGGCGGAGCGGTAGAGGTGCGTCCAGTGGTGGAGCGTTAGCACGCTGATCGAGCGGGTCTTCCGGGACGAGTGGGGACGCGTTCTGGCGTCACTGATCGGCTTCCTCGGCGACTTCGACCTCGCCGAGGAAGCCGCCCAGGAATCGTTCGCGATCGCCGCCGAGCGGTGGCCGCGCGAGGGCGCCCCCGCCGACCCGCGAGCGTGGCTGATCACGACTGCGCGTAACCGGGCAATCGATCGCGTTCGTCGCGACCGCACATTAGCCACGAAGGCTCGACTGCTCGACCCACCCGAGAGCGCCGTCGATGAAGTGGATGACTCTGTATTCAATGACGAGCGCCTCGAGCTCATCTTCACCTGCTGTCATCCGGCGCTTGCGCTCGACGCCCAGGTTGCGCTGACGCTGCGAACGCTCGGCGGCCTGAGCACCGAGGAGATCGCACGCGCGTTCCTGGTCCCGGAGGGGACTATGGCCCAGCGCTTAGTGCGCGCCAAGCGGAAGATACGCGCCGCCGGGATCCCGTTTCGGATACCGCCCGATCACCTGCTGCCGGACCGGCTCGAGGCGGTGCTGTCCGTTGCGTACCTGATCTTCAACGAGGGCTATGGCGGGCGGGGGGAGCTCGCGAGCGAGGCGATCTCGCTGGCGGACCGGCTCTCCGGTTGTCGAGTTGAACCGCGCCGTCGCCGTTGCCGAGATCAGCGGCCCCAGGGCCGCGCTCGATGCGATCGAGGGGCTCGAGCTGGATGACTACCAGTACTTCCACGCGGCACGAGCCGACTTTCTCCGTCGCCTGGGCCGCGGCGAGGAGGCCAAGCGCGCTATCAGCGCGCGATCGAACTAACGCCGAGCAACCCCGAGCGACGGTTTCTGGCACGGCGCCTCGCCGCGCTTGAGGAGGCCAACCGATTACCGGCGGCCGATTGACGAGCGGCTCGACCGCCACCGAGCGCCGCTCGTGACCGCCGCGTGCTAGAGATCGAGAGGCAGGCGCGGGCCGCAAACTCATGACCCGCCGGCACCCCGCGCCATCCTACCGAGCCCCCCGCGCCAGAAGCATGCGCCTGAAAAGCGGCGGACCGCCTGCGGCACGCACCGAGATCTCCCCGAACCCGAAGTCCTCGAGCAACGAACGCAGTGAGACGCGCGTGTATAGGTGCAGGTGATCGCCGAGCGGGTCGGAGAACCGGTCGATCCCGCCGATCGCCACACGGAGCCGGCCGTGGGAGGGCGTCGTCACCAGCAGCCTGCCGCGGGGCGCCAGCACTCGCCGGACCTCCGACAGCCAGCGCGCCGTGTCCGCCACGTGTTCGATCACCTCGCTGGCCCAGACAACGTCGAAGGCGTTGTCCTCGAATGGCAGCGGACCGTCAATCTCCGCCAAGCGGAAGTCGAGCCCGGGGTGCCGGGCGCGCGCCCGGACCAGCGCCGCTTCGGCCACGTCGACGCCGACGGCGTTCGCCCCGGCTCCGGCCAGCGCAGCGGTGAAATCGCCTGCGCCACACCCGAGGTCGAGCGCTCGGTCGCCGCTGTTGACCGCGCTCAGTAAGAACGACCGGCGCAGCTCCCAGTCGGGTGGAACGAGCTCTGCGGGCCGCCGCTGCCAGAGCTCCTCGTAGTACTCCTTCATCCGCCGACCGTACCTTCAAGGCGTAGCGGAGGGCCACACGGCGCGTCAGCGCAGCGATCCCTCGCACGCGCTCCCGCAGATCGGCGCCTACCACAGTTGAATGAGAAGGCTCGTGGCTGCTACGCGCGCGACCGCGCAAGATGCCATGATCGCCCGGTGAAGGTCGGTTTCGATAGCCGCCCGGCGCGCGAAACGCACGGAATCGGACGCTACTCGCGCTGCCTGCTCGGCGCGCTGCGCGACCGAGGACAGGGGGAGATCCTCGAGACCTGTAAGCCGCGGCGCTGCGACGTCTTCCATTCTCCATGGCTCGACGGCGCGCTTCTTCGCTCTCCCGTGCCGATGGTGGTGACCCTGCACGACCTCGTGCCGCTCAAGCGCCGCGGGGAGTACCTGCGCTCGGGGCTGCGGTTCAAGCTCCGATACCTGGCCGTGCAGCGGGCGACGCGCGTGATCGTGCCCACCAACGTCGTCGCAGACGAGGCGGGCAGGGCGCTCGACATCCCGCGCGAGCGGATCGCTGTGATCCCCGAGGCTCCTGCCCCCAAGCTGAGCCCCCGCGGCGAGCGCGAGATCAGAGCGGTGCGCAAGCGCTACGCCCTCCCCGAGCAGTATCTGCTGTGGGTCGGCCGGCTGACGACGCCCGATCCGCGCAAGCGCGTGGCCGCACTTGCCCGTACGGCGCGCAAGATGCCGCTGGTCCTGGTGGGCTCCGTGGGAAGCTGGGCGCACGAGCTCCCCGACGTCACGCTCACGGGCGCGCTCGACGACGATGAGCTGGCGGCGATCTACAGCGGCGCCCATGCGCTCGTGTTCCCCAGCGATGACGAAGGGTTCGGCCTGCCTCCAGTCGAGGCGCTCGCATGCGGAACGCCGGTGGCGGCGTGCGACGTGCCGGCGCTCAGGGAAGTTCTCGATGGGCGGGCGATCCTGAAGGGCGTTGACGACCTCGACGGACTGATCGCCGCCGCGGAGTCCGCCACACGCCCGGCCCCTCCGCCGCCCTCGTGGACGTGGGACGACGCAGCCGCCGCCACCTGGGAGGTCTACTCCCAGGCTGCAGCGGCGCAGGAGCACACCTCCGCCTGCCAGATGCGGGCGGGATTTGCGAGCCGGACCGTGCCGCCGGCCACTTGGCGCGACAGCCGCAGGCCGTGATCGCCGCATCCGCCGATTGTTCGTCACGAGGGCGGGCGAATGTCGCACTCGGCACGTCAGTCTGCCGGCCCTACGGCGCCCTCATCGCCGCGGGCTTTCGATCAGCAGCGTCACCGGGCCGTCGTTGACGAGCTCGACCTCCATCGTCGCCCCGAATAACCCGCGGCGCGCCCCCAGCCGCTCGCAGAAGCGCTCGTACAGTGGCTCGGCGCGCTCCGGGGAAGCGGCCTCGATGTAGCTCGGGCGATTTCCGCGGCGGGCATCGCCGTAGAGCGTGAACTGGCTGACGCACAGCACCTCGCGCTCACCGAGGGACTCGTTCATTCGCCCGTCGCCGTCCGGGAACACGCGGAGCGCCCTCACCTTGTCCGCGAGCCAGTCGGCGTCGCGCTCGGTGTCCTCCCGCGCGACGCCGAGCAGCACCAGCAAACCCTCGCCGATCGACGAGACGCGTTGGCCCTCGGCCGACACCGAAGCCCGGCTCACCCGCTGGATCAGCGCCCGCACCGCTCCGCCCGGCTCGCCATCAGCGCCCGCACCGCTCCACCCCGATCTGCATCACACCTCGCGCAGCTCGGCAGCGGCCCGCTCGGGAGGGACGATATTGAGGTGAACGCCGACGCCGAGCTCGAGTCCGGCCAGGTGCGTGAGCCGCGGCAGGATGTCGATCCGCCAGGAGAAATGCTCTGCCCCGCGAGGTGCCGTGCGGATCCACAAGTTGAGCGCCGGGGCCGCGCCCAGGCGCCGGGCCAGCCGCCCGAGCGCGTCGTGGAGCATCGCCGACGCGGTCGGCCCGTCGTCCTCGAACCGCATCCGCGGCGCGCGCGGCGCGATCATCACCTGGAACGGAACCGTTGCGGCGTATGGGGACATCAGCACCGCCTCGTTGTCGATCGCGACGATCCGCTGGCGCCGCCGGACCTCCTCCTGAACCAGATCGGCGAGCAGGTTGCCACCCATCGTGCGCATGGCGTAGGCGCCGAACCGCTCGCGCTCGCGAGCGACCGCGGCCGGGACGAAGTCGAGCGCGTACAGCTGCCCGTGCGTGTGGGGCAGCGACGCGCCGGCCTCCCGGCGCTCGTTGACGATCATGTGGACATAGGCGGCATCGCGGTGCTCGCGCATCCGCTCCCGCCAGACGTCCATCGCGGCGCTCACCTCCTCGACCTCCAACTCGACGAGTGAGGCGACGGGCTTCGGAGAGTTGATCACGACCTCGTGGGCGCCGCGGGCAGGCGCTGACCAGAACAGGTCCTGCTTGGCGTCGGCCTCGGGCTGCTCGGAGTCCTCGCTGAGCGCGGGATACAGGTTGGGCACGACGCGGACCGTCCAGCCTGGGGTGTTCGGAGCGCCGCCTCCAGGTCTGACTGCATACAGCTCGGGCGGCGTCCGGTCCTCATGACCCTCCGCGAACGGATCCGCGGCAGGGTCGATCGTCTCTGACGGCGTGGCGGATAGCTCGCCGCCGGGGCGTCCCGCCCGCGCTCCCGCGATGATCGCCCGCTGCCCGGTGAGCGGGTCGATCCGCACCGTAGGCAATTAGTGGAGCTCCTTCTCCATCGCGATGTGCTCGATGCCCGCCTCCCGGAAGACGCTCCCGCGCGGCCGGTAACCGGCCTTCTCGTACAGCGCGCGGGCGTAGGTCTGGGCGTGCAGCACAAGCCGGCGGCCGCCGGCCCACCGCGTCTCGGCCTCGGCGGCCTCGAGCAGCGCGGTCGCGATCCCGCGGCGGCGGTCCGGCGCCCGCACCGCGAGCCGGCTGAACTGGGCTGTCTTGCCGACGAGCAGCAGCCGACAGGTGCCGAGCAGATGACCGTTCTCGACCGCGACCAGGTGGATCCCCTCGTCGTCGCGTCCATCGAGCTCCTCGCGCTCGGGCACGCCCTGCTCGACGCAGAAGACATCGTGACGTAGCTTCAAGGCCGCGGCCAGCTCGCGGTGATTCCGCGCTCGCCGAACCTCATACCGCACCGTGGCGCTCATGAGAGAAGCTTGCCAGACGCGCATTCGCCTCAAGACCCGCTAAAATGCTGCTCATCCTCCTGAACAGCTCGGCAAGGGTCCGTGGGCGACTGAGGTACTCCCTGCTGTGCTAGTTCGCTGTTGAGGCTTCCTGAGCCGCCACGAGGTACCGCTGCGGCTCGCACATCGAGACGCCACCTTCGATCTCCATGGGTGATTCCACCCCGCTTCCCAATCCTGCGGCGATCGCGCGCGCCGAACTTTTTACGCGTGAGCAGTTCGTCTACGAGGGCGAGACATTGGAAGACGCCCTCGCTCCCGGCTCTGCACGGCGCCGGGCATTCGATGCTGCGCTGGCCGAGATCGAATCGGGGAATAAGCAGCCGTCGATCGGCTGGAGGCGAAGCTTCTCGCTGCTGCTCGGTCTGGAGCGGCTGCTCTCTCAGGAGGAGCCGCACCTGGCCGATGGCACCGTGCTTTCAGCCCATCAGGTGGACGCGCTCTCGGGCACCCTCACCGCTCTTCTGGCCGAGGCTCAGCGCAACGGCAGCGGCAACGGGGCCGGTGCCAACGGCAACGGCGCGTCGGCACCCCGTGCCTCCGCCAACGGGGCGGCGGCCGGCAGGTCAGCTGCTCAGGCCGCATCCTCCTCGTCGACGATTGCCGACGACGAGGAGGAGGAGTTCGACCTCGACTCCGGCGAGGAGGATGACGAGGAGCCCCAGGACTGGCAGGACGACCAGGAGCTCGACGAGGACGTACAGCTGGATGAGCAGCCAGAGGATCCCAACGCAGTGCGCCGGTTCTGGTTCGAGCACGCCACCGGCGCCGGTAAGACAGTGGCCGCGCTGGGTTTCGTCGAGGGCTCGCGCACCGGCGGCGTTCTCATCCTGACGCACCGGCGCAACCTGGTCGACCAGTTCACCGGCGAGCTTCGCGACCGCGGCTACCGCGACCGCGTTCACGCCCCCCTGCTCGACGGCCGCGATGCCGCCAACGGCCCCGTCACCGTCGAGACCTACCAGTGGTTCGTGCGCAACGCGGGAAAGGTTTCCGACGCGTACACGATCGTGATCTGCGACGAGGCCCACACAGCCCTCGGCGAGAAGACCTCGGCCGCGATTCGCAGCTGGTCCGGACCGATCTTCATCGGGATGACGGCCACCGGGGCCCTGATCGCCCGGCACGTCACGGACCTGTTCCCGACCCAGACCTCGCGCTTCGACCTGGCCCAGGCGGCCCGGCGCGGCGTGATCGCCCCGCTGCGCTGCGTCCGGATCCCGCCCGGCCCAGGGGTCCGCACGATCGCCAAGGTGCCTCTGCGCCGCGGCGAGGTGGACACCGAATTCGACCAGGAGATGCTGGCCGAACTGCTGGACCAGACGCCGTTCAACGTGGCCGTCGCAGATCTATACAAGACGCGCTTCAACGGCATCCCCGGCGTCGTCTACGCCGCCGGCGTGCGCCACGCCACAAACGTCGCCCAGGCGTTCCGCGACGTTGGGATCAAGGCCCAAGCGGTGTCGGGAGAGACGCCCAAGCGCCAGCTCGCCAGGATCCTCGCCGACTACGAGTCGGGCAAGATCGACGTGCTGGTGAACGCGATGCTGCTCGCAGAGGGGTGGAACAGTCCGCGCGCAACAGTCTGCATGCACCTCGCGCCAACCGCCTCCAAGCGCGTCTATCAGCAGCGCGTGGGCCGCGTCACGCGACGGCATCCGGGCAAGGAGGCGGGCATCGTCGTCGACTTCGTCCACCCGGCGACCAAGCACGACGACCCCGTCGTGACGCTGCACTCGCTGCTTGACCGCGACGTCTACCGCGGCGGCGCGATCGTGGTCGGGCCTGTGCGTCGAGGACGGGGACGGCGTGTCCGGGTCGAGCGTCGAGTCCTGCCCGTCACCCCGGATCCCGAGCGGCGCGCGCAGGTGTTCGAGCGCGAGCTGTGGCGGATCGCGGTCGAGCACCTCGACTACGGTGAGCAGCACGTCTGGGCGGCGCTCGCCGGGGCACGCGTCGCGCCCAACGGGTGGCGCCGTGCCAAGGCAATGCTGCACTTCGATCGCCAGGGAGAGCTCAAGCGCCGATTCCTCTTGACGGCGCTGCAGCGAAACCGTAACTCCCAGCTGCGGCTGCGCGCGCTCCAGGAAATCGCCTCGAGCCGCGATGCCGAGGCGTTCGACACCGCTGTGGACATCATGGCGGGGTGGCCGCGCGACGAGCGTCGCGAGGGCGTGAAGATCATGCTCCAGGCGCTCGCAGAGCGCCGCATCGGCCGCCGTGACCAGGCCAACGCATGGATCTGGAGGATGGCCGAGTACACGCGCGAGGTGCACGAGGAGTACGCGGTCCAACGCTGGCCGGAGACCAAGCGACTGCTCGGGCTGCTGGTCAACTCGAGCGGCGCGGCGCATGCCCGCAACGCGAGGCGGCTGGTCCACGCCGCCCGCAAGGAGGACCGCCGGCTGTCAGCCGCACTGCTGGCCGCCGCCTTGGCCCACACGCCCGAAGCCGAGGAGGCGTTGCGAGGGGCACGCACGCGGATGGCGCGCAAGCCCGCGGCGCTGGCGCGTGAGCTGCTGCGCAACTTCCCCAAGGGACGGCGCGGGAAGGGCCGCCGCAAGCGCAAGGGCACCGCTGCGGATGCGGTTGCCGCGCAAAGCGAGAACGCAGCCGTCGACGCGGCGACGCTCGACGACGGTGGCGACGACGGCCTGGACGCGGACGAGCTCGAACCCGATCTGGAGGAGGACGAGGACGAGGCGGACGACGAGCGCGAGGCCGAAGCCGCGGCATAGGACGGACTCGGGGGCCCCAGCGTCCGTCCTACAGGCGAGTGACGAGCAGTCCAGCCGCCAGCAGCACCAGCGCGAGCCACATCGCCGACAGCGCGCCCTCCATCGGCGCCGTCAGTCGTGCTCGGTCCAAGCGAACGACGCTCCCGTCCGTCAGCCGCTGGCTGCCTGACACCTCGACGGTCCGCCGCCGGAGCTCGCGCACCGGGGTGCTGAGTCGCCGCTGCGCGAGACTCAGCAGATAGCAGGCGCCAGCCACCAGCAGCCCCACGGGCCTGATCTCGAGCGTCTGAACGAAATACCCGGTGAACGCTGGGAACGCCCCCCACGCGAGCGCGAACCACCGGTCCGAGTGCAGCCGGCCACCCGCGAGCTCGAGGTTGTAGACCGGGACAAGCAGTCCCCCGGCGACCACCAGTGGCGCCAGCAGCGGCGACACCACGACGATCCCGGCGACCCCGATCGCCAGCGCACCCACCAGCCCGGCCACGGCGAGCGCAATCAGCACGCCACGGCTCAGCTGCGTGCGCAGCGGCCGGCCATTGAGTTCGTCGAAGGCGTGTGCGCTGATCCCCACCCCGAGGAAGAAGGCGCCCATTGCGGCCAGGAGACGGTCGACGTGGATCACCCCGGGAGCGGCTGCGGTACCCAATGCCACATAGCTCAGGTGCCACGCCGTGTACGGAGGATGCAGGAGCGTGACCAGATCGCGCCAGCCGCCTGAGCGAAGCGCGTAGAACGCCGGCCGCGGCGCGAGGCCCGACTCACGCGGCGTGGTCGTCATACGGGCTGACTCCGGATTCCCGACATCATCAAGCCTGCGCCGAAGCCCATTCGTCGCTCATGAACGGCGTCGATTCCAGCGCTTCGCCACAGCGAACCGAGATCCGGCTCCTCGGCGTACAGCTGCTCGATGTTGGGCCCGAGGAAACGGCCGACCTCGGCCCACGCCGGGGAGACCAGCCGGCCAAGCAGGGGCAAGCCCACGCGCGTGTGCGCTCGCCACAGGGCGCGCAGCGGAGCCGATCCCGGCACTCCGAACTCGACCATCCCGATCCTCCCTCCTGGCCTGACCACGCGAGCCAGCTCGCTCATCGTCGCGGCCCGATCGTCGACGTAGCGGAGCAGGTAGGTGAACGTGAGTGCGTCGAAGCTGCCGTTGGCGAACGGCAGCTGCTCTGCCTCGCCGCGGACGAAGCTGATGCGCCCAGCGAGCGCGGGCGCTGCGCGCAGCTTTGCGCGCGCGCCCGCGAGCATCTGCTCACTCTGATCGAGTCCAACCACCTCAGCGCCCCGCTGGGCGAGCTCGAACGCCACCATCCCAGTGCCGGTCGCCACATCGAGGATGCGCCGCCCGGGCTGCGGATCGATCGCCGCGACCAGCGCCCGCCGCCAACGTGGGTCCTGACCGAAACTCATCAGCGCCCCCATCCGGTCGTAGCGGGCGGGCAGGCCGGCGAACAGCTGCAGCGCATGACGCTTGCGGGTCGAGGCGAGGCTGCCTATCCGCTCATGCAAGGTGCACCTCGCCCGCTTCCAGCAATACCTGACCGGCCGCGGTCGCCACGACCAGCCGTCCGTCGCCGTCGATTCCGGCCGCCCTGCCTTCGCCCGCCGCCCAGCGCACCTGGCGACCGATCAGCGCATCGCGCTCCCGGAGGGCGCCGAGCACAGCTTCGGGCGGCGCGGCGAGCCAGCGCTCGAGCTCGCCGAGCATCCGCGTGAGCACCTCCTCCACGGCCTCGGGGGCGAGCCCGAGGCTGCCGGCCCGGTCGTGCAGCTCGGGCGGTAGCTCATGACCGCGCACGGCTACGTTCAAGCCGACTCCCAGCACCGCCCAGCGCTCCTGGGGACGGCTCTCGACCAGGATGCCGGCGACCTTGCGTCCGGAGAGGAGCACGTCATTCGGCCATTTGACGCTCGCGCCGTCTCCCACGAGCGCGGCGACGGCGACTCCAGCCGCGAGCGGCAGCAGCCTTGGCGGATCACGGAGCACGAGCGAGCACAGCAACGCGCGGCCCGCCGGCGCGGTCCAGGTCCTGCCCTGGCGTCCCCTACCCTCCGATTGCTCGCTTGCCGTCACCAGCGTCCCGTGCGGGGCCCCGCGCTGCGCGAGCGCCCGTGCACGCTCGTTGGTCGAATCGACCAGCCGGAAGTGGACCCTGGGACTTCCGAGGGTCTGCTCACCGGGGCCTCCTGCTCGGCGGGTTGACGCGGCTGCTCCGCCTCCACTGGAGCTCGCGGCGCGCTCGCCATCGTGGCTCGTCTGTTCGGGCTGTGCTCGGGTCACCCCGCTGCTCAACCGTGTTCGCGGCGCGCTCACTGTGCCTTGATCCGTAGCTCGTCGTCGACCTCCAGCCCCAGATCGCGGGCGGCGCTGCCGTGATTGATCGCGATCGCGAGGCGCCTGTAGGCGTCCTCGTAGACCATCAGCTGTCCCGCGTCCACATCGGCGAACGTCCGGACGTAGGGAGCGAGATGAAGCGCATTCGATCCGGCTTCGATGCCCACCCGGTGTCCGAGCCTCATCCCCAGTGTGGCGAGGTCCTCGTGATCGACGTTCAGCTCGACGTTCCCGAACCGGTCGATGTAGACGGCGTGCGCGACCAGGACTCGGTCGTCGAGCCGGGGCCGCGGGAGCACCATCCGCACCAGTTCGTCGGGATCGCAGGGCTCCCCGGCCTCGGCAAGCGGAGCGCCATCGGCGAGCCGCGCCGCAACCGGCGCGAAGATGTCGCGCCCATGGAAGGTCGCGGAGACGGGCTGCAGACGGAAGACCGAGTGGGCAATGTCGACCGCCTCTACCACGCCGCCGGTAGCCTCCGCCGCGAGTGACAGCAGCCCGTTATCGGGGCCGACGAGGAAGCGGTCATCCGCGAGGCGGAGCGCCACGGCGCGCCGCTCGGCTCCCACGTCGGGATCGACCACGGCCAGGTGCACTCCCACCGGAAAGTACGGGAGCGTGCCCCGCAGGATCAGCGCGCCGGCACGGACGTCGTGGCGGTCGACTCCGTGGGTGATGTCGATGATCCGCGCCTGTGGACACACGCCGGCGATCACGCCGTGGCAGACTCCGACGAAGTCGTCCTCGAGGCCGTAGTCGGAGAGAAACGTGATCACCGGCGAGGAAGCGCTCATTCCGCGCGC
>Ga0187814_10000815_pt1 | contig 11292 bp, 10 predicted proteins | sample NC_S_4_FD_132450 | JGI IMG/M metagenome (GOLD analysis project Ga0187814, IMG submission 132450) | Wetland sediment microbial communities from Neuse River Estuary, North Carolina, USA - ASW-S_4 | ecosystem: Environmental > Aquatic > Freshwater > Wetlands > Sediment | place: USA: North Carolina...
AAGCTGGAGCCCGTCGTCAAGCATGGCGCGCGACCCGACCGAGGCCGTCCCCGTGTGGACAAGCCACCCGCCGGCCGGTTCCCCCTCGCCTTCTACGCGCGGCAGCCGGATCCGGTACCCGTCACCCGCCACGTACAGGGCGTGTGTCCGGCTGATGTTCGCGATCCAGGCGCCCTCAGGGGTCGCCGCGATCACCCCGGCCCGCCGGGACAGCCCCCGCCCAGCCGATATTGCCAGGTCAACCTCCGGTCCGCGCCCGAACACCAGCTGGCTACCTTCCGTGAGACGGATGACCTGGCCAGACACGGTACTGACATGTGCGGCCACGGGGTCAGTCTGGCAGACGGGTGCCACGACGAGCATCCCTGAATCCGGGGATGGCCCGATGACCGGATTGTGCGGTTAGCTCATGATGCGGGCGCCGGGCGCCGTCGCGGGGAACCACTCGTTGGGAGGGGCGGGGACGAGTGCCAGCCCCGGGGTGGTCCGTCCGGCGGATCAGCGCAGCCCGGTGCCCGCCGTACCGGCTAAGCGAAGCGGAGGCGTTCCAGCCGGACTCGTTCCGGCGGAAGCAGGTGAGGATCCGCCAGCCGGTGCTGGATGGCGACCTCCAGCCAGCCGCGGTCCACCGGCCCCGCCGCACGCAGGAACGAGCGGGTGAACAGCGCCTGCATGGCCCGGACCTTCGCCGCCGTGAGGCCTCCTCCAGGCACGCTGGAAAACCCCACGATGACCCACGTCATCGCCACGTCCGCGGCCGCCGGCCCGCGCGCGGCGCCCTCCCAGTCGATGATCCGCGGCCCGTCCGCCGTGAGGATCACGTTCTGCGGGTGCAGGTCCCGGTGCAACAGCACCTGCGCCCCGTCCCCGTCCCCGAACGGCGCGGGCAGCCAGTCCAGGGCCGGCACCGCGTGCACCGCGGCGTGCAGCCGGCCAAGCAGCCTGGCCTGCGCGCGCACGGTCCACGGCCGGCGGCCCAGCATGGTGAGCATGGTCGGGCCGTCCGCCCGCTCCATCAGGATGTCGGACCCGGCGACGTCGAACACCTCGGGCACGGGCACCCCGTGCGCGTGCGCGTGCGTCATGACCTCGGCCTCCCGGGCCACCCAGGCCGCCGGCCGCCCGTCGCGGTACCGGCGCAGCACCCGCCCGTCCCCGGCCTCATAAATGTCCGCGCTCCGCCCAGCCCCGATCAGCCTCCCCGGCACCGCCTCTGCCATGCCCCCGAGTCTCCCACCCTGCATCCGCCTCAGCCACCAGTAACGCGGCCCCGCCGCTGCCACCACCAGTAAGCCGCCCGCCGCCGTCCGAAGCGCGTGCCCGCCGCCCCCCGCGAGCCCCGCACCTTCTGCCCGCTAGCCTGTACCTTCCGCCCCTGAGCCGACCTCGGCTCCTGTCCCGGCCTAAGCGGCCCATTCGACCGACCGGGCGGCATGCCACTCTGGCACCATTCTTCTCTCGTGGTGCGGGCGACCTGATACCTAGGATCACTTTGTACCGGTTATGACAATATGTGACCGGTCACTCGACCCTGAAAGTTGTCATTTCAGGTACAAAGTGACGCTAGGCATAAGGGAGATCGCCACACAGGCCTCACTGGTCACCAAGGTCCCATGGGGAGATGCGTCTCGCGGGGCAATCCCGCCCACAAGCAAGGAGGTCACCGCGACTGAGTCAGTCAGGCGGCTTCTGGTGGGGCGGGTTCCTGGAGTCTTGTCAGGGTCTCGCGGAGTTCCCGCCAGACAGCGCCGAGGATCGCGGCGTCGGGCTGGTCGCCGCGGATCTCGCCGGACGCGACGGCCTGCTGGCCGAGCGCGCGGAGCGCGGCCTGGCCCGCCGCCACGATCAGCGGGTCGGTGGCCTCGACCGTGACCTTGTCCTCGGCCACGCGGATGACCATCCGGCGGCGGCCCGCCTCCTCGGGCTGCTCGTCGGTGGTGCCCGTGACATCCGCCGCGCGCAGCGCTTGCCTGGCCTGCTCGAGATCCACGCCAAGGCTCGTGAGCGCCCGGGCGGCGGCCGAGTCGGAGTCGGCGAGCGCGGCGAGTATCAGGTGGTGCGACCCCACAGGCCGTTCCCCGGCCAGCCGGGTGGCCTCGGCGAGCGTTGCGTCGCTGGCGGGGGTGAGGCGCAGCGCGGGCTCGGTTCCGGCCAGCCCGCGGCGCTCTCGCGTCTCGGGAGTCAGCCGCTGCCGCAGCCAGCGCAGCACCGCGTTGGTGGCTTCGTCCCCGGATTCGCCGGCCTCGGACGGATTGGCGGCGGGCACCGCGTCCAGGACTGTGGCGCGGATCGCCAGCAGGTCGGCGTGCTCTCGCATGATCTGGGCGGCGACCCCGTCGCCCTCCCTGATCAGGCCGAGCAGGATGTGCTCGGTGCCGATGTAGTTGTGCTTCAGCTGGAGCGCCTCGCGCAGCGACAGTTCCAGGGTCTTCTTCGCTCGCGGGGTGAACGGGATGTGTTTGCCTCCCGGCCGTTGCTTGCCGGTGCCGATGCGGTCAATGACCTCCTGCCGGACGCCGTCCAGCGTCATTCCGTGGCTTTCGAGGACGCGATACGCGATGCTCTCGCGCTCGCCGAGCAGCCCGAGCAGGATGTGCTCGGTGCCGATGTAGTTGTGGTCAAGCCGCCGCGCCTCTTCCTGGGACAGGACGACTACGTGCCGCGCGTGGGCGGTGAATCGCTCAAACATGAAATCAAGCGTGGTCCGTGCTTCTAAGCCCGTCAATACCATGCTATTAATAGGAACAGCAGGGAGGGCTTATGGAGTGGGAAGACCGGCTCGACGAGTGGGAGCTGGAACTCGAGCTCGCCGCTCAGCTCGAGGGATCGGACTGGGTGACGCTCGAGCGCGCGGCGGCCGAGACCGGGGTGTCCCGCGCCGCGCTGCGCAACTGGTACCGGACCGGGCAGATCCCGTCCCGGCTCGTGGACGGCCCGCACGGGCCGCAGCGGCTGGTCCCGCTGGGAGTGGTCGCCGAGCGCGCGGAGGCCTCGCCGCGGCTGCGCCACTCGGCCGAGCGCCGCCTCGCCGGCGAGGCGCAGCTTGAGCTGCTCCGCCACCGCGTCGACCAGCTCGAACTCCGGCTGGCCGCGCTGGAGCACCGCCTTCCGCGCCTGCCCGCGGACTGAGCAACGGGCAAGCGGAGTCGGCCGCCGGGTGAGCAAATCGCCGAGCGCGGCCGGCTGCGGAATGAGCAATGGCCGCGCGGAGTCAGCCGCGTACGTTCGGGCTAAATCTCTCCGAAGAGGCGGTCGCCAGCGTCACCGAGGCCGGGGACGATGTACCCCTTGTCGTTGAGCCGCTCGTCGACGGCCCCGGTCACCACCCGCACGTAGTCGCCGGGGAACGCCTCCTCGACGCGGGCCAGCCCTTCCGGGGCGGCGAGCAGGCAGATCGCGGTCACCGCGGCGGCGCCGCGGTCGCGGAGCATGCTGATTACCGTGACCAGGGTGCCGCCAGTGGCGAGCATCGGGTCGAGCACGAACACCTCGCGGCCGGTCAGGTCGACGGGCAGCCGGTTCGCGTAGGTGGAGGCGACCAGCGATTCCTCGTCCCGCACCATGCCGACGAAGCCGACGCTCGCCATCGGGAGCAGCCGGGTCATGCCGTCGAGCATGCCGATGCCGGCCCGCAGCACAGGGACGATCAGCGGCATCGGCCCCGCCAGCTTGGCGCCGGTCGCGGTGCCGACCGGCGTGCGGACGGTCACCTCGGTGACGCGGACCTCATCGGTCGCTTCGTAGGCGAGCAGCGTCACCAGCTCGTCGGCGAGCCTGCGGAAGGTGGCGGTGTCGGTGGCCGCGTCGCGGAGCAGGGTGAGCTTGTGCGTTATCAGGGGATGGTCGGCGAGCAGCGTGCGCATGGACAGCTAGTCTTTCAGGTTGACGGCACGGCTGTCTCAAGCGACGGGATGCCGGCTATACAGCGCGCGAGCTGGCAAGGTCGCGTTCGATGCGCTCCGCGGTGGTGAGCAGCGGGCGGAGCAGGTCCGCCACGATGCTGTCCAGGCTGCGCCGGCCGGCGTGCGTGGACACGTTGATGGCGGCGACCACCTTGCCGTCGGCGTCCCTGATCGGCGCGGCGAGCGAGCGCAGCCCCGCCTCCAGCTCCTGGTCCACCAGCGCCCAGCCCCTGCCGCGGATCTTGCGCAGCTCCTGCCGCAGCCCGCTGGGGCTGGTGATCGTATGCCCGGTGAGGCCGCGCAGGTTGACCGACGCCAGGTAATCGTCCAGCCATTCCTCCGGCTGGGCCGCGAGCAGCACGCGGCCCATTGACGTCGCGTAGGCGGGGAAGCGGGTCCCGACGCTGATCGTCACCGTCATGATCCGCTTGGTCGGCACGCGGGCGATGTAGACGACGTCCTGGCCGTCGAGTTCGGACACCGAGGAGGACTCGCGGACCTGCTCGACGAGTTCCTCCAGGTGCGGCATGGCGACCTCGGGGAGGGTCAGGCTGGACAGGTAGGCGTAGCCGAGCTCGAGGATCTTGGGACGCAGAGCGAACCGGCCGCCGTTGTTGTGCATGTAGCCGAGGCGCACCAGCGTGTGCAGGAAGCGCCGGGCCGCGGCGCGGCTGAGCCCGGTGGCGGCGGCGACCTCGGAGAGGCTGAGCTTGGCGTGGTCGGCGTCGAAGGCGCGGATGACCGAAAGGCCGCGCTCGAGCGACTGCACGAAGTCGCTGTCGGCGGCCTGCTCTTCGCTGCCGGGTTCGTCCTGCATGCCTGGCCTCCCGCTGCCCCGGCGGGCTCTCCGCAGTGGTACGTGCCGCACGGGCGCTGGGCGCCGGTGGTGGCGTAATTTTGCCAGATGATAACAATCGCGGACAGGGTCTGCCTGTCCGCTTCCTGAACTATCGTGCGTAGCACGAACGGTGAAGGGGTCTCGGTCACATGCCTGTTGCTTCGCGTACCCAAGTCGGAATAGTCGGCGCTGGTCCTGCTGGCCTGCTGCTTTCACATCTGCTCGCGCTTGGCGGAGTCGACTCCGTCGTCGTCGAGAACAGGACGCGGGCGTACTGTGAGGCCCGCCAGCGGGCGGGGCTGCTGGAGGCCGGGACGGTGGAACTGCTGCGTTCGGTCGGCCTCGGCAAGCGGCTGGACGCCGAGGGCCTCGAACATGACGGGATCTACTTGCAGTTTCTCGGCGAGCGCCACCACCTGGACTTCCGCTCGCTGACCGGCGGGCGGTGGGTCACCGTCTACGCCCAGACCGAGATCGTCAAGGACCTGATCGCGGCACGGCTCGCGGACGGCGGAATGATCGAGTTCTCCTGCAGCGACGTCGCGGTGACGGACGTGACGTCGGACCGCCCGGTGCTGTCGTACACGGACTCGTCCGGGGTGGCGCACGAGCTCACCTGCGACGTGATCGCGGGGTGCGACGGATTCCACGGGGTGTGCCGGCCGCTCATCCCCGGCCTGTCCATCTATGAGCGAAGCTATCCGTACGCGTGGCTGGGGATCCTGGCCAGCGCGGCGCCCGCCACCGACGAGCTCATCTACTCCAGGCACGCCGACGGCTTCGCGCTGTACTCCATGCGCTCACCCGAGGTATCGCGGCTGTACCTGCAGGTGGCGCCGGACGAGCCGGTGGAGCGGTGGCCCGACGACCGGATCTGGGCGGAGCTCCAGAAGCGGTTCGCGGTCGGCGGGGCGCCCGGATGGTCGGTGTCCGAGGGGCCGATCACCGACAAGTCGGTCACCGCGATGCGCAGCTTCGTGGCCACGCCGATGCGGCACGGCCGGCTGTTCCTGGCCGGGGACGCGGCCCATATCGTGCCGCCTACCGGCGCCAAGGGCCTCAACCTGGCGCTGTCCGACGTGGTGCTGCTGGCGAACGCGCTGCGCGCGCTGGTGAAGGACGGGTCGCCGGGTCTGGCCGACGCCTACTCCGACGCCTGCCTGCAGCGAGTCTGGCGGTCTACCCACTTCTCCTGGTGGATGACCTCAATGCTGCACGTGGCCCCGGACGCCGACTCGTTCGAATCGCAGCTCCAGCTGTCCCAGCTCAGCTACGTGGCGTCCTCCCGCGCGGCGGCGCAGTCGCTGGCGGAGAACTACACCGGCTACAAGCCCGTCCGCTTCGACCTCTGACGGACGGGCGCCTGGCGCGGCCGGCTGGTCGTTACGGCTGGTGGCGGCGGGGGCGCAGCGCCCTGGCGAGCAGCGCGGACAGTGCGGCGGCCGTTCCCGTGCTGGTCAGCCCGAGGGACAGCGGTCCGCCGGCGGCCGGCTCGCCGAGCAGTTGCAGGGCGCGCAGCCGGTGCCTGAGCACGTGCACCTCGGCGCGGATCGCGCCGGCCAGGCTGGTGCCCGACCGGGACGTCCACCCTTCCGCCGCGTGCAGCTCGGCGAGCCTGCCGGTGAGCTCCTCGAAACGGATCGCCTCGCCGGTCAGCGTGACCATCAGCAGGGCCGCTTCGCGCACGGCGACGGTGAAGTCGGGATCGGGCCCGTCGTCCGGCCCGATCAGCGCCGCGGTGCCGATGTGCCAGCGCACCGCCGCGTCGTCGGCCATCAGCCGGCCGGTCCTGGTCAGCACGAGGCTGGTGCCGCTGCGCCGCACCGCGCCCATCTCGCGCTGCGCCAGCGCGCGCAGCGTGTGCAGCGGGTACAAGTCGAGTTCCTGGTGCCGTTTGGCTGAGCCCGGCCCCGAGCCCCAGCCGAACATCCCCGCCGCCTCGCCAACGAGCGACGGCGCGATGTAGTGCCGTGCGGTCAGCCGCAGCCCGGCGTCGGCGTGCTGGAGCAGCCAGCGCAGCGTCGGCAGCGGCTCGCCGGGCAGCACCGGCGGCTCGAGCAGCCGCGGAACCACCCGCCGGGCCATCTGGGCGCGCTCGCCCGGATGCCCGTGCGCCCATTCATCGATGCGTTCGGCGCTGATCCGGCTGAGCCAGGTGTCGGTCCCGGGCTCCTCGGTGGGCCGGGTGAGCCAGCGCTCGACGAGCGCGGCGCGCTTGGTCTTCCAGCCGCTCACCCCGGCCCGCAGGTCGCCCGCGGCGAACGCCAGCTCGATCGCAGCTGCGCAGGCATCGTAGGCGGCACGCTCCTGCGTGCCCATCGCCGTGCTCCAGGCGAGGAGGTCCGTGTCGGGCGGCGCCGCGTGCGACGTGGCGAGCGCCTTCGAGTAGGCGGCGATGCCGTCGTCGTGCCCGCACGCGTACGCGGCGATGATCCGCTCGGTCTCCGCCGAGGCACAGACGTCGCCGTAGCGCTCCATGCCCGCGAGCGTGAGCAGCCTGGCCAGGGCCCGGGCGACCGCGATATGGCCGTCCGCCGCCGCTGGCCAGCTGGTGGGCAGCACGCACCACAGGAACTCCTGCAGGCGAAGCAGCGAGATCGCCTCAAGGCCACCGCCTGATGTCAGCCAGCGGAGCGCCGTCTTCGCGTCGTCGGCTACCGCCGGATCCTCGCGCGCCAGGGTCTGAAGTGCCTCCGCTTCGGTCATCATGCGGCCAGTCTGCCCCACGAGGATCGCTCGCGGTAGACGCCTTGCTGATTTGGCTAGTGATATGCCCCTCGTGCCAGAGCGGCAGACATATGCCGATATATCAGGACACATCGATGCCGAAACCGGCGGACTCGGGGTCCGTCGCCGCCGGCCGCGTCCGGCATGATTGCTCACGTGAGCGGCATCTACGACGAACCCGGGCTCTACCAGCTCGCGTGCGCCTACCGGAACGTCCCGGCCGAGGTCAGCGCCCTGATGAGCTGGTGCGGGAAGCACTGGCGAGGCGACCCTGGGGGTGTCCGGTCAGTCCTGGAGCTCGCTGCCGGCCCGGCCGAACACGCGCTAGAGCTCGCCCGCCGCGGGCTGCGCGCCACGGCGCTCGACCGGTCCGCGGCGATGTGCGGCTACGCGGCGGCGCGGGCCGGGGCGGCCGGGCTGGAACTCGGCGTGGTCGAGGCGGATATGCGGGACTTCAGCCTCCCTGATCGCTTCGACCTCGCTATCACCATGCTGAACTCGCTGTGTCACCTGTACACACTTGATGACCTTGTCGCCCACCTGACTGCCGTGGCGGCGCACGTGCAGCGCGGCGGGCTGTACATCGTCGAACTCGCGCACCCCGCGGACTACTTCGCGCCGGTGCCCCGAACCAGCAGCGAGTGGACCATCGAGGAGGACGGCGTCCGGGCCGAAGTGCGGTGGGGCGGCCGCGAGGACCGGATAGACCCGGTGACCCAGATCACCCGAGAGCACATGAGCATCACAGCTCACGACGCGGACGGGACGGTCCGCACGATCAGCGACGTGGTGCCCAACCGCTTCTGGACCGCGACCGAGATGACCGCCGCCCTTCGCCTCGCCACCGGCTTCACGCTGGCGGCCAGCTACGGCGACTTCGACGACACCACCAGCCTCGACGACCCCGAGGCCTGGCGCATGATCTTGGTGCTCCGCCGCACCTAGCTCGGGTGAGGGCGGCCCGCTGGCGTCAGAGTGCCTTGGAGATGCCAGGGACCCGTGTCGTCGCGTAGCCAGCCAGGTAGCAGACCGGGACCGCCGCCACGGCCACGACCAGGAACTTCAGCTCCGGAGCCAGCGTTAGCGACGCGAATAGCACCATGATCGCGGTGAGCACCAGCGGGTGCAGCACGTACGTCGCGTAGGACGCGCGCCCGGCACGCGCGCGGAGCGGGCCGTCGCCGGACCACCGCGCCCTGACCAGGGCCGTGAACCACACCGTGACGGCGACGGAGATGATGCCGTACAGCACCGCACTGACCATGGTCAGCCAGCCCGCGCCATGCGGGGCTGACTCGAGTTGCCCTCGTGCCTTCTCATAACCGACGACGGCCCCCATCACGGCCGCCGCGGCGAGGGCGATCCAGCCCAGTTGGCGTGCCCGGGAGGTCAGGTCCTCCAGGCCACCCCGCTCACCCGCCCACACTCCGAGGGCGAACAGCACCGTGCCCTGGGGCCACTGGCCCCAGGGCACGTTCAGGAACGTGCTGGTGTCGTCCAGCGGCCACCACTGCCACACCAGGAAGGCGGTCACCGCGATCAGGAGGGTGGCAGCCGCCATCACCTGGGCCGCGGACAGGCGGCGCGCGACCGGCGCCGCGTGCAGGCGCCGGAGCAGGGCATACGCTAGCGAGAAGGTCAGCAGCGCCGCCACGAACCACATCGGCCCTGCTCCGTGGTCGACGCTCAGGTAGTGCACGAGACCCGGGCGGGAGCCCGGCCCGCGGTTACCCAGGTAATCGCCAAGCGCGTTGATCACGAAGACGAAGACGATCAGCGGCAGGCCGAGCCGCAGCAGCCTCGTGCGAGCGAACCCGCTGGCGCCCTTGCGCGCCAGGGAGCGTGCGGAGAACCAGCCGGCGACCAGGAACAAGGGTCCCAGCACGAAGCCGGCGACGACCACCGCCGGAAAGGTCATCGAAGTCCAGACCTGCGACGTGGTGCGGTCCTCGTAGTACCAGTCCGAACCCCCGAGGTACGCCGTGGCCGTGTGCCACACCACGACCGCGGCGATGACCAGCACGCGGAGGTTGTCCGCCCAGCGCTGCCGCTGCCCCGGCTCGGCGGGAATTCCATACGGCGATGCGAGAACTTCATGTGACGAGGCCATGGCGCGCTCCTCAGTCACGGTCAGGATGATTCCGGAGATCACGGCTTCTGCAGGGTCCGACGTCCCCGTCAGGGACTCGTAAGTCCCCGATTCGGCTGCTCACCTGTCGCGGCACCAGGCATAGAACACGCTCTCAAGGATGTGACTGGCCTGCCACGTTCGCATCAGGGGCACATCTGGCACCGGCTATCTGCCCGCGAGCATGTCCGCGCGGCTCGCGTTCCATGATCACGAAGAGTTGATGCACTTATACGATGCGGAACTTTCGTGATCATGAAATTGTGGCGCGCTGGACAGCGCGCCGCGAAAACAGCAGCCGCAGCCGCCGCGCCAGTCACACCGGTCACGCGGCCAGCGCCGGCTTCCGGCAATGGGGAACCGCTGCGCGCGGCTTCCCACCGGTTGCGGGGAACAATCGGCACTCGCAGGCCGTTCGCACGACCCGCTCTACCCGGCCCGATCGCGCGATCGGCATCCGCGTAGCGCGGGCACGTCCGCGACCACGGTGCAGGACCCCGGCGCCACTTCGGTGAACCCGCCGTCCTGGACCACAGGCAGCCCGCTGGCAACCAGGTCCGCCCATCGTTCCGCCCCTGCCGTCCGTACCGCGAGCTCGAACTCCTGAGCTTTCCATTCCGAACGCGCCCGTGGTTCCAGCCGCCACCAAGCCAGCTGCACAGCGTGCCCGGCCTGCGCCATGGCCTTCCCCGCGGTCATAGGCAACCCCGGGTTCAGCCACAGCACCGGCGTCCCTCCCGGAACAGGCCCCGGCGGCTCCGAATCGGTCAGCTCCGTCCCGGAAACCTGCAACCGGGCCAGCTCCGGAGGCCAGTCATCCACGGGCACCGGCGGATAAACCCGGATCTCCGCGGTCCGCCACGTAATCGTGATCCCCGCAAGCGCCTGAGCCCTTTCCCACGCAGCCCCGCGCGCCCGCCGCACAACCTTCCGGATCCGCCCGTCGGTCCAGGCCCGCACGGCAGGAGCCCACTCCCCATCAGCGTCGGTAACCCGCGGATCATCGAGAAACCAGAGCACAGCGCGGGCGGCCCCTTCAATCGCGTCGGTCCGCGCAGGCGGCGACCCCCTCTCGACCCTGATGACTAGCGGCAGCGCGTACTGAGGCGCCTCGTCGGACCCCCGATGACTCCGCTGAGCAGGGGCCGAAGGGGAGATTTCTCCGCGGCGTTCCGAAGGACTGCCGCGGAAAATCTGCCCCGCAGGTCCCAGCTCCCCGTCGCTCGAGTCACCAGACGTCACCGTCTAAGGATCTCAGGCTCAACCTCCCGCACAGCCCCGGTGTCGGTCTTCCGCTGGGCGCGCCGCCGCCGTCGCGTCGCCACGACCCAGTACGCCGCCGCGGAGAGCAGCACGCCGCCCAGCGTCCACCCGAGCGCGGTCGTGCCCAAGCCCACGTACTTGAGCCCGGAGGCGAAGATCACGAACGTGATCGCCGGCCGGATGTACTTGTCTGGCGCCCGGGAGGACAGCAGCGAGCCGATCAGCACGGCCGGCACGCTGCCGATGATCACCGCCGCGGTCACCCCGAACTCCACGTGCCCGAACGCCAGCGCGCCCAGCGCCGCGGCCGCGGTGAGCGGCACCGCCTGGGTCAGGTCGGTCCCGACAAGCCGCCTGGCGGCGAGCGCCGGGTAGGCGAACAGCAGCAGCACGATGATCAGCGAGCCGGACCCGACCGACGTCATCCCGACGAT
>Ga0187814_10000816_pt1 | contig 11289 bp, 8 predicted proteins | sample NC_S_4_FD_132450 | JGI IMG/M metagenome (GOLD analysis project Ga0187814, IMG submission 132450) | Wetland sediment microbial communities from Neuse River Estuary, North Carolina, USA - ASW-S_4 | ecosystem: Environmental > Aquatic > Freshwater > Wetlands > Sediment | place: USA: North Carolina...
CTGGGGAACAAGCGGATGAAAACGGCGACCGAGCGCGCCTTCACAGAGCTCCAACGCCGTTTTCTTATCTGCAAGGTGGATCTGACAGGACGGACACGCGGGACGTATTCCTGCATCTGGGATATCGCCGAACGGTTCTGGCCACAGGTGTTTGAAAATGTCGGTCAGACACTGCCACACGCAGCTCGACAGCGTATCCGCGGGCAACTACAGCTCTTTGGACTCGAACCGATCACAGAACTAGAGCAGAAGCTGTTCTTGTGGCGTTGAGGGGATTACCTCGCTCCTCTTTTGTGCCCGTTTGCTCTGAACGGTCAGGGCTCAGGAAGCGTCTTCCCTTGTCCTGAGTATCATGGAAGGTGGTACACGGTGTCGTAGCGTCTGACTTCGCACCAGGGTATTTCGGCTCATCGCGATTGTGCATGGGATAGCGGCAGGATACCCGTCGTAATCGTCCTTCCTTTGCTACCATTTTTACTCCCCTTGCACAGAATTTCTTGCGTATGACTCTGCAATGTGAGAGACGTCCTTGGACCTCCTGGGCGGGGATGACTCATGGACCTGCTGTTCTGATCGAGACACCTGAGCACGTTCATGAAGCCACCTCCACGATCGTCTGTAGTGCGAGAGAAGCAAAAGGACGCGGTTCATTCACACGCGGTTTGTAGTCCCAGATTGGATAGGAGCGCCATCCCCAGGTATTGAAGTAGCGACAGAAATCTTGCCCCTGTTTGTAGCTCGTCCAATCAAAGCGTAGCTTCACTTTGCCAGGGTCGCCAAGCCAGTTGAGTGGCAGAACAAACTGACAATGCGGCTCTCCACCCCATTGGATGATTCTTATGGCCCGTTCGTAGCAAGCGGCAATCGGCTCGTTCCCAACTAGGCAGTACACCCGCTTGCGCTTTGGACTTTCTGCTTTCAGAATGGTCATCATGCGTTCCACATCAGCCAGCTCCCGCATCTCATCGAGAGCAAAGCGCCACGGGGCGCGCGTCTCGTCTAGTAATGGCTTCCACCGTTGGTAGGTTCCCTCATCGAAGTAGTGAGGCTCAAACCCGCTGTTCGCATCAACAAGCGGCTGCTTGAACGAGCGATACCGGCTGATGATATGTTCCTGGTAGGAAACCGGCAAAGCACTCAGATTGTTGTCGCACAACATCGGTGCGGGGATGAAGTCAGGATCAAAGCTGAACGTCACACCTTCGAGCCTGGGAACGATGCAGTTATGCACGGCAAAGGCCGGTGTGCAGTAGGAACGGTCCTCCTCAACTTCGAGGTTGTAAACAGTGCCTGCGTAGGGCCGCTGGATGCTCGCATCGATGCGAGAGTAGACGTATTTCTCATCGGAGAGAAGAGTTCGTCCTTTCTCTCGCGGTGCGTGATAAATCACGGTGAATGATGGATGAATATTCACAGTGCGCCCCTGGATTACTCCGTTCTGATGATGGCGGTTGATGGTAGCGAGATACCCCATCTTGAGAACCATCTCGCGTAGTCCAACTGCCAGATCTGGCGAGGAGGTATTTATTTTCCAGGTGTCTGTTCCTCTTTTGTTCTGATACCACCCATCACCTTTCGCCCAGGCATCAATCAAGGGAGCGAGCATCTCAGAAGGCAAACGACGTAACCACAATGGAAGATGTTTCGTGGATGCACCCGTCCCAAAGGTAGCTACGAGCCAACGGGCAAACTTCACATTGTAGATCGAAACCCTAATCCCAATCTTTACATGCCACACGTCTGCCTTTAGTCCTACTGCCGAAGATAGAGCCTGAATCTCACGAGCATACTCCATCTCACTGTCGGTGTGTCCGAGGCAAAAAGTCACTCGGTAGTAGCCCCGACCCGGTGCCTGGGTGACGTACCCTTCAGCCAGATACCATCCAATCAACGCCAGCATGTCCTTGTTACACGGGAGCCAATCTGCTCCTGGCAAGGTGTTTCCATTGGGCATATCCTCATCAGATGTCCGTGGAAATGCCGTGACATCCCGTGAATAGCGAGAATACTCAGGCAAGAGGTTCCCTGCATCCACCCACTTGAAATCAGTCAGATGAGGTCCACCAGTCGGATAACTGACATGGCGTACCCATACAGGGTGTTCAGGTGTCACAACAGCAGGAAACAACTCTGACACTGCCCCGTTGCGCAATTCATGAACAATGCCGTTGTACTCCCGTGTCAGCACTTCGGTTACTCGGCGATAGCGACCAAGATGAGTCAGCACCAGGTCGCCAACCCCTACCTTTGCGATGGGCCTCAAACCATCAGCGGTTTGAATCAAAGTCTCCGGTGTCAAGCAGAAGCTACAATTGACCGGGCAGCCTCGTGAAGCGAAGGTCATTTCATACTGGCCGCGCTGCTTGTCAAATCGCTGATCAAGGCCGCGTACGATCTCTAACCCGGTTTCTCTCTGCCACCAGGTAGCAAGAGCAAAAAGACCAGGGCCGCCAGCCCACACCTCAGCACGTGACTTCATCCTGAGAGCGATCTCCCGCGCCACGGGCGCATGCCAGCTAAAGATGACCGAAAGACATACCAGATCCGCCTCAAGCTCCCACATCCCAGGATCGCTCTCATAAGAGGCCACCTGATAGCCCTGCATCTTCAGCCAGTCCGCAAGTTTTCGCGCGCCAAGATTATAACAATGATGAGTTGGAGTGGATGAGCAATTGATGACAAGAGCTCTCATGCTTGCACCTCTCTCTTTCTACTGTAATATCGAGGATTCCATGTTGGGCTCCTTTTCCCTCCAGTGTTAACATTCAGTGCGGTCCCACGCACTATCGCGATGAGCCGATATTTCAGATTGGGTTTGATGGTTATGTGAGTATCAATCACCGCGTTCCCTCCCCACGCACAAGATGGTGCTGTGATGCAGCCATGTTCTGCACTTCATGAGGAAAGAAGTATTCCAGCCGCCGGCCACTGCTATGGACGGGGCACTCCAGCAGCACGCCGATCCGTCCACACTCCACCTGGACGGCAAGCGGTGTGTATGGGAAGATGACCCCGGGTCCTAAAGGGGTAGACACCCTGATCACACCTTGCAACCTTGCATACGTCGTCTGTGCCTCCTCCTGGAGCATGTCAACTGGTGGGGTCTCTTGCTCATTCGTAAACGATTGCCGGGACGAAAGTAGCGTCAACAACGCTGCTTTCTGCTTGACCAGCCCCGCCCGTAGCGCTGGGGTGAGCACTCCTTTGGGCGCCTGCACCTTCAGTGTCTCACCCTGGAGCCTCACGCACACTCCCAGGCGTTGGAGCTCATAGAGTTCATCGGTCGTCGTCATGGTTCCAGTTCCTCCATGTCATCGTCATTTGCAGGGAGTTGATTCACACTCCCTGCACGTTGTTGGGTATTTGCGTGACCTTCTTGTGGCATAAACCCGCTTGTGGAGCTATGTTGGGCTTTCTGCCCAGGATGGGAATGCAGGGAGTGCAGGGAGTTGTTGCTAGTATCCTTATATATTATTCTCTTCTCCCTCCAATTTTTCCCTACGTTGGGGATAGGAAGCACTCCCTGCACTCCCTGCAACGACTCGCCACAACCCCACCCGTTTACGGTCATTTTTGCCTCGTTCCAGGCGAAGATTTTCCTTCCCGTAACAGGTATCAATCCGCTTCTCAAGGGCTTTCCCAAGACGTATCTTGAAGCTCGTGGGTCGCTCTTTCAGCGCAAATTGGAGGGCTTCAGGCAGCATGTCTCCCAGCAGACGTTCGGGTGGGACGGACACACTCCCTGCATCCTGTCCATTCATCACAGCGATGATCTCGGCAATCGTGATCCATGCTTCTCCCCAGGTGTCATACCAGGCCTGCAAGAACGCTTCCCATTGAGCTGACTCCATGTCGGACTCTTCATAGAGTTGCTCCAGGTTGCCCAGGAAGCCAGTCACCCCGGCATACGCCAGGATGGAGCCGACGGTTTTTGCCCAGGGGGTAAACGTAGCCAATGCGGGAATATCCGGTGAGTGCGGCTGACCAGCCACAAACCAGGCTCGTGCCAGCGTGAGCAGCGCTGCAATGAGGGAAGCGCGCTGCTCGGTCACCCACCCGGCCAGGTCCTCATGCGTGAATCCACTACGCATCCAGGGGCGTGAGACATGTGGGTCCAGGCGGATACGGTAACAGCGCCTGGGCAGGTCCCCACCTAACCGGATATTGTTCCCCGTCGCCAGCCAGGTGGCACGGTTGGGCACCTTGACCATGGTGGATTGGCCCAGCACGCGCCCTTCATGCACCTCCGCCGTGAGCACCCCTTCCAGGCTGGCCGACTGGAGCGTGCCCACGATATTGTCGATGCAGATGATAGTGCGGCCTTGCAGCAGAATGGCGGTGATGCGTTTATCCCATTCTTCATCCTTTTCCGGCGCGGCCAGAATTGCAGCGCAGCTGCCTGTGGCGATGAGCGATACGACATCAGCCAGCAACCCTTTGCCGGTACCTGGTTTGGGTGCATCCAGCAACGCGAGTGGGACATGACGCTTAATAGCGGGCCGCACAAGTGGGGTCAGCAGCAGAGCCAGCGCATTGGCATGGTCGGCCTCGCTCACGTACGGGAACTCTCCGATGGTCTCCTCAATACGTGCCAATGCTGTTTCTCTTTGAGCCCGTGTTGGCACATGCGGCACGGTACAGACCTGCATGCCCACCTGTGGGGCATAATACAGCCGAGTGGCAGGATCATAGCCAGGTCGGTCCAGGATGCTGCCATCGGGCCGGATGACCGGTGTCTCGACGATGGCCTCCAGCGCGGGAAACGGCAGGTACGGCTTCTGTGTTTGCCGCGCCAGGATTTGCTCGGCGAGGTCTTTAGGCGGGTAGATGGAGAGCTTTTCGTATTCCCCGTCGCTTCCGAGCACTTTTTTGAGCCTGTAGAAGTTAGCCGAGTGGGTCAGCACCTCTTTGATCTCGGTGATCCCCATCTGGGTGAGCAGAGGCTGCTTGCGTTCATTGCGTCCTACTCGCAGGAGCCGTGCCGACTGCATGAAGAGCGTAGGGGATGATTGCTCCTGGCGTACGATAGCAGCCACTGCCTCGTCGGTGATGTCACGCAACTGATCTGCACCAATGATGATCTCGGGTAAGCCACCCTCGGGTGGGGTTGGGGTGGACGCTCCAACAGCGCTCCTGCCAGAGCCACCGTTGCCGCTGCCACTGGAGGCAGGACGAGTCCTCATCGAGTGATTCTCAGGTGGGTCCCAGGCCTGACGTTTCGCCTGGCGGTACGCACTCTCCACGGAGGCCAGGGCTTCCGTTTCCGTGTAGTCCTCGTGTTTGCCTTTGCTGTTGGTCGCCGGGACGCGCTGTGCGTACAGACGCAGTGCCGCCTCGGCCTCCGCTTGTGCATACCCATTGTCCCGCAGTTGGCACGCCAGGTCAAAACCGGCATTGTTGCGGCCACGGAGCCTCGCTTCTCGTACATATTTGTCAATCAGAACATCTGCCAGGGAGGTTACCTTCCGCCTCAGCAGAGGGGTAGGATGTTCTTTCTCTTGAGGAGCGGTGCGTTTCTCAGGAGCATGCAGCAGACCGAGCAAATCACGCAACTCGTTGGGCAGAAGGATCAGTGCATCGAGCTCCGGGTTACGCAACCAGACATAAGAGCCGCTCCAATTGCGCCCGCAAAAGGCTCCGTAGCCGCCATCAGCGCGAATATCCAGCCCAGGCCAGCGCCTCCCCAGTTCTTTTTTGGACTTGCTACTCAGCGTGGGAACATACCAGCCAGGATACTGGAAATACACATGATAGCCCCCGCTGCCGGTCTGCACATGGGGGTGGAGGCGAAGCTGCTCCAGTGTCTCTTTCCCTCCGGCATCGTCAATGTCAAAGTCGAGAATGAGCACGTTGCTGATCGCTCCAGTGATGACGGCGTAGGCGCTGGGTTGGTACTGCTGCTGCCAACGCAAGACCTCTGCAGGGGAGGCATGGCGCGATTGAAAGATCTTCCATCCCAGACGTCTGGGCGATCCATCTGGATGCGACCAACCGATGCAGGGTGGTCGCTTGTCAAGTCCCAGCGGGAAGACCGACCAGTGGAGCTGTTGCAGGGCGTCTAGCGCCGTTTTGTAGGGGGCCTGCTCGTTCCAGGCGCTGATAAGAGATGTCATGGTCATAGCTGCACCTGCTCTCGTTGACAAGTGGCGAATGTACGCACGGAACCGATGAGCGCTGCCGAGGCGATCTGCGCAACACGTGTTACCGCGTCCCATGCACGTGGAATATCTGCCCGCCAGATCGTCTTCGTGACGGTGGATATCTGGCCGAGGGAGGTACCTTTGATGCGGGAGCCACGTACACGCGTGCCAGGGGGACGCGATTCCATGCGTGTGGTAATCTGCCTCATGGTGAAACTTCACTTTCTGCGACACAAGGCCCTTCCCTGTCGATGGATAACGATACAGGGAAGGGCCAGGCAGGTTGACATTTTGTGCCGGTCAAATGCAAGCGTGTACTTGCGTTGTGATGGCAGGCTCATGCGATCAATTTTGCCTATGTATCCAGGTGCATCGTTGCATCAACATATCCGTTTTCCTTCATAGACTGATGGTTATTTTCCTGGTTCTCACGAGACTCGTTTTGCTTCGATTTTTGATGGCTCTTCTGATAGGCTTTGATGCTGCTCACCAGAATGAGTTTCTTGTTGCGTCCGGGGCTGCGCAGTTTTTTGTTACTGCGCAATTCACGCACATAGGTCTCGCTGAGAGCGAGCATCATTGCAGCCTCTTTAACGGTGACACTTAACGGTGGTGTGGAGCCGTCTGAAAGGGGTGTTCGTGAGGAAGTTATACTTGTATCGTTGCTCTGGCTCATCCCATCGCCTTGTGTTGCGCTCTTGACGATTATGGTCGATGTTTTTCGACTGCGCGCCGGTGAGGTATCCTGCGGGGTTTCATCCCCAGAAGTATCCAGCGTATTTCCGTCATGAGCGTTGTCTTTTCCTGTAGCTTCCCGAGCTGCGTTCTGGCTGCTTTTGCCAGTCTTATACAGGGGCCAGAGCTCAATCGCTTTGAGCCGCCAAAATCGTGCGGAAGCCTCGCGATGCAGACCCAGGTAAGCGGCAAGTTGTGCGTCTGATCCCGCAACCCAGTTGTCGACCAGCTCAGGGTGTTCAGAGAGGAACTGCAGCGTCTTTTCCAGTTTCTCGGGCAGCGGTTCCAGTGGCGTTATAGATGTCTCTTCATGCTCTTCCAGAACTTCCTTTGCTGCCGTCTTTGCTTCTATAGCCAGCTCTTTTGCACGCTGGATCAGTCCTGGCTTTTTCATGCGATCTTTGATCGTGTCCAGGCGGCTCTGCTGTGAAGCCAGCGCCTCAAGACGATCCGCCTCTTTTGCCACCTCCTCCGCCGTTTGCTTTTTCGTGTTGAAGAATTCGGCGACCACGCTATATGCCAGGTTGAGGAAGGCGAAGGCCGAGGCGAGGATGGGGTTGAGCATTTTCAGGATGGCGTCGTGTGTGAGGTCGTTGCTCTGGTAGCGCATCGCGTATTCCCAGTTCACGAACCAGCTGAACGCCGTGAGCGCAATGATGAAGAACCAGACGATGATGAGCGCTCCCCATGGCATGCCTTTGCGGAAGAACATCACGCCGACGGTGAGGATGAGGGATGTCAGATCAATGCTGATGGCCAGTGTATATGAACCATTCCAGTTGGTTGCATCCGACTCGAAATTGTGGAAAAAAGTGGGAATATGATGGATAGAAGCCCACAGGAAGGCCCCATAGGCGAACAGGAAGACGGCACGGATGACGCCGCGAAAGATGAGTTCTTTTGTCATGGTGGTGTTTCCTCTACGTGTTTGCATGTGTGTGTGCGTGTGTGGTGTTTACGCGGCTATTCTGAGCGTAAAAACGATGGACACAGACGCACACACTCACGCGCTTTTCCCTTTCCGCCATTCAATCAGCCCCATGCTTTCGAGTTTCGCGAGCAGGTCATAGGCAGCATTCGGCTTGATGCCCAAAACGGCTGCCAGTGTGCGTCCGCTGCTCGCCTCGCCTGCTTCCCATGCTTTCAGCGCTCGCTCCAAGAGTGGCGAGAGTCGTTGCTGTGCAGTGATGCGGTGAGGAGACGATGGGGTGTCCTGCGTTGGCGCAGCTTTCAGTGGAGCCATCAGTGTTTCTGTGTGGACCTGCATGGGTGGCTCTGGTTGCGGCTGCGTGTTTCCCTCTTGAACGGAGGGATGCGAGAGCGTCGCGAAGCTTGTCAGGTCCTGTGTTTGCAGTCGCCTTCGGGGTACGTGAGCATTCCCGTACCGTCGAGTGATAGACTCCAACCCTGGGGTGGGTGCGCCATGTGGGGAATAACGCATCCGGATATGGGTGTGATAGGTCCCTGTGGGGCTGAGGACGATGCACTCCCCAGGCTCAAAGTTCAGGACCATTTCCTTCTCCAGCGACGAAAGGATGCTTTTGTAGCGCCGCAGGTCAATGTCTTCAGTCTGCTGGTGCAAGAAACGCCAGGACGATTGTAATGCGCGCTTGTCGACTTCAGCAATGCGCTGTGTGGCGAGGATGAAGCCAATGCCCCGTTTGCGCCCTTTTCTCACGACATCGTTGAAAATGGTACTTTGCAGCATATTGAGGGTCTCAGGACTAAGTATGCTTTCTTCCACCTTTTGTGGCAGCCAGGTCGCAGCCTCATCCAGGATGAACATGCAGCTCACGCGCTCCTCCACAGGTTGTGCCATTTCCCAGGCCTGCATGCCCCGGATTATCTCGATCATCACCAGCGCCGCTTCCTCGGCCTGGCGATAGCTGGCGAGATTGAGCACAATCTGAAAGCCCTGATCCAGGATGGCCTGTCCAAAGGCAAAGGCATGCTCTTGATCCACAGGAATGAAATGGCGCAGCGGCTGCGTTGCTTCCAGCAGCGCTTGCGGACTCCCTGCGAGATAGCCACGTGGCAGCCAGGTCCTGCCATCATCGACGAGCGAAGCATACTCGTCTTCGGTATCGGCCAGCAGGCAGGGAACCTCCTTCACCCCCAGTTCCTCACAGAGAACAGCCACAGTATTGGACTTGCCGGATCCAGGAACGCCAAAGATGCTCGAACGGCCACTGAGCATCTCATCGGGATGTGGACGCAGGCCTATTGCCAGGTTGAGACAATGACGCTGGTGGTATGGGTCATCCTCCTCTTCATCTTCGCTCTCCTGGTCCTCTTCATCATAGATGGCTGTCTCTGCTCTATCGTAGGGAATGAGGCTGGTAGAGGAGTCATGGGCCTCCTGTGATGCAGAGGAGAAGGAGTCGATGACGAGTGGTTCGGGGTAACCTGCCATGAATCTGCCCCACTCACTGAGACTGATACCGCTCTGGGTGAGTTGCTCTTTGAAGAGCATGCAGAGGAGGGGAACCAGGTAGGCGATGGCGGCTGCGCAGAGCATCGCCAGGAAGATGCCGGACATACCCCATCCCCACGCGCGAGTCGTGGGGACGATGATCGCCATCACCAGGAAGAAGGACACAAACATCCAGGCAATGACCCAGGGGTGTTGTTTTTTGTTGCTGTGGAACATGTATTCCTCCTCACCTCTTGCCTGTTAATGACGCGCCTGCTTGCGCGCCGCCTCTTCCAGGCTCAGCTTCCAGGCCTTGAATTTCTCGTAGGAGATCATCCCGGCCCAGATGAACTCGATGGCTCCTACCAGCATGATGGTTGAGGAAGCATACAGGGCTGCTCCATACATGAACTGAAGAAAGGGATCGGTGGAGTAGATGGAGATAAAGGTGTAATCGCCCACGGTATCGGCAATAAACCCGATGACTCCCCAGATCAGGAGCAGGGGAACATGGTGCATGACCTCGACTGCTGTGTGTTTGGCAGCATCTCGTGCCCTGCCAATGCCTGAGCCCTGGGCTCTAGTTTGCTTCAGGTGCGGTCAACGCGGAACACCAGGTAGAGGATGGCTAACTGGAAGGCGATGGAGATCAAGGCACAGATGATGGTCACGATGGGTAATGCTTTGTTCTGGTCAGTGATCGCCATGTGCGTATAGATCGTTCCGGTAACAAAGATGTGCTGGAAGGCAGAAAACGAAGTAAACATTTGCCAGAGGTTGGCGACAATGCCAACGAGGATGCCGAGAGCACCGAGCACAAACATGCTGGCGGGCGGCACAAAGATCGTCTCCTGAGAAAGTGGTTGGCCGGACTCATCCAATCGGCGGGTCCTGCCTCCATTGAGTGGACCGCCAGATCGTGATGCGCCCGGGCCACTGTACGCTTGGTGTTGCTGTTGTGTTGTCAAGAGAGCCTCCTGTTGTGGTTGTAGAACGTGATGCCAGAGTACCTGTAATGACAGACGAGGTGAAAGCGTTTCAGGATGAGCCTCACTCAAAACCGGCCAGGGGAACACCAACGGTCAGATACCAGAGGACCTCTCGGCGTTCTTCAGACCAGGCGTAGTGAACGTTGACCACCCGCTGATGGGTTCGTTGATACCACTGCTGCACCTGGGTGACCAGGCGGCACCGTGTCTGGAGGATGACCCGCTGCACTTCAGAGAAGGCTCGTTGTAAGCGGAGATGTATAGCACGAAGGATGACAGAGAGCAAACCGAGTTGGATCCGTTGGAGGATAGGCGACCGGCAGCCTGTACCGACCATGCCCTCTGCAGCGGCATGGAGAATCTCCTCCATCTCAGCAGCGGTGATGGCAATTTCCTCACGTAGAGGCTGCAGGAGCACGGGATGGGCCGGGACAGCGCCAGAGGTCTTCTTTAGTTCAGAAACGGTCATCACGTTCTGGCAGAGGGGTAGGAGCTTGGCTGCATGGGCGTGCAGGATGGCACGAATACGTTCGGGAGATTGCCCTTGCAACCGGCAGTCCCACGGCAGGGCGTTGGTAAGATGGTCTTCTGTCAGAACGACAAGATACTCTTCTGTGCAGAGCAGGTCAGGGTGGGAGGCAACCTGTGCCCAGTAGAGTCCCTCCCCAAAGGAACGGAGGACACTTGCATAGCAAAGTCCATCAGCACTGGCCACCGTTTGTAAGCTGGAGGCATCCTCATCAAGTTGACCGTCAGAGAGCACCTCAGCAGGAAGTACATAGGTCCAGTGATAGTAGGCTCGATGCGAGAAGATAGGTTGTGTCATAAAACTGCGGTGTGGATACCTGCCTGCCTTCAGGTGGCAGGAGGAAACGCCGCTCTCCTTTCGACTAACAAAGCCGAAGCTTTCTGGACAAGGTGTAACTTTTTGCAACTGACGCTAGCATGAACCGATGTGCCATCCAAGAGGCGCAGATCAAAGTAGCCCGAACTACGTCTGCCAAACACAAAG
>Ga0187814_10000817_pt1 | contig 11287 bp, 10 predicted proteins | sample NC_S_4_FD_132450 | JGI IMG/M metagenome (GOLD analysis project Ga0187814, IMG submission 132450) | Wetland sediment microbial communities from Neuse River Estuary, North Carolina, USA - ASW-S_4 | ecosystem: Environmental > Aquatic > Freshwater > Wetlands > Sediment | place: USA: North Carolina...
CTCGGGCCGGCGAAGTACCTGTGCGGATTCTGGCTGTCGCTGCCGGGGTTTCACGCATCAGCCGTCCGCGTTACCGCCGACGGGCAGTCCTACGAATGGCGGGCGCACAACGTGGTGGTGGCGAACTGCCGCTTCTACGGCGGCGGCATGCACATCTCGCCGAAGTCAGAACCAGATGACGGCGTGCTCGACGCGCTGGTCATGGTCGGGCCAAAGTCCGACGCCTTCACCATGCTGCCGAAGATCTACGCCGGAGCACACTTGCCGCACCGGAACATCGTGGAGTTGCGGGCGGGGCGGGTGCTGCTGGAGGCGGATCCACCGGTCCGGATCGAAGCGGACGGCGAGATCCTGGGAACGACGCCGGCCACCTTCGAGGCCGTTCCCAAGGCAATCCGGGTCAAGGTGTGAAGCGTGCCGGTCACCCGGCGCGCGGCGTGATTCAGGCCGGCAGCCGCACCGAGGCGTCGCGCGTGGTGAGCCGCGTCCGGCGCACCAACACGTCCGCGTCGGTGATGGCCATCTCGCGGTTGCGGGCCAGTTCCACCTCGACCTTCAGCACGGGCAGGCCATCGATGACCGGCTCGCCGAGCGCGGGTTCCGCGGCGATCATGCTGATGGCCTCCCGCCAGTCGTCCCCGTAGCGGTGGACAAGCCGCTGCCCGGCTTCCGGGCGGAGGCCGAGCCGGCTGGCGTGCGCGCGCGCCGTGGTCACCGCGTCCCGTGCCGAGCCGTGCAGTCCGAGCGGGATGCGGCGGGTCTCGCATCGCCTCGCGGGTCCGATGGCAGCAGTGATCCGGTCCACGAGGTCCTCGGCCATGGCCCGGTAGGTGGTCAGCTTCCCTCCGGTGATGGTGAGGAGCCCGGGCGGGTCGTCAAAGACCGCGTGCCGGCTCGACAGATCCTGCGTGGTGACGTTCCCACCGCCCTGGCCGGTGGCCAGCAGCGGCCGGAGCCCGGCCCAGCGCGCCACGACATCGCGTTCACCCACATCCGGGAAATGCCGGACCACGGCGGCCAGGATGTAGTCCAGGTCGGCTCGGTCAGCCGAGGGATCGTCTAGGTCGCCGTCATACGGTGTATCGGTCGTCCCCGCATAGACACGGTCGTCCCACGGGACCAGGAAAACCGAGCGCCCGTCCTCGGCGGCGGACGGAACGACGAACGCTGCCTTCGTCTGGATGGCTCCGGGGGCGAACACCAGATGGACGCCCTTGCTGGGCCGCAACCGCTGGACTCCGCCGGCCGCCAGGCCGCGGATGCGATCCGCCCAGACACCGCCGGCATTGACCGTGACCCGGGCCCGAATGTCGAGGCGCGCGCCCGTCACCTGGTCAGTGGCGGTCGCGCCCATGACGCCGCCGGAGCCGAGCAGGCCGTCCACGCGCGCGTGGTTGGCCACCAGCGCGCCGAACGCGCGAGCGGTTCGCGCCACCTCAAGCGTCAGCCTGGCGTCGTCGGTCTGGCACTCGAAATAGCGGTACCCGCCGCTGTTTCCGCTGAATCCGGGAACAGCCGCCCGTAGCTGCGCTGCGCTCACGCTGTGGTGGATGCCGATGTTGCGGCCCAGCGCTAGCAGGTCGTACGCGGCAAGGCCCGCTCCATAGCGAGCCTTGGTTCCCGGCGAGTCGGCCAGCAGGTACATGGGCACCGGCCGGACCAGATGCGGCGCGAGCCTGAGCAAGATCTTGCGCTCTCGCAGCGACTCCTGAACCAGGCCGACTTCGCGGTGCTCAAGGTAGCGGATGCCGCCGTGGATCAGCCGGGACGAACGGCCAGAGGTACCCGCCGCAAAGTCGTCCTTCTCCAGCAACGCGACGGAGAAGCCACGAGCCGCGGCGTCCAGCGCGATACCCGCGCCGGTGATCCCGCCGCCGATGACGAGCACGTCAAGGCGGTCCTCGGCCATCCGAGCCAGGTCGGCCGCACGGGTCTGCGCAGAGAACGACGGCACGAGGAGATCGTAAGCCGCGGCGAGCCACGGGACGGCTGGGCAGCCGCCGCCGCTGCTCGTCAGCTGGCTGGGTCGAAGCTCGTCAGCAGCGGCTGCCACATGGCCGCGTACACGCCGGGCCAGCTGGCGGCCGGGCCGTAGAGCTCGATGGCGTACGCGAGCTGACCTGGCCGGACGATGAACGTCCGGTCGATGACCCGGGTCAGCTCGCCGTTGAACTGGTTGGTGAACTCCCAGTCGGCCGCGTTGTAGCCGCGGTAGGTCACCCGCTGCACGAGGATCTGCCGGTACGTCGCGTCAGCGGCGGCTTTGTCGGCCGCTTGCTGCCGCCAGTCAGCGAGCGCATCGGGCGCGGGGGTGTGAGTCCAGGCGACAACGAGGACGAAGCCGGGCGGCGCGCCGGTGAACTGAACCTCGTCAGTCGCGCTCGAGGCAACGGTCCAGCCTTGCGGCAAGCTGATGGAGAACCCGCTGGGATCGTGATAGGTCTGCCAGGACGCGGACGGACTGGTGCTGACCGTGGCCGAGCCGCTGTTCCCGCTTGCCGCCGGCGTCCCGCCGCCGTGTCTGAGCAGGGTAAACCCGGTGATCACGCCGGCCGCGACGACCGCCGCGGCCAGCACGAATAGCCAGCGCCGCGGAGGCCTCCGACCGCCGCCGGAGCTGTCGCCGGGACCCGCCGCGAGCGCCGCGGTGCGCTCGCGGGCCGGCGGCAACACGCGGCCCCGTTCGGTTTGCGGGTAGCGGACAGGCTGGGCGGCGTCGTCGCGGACCACGGCGAGGGCGCTGCGCACTGCGTCGCTGAAGTCCCGGCAGCTGGCGTAGCGATCACCTGGCGACTTGGCCAGTGCCCGGGCGAAGACCCGGTCCAGCGCCGGGGGCAGGCCCGCCCGCTCGGCGGATACCGGGGGCGGCTGCTGGGACAGGTGCGCCGTCAGGGTCGACATGGGCTGCTCGCGCGGGAACGGCGGCCGTCCGGTGAGCATCTCGAAGCCCGCGCAGGCCAACGAGTACTGGTCGGCCCCGCCGTCCAGCACGTGGCCCTCGATCTGCTCGGGCGCGACGTAGTCGACGGTGCCGAGGAACAGCCCGGTACGCGTCAGGCTGGTTGACCCGGTCGCGCTCTTGGTCAGCCCGAAATCCGACAGGTAGACGTGATCTGGCAGCCCCGGCCGGACGTCGAGCAGCATGTTCCCCGGCTTGACGTCGCGGTGCACGAGCCCGGCGGCGTTCGCGGCGTCCAGAGCCGACGCGACGGCCGACAAGATCGCGGCTACCCGGTCCGCGTCCAGCGGTCCGTTGCGGGCGATCAGCGACCGGACGTCACCTCCGGGCACGTACCGCATCGCGATGAACAGCACGCCGTCGGCTTCGCCCGCATCGAACACCGGGAGGATGTGCGGGTCATCGACCGCCGCCGCGGCCCGCGACTCCCGGATGAACCGCCGGCGGTAGTCCTCGTCGTCAGCCAGTGCCGGCGCCAGGACCTTCAGGGCTACCGGCCGGCCGAGCTGCTCATCCCGGGCCCGGAACACCGTTGCCATCCCGCCCCGGCCGATCTGCTGTTCCAGGACGTACTTGCCGAGCCGGGAACCAGGGCCGAGATCGCCAGGATGCTGACGCAGTTCGTCGACCATCCCGCCTCCGGCAGCAGCCAACTTGTCCGAACTCGGTCATTGTCGCGCAATGTCGCCGGACTAGTCAGACATCATGCCAGCGTGAATGCGGCTGAGCGCAGCAACTCACCGCAGCCGCAGGTAACGTCACCAGCGGCAGCTAGGTGAGGTCCTCGACCTGCTCGCTGAATACCGATATCTGCGACATGAGCCGCTCGCCTAGGACCGCACCGACAACACCCAGGTTGTCGACTATGAGCTGAGCGCGCAAGGTCAGCCGCTCGAACTCCTCGCTTCCGCGGACGCGGGCGATCTTCTCCCGGTCACCGCGCAGCAGGAAGTACCCGCCAAGCTCCCCGCCGTGCGGCTCGAGCAGAACCGGCTCGAAGCCCTCGATCTCGCCGGCCTGCTGTAGCCGCGAGAAGTACTCGAACGTCTCGTTGAACACCGCGATCGACTGCCGTTCGCGGCCTCGAACCGGGACGCCGAATCCGACGAACAGTCCGTAATCCGCCATGACCCACCCCCACTAACGACGTGTGAAACTCGGGCCAGCCTAAACCCGGACTGGCCCGCAGGCTGGACCGGCCGGCAAGATGAGTCCGTAACGAACGGGTCTGAGCAGGAGGCACCATGACGGAGAGCCGGTTCGGGATGACTGAGGTCGAGGATCTGCCGGAAGACCTCCGCGACCGGATCGCGGAAGTCGCGCGCAGGTCGGGTTTCGTCCCGAACATCTTCCGCGCCCTCGGTCACCGCCCGGCCGAGTTGCGTGCCTTCCTCGACTACCACGAGGCCCTGATGGACAAGACGACCGGGCTGACGAAGGCCGAGCGCGAACTCGTCGTCGTCGCCACCTCGGCAGCCAACCACTGCACCTACTGCATAGTCGCCCACGGCGCTATCTTGCGGATCCGGTCCAAGGACCCGCATCTGGCTGACCAGGTGGCCGCGAACCCTTGGCAGGCCCGGCTGGACGAGCGCGGCCGCGCGATCACCGACCTGGCTCTCGCGCTGGCCCGCACCCCAGAGCACTTCGGCGAGGCCGATCTCACCCGTGCTCGCGCCGCAGGGCTCAGCGACGACGAGATCTGGGACATCGGCGCCATTACCGCGCTGTTCGCGGCGTCGAACCGGCTGGCGCACCTCACCGCCCTGCAGCCCAACGCCGAGTTCTACGTCATGGGCCGCGACCCGCGGTGAGGGCAGCGCTGGCTACGCCGCGGCCGCGGCAACCCAGCACCCAGCCAGGTCCTCGATCCAGGCGGTAGCCGCGGCCGCGGCGGCCGGGGGAGCGCCCACCAGCACGAGCTCGGTCACGAGGTCAGGTGGCGGCGGAGGCCGGGGGAACGGCCTGCGCGGCGGCTCCGGCGGCGAGTTGCGCCCGGGTGCGCAGCAGGGCCACGCCGGCCGCTAGGGCGGCGACCACGAGGACGATCGCGCCGTAGAGTGCCGCGGCCGCATTGGAGTGGGGGATCCACGGCGCGCCGATCGCCCAGTCCGCCGACCACCGGCCAGGCCCGGCGAACCCGAGCACGATCGCGAACGCGGCCAGGACCAGCGGGTACTCGCCGCCGCCCGCGGCGTTCCAGACCGTGCCCTTGGTCATCGTCAGGGCCCCGCCGGCGACGAGCATCGTCCCGGCGAGTACCGCCGCCCCGAGCGGGGTGATGAAGCCCGCCAGGACGAGGACCGATCCTCCTGCCTCGCAGGTAACCGCGAGCATCGCCATGCGGCGGCCAGGCCGCTGGCCGAGGCTGTCGAAGAGTCTTCCGGCCCGCTCCAGCCCCGGACCGGAGAACCAGCCGAACAGCTTCTGAGTGGCGTGCATGTACAGGATGGCGGCGAGCACGATGCGCAGGAGCAGCAGTCCGAGGTCCATAGGGCAACTGTAGGGTTCGGTTGCGGCAGCTGTTCCGGAAGGGACGTTACAGATGAAAACCAGTACGGATCGTATTCTCACGACCCACACGGGAAGCATCGCCCGCCCGGACGACCTCATCGAGCTCATGCGTGCCAAGGAGAACGGCCAGCCCTACGATCACGACGCGTTCGACGCGCTCGCCGCAACCGCCGTCGAGGATTGTGTTCGCCGCCAGGTTGAAGCTGGCCTGGACGTCATCAACGACGGGGAACAGCGCAAGAGCGGGTTTACCTCCTACCTGACGGAGCGGATCGGCGGGTTCGAAGCACTGCCCTACGACGACGGCGATTCGCCGGTGCGCACGTGGCGGGAAGTGGGCGAGTTCCCCGAGTACTACGAGCGCTACTTCAAGGGGGCCATGTTCGGCGCCATGCTGAGCCCGTCGCGGCGGCTCGTCTGCCGCGGACCGATCACCTACGTCGGTCAGCAGGCGCTCGCGGCCGACATCGCCAACCTCCGCGGCGCCCTCGCAGGCCAGGACTTTTCCGAGGCGTTCATGTCCGCCGCGCTGCCGACCAGTCTGGCGGAGCAGCGCAACGAGTACTACGGATCGCACGAGGACTTCCTGACCGCGCTGGCTGACGCTGTCCGTGCGGAGTACCAGGCGATCATCGATGCGGGCTTCATCATCCAGCTTGATGACCCCGCCGCCTCGAGTCTGTGGGGCCACCAGGACGAGGAGCCGCGGGAGCGAGCGCGGCACGCGGCGGAGGCCGTGGAGCGCATCAACGACACGCTGCGCGGCATCCCGGCCGAGAAGATCCGCTATCACACCTGCTACGGCATCAACCAGGGACCGCACATCTACGATCTCCAGCTGCGTGACTTCATCGAGCCGATGCTCAAGGTCAACGCTCAGGCGTTCTCGTTCGAGGTGATGAACACGCGTCACCTGCACGACTACCACGCGTTCGAGGACGTGAAGCTGCCGGAAGGCAAGATCATCATCCCGGGCATGCTCAGCAACGGAGGGAACTGGGTCGAGCACCCTGACCTGATCGCGGAGCTGACGGTCCGCTACGCCGAGCTCGTCGGCCGGGAGAACGTGATGATCGGCAACGACTGCGGCTTCGCCTCGCAAGCCGGGTCGCGCGAGATCGACCCGAAGGTTGGCTGGGCCAAATTCGCGGCACTGAGCGAGGGCGCGCGCATCGCGACCAAGCGACTCTGGCGCTGAGTCGGGTTCGGTAGCGCCGCTAGGCGGGCCCGTAACTCGGCGGGGCGACGACAGCAGGATCGGTGCGCACGTCGATCACCGCAGGCAAACCGGAGCCGCGCGCCTTTTCGAGCGCGCCGGCGAAATCGGCCGGGTCGTCAACCCGCACGGCGTAGCAGCCGAAGCCGCGCGCTACGTCGGTGAAACTAGCGTCGGTGAATATCCAGTTCTTCTCCTGCTCGGCGTTGCCGGCGTCCCAGAGCTTGGCCTCCTGGTTCATGGACCTGTTGTTGTTAATCACCACGATGACGTTGACGCCATAACGGCGCGCGGTCTCGAGTTCGGCGACGTGGTAGTAGAAGCCCGCGTCGCCGGTGACGCAGATGACCTCCCGGTCGGGCAGCGCGCACTTCGCGCCGATCGAGGCGGGCAGGCTCCAGCCGAGCGAGCCAGCCGCGCGGATCATGCTCTGCCCGTCCCGCAGCTGGATGTGCCGCGCGCTCCAGTGCCCGGCGTGCCCGGTGTCGCCGACGATGATGCCGTCGTCGGCCATCTCGGTGGCCAGCTGGGCGAACAGGCGCTCGGGTCGGATCTGCACGGCCGCCGAGGTCTCGGCGTCGGCGATCTCGCGCCGCCACTCATCCCGAAGCTGCGTCACGCGGTCTCGCCACGGTTCCGGTGACGTGACGGACGCGCCGGAGCTGAGTTGCGCGACTGCGGCGCGGATGTCGGCGACGAGCGGCACCTCGACGGCGAAGTTCCGTCCGATCTCCTCGCCCCGGGCGTCCACCTGGATGATCTTGGCTGCGTCCGGGATGAGGGTCCAGTGCTTGGTCGTCATGCTGCCGAGCGAGGAGCCCAGCACCAGGATGACGTCGGCCTCCAGCAGTACCTTGTTCGCGCCGTCGGCGCCGTAATGCCCGACGACCCCGGTGTACAGCGGATGGTCGTACGGAATCGTCGCCATGCCGTTCAGGCTCATCACCACCGGCGTCTGCGTGGCCTCCGCGAACTCCCGGACGGCCGCGGCAGCGCCGGACCGGGCCACGCCGTTGCCCGCCAGAATCACCGGGCGCTGCGCGGCGGCGAGCACCGACAGCGCCTGTGCCACCGCACCCGGGTCGGCCTGCGGGCGGTCGCTCGGCGCGCGGCCATACCGGGGCTCGGCGCGCCCGTCCGCCATCGCAGCTGAGTCGCCGGTGGCACCGGTCGCGCCGGCGATTTCCAGGTGGACGGGGCGGCACGCCGGGGTCGCCGCGGTGCGGAACGCCTGGCGCAGCAGGTCGGGGAACCGGCTGTCGTCGGGGACGTGGCCGTTCCACTTGGTCACCGCCTCGAAGGCGCCGTGATCGTCGGCGTCCTGGTAGAGATTGCGGTGCCGGGTGGCAGCATCCGGCACGCCGGACAGCGCGAGCACTGGTACCCACGCCATGTACGGGTCACGCAACCCGGCGGCGAGGTTCGATGAGCCGATGGCCTGCGCGCCGCAGACGCCGACCTTCCCGCTGACCCGCGCGTAGCCGTCGGCCATGTAGGCCGCAGCCTTTTCGCCGTGCGTCATAACCGGCGTGATGCCGATCGCTGACATGCGCTTTTGTGCCTCCGGGAGGATGACGGGCACAAAGAAGAAGTGGCTGACGCCGTAGGCGCGGAACATCTCGGCGATCTGGTCGCTCGTCTGCAACTGGCTGCCCCTTCTGCGCGACGGTGGCTGTCTACGACGGCCCGGATATTGTCGGACAATCGCAGTCTCGCCAGGCGGTCGGCGCCGGGTCAAGGTGCGGCGGCAACAACGGAAGGCGGATTCTCTTGGGCCCGATCCTGCACGCCCTGTCGATTACCGGGTCGATGACGTGGGAGATCACCTGGGCGCTCATCCTCGGGTTCACGCTGTCCGCGGTCGTCCAGGCGGTCGTGCGCAAGGCCACGATCGTCCGGCTGCTCGGTGATGCTCGGCCGCGCACGCTGGCAGTCGCGGCGGGACTGGGCGCGGCGTCATCGTCGTGCTCCTACGCGGCGGTAGCGCTGGCCAGGTCGCTGTTCCGCAAGGGCGCCGACTTCACCGCGGCCATGGCGTTCGAGATAGCGTCCACCAACCTCGTCATCGAGCTCGGCGTGATCCTCGCGCTGCTGATGGGCTGGCAGTTCACGGTCGCCGAGTTCGCCGGCGGCCCGGTCATGATCGTGCTGCTGGCCGTGCTGTTCCGGCTGTTCCTGCGCGAGCGCCTGGTGCGCGCGGCGCGGCGGCAGGCCGATCGTGGGGTAGCAGGCTCGATGGAGGGCCACGCGGCGATGGACATGTCGGTCAGCCGGTCCGGCTCCTTCGCTAGCCGGCTGCTCTAGGGCGAGGGGTTCACCGCGGTCAGTCATTTGTTCGTGACGGAGTGGGCGGCGATCATCCGTGACCTGGTGGCCGGCCTGCTCATCGCCGGCGCGATCGCCGCCTGGGTGCCCGACAGCTTCTGGCAGGCGTTCTTCATCACCGGGCACCCGCTGGCCGCCAGGGTGTGGGGCCCGCTGATCGGCCCCGTCGTGGCCGTCATCTCCTTCGTGTGCTCGATCGGCAACGTGCCGCTGGCGGTGGTGCTGTGGAAGGGCGGGATCAGCTTCGGAGGTGTCATCGCGTTCATCTTCGCCGACTTGATCATCGCGCCGATCCTGAACATCTACCGCAAGTACTACGGGCCGAGGATGGCCCTGTTCATCTTCGGCACGTTCTTCGCCGCGATGGCTGCGGCCGGCTACGTCATCGAGTTCGCCTTCGGCGGCCTCGGCCTGGTACCCGACCGGGCCAGCGCGAAGATCCCCGATCAGGGCGTGTCCTTCGACTACACGACGTGGCTGAACATCGCGTTCCTCCTGCTGGCCGCCGTGCTGCTGGTCCGGTTCGGCCGGACCGGGGGGCCAGCCATGCTGCGGATGATGCGCGGGCCTATCCGCGGCGCACCCGAGCGTGACTAGGCCTCATCAGTCGCCGCCGCCGTCCTGCCCGTCACCGCCGTCGTGGCCGTGGTGGTGGCTGGCCGGCTGAAGCGCGGCCGTGACCGTTACCACGCTGCCCACCGGAACGGGCCCGCTGGGCTGCACCGAGATGACCGTGCCCGGGTCGGCGTCGCTGCTGGGTACCCACACGATCTGCGGCGTGAGGCCGAGCTGGCTCAGCGCCTGGCTCACCTGGCCGACGGGCTGGCCGACCTGAGCGTCGGCGTTGACGTCCACGCTGCGGGCCGCCGGGGTGCGCGCCGCTGGCGGGGTGCGCGGCTGACTGCCCGACGAGGCGGGGAACGCGCCGGCGATCAGCCAGCCCGCCAGCCCGGCAACGGCGGCCGCGCCGGCGACAGCGAGCAGCGCGCTGCGGCGCGGGCGCAGCGCACTGCCAGGCCGCCGCTGCCGCCCCGTCGCCGGGGGTTCTGGCGAGAACGCCTCGGCCACAATGACCTTTGTGACAGGGTCCGCATCGGTCCGGGTGCGAGGGAACGAGCCGCCGCTAACGCCGGTCAGTCGGGCTGCCGCGCCGTCAGTGAAGGTGGCGCGGAGCTCGCTGGCCTGCTCGGCAGCCTGACCGGCGGTCGGCCGGGCCGCCGGGTCCTTGGCGGTCAGCGCGCTGATCAGCCCCGCCGCTGCGGCCGGGACCTCCGGGGCCAGCGGCGGCAGCGGACGATGCTGATGCGCAGCGGTGACCTCGATCGGCATCCCGGCGAACGGCGGCGCCCCGGCCAGGCACTCGTAGCCGACTACGCCCAGCGAGTACACGTCGCTGGCCGGGGTCGCCGGAGCGCCGGCGCCCCGTTCCGGGGCCAGGTAGGCGGGCGTGCCGATGACGGTGCCGGCTCGGGTCAGCGGGACGGAGCCTGCTGCGTGCGCGATCCCGAAGTCGGTGATCTTCACCTTTCCCGACGGGCCTACCACGAGGTTGGCCGGCTTGATGTCGCGGTGCACCAGCCCCGCCGCGTGCGCCGCCTGCAGCCCGGCGGACGCCTGAGCGACGACGTCCATGGTGGTGGCGGGATCCAGCGGCCCGGCTGCCAGCACGTCGGCCAGCGAGGGCCCGTCGACCAGTTCCATCACCAGGTAGGGGAGTTGTTCCGGGCCGGCCTCGCCGTAGTCGTAGACCTGCGCGATGCCCGGATGCGAGACGGCGGCCGCGTGCCGTGCCTCGGCGCGGAACCTGGTCAGCGCCTGCGGCTGCCCGGCGTACTCGGTTCGCAGCACCTTCACCGCTACCGGCCGGTCCAGCACAAGGTCGACGGCCCGCCAGACCTCGCCGACCCCGCCGGCGGCGATCCGGCGCTCCAGCCGGTAACGGCCCGCTATCAGCGCGGTGGTCCCGGTCATGATCCCCCGACACTACCTCCAGCCGGGCCGCTCAATCGCGCCCGGGCCGCGCTGCCGAAGTGCGGGCGCGTTTGCGCCTGGCGGAAGCGCGATAGGCGACCGGCCGGATCCGGGCGATCATTGACAGGGCGGCACGCCGAGTCCAGCCGGGAGGAGCAACGACCGTGGCCAAGCTCGACCTGCCATCCATGCCGCTGCTGGCTGAGCACAACGCAGCGATCCCGGTGCGCGATGGCACGATCCTGCGAGCCGATATCTACCGGCCGGCGCAGGGCGGCCCGTTCCCTGTCGTGCTGGTCCGA
>Ga0187814_10000819_pt1 | contig 11284 bp, 14 predicted proteins | sample NC_S_4_FD_132450 | JGI IMG/M metagenome (GOLD analysis project Ga0187814, IMG submission 132450) | Wetland sediment microbial communities from Neuse River Estuary, North Carolina, USA - ASW-S_4 | ecosystem: Environmental > Aquatic > Freshwater > Wetlands > Sediment | place: USA: North Carolina...
CACGGCGTATGCCCATCCTGCTCCATCCCGATGCCTTCCTCAAGCGTCGTATTATCTATAACGATACTAGTATCCTGGAATTACCACCCCCATCACTCCATGATCTGGAGCGGGAGGGCATAGAGCTATTGGTGGAACGTGGTCCATCGTTTCTGATCAATGGCAAACTGCTGGTGACGGGACAGATCGAGCGTACCACTGATTTTGAGCAAGGATTGAAGAACCAGCAGGCCGAGGTAGATGGGACCTGGCAACCTGACCCATGGGTCTATGATGACCAGGCTATTGTCATGCATGTACGCAATAAAGGACTGGTGGTGGCGACTGGCTGTGGACATGCCGGCGTGATTAACATTCTCCGGCAAGCGCGTGCGCAGACAGGCGTTGAGCACATCTATGCGTTGCTGGGAGGATTTCATCTCAGCGGGGCGCTCTTCGAGCCGATCATTCCTCAGACGGTCGAGGCATTACAACAGATCGACCCGGCGGTCGTCGTACCTGCCCACTGCACAGGATGGCGCGCTACCCAACGCATTGCCCAGGTGATGCCAGAAGCTTTTGTGCCCAACAGTGTCGGGACGACCTTTGTGTTCATAGGGTAGTGCCGGTACCTCGTTCTTGTGTAGCTCTGTCGATTCTGAGTGAAATACAACAGCGTAACACAAGCAGGAGCGGAGGTGACGATGAGTCAGGGAAAGGAGAGCGGTATTGAAAAGACGTTCAGCCATCCCATCTTTTCTACGCTCTACGAATGGCTGTTTCGCGGATTAGCCGAAAGCTATGTTATGAGGCCATTGCGCTGGGATACAGCAGGCAAGGCTTCGGGCATCGTCAGCCCACCGAGGCTTCGACAAGTGGTGCGGCCAGACTCGCCTGTTGTCTCAGTTGCTGGAGTAAGACGTCCCGTGTAATATGGCAAGCTTCCAGGATACGTGGATCAGCCAACGAGTAATTGACTTCCGTGCCGACGCGTCGGGTCCGCACAATGCCGCGCTGGCGCATGACGGTCAGGTGCTGGCTGATCTTCGCCTGGCGCTCCCCTGTCGCTTCGACTAGGTCCTTGACCGCATGTGGCCCCTCACCCAGCAAGGAGAGGAGTTTCAATCGCGTCGGTTCAGCCAGGACCCGGCAGAGGTCTGCTTGCAGCCGATAGAGTTGCTCTTCTCGCTCACGTTCCATCTTTTTGCTCCCTTCCGCTGTTCATATCAAATCCTTTGCATTCGTGTGTTTTTTCGGAGACACCCCGTTACCTATCTCCCAGACAGGGGCGCCATCTGGGGGTTGGTGTGCCCCACCAGAGGACTGCGGCTCCCTACATCCCTGGTCAGCAGTTACGTCAAACCCTCACAGGTGAGCTTGGGACTCTGCGGAATCCGGTGAGGATACTACCAGCCAGAAGCGTGAGGGCTCTTCGCAGTGAGAGCCCTCACGCTCACAAGAGGAGTGAGACGTGTCTCATACCAATCCCTGTGGCACGATATGCCAGTAGGCCCGGTTGAAGAGTTGCTTCTCCATATGGTAATACAGGCTGGGTCGTGGTGGGCGTGGTGGGTGCTCGTAGTTGAACACGAGCTGGGTGGCTCTGTTCTGACCCGTCTCCAGGAAGCACATCACCTCACCATCATAGGTGGCCTCACCATTGCCTGGCTCCTCACCATGGATCTGTGCGATGAGACGATGGGCCACTACCTTCGCTTCAAAGTGGGCCGCTGAGCCGCTCTTGGAGACCGGCAGGTCCGTCGCATCTCCCAGCGCGTAGATGTACGGCTGCCCCTTGACCTCCAAGGTGGCGCGATCAGTCGGCAACCAGCCTTGCTCATCGCCCAATCCTGACTCCTCGATCACGCTTGCACCACGATGCGGTGGCACAAGCACCAGCAGGTCATACAGGATCGCCTCCCCTTCCAACGACGAGATGAGCTTGTGCTCGGTATCCACTGCTTCCGTATTGAAGAAAATGGTGTACTGCACGTTGCGCTCTTCCAACAGCGGCGTTGCGACCTCTGCCACCGTCTCAATGGGGAAGACCCGTGGCAGCGGATAGAGGTAATGGATCTCGGTCCGGTCGCGCAGACCACGTTTGCGCAGCCATTCGTCAAGCAGGAAAGTAAATTCCAGCGGCGCTGGCGGACAGCGATACGGGATGCCACCGACCGTGATCACGATCCGTCCCCCTTCGAACGTGTGCAAGGCCTCTCGCAGTTGCAATGAGCCTTCGGCACTATAGAAGTGGTGCCATTTCCCTTCACCCTCGACCAATCCCGGCAGGTCTGCTGGGACCAGGCGCGCCCCGGTTGCCAGCACCAGGTAATCGTAGGGATAGACCGCCGCGCTCGCTCCACCGGTGCCCACAATTTCGTCCAACCCCTGGCTCTGACGAACATGGAGTTCACGGTTCTGGGTATCGATCTTCTGTACCTCACCGATGACCAGATGCACATGGCTGCTCAGCAGGTCACGCTCTGGGCGGATCAGTTGATCGCTTTCGGCACTGAGCTGGTTAAAGGGTAGGTAGAGCCAGCCAGGCATATAGGCGTGTTTCCCGGTGCTGTCAATAAGCGTGATTTCTGCCTCCAGGCGGTGCAGGGAGCGTGCCAGCAGGTTGGCCACAATCGTCCCCCCAACACCGCCACCGACAATCACTATATGCTGGGGCATTGTATTGCCTCCTTTAGCTAATGGGCCTTCCGAGCTATGAAGCGTGTGTAACCTTGCTCAGGAAAGGCGCCCAGGTAGTCGTGTTTAGCTTTTTGAATCCAGGCCGGGATATCTTTTGCAGAACCCGGATCGCTGGAGAGCACGGCCAGCACGCCACCTACTGGCAGCGCTTTCATGCCGCGAATAAGTTCCATGAGAGGACCGGGGCAAAAGCTGCCGCGCGCATCGATTTCTTTATCAATCGTGATCTCTTTCAACTCTGGCATGAGATCAACTCCTTTCAAGAATGGGAAAACGGGGTGGCCACAAGTAGACCGGGCGACCATCCACCTATTGGTTGTTAGATGAACAGTGTGATTTTTCCCTCCTTGGCGCGCTCGACGAAGGTGGCAACGCCCGTCACCTCATCAACGATCGGCTCAAGGTCACTCAGTTTCATGTCGAAGAGTTCCATCGTCATGCTGCAGGCATAGATTTTGACATCGCCAACCTCCTTGGCACCTGTGAGGTTCTCCATCCAGGAAGGGACCTTCTTCGCCATCATCTGCTCCATCATGACCGGGCCATACTCTTCGAAATCCGAACTCACCTTCGTATTGGTCTTGTAGTTGTCTTTGCGGAACGCTTCCAGGCCCCAGGTGGTCAGGAAGAGTTCCACTTCCAGGCCCATCGCAGCCCCACCGGTGGCGAGGATGGACACAGCCATCAGTTTATCGACGGTTCCTGAAAAGACGATAATCGACATGCGATCTTCCATGGTCTTGCTCCTTTGTTTGCTTTTGACCCCGCCTATCTCCCGATAGTGAGGGTCACACGACCAGTGCCCCATGGCCGAGCCATGAAGCACACTCTCATGCAAGAGGCGTGGCGACAGCCAGTGTCTCCGCCGCCTCAACGATCCGGTACGTATGGGTAAGGTGCGCTACCTTGCCAAGCATGGCTCCCGCGCCACAGTAGCGTTCCTCCGAAAGCGCGATCGCGCGGGCCACAGCTTCGGGCTGGATATGGTGACCGATGATGACGTGTTCCACAGTGATCTCGACAAAGACCATCGGGTGGTCTTCGGCGCGCACACCCCGGACATGCACCTCGTAACCAGTCACCTGTTGGCGTTTTTTGCGCAGAATCGAGATGACATCCATCCCAGTACAGCCAGCCAGGCCAACTAAGAGTAGCTCCATCGGGCGAGAGCCCGCATTCTGTCCACCACTGTGTTCTGCTGCATCCAGCGTGACGTGATGGCCGGACCCACTCTCTGCATCGAAGCGCATCCCCGTCTCAAGTATGGCCTGCGCCGTCATTACCTCTGCCATAGTCTTCTCCTTCCTATTCGCATATTCGAATAATCACTTTATGCTAGTAGTATACAGCCCTGGTATCACAGCACTATCACAGCAACAGGGAAGATTCTCACAGCAAGATCACACCTCGCACGACCGGCTGGGAAAGAGGTAAGATGAGAGGATGTCACTCGCGCTACTCTTGACATACATGTGTATACATTGTATCATTCGATTATTCGATGGGACGAATATATGAGGGAACATCTATGGAAAGAGAACGAGAGCGAGAACAACTGCTGTATCGCATGCAGGCCGAGCTGTGCCAGACGCTGGCCGACCCGACGCGGCTGGAAGTTCTTTCCCTGCTCGGTGAGGGACCGAAAGCCGTCAAAGACCTGGTCGTGCTGCTCGGCCAGCGCCAGGCGAAGGTGAGCCAGCATCTCGCCCTGTTGCGCCAGCGTGGGATTGTGCGCGCTGAGCGCGTGGGTAACGAGATGCATTATGCGCTGGTCGACGCTCGTATTCTGGAAGCCTGCCACATCACCCGTGAGATTTTGCTGCAACAACTCACGCAGCAGGGAACGCTGGCTACGATGCTGGCTGGAACGAGAGAGAGCTGAGTATGCCCATTTACGTTTATCGTTGTGATCGCTGCAAGGAACGCTTTGAACGACTGGTTCCAATGAGCGCCAACAGCGCTACTGCGACCTGTCCGATCTGTGGCGCAGCAGATGCGCGCAAGCAAATGTCGGCCTTCGCTACTCCCCAGAAAGGGACATCGAGCGCTCCCGACCGTTTTTGTGCTCCCACTGGTGGCTGAAGCATTCGCCGGTAAGAGCGGTCGCTCTTGGAGAGGAATGCCTGCTTGTAAGGTAAGAAGATAAAGAACGATGAACACACCCTATGGTTTTGGCACAACCTTGAACATGCCTTATGAAGAAGCCATCTCGCACGTGAAGGAGGCTCTCAAAGCCGAGGGATTTGGTGTGCTGACCGAGATTGATGTACGCCAGACCTTGCGCGAAAAACTGGGTGCCGAGATGGAACCCTATATCATTCTCGGGGCCTGCAATCCACAATTGGCGCATCGCGCACTCGAGCAGGAGCCAGACATTGGCCTGCTCCTGCCGTGCAATGTTGTCGTGCGCTCTCTCGGCCAGGGGAGCCGGGTCGACATTGCCGACCCCGAGGCCATGTTGGGCAGGGTGGGCAACAAGCAACTCCATCCCATCGCCGAGGAAGCGAAACAGCGTTTGCAACGTGTTGTTGCCTCGCTCGGTGGTCATGCATACAACTCCCAATACAACACCTGATTTCTGTCATAGGGAAGTGTGCCGGCGATAGCAAACACATTCGCTCACATTCCCACTTTCTCTGCTTCCATCTCTAGAGGCATCATGCGGAAGTATTACCACGATGGAGCGGGGGTGAGCAGGCATTTGAAAACGTAACCGACATAATGACGTGTCCTTGATCAGCCAACTCACCGAATACCTCATGGAGGGTAGCGAACACGACATCCATTTCGCCTGCGGTGACCGTACTCATCGACCCATATTCCACAATGAGCCCTGCAGCCTGCAGCCTGGCGATGGCTTGCTGGATCGGCGGTTCCAGCGCTGGCTGCCCCAATGGATAGACGCTGACCTGCGCCGTGATCATCATGCCTTCCTCCTTTCCGATGCCCCCAGGCGGACCGACATCCCCAGGTACTCGCCCCAGGGCAGCCATGTCGCCCAGGGTAGAAACCATCCAGGGAAGAGCGCGGTCCGCCAGCAGACGCGCACGGATCGGGTATCAGCCGCCTGCCGCACACATCGTGTGAGCTCTTCGACACTGACGCGATGCGCCATCGCCAGCACGCCCACAGGGCGCTGGCCCCGCAACAGACGCAGATAGTCCAACAGGCTCTGGCGATTGAGCACCCCGAGCAGCAGTCCTTGCCGAGCCACGCGCATGGCTTCGCGCAGGACCTGGACGGGATCAGTGACAAATTCCAGGGTCGTGATCAGTGTGACGAGATCGAACTGCTGGTCCTCGAAAGGGAGTGCTCGTGCATCACCCAGGAGGTAGTTTGTGCCGTTGCGCATGTGCGCTTGTGCCAGCATGGCGGGCGAGGCATCCAGGCTGACGGCCTGGAGCCCCTGCCTAGTGGGTCAGTTGCCAAGTCCTATGGCATTACACTGCCCTTTTGTAGTAGCGAACCGAACGGATGCGTCGAGGAACAGCGTAGGTCGTCGTCGCCCCTGATCCTGCCAGGCGGTGCCGCCCAGCGTAGGCCCGGTCGCGACGGACATGGCGTTTGCCGCCCCAAATGAGCGGGGTGGGATGTCGATTCCAGCCCTCGACTGCCTCGGTGAGCCACCGCTTGAGCGTCTGGACGTCAGCCTGGTGCTGACCGGAAAGCGCTCGCCGCTGGATAATGCGTTGCAGCGACTCAGCCATGTTGAGCCAGGAACCGGCGGTAGGCGTCCAGAGCAAGAGGATGCCGTGCTCAGCACACCACTGCACCAGACGGTAACTCTTGTGTCCTGCCAGATTGTCTAAGATGAGCCATACCCGCACCGGTGGGAAAAAGCGATCCAACTGCTCGGCCGCCGCATAGATATCCCAGTCTTGCCAGCGTCTGTCTTCTGGTAGCACTTCTGGGGCAGCAGGACCCTGCTTGAGAATGGCTTCCAGTTCACGCTTGAGCCAGGGATGGAGCACCGCTTCGGCACGCACTTCGCCCGTCGCTGGTCGCAACAGGGTGAGCAGTTTGGCCGTCTCACCTCGCACATACTCGTGGGGTCGACGCGCGGGCTGACCTTGGGGTTGCCAGGAGGAGCCAGGCTGCGGGATACTTTGAGAGGGGCCGCCTTCATCTTCGCACCACAGTTGCAGGCCGAGCCGCTCGGCGGTCACATAGGCTCGCTCAATGACCATTTTTTGCGCCTCCCGTATACGGATCGTGGTGCTCTTCCAGGCCATGTTTCCCCTTGTGGAGCGTGGTGCCGGTCTGACACCAGGTGCGGTTCTGCAGCCAGGTGTAGCCTGCTTGATGGATGCTATGCAAGATGGTAAAGGGGCTGACCTGTGGCAAGCCAGCGGGAGCCTCACGTAGGCTGCGTTGCAGGGTGGTGAGCGACCAGATGGCCGTTCCATCTTCCTTGAGCAACGGACTGCGTCGCAGTTCTTGCTCGATGCGCGCGCTCCGTTGGGTTATCCACGTTGAGTATCAAACCAGTGCAAGAGCAAATTCAACGACTCTTTCAGTTTCAAACGGCTGTGATGGGCTCACCTATGCCAACGTTTGGAGTGGTTCCAGCTACCTACACACCTGGGCCTAACAAGCCATTACAGCAAACGTACACCACCAAACGGATCCGAGAACCTACAATTCTGTCAAACGACAAGAAGGAGTGTCAAGCGCTATTCATCTCCGCCGCCCGAATCTCGTAACGCAAACAGCGAATATGTTCACGGTACGCATCCTCGGGCTGCAGATAGCCAAGTTTTGGCCTATCTCCCATAGAGACATGCCACTTTCGGAATGCCAGCCCAATCTCTGTTTGATAGAGCGCCTTTACAATCAGCCACCGTCTGATACCATTTCTACGCAGGACGCGCCGCTCCTCTTTTGTGCGCTGGAACGAGTTTTGCAGCAGCGCATATTCATTGACCATCACAACGCCATTGCTCACCTCTGCGGCCAGAAACTCACGGATCACCGCTGCCTCGTGGGCTAATGCTTTGACGAGAATATAGAGCAGAGCCACCTGCGCCAGGAAGGGGGGAATGTAATCACCAATGATGGCGATGAGGGAGAAGAGAGCAACGCTAGTGTCATCTGGGGAAGCGTGAATTGCCCTGGCGGCCTGGAAGTCGACAAAATCATAAAAGCTGTGCAACCCTACGGCGATGGCAAAGCCTAGCAAGGGAATGGCAATCTGCTTCCAGCGCACACGCGTATGGCGTATATAGCCAAGAGCGGCACCAAAACAGGCGGTAAATGTCGAGTGGCCTAACCAGCCGAGCATAATTCTTCCAACTATAAGAAATACCAGCGTATCTTTAGCATTATTCGCAAAATAGCTAAAATTTTCCACAAAGGCAAAGCCTGCACCAATCAAGGCGGCATAGACGATGCCATCTGTCACGTTGTCGAACTCATCGCGCAGGATGATAAAGAGCAATATCAGGCCCAGGCCCTTGATTGTCTCCTCCGTCACTCCCGCGTTCAGTCCATCGAGCGCAGAGCGTATCACCTCACTGGTATTTGGCCCGAGCAAATTTTGCACAATGTTGTCAACATTCTGCTCGACGAAGAATGCAGGTGGGATAGCGATGATGGCACCCCACAAGAAAGCTGCCAGGCGTAGGAACCAGGGTTCACGTTCGTAGCGATCCATAAAGTTAACCAGCAGATTGATGCCAATGGCGGGCAACAAGGGAATAGTCAATGCTGCCAGGACGGTTGATATGCCATTCTGCGCCAGGGCATTAAGGCCTAACAGGCCGCTAAGTACAATGGTGATAGCTGCACTTATGACCAGGATTGCCAGGCCAACACCCGCAATGAGCCAGCGCGTTCGTACACCCATATGCTGTGGCAATGTGAATTGCATCGTGACGCCTGTACCAAGCAGGCTTTCTTCCTCTTCGTCCCACGGTTGCGCCATGAGTTCGGGATCAGATTGCACGGGAAGAGCAGATGCCGATGCTTTGTTTCGTTGCCCATTCTGTCGGGCAGGAGGAACTGAGTGCTGTACGTGTTGCTGCCAGGAGGGCTGTTGTGGTTGTGTAGGAAATTGCGGCGGTGGAACAAACGGCGGCATTTTCGAACCGGCTAGTCCATCGTATGCTGAGGGTCGTGCCTGTTCAATAGAGGTGCCGTTGGGTAATGCAGCCTGGTCTACTATGCACCTTATGGGATGTGTATCCATTCGGCTGACCACATCAGCCCACGGTATGTCGTCTAAATCGGGAGAGACTTCGAAGCCTATTGAGTTCGGTTCTGCAGGTCTGCCGGTCAATGGAGCAATCAACTGCAGCATGGTGTTGCCCAGGATGACAATGTCCTGCGGCTGCACTGGAAGATCGCCGCCACTTGGGACAGGATGCCCATTCACACGGACGATATTCTTTGCGGTCAGGTTGATAAGATGCCAGCCATGCTGATCCAGTATGAGACAAGCATGTTCACGCGACGCAGTCGGATCCAACAAGACGATATCATTATTGAGTGCGCGCCCAATGGTAGTCTCACGGCGCGTGAGCACATGCACCAATCCTTCTTCTGGCAACCAGCCCGATGGATATCTGTCCTGGGAGTGCGTTATTGCGTTGGCAGGTGGACGCACGCGCACAACCCGCAGCACACCATAGTTCTGACTCATGCTGTTTGTCTTCCTGGCACTTTGGGGAGATTTTATTTCAAACCAATCCTCTCCTCCAACTCCCTTGCAACACTATATGGATCTCGCTCTCTTATTCTAATATCTTCTACTAGCTTCTGCCATTCCTCCTCAGACACCTGGACCTTCAGAGCTTTCATAACCGCATGTACCACCAACGCCTGCAACTCACTATCGACCTGGCGCTGCGCACGACTCGCCAGCATACCGCTCTCCACCAGGTATTCGTAGTGGTGCTGCAATGCATCCACCACCTGAGGAATGCCCTGATCTTTGATTGCAGCCGTTTTCAGTACTGGAATACGCCAGGGAGCCTTCTTCCGACCGGGATCGAGACTGAGCACCATTGCTAGTTCTGCTACAGTCTGGTCTGCACCGGGTTTATCGGCCTTACTAACCACAAAAATATCGGCAATCTCCAGGATACCAGCCTTGATCGCTTGAATATCATCACCCATGCCAGGAGCAACCACCACCAGCACCGTCTGCGCGGCACGCATCACTTCGACCTCTGCTTGCCCCGTTCCCACCGTCTCAATGATAATCGGATCATAGCCCGCCGCATCCATAGCGCGCACAACATCACGGGTCGAAGCAGCGAGGCCACCCAGGCTGCCACGACTCGCCATGCTGCGAATAAACACATTGGGGTCGCCCGACAACTCCATCATGCGTATGCGATCCCCCAGGATAGCCCCACCACTAAAAGGGCTTGTCGGGTCAACAGCGATGACGCCTATTTTGCGCTCGCGGCGGCGCAATTCCCGCACCAGGTGGGTCACGAGTGTACTTTTTCCCGCACCTGGAGCACCTGTCACGCCGATGATGTGGGCATGACCTGTATATCGATGCAATTCTGCCAGGTAGTGCTGAGTCTGTGGTATCTCATTTTCGATCAGCGTCACCATGCGTGCAAGAGCCCGACGGTCACCATTACGAAGGCGTTCAACGATGTTTTGCAAGGTGTACTACACCTCAACGGTCAGGCGATCAGCTTGGATGCTGGTACGCACAAACTCGATGATCTCCTCGGTCGAGGTCCCCGGGCCGAAGCAACCCTTGATGCCCATGGCCTTGATTGCAGGGACATCCTCGTCGGGCAGAATTCCACCGGCAGCCACCAGCACATCATCCACACCATTCTGCTTTAAAAGCTCCATCACCTTGGGGAAGATAGCCATATGTGCACCGGAGAGAATACTCATCAAAATGGCATCTACATCCTCCTGAATAGCAGCCTCGACGATCATCTCAGGAGTCTGACGAATACCCGTGTAGATGACCTCCATACCTGCGTCACGCAGTGCCCGAGCAATTACCTTTGCACCGCGATCATGTCCATCCAAACCTGGCTTGGCGACCAACACACGAATTGGGCGAGTATCAGCCATAGACAGTGACTCCTTTACTGCGTATCAGCAAATAATCCCGGCAATACAGATTCATAGAGCGCACCGATGGCACGCTCCTGCTCTTCATAATAAGTGGCATGATCCTGAGCCGCTGCGGCGCTCAGGCTACTACCAGGAATAAGGCTTTGATTAGCCGAAGTGCGAAGCAGCTTCGGATCATCAAACTTATCTTGTTTCCATTCTACTACGCGGCCTCCTCCACTGCAAGCATCCATCAATAACCTGGATAGTTGAATGATATGTCGCCGTTCTGCGGCTTCGACGAGAGGAATGGGCAAGCGTGCCAGTACGCTCTGTTCAATTTGCGGCTGCACCCATTTATATGCGGTATGCAGCGTATACACGTACTCTCTCAGCAGCCGAGAGTTGAGTAAGGCGAGGAAAAAATAGAGATCGTCTTCACTCGTGTTTTCTGGGCGTAGATGCAGTAGATAGAGTGTCTGCAATGCTACGTGCCTTTGCAAATCCAGTGCTGCCTGCAGACGATCTGTACTCTTTACGACTAGCAATTTGGCAGACAGGTAACGCTCCAGAG
>Ga0187814_10000820_pt1 | contig 11280 bp, 10 predicted proteins | sample NC_S_4_FD_132450 | JGI IMG/M metagenome (GOLD analysis project Ga0187814, IMG submission 132450) | Wetland sediment microbial communities from Neuse River Estuary, North Carolina, USA - ASW-S_4 | ecosystem: Environmental > Aquatic > Freshwater > Wetlands > Sediment | place: USA: North Carolina...
CTCGGCCTCGTGGTCGCGCTCGTGCTCGGCCTCGTGGTCGCGCTTGAGCTCCTGCGGCCGTGCCTGACCGTCGTGCGGCCCCTCGACGGCAGGGCCGACCGGGGCCTCAGGCTCGCCTGCGGGCATCGTAGTCTCGGGCTCCCGCGCGAGGTTCGGCTGCTCCGCCGCAGGGGTCGGGCTCTCCTGCGCGGCGGCCGCGGGAACGTCCCCGGAGGTCGCGGGGACCTCCGGGGTGTACCCGGTCTTGTGATCGCCGGCTGACATCGCTTACTTGCCCTCGTCTACGACTTCGGCGTCCACGACGTCCTCCTCCGCGGCGGCACCGTTGGTCGATCCGCCCGCGCCATCCTCTGAGGCCGCGGCACCGGCCGCCGCCTGCTCCTGGGCGCGCTGGTACATCGCCTCCGAGACCTTGTGGAACGAGGACTGAAGCGCCTCGGTCTTGCGGTTGATCTCGTCGGTGTCGTTCGAGGTCAGGACCTCACGCACTTCCTTGATCGCCGCCTCGATCTCCTCCTTGGAGGACGCGTCGACCGCGTCTCCGAGCTCGTTCAGCTGACGCTCCGCTTGGTAGGCGGCGTTCTCCGCGTTGTTGCGGGCCTCGGCCAGCTCGCGCTGGCGGCGGTCCTCATCGGCGTGCGCCTCGGCATCCGAGACCATCCGCTTGATCTCGTCCTCGGAGAGGCCGGACCCGGACTTGATTTCGATCTTCTGCTCCTTGCTGGTGCCGAGATCCTTGGCGGAGACGTTGATGATGCCGTTGGCGTCGATGTCGAACGTCACCTCGATCTGCGGGATGCCACGCGGCGCGGGCGGGATGCCCGTCAGCTGGAACTTGCCCAGCGACTTGTTGTAGGCGGCCATCTCACGCTCGCCCTGGAGCACGTGAATCTCCACCGACGGCTGGTTGTCCTCGGCCGTCGAGAAGATCTCCGACTTCCGGGTCGGGATCGTGGTGTTGCGCTCGATCAGCTTCGTCATCACGCCGCCCTTCGTCTCGATCCCCAGCGTCAGCGGGGTAACGTCGAGCAGCAGCACGTCCTTGACCTCGCCGGCAAGAACGCCTGCCTGGATCGCGGCGCCGACCGCTACGACCTCATCGGGGTTGACACCGCGATGGGGGTCCTTGCCCGTCAGCTCCTTGACCTTCTCCTGCACGGCGGGCATGCGGGTCATGCCGCCGACCAGGACGACGTGGTCGATCTTGTCGACGCCCTTGTCCTTGGCATCGTCGAGCGCCTGGCGCACGGGCGCCACGGTGCGTTCGAGCAGTGAGCCCGTGAGCTCGTTGAGCTTGGCCCTGGTGAGCCGCATGTCGAGGTGCTTTGGACCGCTGGCGTCAGCGGTGATGAACGGCAGGTTGATCTGCGTCTCCTGCGTGGTCGAGAGCTCGATCTTCGCCTTCTCGGCCGCCTCGTAGAGGCGCTGGAGCGCCATCGGGTCGGCCGCCAGGTCGATGCCCTGGGACTTCTTGAACTCCGCGACCAGCCAGTCCACGACCGCCTTGTCGAAGTTGTCGCCGCCGAGGTGGTTATCCCCGGAGGTCGCCTTGACCTCGAACACCCCATCGCCGATCTCCAGCACGGACACGTCGAACGTGCCGCCGCCGAGGTCGAACACGAGGATCGTCTGGTCTGACTCCTTGTCGAGGCCGTACGCCAGCGAAGCCGCCGTCGGCTCGTTGATGATCCGCTTGACGTCGAGGCCGGCGATCTTGCCGGCGTCCTTGGTCGCCTGGCGCTGATCGTCGTTGAAGTACGCCGGGACGGTGATCACCGCGCTGTCGACGCTCTCACCGAGGTACGCCTCGGCGTCGGCCTTCAGCTTGCCGAGGATCATCGCGCTGATCTCCGGCGGGGAGTACTGCTTGCCGCCCGCCTCCACGCGCGCGTCTCCGTTGGGCCCCGAGACCACCTTGTAGGGAACGATCTGCTCCTCCTCGCGCACCTCGGCCTCCTTGCGGCCCATGAAGCGCTTGATCGAGAAGACCGTGTTCTGCGGGTTCGTCACCGCCTGGCGCTTGGCCACGGTGCCGACGAGCCGCTCGCCACCCTGCGTGAACGCGACGACCGATGGCGTGGTCCGGCCGCCCTCCGCGTTCTCGATGACCGTCGGCTCCCCGCCCTCGAGCACGGCCATGCAAGAGTTGGTCGTGCCGAGGTCGATTCCTATCGTCTTTGCCATCTGGTTCTACTCCTATGCGTTTGCAAAAATCTGAGCGGGAGCATAGCAGATTTGTGTGCCTCACTCCACCTTGAACGCGCTCGGGCAGATGCGGTTCAGGGCGCAGTCGGCGCAGGCGGGGTGGCGGGCGTAGCAGGTACGGCGTCCGTGGCGGAGGAGGTTGAGGTGCAGCTCGAGCTCCTCTCCCGGAGGGGTGATGGCGAGCATCGTGTCGTGGAGCTCCTCGAACGGCGCCCTTGGGCGGAAGAGCCCCAGGCGGGTGCCCACCCGGGAGACATGGGTGTCGACGGGTACATCGCGCATGCCGAGGGCGAAGAGCAGGACGCACGCGGCGGTCTTGCGCCCGACCCCGGGGAGGCTGACCAGGTAGCGCTGCGCCTCGGGAACCGACAGCTCGGACAGCCAGTCCAGAGAAAGCGCGCCCGGCTGTGAGGTCTCGGTGATCGCCTTAAGGATCGACTTGATCCTCGCGGACTTCACCCTCGAGATCCCGCCGGGCCGGATCGCATCCTCGATCGCGTCCACAGGCGCGTCGCGAACTTTGATCCACGTATCGCAGCCGGATGACTCGGCGCCCGCGCATTCAGGCGAGGCCAGATGCCGAGCGCGCGGGAGCGCCGAGAAGCGCTCGCGCAGGGCGAGGTAGGCGACGTCGCGGTTGCGGTCGTTCGTCGACTGCGAGAGCACGGTCAGGATCAGCTCAGAGATCGGGTGCCGGTGGGGCTTGGCCAGAGGGACGCCGTAGACGAGGCGCAGCCTGTCGCGGATCGCGCGGACCCGGCGGCGCGATGGCGGGCGCCAGTCAGTCGCGTCCGGCCGGCGGTCGCTCATCGTGCGGACGTTATCCTCGCCGCCGGGTGCGCGCCGAAGAGCACACCATCACAACCGACTACGGCCCCGTCTACTACCGAAGCGCCCCCGACGCCGAGCCGCCCGTGCTGTACCTCCATGGCGCGGGAACGAGCTCCGACGACTGGATTCCATTCGTGGAGCGGACGGGTGGGATCGCCCCCGACCTGATCGGCTTCGGCCGCTCAGCGAAGGGAGGCCATCTCGACTACTCGCCCGAGGGGCTGGCGGGATTCGTCGAGCGGTTCCTGGAGGACATCGGCGTCGAGCGCGTCAGGCTCGTCGGGCACGAGTGGGGAGCCGCGATCGGGCTCCTGCTCGCCGCGCGCGATCCCGCCCGTGTCGAGCGCCTCGTACTGATCGACGCGGTGCCCCTGCTGCCCGGCTACAGGTGGCACCGGATCGCGCGGCTGAGCAGGCGCCCCGTGATCGGGGAGCTGGCGATGGGCTCGGCCACACGATCGATGCTCGCGCGGGTGCTGCGCGGTGGAGCGGCGCGGCCGGAGACGTGGACCGAGGAGCGTGTGACAACGGTCTGGGAGCACTTCGACCAGGGGACGCAGCGTGCGCTGCTCCGCCTGCATCGCGCCGCCGGCGAGTCACGGCTGGCCGAGCTGGGAGCGTCCATCTCGGAGCTCGGCATGCCGACGCTGATCGTGTGGGGGGAGCGCGATCCGTGGTTCGGGCCCGAGCTCGCGGACCGCTACGCGGCGCGCCTGCCGCAGGCGAGGATCGAGCTCATCGCGGGCGCGGGGCACTGGCCGTGGCTCGACCGCCCCGAGGTGATCGACGTGGTCGCCGGGTTCCTGGCGGGGGCATGAGGCTCGACCTGCGCCGGATCGCGCCGACCCTGGTGGCGGCGGTCCTCGCCGCCGCATACGTGATCGCCTCACCCCCCAGTCTCGACCTCGCGGCTCACATGTTGCGGGCCAAGCTGTTCTCGGCCCAGGGTTTCGGGATCTGGGACAACTGGTGGTACGGCGGGCACCACATCGTGCTCTACAGCGTGCTGTTCCCGGCCGTCTCAGCGGCGATCACACCCCAGGTCGCCGCTGCGATCGCGGCGACCGCCAGCGCGGCGCTGTTCGAGCTGATCGCGCACAAGCACTTCGGGGCGGACGGATGGCTCGGAGCCGTCTGGTTCGGCGCGGGGACCGCGGTCAGCCTGTACACCGGCCGGCTCGCGTTCGCGTTCGGGCTGCTCGGCGCCGTCGCAACCGTGCTGGCGCTCCAGCACCGGCGCTCCTGGACGGCCGGCACCCTGGCCCTGCTGACGGCTCTCTGCAGTCCCGTCGCGGCGCTGTTCGCGGCGCTCGCCGGCGGCGCGGCCGCGATCGCCGCCTACTTGGAGCGACGCCGGCTCAGGGATGCGGCTCCGGGCGTGTCGGTCGCGCTCGCGGCGCTCGTGCCGATCGTGCTGATGGCGGTCGCCTTCCCCGAGGGCGGCACCGAGCCGTTCGCGTTCTCGGCGTTCTGGCCCCTTCCCCTGATTGCGATCGGGCTGGCCCTCGTGACGCCTCGTCGCGAGCGAGCACTCCTCGCGGCGGAGGCTCTCTACGTGGCGCTATGCGTCCTCTCCTACGCGATCCCCTCGGCTGTCGGCGGGAACGCCGCGCGCCTCGAGGAGCTCGTGGCGGGACCGCTCGCCGCGCTGCTGCTGTGGCCGCGGCGCACAGCGTTGCTGCTGGCGGCGGCGGCGCCGCTGCTGTACCTCCAGTGGCACGCGCCCATCCGCGACGTGAGCACCGCCGGCGGACCGGCCATGACAAACGCCTACTACCGCCCGCTCCTGTCGTTTCTCGAGCGCCAGCCGGGCCCTCCGTTCCGCGTCGAGATCCCGTTCACCAAGTTCCACTGGGAGGCGTACGCGGTCGCGCCGCAATTCCCGCTCGCGCGCGGTTGGGAGCGCCAGCTCGACATCAAGTACAACCACCTGTTCTACGGCGGGACCCTGGACGCGGCGACGTACGAGGCGTGGCTGCACAGCCTCGCGGTTCGTTACGTGGCCGTCTCGGACGCCGGGCTGGACTACTCCGCCGTCGCGGAGACCAAGCTCATCGATCGCGGCCTGCCGTACCTGCGACTCGTCCTGCACACGCGCCACTGGCGCGTGTATGCCGTCGCCAATCCGACCCCGATCGTGCAGGGCGCCGCGACCCTCCGCTCGCTCGGCCCGAGCTCGTTGAGCCTCGATGCGCAGCGCCCGGGAGAGGCACTGGTGCGGGTCCGCTTCACCCCCTATTGGGCGATCACGGAGGGCTCAGGATGCGTGGCCCCGGATGGCGATTTCACGAAGGTGATCGTTCGCAGCCCGGGGTCGGTCAGGCTCGGGATCCGGTTCTCGCTCGGACGGATCGGCGCACGCTCACCGCGCTGCACATGAAAGCGGAAAACTACCGATCCGGCTGCCCATCTCTCCTGATGGGCGCGTTACGGGAGCGTCGGTAGGATCACTGCCGCCCATGGGGCGAGTGAAAAGATGGACCGAGGCACGCCTGCTGCCGCACGGGTGGAGCGATCTGCTCCGCCAGATCGCGCTGTTCGCGGGCGCGTTCGTGCTCTACGACCTGATACGCGGCCTGGTCGACAAAGGCAACTTGTACAAGCCGTTCGGCGACGCGATGAAGATCATCGACCTGGAGCGGACGCTGCACATCTTCGTCGAGCCGAGCGTCCAGGCGTGGGCGGAGAACAAGCACGTGCTGATGGACGCGCTCGACTGGAGCTACCTGAACGGTCACTTCTTCATCACCTTCGGCGCGATGGTCTTCATCTATATCCGCCGCAACGACTCGTTCTACTTCGTGCGCAACGTGTTGCTGATCTCGATGGGGATCGCGCTGGTCGGCTACTGGCTGTATCCGACGGCGCCACCGCGCCTGATGCCGGAGTGGGGCTTCACCGACTCGATCTCGCAGTTCATGACCGGCGGCAGCGGGTTCATCGACGACGGTCCCGCGAAGGCGTTCACGAACTTCTACGCCGCGGTGCCGTCGATGCACGTCTGCTTCGCGGTGATCGTCGGCTGCACGATGGCCAGGCTCGTCTCGTGGCGTCCCGCCAAGGTCGCCTGGTGTCTGTACCCGCTGCTGGTGACGTTCGTCGTCGTCGCGACCGCCAACCACTTCCTCACGGACGTGTTCCTGGGGGCGCTGACCGCGGGCATCTCGGCGGTCCTGGCCCAACGCCTGCTGGCGCGCGCCCGACCGGAAGCGTGGGCATTCGGGCACGCAACGGCGTAGCGTCCCGGGTGCCGATGTCAGATCAGACGACACCCCTGCCCCCGAGGGCGCGCCGGCCGCGCCGCGTTCGCACGCCGCGTGTGGGTCCCACCACGCAGGAGCTGATGCGCAACCGGCTGATCGAGTCGCGCCTCACTCCCAACGCGATCTCGCTCACGGGGTTCGTGCTCAACTTGGCGGCTGCGGCACTCGTCGTGGAGCGCTTGTTCTTCCTCGCGGGTATCGCTTTCATCGTCGGATCGGTGATGGACACGCTCGACGGGCGGTACTCCCGAATGTCGGGTAAGGGGACGCAGTTCGGCGCGTTCCTCGACTCGACGCTCGACCGCTTGGAGGAAGGGATCGTGCTGATCGCGGTGGGCGCGTACTTCGCCTCCCGGCACAACCAGGTGGCGGTGGCGGCGACGGTCGCGGCGGTGCTGGGCTCGCTGATGGTCTCCTACACCCGGGCCCGCGCCGAGGCGCTCGGCGTCGAGTGCAAGGTGGGGCTGGCGACCCGACCGGTCCGTGTGGTCATCCTGTCGGCGGGGCTCGTGTTCGCCAAGGGAGCCTCGCTCGGACACTTCGAGCTGCTGGCGCCGGCGGTGTACGTGCTCGCCGCCCTGACGCTCGTGACGACGCTCCAGCGGATCGCGCACGTCCGCTCCCAGCTGCGGGGTAGCACCACTCTGTAACCAACCGCCTCAATTAGGGATAAGTCATGACGATGAGCAAGGACGGAGCTTCACCCAACGGTGCCGGGCGCCATCAGGAGGACAAGGTGCGCGTCGGCATCATCGGCGTCGGCAACTGCGCGAGCTCGTTCGTGCAGGGGGTGCGCTACTACCGCAACGCGGACCCGACCCACTTCGTGCCCGGGCTGATGCATGTCGACCTCGGCGGCTACCACGTCCGCGACGTCGAGTTCTCGGCCGCGTTCGACATCGACGCCGAAAAGGTCGGCAAAGACCTCTCGGAGGCGATCTTCGCCGGCCAGAACAACACGATCCAGTTCGAGCCAAACGTTCCCAAGCTCGGGGTCGAGGTCCACCGGGGCATGACTCACGACGGCCTCGGCAAGTACCTGAAGGAGAAGATCACCAAGGCCCCGGGGCCGACCGCCGACATCGTCGAGATCCTGCGGGACACCCGGACCGACGTGGTCGTCTCCTACCTCCCGGTCGGCTCCGAGCAGGCGACGAAGTGGTACGTCGAGCAGGTGCTCGAGGCGGGCTGCGCGCTCGTCAACTGCATTCCGGTGTTCATCGCGCGTGAGGACTACTGGAACAAGCGCTTCAAGAAAGCCGGCCTGCCGATCATCGGCGACGACATCAAGTCCCAGGTCGGCGCGACGATCGTCCACCGCGCGCTCGCCCGGCTGTTCCACGACCGCGGCGTGAAGCTGCTGCGCACCTCGCAGCTGAACGTCGGCGGCAACATGGACTTCTACAACATGCTCGAGCGCGAGCGGCTGGAGTCAAAGAAGATCTCCAAGACCAACGCGGTCACCTCGATCATGGGGCACGTCCTCCCCGCGTCCGACGTGCACGTCGGACCCTCGGACTACGTGCAGTGGCTGACCGACCGCAAGTGGGCGCACATCCGGCTGGAGGGCGAAGCGTTCGGCGACGTGCCGCTGAACATCGAGCTCAAGCTCGAGGTGTGGGACTCCCCGAACTCGGCCGGGGTCGTGATCGACGCGGTGCGCTGCTGCAAGCTGGCGCTCAACAACGGGCTCTCGGGCCAGCTCGACGGCCCCAGCTCCTACCTGATGAAGTCCCCGATGCACCAGCGGCCCGATGACGAGGCGCGAGAGATGACCGAGGCGTTCATCAAGAAGTACGCGCGCAAGCAGGCGCCTGCCTCGACCAAGCATCGCACTCCCACGGCGAAGTGAACCAGGCGCGGCCTTAGCCGCCCGCTCGCCCTCCGGGCTCGCCTGATCGGGCGGCGGCCGCGTCGTCCGGCTGCGCACGCGCGGCCCCCATAAAATCCCCCACCGTGGCAGAGCCGCTCGCGATCGTGCAGGTGACGCCGTTCGCCTGGGAGGTGCCTGCAGATGTGAATGGGTACGTGCGGCGCGTCGCGGATGAGCTCTCCGGCCGTGGGCATCGCATCCTGATCGTCGCGCCCTCGCAATCGGGGGAGCTCGTGCAGGAGACGCGGCGCGCGATCCGCAGCCACCCAGAGTCGCTGCTCGAGCGCGCGGAGGACGAACCCGTCGTTCTCGGTGTGGGCGAGGTCCTGCCGTTGGCACCCACCCGCCGCCGCGCTGCCTCGCTGCCGGTCGACGTGGCGCGGACGATCGAGGAGGCGCTGACCGAGCTGCCAGTGGACGTGGTCCACGTCCACGAGCCGTTCGCCCCGAGCGCGGCGAGCGTGGCGCTGCGCCACTCGCGCGCGCTCAACGTGGGCGGCTTTCACTCCCCCACCGAGCGCGTGCTCTCGACCCAGCTCGCCCGTCCCCTTTCCCGACTGTTGTTCGGACGGCTCGACGCTCGGATCGCGAGCTACCAGGCAACACGCGACCTGATCCAGAGGTACTTCCCCGGGGACTACGAGGTAGTCCTCCCGGGCGCCGACGCACCGGTCCGGGCTCGGGAGCATCGGCGCGTGGAGGTGTTGCTCTGCGGGGGCGAGGACCGGGCCGGCCTGCGGGTCGCACTGCGCGCGCTGCGGTCGCTGCCCGCCGAGCTCGAGTGGCACGCGACGATCAGGTCGGACTCGGGCCTCGCCCTGCCTGCGACGCTCGGCGGGAGGCTCCGTGAGCGGGTCGACGTCGTCGACGCGAGCAGCGCGAGCGAGGCCGAGGTCCTTGCCGCCAGCGACATTGTCGTGCTTGCTTCCGAGGGAGTCAGACCGCTCCCGGGCACGCTGGTCCGCGCTCTGGCGGCGGGCGTCGTGCCGGTGGCCTCTCGCCTGCCGGTGTACGAGGAGCTTCTCGCCGAAGGCGAGCACGGGTTCCAGTTCGAGCCCGCAGACGTTCAGACGCTTGCGTCCCACCTGGCGCGGCTGATCTCCGAACCAGAGCTCCTGTCCGCCTGCCGGGAGCGCCTGCTACCGCTGCGTGAGACGTTCGCGTGGTCGCGGGTCGCCGACGAGCTCGAGGCGGTGTACCAGCGGCTCGCGAACCGCCGCCGGGACCCCCGTGGAAACGACCGGATCCGCGAGCGGCTGGCCTCGCGGCGGCTGATCGACGTCGACCTGCACATGCACACCGATCACTCCTACGACTGCGCGACACCCGTCGAGGTGCTGCTGGCGGAGGCCAGGGCCCGGGGGCTCGGCGCGATCGCGATCACCGACCACAACGAGGTCTCCGGCGCCCTCGACGCCGAGGCCAAGGCGGATGGGATCAAGGTGATCGTCGGCGAGGAGATCAAGACGGCCGACCAGGGCGAAGTGATCGGGCTGTTCATCGAGGAGAAGGTGCCCCGGGGGATGACCCTCCAGGAGACGATCGGCGAGATCAAGCGCCAGGGCGGGCTCGTGTACGTGCCGCACCCGTTCGACCGGCTGCACTCGGTCCCGGACTACGAGCACCTGCTCGCGGTGCTCGACGACGTGGACGCGATCGAAGTCTTCAACCCGCGGGTGGCGATCTCCGAGTTCAACGACGAGGCGGTGAGGTTCGCCGCCAAGTACCGCATCCCGGCCGGCGCCGGATCGGACGCGCACGTGCCGCAGGGGCTCGGCTCGGTCCGCATCAGGATGAGGGAGTTCGACGGCGCCGAGGAGTTCCTGGAGTCGCTTCGCGACGCGGACATCGTGCGCAACCCCGCCAGCCTGCTGTACGTGCAGGCACTCAAGTTCCTGCAGACCAAGGCCCTGCCACCAGGCGCGCGGCGCGCCGCCAGGGACCGGCGCGTGCGGCGGGCCACCGGCCGCGACAGGCGGCTTGCCGCCGCGCGCCATCGACGCCGATCGTGACCGACTTGAGCGGTGCACGAACCCGTGTGCGGCGCAAGTCCTGATGCACCCGCAAGGACAAGCCCGCCCGCCGTCCAATCCGAGGGGGATGCCCGCGACGGATGACGAGATCCGCGAGAAGTACCTGGAGCGCGCGATCCGGGAGCTGAACAGCTTCGCCCGGTCGCTCCAGGCCTGCCGGGACTGTCCTCGCGGTGCGCTGATGCCCGTCCTCGGGTCAGGGCATCCGCAGGCGGACATCTTCCTGCTCAAGCACTCGGCCCGGCCCGCCGAGGTCGAGGAGGGAGTTGCGTTCTACGGACGCGCCGGGAACGCGCTGATGAAATCGCTCAAGCGCCTCTCGATCGATCCGCTCGCGGTGTACGGGACGCTCTGCGTGAAGTGCCCGGTTCCGGATCCCGCGATGGCCGATCCGGGGTGCGTCGCGCGGCTGATCGAGGAGCTCGCGATCGTGGCTCCGAAGATCGTGGTGGTAATGGGCGAGGACGCGCTCGGCGTGATCGGCGAGCTCGAGATCCCCTTGCGAAGGGAGCTGCGTCCCTCGGTCGGGGAGATTCAGCAGCTGACTCCAACGATCGACGCCCTGTACGTGCCGAACATCGACGAGTCGCTCGACGACGAGCGGAGCAAGCGGGAATTCTGGGCGGCGTTCCGCGTGCTCGGGCAATGGTGGGCCGATCTGCCCCCGTACTAGACTCGCCCGATGGACCTCGAAGAGAAGACCCTCGACGAAATCCCCGATCGCTGCGAAGAGTGCGGGGCGAAGCTGACGCCCCAGGAGATCCAGGCCGCGATGGAAACGGGCGGTCCGGCGCTGTGCTCGATTCACGCCGCCGAGGACGAACCCGGCCTCGTGGCCGAGGAGACCGGCTTCATCGAAGGCGAGTAGGGCCGGCTCAGGCGTCGCCTATTGGGGTGGTTTGGCGCCGGTGGCGCGGTGCTGGGCGTCGCGGGCTGCCGCACGCCGGGGGCGAGAACCCGACACACCCCGCGTTCTGAGCAGGGGTGCGGTGTCTGATCGCTGGATAGCGACGACAGGACGACACGCCCCGTGGGAAAGCCAGGGGGTAAGTCGTCTGGGCGCCGCCACGGGGTC
>Ga0187814_10000821_pt1 | contig 11280 bp, 10 predicted proteins | sample NC_S_4_FD_132450 | JGI IMG/M metagenome (GOLD analysis project Ga0187814, IMG submission 132450) | Wetland sediment microbial communities from Neuse River Estuary, North Carolina, USA - ASW-S_4 | ecosystem: Environmental > Aquatic > Freshwater > Wetlands > Sediment | place: USA: North Carolina...
AGCCCGCGCACGGTCGACTACCACCTGCATAAGGTCTTCACCAAGCTCGGCATCGCGTCCCGCACCGAACTCGTGCGCGACGGCCTGCCCCACCAGGGCCCCGGCTAGCGCCAGGCCAGCCGGCGCCAGCGCACCACCTCCTCCAGCATCGGAACCGGCGCACCGGCACAACAACCGGAACTGGCGACATCACCGATGCGACCAGCGGCCCGTGCAGGGGATCGTGGGCGCATGCGAACCGGCGCTCCTGGATCTCCTAGTCGCAACGATGCGCTGCGGATCATGATCATCGATAATCACGAGATCTCCCGCGCGGCCTTCTGCGCCCTGTTGCGCTCCGAAGGTGTCGACGTGCTTGCCGACCTCAGCGCTGGCCGTGACGCGCTGGCGATGGCCAGGGCGCTCCGTCCCGAAGTGATCATCGTGGATGTGACACCCGCAGCAGACACCGGGTTCGGCATCGCCCGCCGGCTGCGCGCGCTGCTGCCCGCCCCGCCCATCGTCATCCTCACCTCCAGCACCGACCGCACCCGGTTCGGCGCCCGGCTCGACGGCCACGCGTTCATCGCCAAGGCAGACATCTGCTCCGCCGCCATCGCCCGGCTCGCAAGATCCCCCGAAACGGACAGGCTGGAATCGCCCAATCCCTGACGCTCCCCGCAGTCTGCCCTCACATCGGCAAGCTGCTCGTGGGGCCTTTCAGCCGTCGAGGGTTTTCAGTTCCCGGCGCATGACCTTGCCGGTGGATGTCTTGGGCAGGTCGGGCACGAACCGGACCGAGCGGGGCCGTTTGTAGGCGGCCAGGTGCGGTCGGCAGTGCTCGATGATCTCGATCTCGGTGGCCGTGGCGCCGGGGCGGAGCACCACGTAGGCGCGGGCGAGTTCGCCGAGGGTCTCGTCGGGCACCGAACCGACGGCAACCATGGCCACTGCAGGATGGGAGGCGACGACCCGCTCGATCTCGGCCGGGTAGACGTTGAACCCGCCGGTGATGATCAGGTCTTTCCTGCGGTCCACGATGAAGTAGTGGCCCTCGTCGTCGCGGACGGCGATGTCGCCGGTGTGCATCCAGCCGTCGGGCTCGATCGCGGCCCGGGTGGCCTGCTCGTTGCCGTAGTAGCCGAGCATGACCAGCGGTCCGCGGACCATCAGTTCCCCCGGCTCGCCATGGGTGACGGTGGCGCTCGCGTCGCCGAGCGCGGCGATGCGGGCCTCCGCGCCGGGAAGTGCGAAGCCGATTGAGCCATGGACGTTCGGCATGTAGCTGCAGTTGCTGGTGCCGGCGCCGCCAAGTTCGGTCATCCCCCACAGCTCGAGCAGCGGGGCACCCGACCGGCGCTCCCATTCGGCCATCTTGGCCACGGGCATGGTCTGGCCGCCGACCGCGCACATCCGCAGCGAGGACAAATCGGCGCCGGGCAGCGACGGGTCGGCCAGCATCATCGCGTACATGGTGGGCACGCCGTCGAACACCGTCACCTGATGGCGCTCGATCTCAGCCAGCGCCAGGGCCGGATCGAAGCGCTCCATCATCACCAGCGTGGCCCCGGACATGAAGGTGCCGTTCATGATGATGTTGCCGTAGACGTGCGGTAGGGGCAGGGCGTTCAGCATGACGTCGCGTTCGGTCCGTGTCTGGACCGCGAACAGCGCGGCGGTGTTGAGGAAGACGGCCCGGTGCGACTGCATCGCGCCCTTGGGGTGACCGGTGGTGCCCGAGGTATAGCCGATCGTCGACAGGTCGGCCGGAGCCGGCCGGGGTGTCTCCGGCGCGGCCGCGGGGCCGGTGAGCAGATCCTCGAACAGGGTCACGTCGCCGCCGACCGGATCGAAGCTGATGACCCGGCGCAGCGTGGGCACGGCGCGAGTCAGGCCCACGATCACCTCGGCCTTCTCCCCCGCAGTGAAGATCGCGGCCGCGCCGCAATCGTTGAGCACGAAGGCCACTTCTTCCGGGGTGAGCATCACGTTGATCGGGTTGACCACGGCCCCGGCCCGCAGCGCCGCGTGGTAGGCGACTACCCACTCCCAGCGGTTGAGCGAGTACAGCGAGACGCGGTCCCCGGGCCGAACGCCCAGCTGCTGAAGCCCGCCGGCCGCCCGGTCGCACAGGTCATGCAGCTCCTGGTAGGTCAGCGTCCGCCCGGCGGCGACCAGGGCCGGCTTGGACCCGAAGCGCTGCGCCGCGCGCGCCACGATCATGCCCAGGTCGGCCTGGATGGCGCCGGTGTCCGCCAACGTCTGGTCGATGGTCGCCTCAGCCACGATCTCTCCCCCTTTGGAACAGCAGGACCGGGTCGGTCACGGCTCGCCCGGAACCGTGCTATGGCCATGTAGCGCCTGGCCAGCTGGCTTGTCAATACGTATCCGGCCCCGGAGCGGCCTTTCCGGCGGTGCTCGCAGTCTGCCCCGAACCCGCTGGGTGCTCACGTGCCGTCGTGGAGCACCGTCCAGCTCTTCGAGGCACACAGATTCAGGCGCGTCCGCCAGACCGCCGGCCGACGCGGCGGCAAGCCCCGCTGGCTCGTCCGCCGCGAGCTTCCCTGACCTGGCTCGCCTGCGTGCTCCGCCGAACCGCGCAAGGGGCGCGTACCGCTGGTACGACGCCCCTTGGCCTGGCTGGCAGCGGTCAGGGCAGTCACTCCCACCGGAACAGCCGCCGGGCGAGCAGGCAGGTCGCGACCGCCCAGCCGACCAGGATGCCCAGGTAGAGGAGCGGCGGGAAGGTGCCGCCGAGGGTGTCCGCCATCGCGGTCACCGCCGCGCCGAGCGGGGTCGCGTGGCTGATGTGCTGCAGGGCCGGGCTCATCTGCGGGATCGGCAGCCACAGGCCGGAGAAGAACATCATCGGGTAGAAGCACAGCGCGCCGAGGCCCTGCGCGACCCTGCTCGTCTTCGCGACGCTCGCGATGCACAGCCCGATGCCCATCAGGGCCATGACGGCCAGCAGCAGGGTGAGGATGAACCCGGCGAACTGCGTCGGCAGCGGCACGCTGTACTTCAGCCGCGCGATGACGACGATCACGGCCGCCATGATCAGCACCATAGCCAGGTTGACGATGAGCTCGGCGGCCAGCAGCCGGGTAGCACCGGCAGGCGTGGTGCCGAACCGCCGCAGCACCCCGCGCTCCCGGTAGGCGGTCAGCGTGCCGGTGGACGCGACCAGGCAGATGAGCGCCGCGCCCATCAAGATGACGACCGGCACGTACAGGTACATGAGTGGCCGGCCGCCGAGGCTGGCCGTCGGCTGGTGCAGGGCGCCGATGCTGCCGAAGACGACCAGCAGGATGAGCGGGAGCCCGATGCCCCACACGGGCGCGATCCACTCCCGAAGGGACAGCTTCGCCTCGGTGAGCACGAGCCGCACCAGGGGAGACGGCCGTCGCGCGGCCCGGGTGCTGGCGGTGCTGCTCGCAGTGGTGATAGCCGACATTTTTCAGCCCTCCTTGTTCCCGTGCCGACCGGTGAGGGCGAGGAACGCGTCCTCCAGCGTGGCCTGCTCGACCCTTAGCTGACGTGGCTCGATCTCATGGCGCGCCAGCACGGTGGTGACCGCGGCCAGCACGTTGCCGTTCCCGGTCACCGTGACGGTGTCGCCGCGCCGTACGACGCTGGTGACGTCCGGCAGTGCCGACAGCAGCGCCGGGTCGAACGTCGCAGGAGCCAGGAACCGCAGGGTCATCCCGGCGTGAATGCTCTCGGCCAGCGCGGCCGGCGTGTCCAGGGCGACGATCCGCCCGGAGTCCACCAGCGCCACCCGGTCGCACAGGTGCTCGGCCTCTTCCATGAAGTGGGTGACGAGCACGATCGTCACGCCGCGGTCCCGGATCCCCGAGATGAGGTCCCAGGTGTCGCGGCGTGCCTCCGGGTCCAGGCCGGTGGTCAGCTCATCAAGCACGGCTACCTTCGGGTTGCCGACCAGCGCCAGGGCGATGGACAGCCGCTGCTTCTGGCCGCCGGACAGCTTCTTGAACATCGTGCCTGTCTTGGCGTCCAGGCCCAGCGTCTTCACCAGCGCCCGCCAGTCGGCAGGGTCGCGGTAGAACGAGCTGTACAGGTCCAGGGCCTCGCTGACGTACAGCTTGTCCGGCAGCGCGGACTCCTGCAGCTGCACGCCGAGCACCTGGGTGAGCTCATCGCGGTCGGCGTGCGGGTCCAGGCCGAGGATCCGGACCGACCCGGAGTCCTGCGCGCGCAGGCCCTCCATGCACTCGACGGTCGTGGTCTTCCCGGCCCCGTTCGGGCCGAGGATGCCGAAGATCTCCCCCTCCTGGACACAGAAGGAGATGTCGTCCACCGCGACGGTGGACCCGTAGGCCTTGCTGAGGTGCTCCACCTCTATGACTGACATCGCGTGCCTCCTCTGGCACCTCCGCCGGCTGCCCCGGCGGCTCCCGGAAATGTGATATCACTATGATAGAAAGGTGGTATCGCACACGTCAAGGGGTTAGGTCAAAGGAGATGAACGAGATGGCTCAGGCAGCGGTTGAAGAGCGGGCCGCCCGGCATCCTGCAGGTCTGCGAGGTGGCGGAGGGCCAGCTCCCGGTCGTCCTGGGGCCGCGCCCCGAACCGCAGCCGAACAGGCCGGAACGTACGGTAATCGCCACAGCCACGACCCGATCCGCGCGTGTAGCAGCCATTAGGTGCGGATCGGGGCGTGACCGCAGTACCGATGCCTATGGCTGGGAGCGCTGCGCGTCCTGGCGGGTTCCGGGCGTATCGGCCAGCCGGGCGTGCAGCCGTTCCCGGACTTCGGCCGGGGTGTAAGCGCGACGGCGCCGCTGGTCGCGGATGATCACTACCCCGGTGGCGGCCACGCCCGCGAAGGCGGCCAGTCCCAGCACTTTTTGCCAGCGCATCTGCTTAGGTTAGACCGTGTCCGACGCGAGCATCACCCTGGATGAGGCCGTGGATCTGGCCCGCACCGGTGATGTATGGCTGTTCCGCGGGCACACGGTGGCTGACCGCGCGATCCAGGTGGCGACCAATAGCCCGGTCAACCACGTGGGCATGTCGGTGGCCATCGAGGACCTGCCGCCGATGATGTGGCACGCCGAGCTCGGCCGCTCCCTGCCCGACGTGTGGACCGGGGCCCGCCACCGCGGGGTCCAGCTGCATGACTTGCGCGAGGCGGTCATCGTCTGGGCGGCTAAGTACGGCCAGCGGGCATGGCTGCGCCAGCTTGACCCGGCAGTGACCGATGAGATGGAAGGCGCCGTGCTGCGGACGATCGCGCGGCTGGATGGCACCCCGTTCCCCTCCACGGCCCGGCTCGCCTCGGGGTGGCTGCTCGGCCGCGTGCCGGCCTTCGGGAACCCGGGCCGCGGCGCCGATCCGCAGACGGCTTACTGCGCGCAGATAATGGCGGTGACCTACCAGGCCATGGGACTGCTGTCTGGCGGCCGCCGTCCGGACCTGTATGATCCGGGCAGCTTCTGGAGCGGGGATAACCTGGGCCTGTCTGCCGGGTTCCGGCTCGGCGGCGAGATCGCCGTACATATCCCGGCCGGTGAACCGGGCATGCCACGCACGCTCGCCGCCCCCCGCTGATCCTCGTGGCTGCTGTGCAGGGCGGCTACCGCCGGCCCTTGGCCGGATGCGCCTCCAGATAGGCCGCATGCACGGTCTTGCCGCCGGGCCAGGGCCAGACGGCCCAGGTCGATCCGCAACCAGGGCCAACAGCCGTATTCGAACGCCGAGCATGATCGATCTGCGGGTGACAGCACAACCGGGCCCCGTCGATCGCCGTCATGATGGTCATGAGGACGCCGCGGGTGATTGCGTTCGTGGCGGGGTGCGTGCTAGCGGCCGGATGCGGTCCGGGCGCTGCGATGTCCGCGACCGCGAACGGCACGTTCGTGCCGCAATCGACGGCACTTGAGCAGGTGGCCGCGGCGCAGCCGCGGGCAGCAGTACCAAGGCCCTGATGCGCTCGGTAGACGCGGGGCACACCTGGACCGTCGCGGCCTGGGTCCCTAGCCTGTCCGCGCCGGCCCGCCCAGGGTCGCTGGCCCGCCAGGACGCGGTCACGATCGCGGCCGGCTCACCCGAGGTGCTCTGGCTCGCGACACCGAACACCGTCACCGAAAGCACAGACGGCGGCGTGACGTGGAGCCAGCCCCTGGTCAACCCGCAGGGGACGTTCGGCCAGTTCGACGTGCAGTCCAGCACCCATGCGTGGCTGCTGGCACCGGACGCCGGGCTGTGGCACACCACGGACGGGACCACCTGGCGCCCGGTCGGTGGCACGGCGACGTGATCAGTTCTGCAGCGGCTCCGGCCTGGAGGTGGTTCCTGCTGTCTTTGACAGCGGGCCGTTCGGCAGTGCGGGGAATGTATCTGACCGATGGAACGGCCGCTCTGTATCGGTGAAGGGCGACCTGGCTGATGGGTGCGCGCGTGGTAGGCCCGCCCCGAGCCGGCTCCGGGTTGGGCGGCGGGCCCGATGGCCGCACCGCGGCCGAGCCGAGAGAGCAGATTTGAAGTGGTGACCAGTCAGTATGATGCGGCGGGGCCCGGGGCCCGGCAGGTGGCAGGGAAATGAATGAGACATGTGATCGATGCGGACCCACGATCGGCGCGGTGTACAGAGTCAACCGGGTTGGCGAGCTTTACCTGTGCGGGCACTGCGCGAGCGGGCATTGGCGAGCTCTGTCCGATCAGGGCTGGACCTTCTGGCCTCTTGGCGCGCACGCACTCGCGCCGCAAGCCAGCGCCGCAGCTGCCTACGGTCCAGTCGACGAGGCTGCCTAGCCGTAGGCGCTGACGTCATCCAGTCCTTCCGAAAGCAGGTTCCAGCCCCATGCCGATCACGGTAGAACCTCGACCCGGTACGAGCTCAACCAGCCCGGACATCAGAACCCGCCCGGCCGCCGGCCAGTTGCGGAATGTGGCTGTTTACGAAGGGTTGCGCTCGGGAGAGGACGGCCGATGACGGTTGCGTGAGTAGCGGTGCCACTGGTCCCGCATCGCCACACAGGTCAGGGCCGACGCGGCTGATGCGACGGCGTACCAGGCGATAGTCACGCCGTGCGCGGTGGCGGGCGGTTCGGCCAGGAATCTGTTGCTTATGGGGGCGTACCAGGCGAGCGCGATGGTCGCGAGGCTGACGGGCGCGGCGATGGCCCCGCCGAGGTCGGCGTAGCGGGACCGGTCGAGGCACGCGGCGGCGGCCGCCGTGACCGCGCACCATCCGGCGAGCTCGGCTATCAGCGGGTAGACGGCGGGCGGGTGGCCGGGCGTGTGCGGCGGGATGGTGTGCGCCACGATGCGCAGTTGCGCCCAGCAGGTTACGGCCAGGACGGGGGCGGCTAGCAGGATGTGGCCGGCCGGGGTGACCCAGGCCGGGATGGGGGTGGCCTGGGTCAGCGGCCGGAACGGGGTGCGGAGGACGAAGGCCAGCGCCACGACGGCGGGCAGGAAGGCGAGGCGGACGGTGCCCTGGTCGAGCGGCCCGCGGGAGGTCTGGGCGACGTGGACCAGGACGGCGAGGATGACGGTGCCGGCCAGGCAGCCGGTGATCAGCGTGAACCATGGCATCGTCCGGCTGATGGGCCGGGCCAGGAGGTGCAGCGCGCGGAGCCAGGACAGGCGAGGCCGCCGCGTGCGCCGGATTAGCCGGCCGGGGGCGCGTGGCGCGCCCTCGGCGGGCGAGAGGTCCGGGGACCGCGGGGTCACAGCACCTCCGGAAGGTTTCGCTTCGTCAATGGGCCCTGCCGTTGCGGGTGCTCCCGGGCTGCGTTCAGGTTGCGCACACTGGGTTCTGCAGTGCTGGCTGATTCGCATTCACGATGGTCATCCCGGGCGGGGGCGTGGAACCTGGCCTGAGGGACGGAGGGAGGGGGACGCTCGGCATCCGGATGCCGAGCGCGGCGGCGAGCTGGGCGTCGGTGGTGCGCTCGTTCAGCCAGGTGGCCCAGGCGCTCGTCAGGACCTGGCTGACCTTCCGTTCGGGCAGGCCCGTCATGGCCTTGGCCAGCAGGTACCCGACGGCGGTGAGTTGCGGCCCGGATGGCGTGGGGCCGGCCGCCGCGCCGGGATAGTTCCAGGTCGGGACCATGGTGTTGCGGACCTCCACCCCTTGGAAGCCGCGACCGGTCTCGAGGCCGCCCAGGCCATCGGTGAGTTCGCCGGCCGGAGGGTGGGTGGCGAGGATGGCCAGCCAGATCGCGATCGCCTCCCGCGCCTGATCGAACGGCACGCATGGCTGGCCGTTGACGATGAGCGGCGGGATGCGGACCGCCCATTCGGCGGTGGCCAGGGCCAGGTCGAAATGCGCATCAGCGAGCTGGCCGCCAGCGGCGGGCCAGGACCCGACAGGCAGGTAGATCGCCGAGGCCGTGGGGGCACTGCCCGGCGCGTTCTGCGTCTGCGCGTTCCACCGGGAGATCTGCCGCTCCGGATGGCCATGAGTGAGGGACGGGTCGGTGAAGTCCAGCGATACGACCTGCCTGACCGTGAGCGGCTGGCCGGGCCGGGCGGGCAGGTACGCGAGCACCCCGTTGACCGGCGCCTCCAGCGATGACAGGTCGCGGCCGAAGCCGGGGTAGAGGCAGTACCGGACGTGGTTGGCGGTGGTGCAGTGCTGCACTGAGGCCGGGTCGGCAATCTCGGTTACCAGGTGGTTCAGCTCCGCGGTGGGGATGGGCCGCAGTTGCACGGCCCCCGCGAAACAGGTCACCGCCACGGCCAGGATGCCCGCCGCCGCCAGCCCGCCCCGGGCCCGGGCGCCGCTGACGGTCACCGCCAGCGCCGCGATCCCGGCGAGGACGGCCAGGCCGGCCAGTTCCGCCGTGTGCGCGCCGGCGGGCGGATACCCGGCCAGCGGGCCGGGCAGCGAGCCCAGCTGACCCTGCAAAATCCCCCACGGGAGCAGCCAGATGCCCCCTCCTGAGGCCAGGTGGGTCGTCGCGGAGGTAGTGAACAACACCAGGGCGCCGAGCACTCCGGCCAGCGGATGCGCGAATCGAGTGCCGATCGCGATCCCGGCCGCTCCGGCGGCGATCACCAGCAGCAGGCAGCCTGCCAGCACCGGAATACTCGGAGCGCCGACGGCGCCGCGCTCCTGCACCACCACAACAGCGGCACCGAGCAGCAGCAGGCTGGCGGGCACCGCTCCCGCCAGGCCGATCAGGTGGGCGAGGGTGCGGGTGCCGGCCGTGGCCGGGAAGCTGGCGTACAGGTCAGCCACGGCGTCCCGCCGGGGCCGCCCGGCGGCCAGCTGCGCGGCGACCAGGACGGCCATGCCGAGCAGGAGCTGCCCTCCGCCGATCTCCAGGTCAGCGCGCCACCACAACGGTTCTGTCGGCCGGACCAGGAGCCAGGTCACCAGGGCACCGGCCAGCAGCCCGGCCAGCACCAGCACGCTGCGGACCAGCAGCGACGCCTCCACCCTGGCCAGGGCCAGCACCGTCCGCAGCCGGGGAGCACGCCGCACGCTGACGCCTGACCCGCCGCCACCGGCAGGGGTGGCGGCGCCTGTGCCGCGGAGCGCGGGTCCGCCCCCGGTGGCGGTCATCGCGCACCTGCCGCGTGGGACAGCAGCAGGTAGCCGTCTTCGACGGTGGGCGTGACCAGTTCGGCGCCGGCGGACGGGTGGTCGCCGATGTGCCGCCACCGGTTGTCGCCGCCACGCCAGGACAGATGAGCGCGGTCGTCGCGCTCGCCGGCCGCCCACACCCGCCCGGCGGCGGTGGCGGCCAGCTCGGCCGGGGTGCCGGTGAAATGCACCTGCCCCCGCAGCAGCACGATGACCTGCGGGCAGATCGCGGCGATGTCGTCGGCCTGGTGGGTGGACAGCACGATTACCGGGTCGCCGGGCAGGTCCGACAGCAGCTCCCGGAACCGCAGCCGCTGCTCCGGGTCCAGCCCGGCCGTCGGCTCGTCCAGGATCAGCAGCTCAGGCTGGCCCAGCAGGGCCTGGGCGATCCCCAGGCGCTGCCGCATCCCGCCGGACAAGGCGCGTATTCGCGTGCGGGCGCGGCGTTCCAGCCCGATGGCGGCCAGCACCCGGGCCACCTCCTCGGCGCGGCGGCGCCGGTCGGTGATCTCCTTCAAGATCGCCACGTAGTCCAGGAACCCGGCGACCGTGAAGTGCCGGTGATACCCCAGCTCCTGGGGAAGGTAGCCGAGCCGCCGGCGGATCTCCACCCGCTGCGCCGCATCCCGCGGGTCCAGGCCGAACACCGACACCCGCCCCGCGTCCGGTTCGCCGACGGTGGCCAGGATCGACAGCAGCGTGGTCTTGCCCGCGCCGTTCGGTCCGAGCAGGCCCGTGATTCCCCGCTCCAGCGTCAGATCGACCTCGTCCAGGGCCCGGGTCGCGCCGTACCGCCGGGACACGCGATCGACGCGGACAGCTGCGGTCCGCACGTTCAACGTCATCTGATCCATCCCAACTCGAAGCGGTCACGGCGAAGGAACAGCACTACGGCCGAGGCACAAAGCACCGCGACGCACGCGAGCTGGGCGTCCCGCTGCACGATCAGCAACGGAACGTGAGTCCCCGCCAGCAGCAGTACCGGCAGCCCCCACAACGCGCCCGCGATGACGGCGGCGGTGCGGGGGCCCAGGACGGTCGCGGCCGCCAGCGCGAACGCGCACAACGCCAGCGACGGCAGCAGCAACGCGGCGGGCAGCCATCCGGGTCCGGGCAGGAAGAGCGCGGCGCCGGCCACTGGGACCAACGCGGCGGCCAGCGCGGAAACCGCCCGGGCCAGCAGCAAGGTGAAGCCGGAGAACGGCGCCGCGACCGCCAGCCGGCAGGCGGGATCGAACATTGGCAGGAACGCCGCCGCCACCCCGGCCAGCACGAGCAGGGGGGCCACCAGCAAGAACGGCGCCAGTACCTCCAGATCCGGATTCCGGCTCAGGCCCACGGGCCTCCTGCCCGGGATCCAGCCGTACCGGACGGCCACGGCTTCGCCGCTCACCACGGCCAGCACGCCGACCACGGACAGCAGCCAGGACCTGCGCAACGACGGGGTCGCCGCGAGCAGGCGGAGCAGATGGCCAGGGACACCGCAACGGCAGAGCAGGCGCCGCACCCGCCCCCCATCGCCGATCGCGGCACGTACGAGCAGCACCGAACGGTTGCGCGCCAGCCGCTCCGCATCCACATGAGCGGACAGGGCCGAGCGGCATCGCGCGCACCCGGTCAGGTGGGCTTCCACCGACCAGACGAGGACTGTCTCAGCCGTCCCGGCGGCGTAGCTGGCCAGGAGGTCTTCGCCTGCGTGCCAGTCTGCTCCGGCCGCCGACTCGGCCGCGCCGGGAAATGA
>Ga0187814_10000823_pt1 | contig 11264 bp, 12 predicted proteins | sample NC_S_4_FD_132450 | JGI IMG/M metagenome (GOLD analysis project Ga0187814, IMG submission 132450) | Wetland sediment microbial communities from Neuse River Estuary, North Carolina, USA - ASW-S_4 | ecosystem: Environmental > Aquatic > Freshwater > Wetlands > Sediment | place: USA: North Carolina...
GGCTTGAAGGACTCTGTCCAGCTGACTAGCCATGATCGTCGGGCCGCCCACGGCACGATGCAGCACCGCCTCATCCAGCAGCACACGGTAGCGAGGCGGGTCATCCTCCTCCAGTCGCTGCTGGCGACGCATCCGGGCTTTGACGCGCTCAAGAAGTATATGCGGATCCATTTTTGGCGCTATAGTTCTGATAATTTCTGTGGTGTACTCTTCTGTCTGCAGTAGTGCCGGTATGTAGTACATTGTGTAACTCGTAATGGCCACGGCCGCTGCCTCTAGCCCGAGGTACGGGTCCATCTTGAGGTCCTCATACTGGGTCCACCACACCTGTTGGCGCGCCTCCCGGGCCAGGGTCATGAATTCGGCCGAAGTCGGCTCGTCTAGGTCATACAGTTCGCATAGGTCCCGGACATCGCGCAAACTGGGGCGGCGAGCCGCCGTCTCCAGCCTGCTGATCTTGGTGGCGGAGCAGAGAAGCTTGTCCGCGACTTCTTCGACGGTAAGACCGTGCTGGTTGCGTAGTTCTCTCAGTCGCTTGCCGAGTTCACGCTGGCGTACCGTCGGACTTGTTGCCACGACTCTGCCTCCTTGTCGAGGGCTCGGCCGCGCGCCGCGGCTTGCAGGTATGGTTCCCTGATTCCACCAGCGCATGTTCCCCTAGCGATGGCCAGAGGTTCTGGCCATTGGCATGTGCCAAGCTATACCACACAGTGCGCCCAGACGGCGAAGATGCTGTACTGATGGTTATCTGATGTGTCGTTGTTATCTGGCGTGTCGGCTGAGGCTCGGTATCCCCGCTGCGCCTGTCTGGTTGACCCGGTGTCGGGCATCTTGGCTGCTGCACCCGAACAATGCCCGAGCGCTCCGGTTTGCTGGTCTGGCCGGGCTCGCCTCTGACCTTGTCGTCGGCCGGATCGACCCTAGGTTGCCGAAGCGAAGCTCGGTGGCTCCCGTACGCGCCCAGTCCCTGGTACACGGCTACCTTTCGAACGTTCAGTCCAGCATATGCCTCTGGCGAGAGTCTATGGCCATGGTCTTTGGCGTGAGTCATTGGCATCAATCTATGGCATGAAGCTTTGGCGAGAGTCTATGGCATATGCCAAAGAACTGTGCCATGCTGGATGTACCGACCCTGAGGCACTCGGTACCAGAGGAGGTTGGTCAATGACTATGGCGCCGAACGAGGTGGCGGACCTGATCCGCGACGTCAATACATCCAACGAGATGGTGGAGGATCAGCGCCTGCGCGCCTACCCGGTCGCCGACATCGCTGCCCGCAGTGCCTGGACTGCGGATCTGGCAGCCACCACCCCGAAACCTACGCTCACCAGGGAGTCCGGCACCGCGTGGCTACCGCGCGCGAACTGGAGCGGCCTGGACGTGGGCATGGGCACCGGATCATCGCTTATCTCGCCCGACGGACAGTTGTGCGGCCTGTTCGCTGTTGATATCGCCGGGTTCAATGGCTGGCGCCGGGACGATGACATCCTGGTATACGTGCACAAGTCCCTGTACGAGATGTTGCAGGCCGCATTCGACAGGTCAGATGTGCCGTGGTTCGGCTGTGCCCATGAGGACCGCGGCGACGGCGTGCTGGTCATAGTCCCGCCCATGATCCCGGTAGCAGGGCTGGTGGACCCTATCCCGGAAAGACTTCGCAGGCTCGTCCGCCGTCATAACCACGTGTCGTGCGAGGCGGCTCGTATCCAGCTGCGTGTTGCCTTGCACATCGGGCCCGTTCACAACGACGGTTACGGGTTCGTTGGCCGTGACGTCAATCTCCTGTGCAGGCTCCTGGACGCGCGGTCGCTCAAGCGGATGCTTGCTCAGTCCGCTGCCGAGGTCGCGTTCATCACGTCCGGATACGTCTACGAGAACGTAATCCGCCATCGCCCCTCTCTTGTCGATCCAGCTCAATTCCAGCCTCTGCCGGTTCGGGTGAAAGAGACCAGGACACGCGCCTGGGCGTACATACTCGGCGCATTACCGGATACAGCCCCCCGAAGTGTGGGCATTCGTCATCGACCCGGCGACGGCAGCGGGGGGCGGCCGAGGTCAGCCCCCCGCTGACGAAACCGGCTACAGCTGCGTGGTTACGGCCTTGACCTCGGTGCAGGCGGCCGCGGTGTGCACGATCAGCGTGCCGACCTCGGTCGAGCCGGTAAAGGCGACCTTGTCGACGTCGTCGTGGGCGGCTGGGGCCGCGCCCGCGGTCTCGCCGAAGCCGGTGACTACGTTGACCACGCGGACCGGGATTCCCGCCTCGGCGATCAGCTCGGCGAGAAGCAGCGCGCTCAGCGGGGTCTGCTCGGCCGGCGTGAGCACCACGCAGTTGCCCGTGGTCAGGGCGGGGCCGAGTTTCCAAGCGGCCCGCGCTAGGAACGCCCGGCCTCGGTTTTCGCGGTGATCTCGTCCAGGAAGCCGAGGGCGGCCGCGGCCGTGGCCCGGCGCCAGGCCAGCAGGATCTCGTCGAAGCCATCGGGCTCGGCGCGCGGAGCCTGCATGGCCCGCGCGATCGGATCGAGGGCAGCTCGCTGACGCCTGAGCAGTTCGGCGGGATCGCGGGCGGCCCGGTACAGCAGGGCCAGCTTGATCAGCAGGTGCGATCGGATATCCCGGATGTGCTCCACCGGCGTGCTCAGCCAGCGCTCCGCCTCCTGGCGGCCCAGCGCGGTGACGGTATAAATGGTGCGCTGAGGGCCGAGGCCCGGCTCGACCGACTCGGGGGTGATGAGCCCGGCGTCGAGAAGGCGGCCGATGGCCCGGTAGACGACGGGCCTGGGGATGCGCCAGATCCGGCCGAGCTCGCCATCGGGCGCGGTGAGCTGCGACACCGCGAAGCCATGGGCGGGCCGCTGACTGAGCAGCACGAGAACCGTCCACTCGGCCAACGCCATCGGCACCTCCATGAGCCCGAGGGTAGCGGCTCGGCGTGCCCATGCCGAGTATCGGCGATAACCAACATGAGCCACGGCTTGGCCGCCTCCGTGTCACATCGGCCGGATCCGATCCGACAGTGCTATGACGGATCTCTACGAAGAGGTGACCGGTGGACCAAGGTGACTGGCTGGCGGAGCGCTTCGAGGCGCACCGCCCCCGCCTGCACGCGGTGGCTCGCCGGATGCTCGGCTCGGCGGCCGAGGCGGACGACGCCATGCAGGAAGCCTGGCTGCGGCTCAGCCGGTCCGGCGCCGAAGGCGTCGAGAACATGGGCGGCTGGCTCACCACGATAGTGGCCCGGGTGTGCCTGGACCTGCTGCGCTCTCGTCAGGCCCGGCATGAAGAGCCCATCGACGAGCACCTGCCCGAGCCGGTGAGCGACGCCGACCCCGAACGCCAGGCGCTCATCGCCGACTCGGTCGGGCTCGCGCTGCTCGTAGTCCTCGACACCCTCACCCCGACCGAACGCCTGGCGTTTGTCCTGCACGACATGTTCGACGTCCCCTTCGACCAGATCGCTCCGGTCATTGAGCGCTCCCCCGCCGCCGCACGCCAGCTCGCCAGTCGCGCCCGACGCCGGGTCCGGGGCGCGGGCCCGAACCCGGGCAGCGATCCGGCCCGCCAGCGGGAGGTCGTCACGGCGTTCCTGGCTGCCGCCCGTGGCGGTGACTTCGCCGCCCTGGTCGCCTTGCTCGACCCCGATGTGACGCTCAGGACCGACCCAGAAGGCGTACGGCTGGGCGCGCCAGCGGAGGTCCTCGGCGCCCACGCCGTGGCCACCGTCTTCACCGAATACGCGGGCGGAGCGCGGCCGGCCCTCGTCGGCGGGCTCGCCGGGGCGGTCTGGGCTCCGGGCGGACGAACGCGCGTCGCCTACGTCTTCACCGTGGCCGACGCCAGGATCACGGCCATCAACCGCGTTGCCAACCCCCGTTGGCTCCGGGAACTCGATCCGGTCATCCTCAACGGCTGAGTATCGGGGCCAGCGCGGTACGGTCGAAGTCGCCCGCGGAGGCCCCGGGTCCCGGGAGGGCGATCACCGAGCCGGCGTCGAGCGGCTCACCGCAGTGCGAGCAGGTCGGCACGGCCGTCGCGAGGTGCCCGCAGGCGGTGTGGCGCGTCTCGAGTGGCGGTCCGCCGGGAGCTGCCCACCGGTCGCCCCACTGGCGCATGGCCGTCACCACGTGCCAGAGGTCGCGGCCCTTGCCGGTAAGCCGGTATTCAGAACGCGGCGGATGGTCAGAGTAGGGGACGCGCTTGAGGATCCCGCCCTCGACCAGGCGGTTCAGCCGCTGGGTGAGGATGTTGCGGGAGATGCCCAGGCGGGCCTGGAAGTCGTCGAAGCGGGTCACGCCGAGGAAGGCGTCCCTGACGATGAGCAGGCTCCACCACTCGCCCACGACGTCGAGGCACTGGGCCACCGAGCAGGTCACGTCTTCGAAGCTGGTGCGCTGCACGAACTAAGCATAGAAGGTTGCGTTATAGAACGCACTCATCCTAGAGTGAGTTTTATGAACAGACTTATGCGGCGACGCGAGGTCAGCTGGGAGGACCCCATGGTCGGCGCCGCGCTGGCGCTCGACCTGAGCGGCCTGGGCTACCTGCGGGCGATCGCGGAAGGGCGCATTCCGCCGCCGCCCATCGCCGTCTTGCTCGGGATGGGCGTCGTCGATGTGCAGCCGGGCCGGGTGACATTCTCGCTCGAGGTCGGCGAGCATCTGTACAACCCCATCGGATCCGTGCACGGCGGTGTGTTCTGCACCCTGCTCGACTCGGCGATGGGCTGTGCCGTGCATTCCACTCTCGACCGCGGCCAGGCCTACACCACCCTCGAGCTGAAGGTGAACCTGGTCAGGGCGCTGACGGTGGACACCCCGAGCGTGGTGGCCAGCGGCCAGGTGGTCAGCACCGGCCGCCGCGTCGTCACCGCATCCGGCCAGATCAACGGGCCAGACGGCACGCTGTACGCGCACTCCACCACCACGTGCCTCGTCTTCGAGCCACCCCAGCACGCCCGGTCAGGAGCGAACGGCAATGACCGCTGAGCAAGGCGCCATGGTCACCCGGCCCGCGGTCACCCCGAGCCTCGAAGCCGCCTCGCTGGAGGACACCGGCGCCTTCCTGCGCGCGGCGGGCCTCATCTTCGACGAGATCACCGCGACCCGGGTCACCGGGCACCTGGACCTAGGCCCGGATCACCACACGCCATGGGGCATCGTGCACGGCGGCGTCTACACGACCGCCGTCGAGAGCGCGGCCAGCGTCGGTGCCAGCACGGCGGTGCGCGACCAGGCCCAGGTCGCGGTCGGGCTGACGAACACCACGCATTTCCTCCGCTCGGCCACCCAGGGCCGGGTGAGCGTCGACGCTACCGCCCTCAGCCAGGGACGCACTCAGCAGCTGTGGCGCGTCGATATCACCGACGAATCGGGTCGGCTCATCGCCCACGGCGAGGTGCGGCTGCAGAACGTCGCCGCCATGTCGCAGCCCGAGCGTGGTGGACCCCGGGTTTCACCACGCTAGAAGGGGGTGAACCCAGGGGTTCACCCCCCCCGCGTCAGCAGCGTTCCGCCTGGCCTCACGAACCGGGGAGCGCTTTGCGGCGCAGGTCGCGGCGCACGTCCTGGGCGAGCCTGCGGGTCTCGCGGCTGTTGAGGTACGCGCCCGCGACGGCGCCGGTGAGCAGCGGCCCCAGCGAGAACGCGCTCCGGCCGGCCCGGGCCGCGAGCCGTCTGCGCAACTGCCGGGCCAGCGGCGACCCGGTGGCCAGCACCAGCCCGCCGGGGATCATGAACACGCCCCGCCGGTGGGCCCAGGCCGCCACGTAGGCGCTCATCCGCTCCGCGACGTTCCCCGGGGCCGGCGCGCCGTACACCTCGTGCAGTTCCGCGATGAGCTTGATCTCGATGCCGACCAGGATCAGGGTCTCCGCCGCCACCTCGGCCGGGAAGGCAGGCAGGGTCGGCAGCGCGGCCCAGACGCCGACGGCTCCCCCGGCCGCGGCCGAGGCGCGAGATGCTCCCTCGATGAGGGCGTCGGCGATCTCTTCGGCGGACTGGCCGGGGAACTGCGCCCGCAGCGCCGCATGATCACGCACCCGCAGGCGCGGCGCCATCGCCATTACCTGGGCGGCCAGCCAGCTGGTACCCGAGCCGACCCCGCGTCGCGCCGCCCCTAGCTGGCGCCCTATCGCCCGGGTGCCGCGGCCGGCCACGCGCGCGCTCGAGCTCGCGGCCCTGGCGAAGGCTGCGGCCAGCCGCTGCCGGTCCTGTGGTCGTTCGGCCTCGGTGACGTCGGCGGCCGCTTCGGCGGCGCGTAGCGAGATCTCGTCCGGTTCGGTTTCCGGTTCAGCCATGTCATGAACCTACCCGTCCGCGCGGGCGACCTACCTGACCGGCCAGGGTCGGCTCAGTTGGGGCTGTACGGCGTGTACCGCAGGTCTGGTGCGGGCCGGGACGTGGTGGCTCGCAGCATGGCGGTCTCCCGGGCCAGCAGGGCGCGCTCGGCGCTCAGCCGGCGCGCGGTGTCGGGTTCGTCCAGCAGACCCTGCCGTTCGGGCAGGTCGATCACCATGGTGGCGGCGACGACGAACGACAGCAGCACCGGCTCGCTGGGCAGGTCCTCGATCCGGACCGTGGCGCCGCCTCGCTCGGTGAGCGCGTCCAGGTAGGCGCGGAACGCGACCTGGACCGCGCGCACGAAGGGTGCCGCGGCCGCCTGATCGACCGCATCCTCGGCGAGCAGTTCGATCTCGCCCTGCAGGTAGGGCAGCGTCTGGTCCAGAGCGAGGAGCCTGAACCGCTGTGTGCCTACGGTGACCAGGTCGAACCGGCCGTCTTCGAGCTCTTCGACCCGGCGCAAGGTCGCGGTGCAGCCGATCTCGTACAACGAATGCACCCCGTCGATCCCCGTCTCACGGCCCTTGCGGATCGCGATCACGCCGAACCGCCGGGGTTCCGGCCGCTCCAGCAGATCCCGGACGAGCTGCCGGTAGCGTTCCTCGAAGATGTGCAGCGGCAGGAGCATGCCGGGATAGAGCACCGCGCCGAGCGGGAACAACGGCAGCATGTCGCCCATGGCATGACACTACGCGCAGGCGGCCCCTTACAGCAGCAGGACGATCTTGCCGAGGATGTGGCCCTCCGCGAGCCGCCGGTAGGCGTCCTGGACCCGGTCCAGGGGGAAGGTCTCGGCAATAGGAACCTCCAGCTCGCCGCCCGCGATCAGCCCCGCGAGCTCGGCGAGGACGCTCGCGCTGGCCCCGGCCGCGTTGCCCTCGGCCTTGACTCCGTACCGCGCGACAGCCTCGAAGTTGGCGATGGTGTCGATACGGGACGGCTCGACGCCGAGCTCGAGGGCTAGCTCCACGTACTCCGCGCCGAACGTGTCGATGAACGCGTCCACCTTGCCGGCCGCCTGCCGGATCCGGTCGGCCACGCCATCGCCGTAGGCCACGGGAATGACGCCGTGCTTGGCCAGCCACTGGTGATGGGCCTCGCTGGCCAGCCCGATAACGGTGGCGCCGGCCCGCCGGGCCAGCTGGCCGGCGAGCGAGCCTACCCCGCCGGCCGCTCCGGAGACCGCCACCGCGTCGCCCTCGGTCAGGCCCACGGCCCGCACCGCGGCGTAGGCGGTGGCCCCGGCCACGAACAGCGCCCCGGCGACCTCCCAGGGCACGGCGGCCGGCTTGGCGGTCAGGTGCTGCTCCTCGACCACGACGTACTCGGCCTGGCTGGCCCGCTTGTCGGTCCAGCCGATCACCTCGTCACCGGCCGAAAGGCTCGTCACGCCCGGGCCGGTCTCGGCCACGATCCCGGCCAGGTCGCTGCCCTCGCCGGACGGAAACGTGGCGGGCCACCTGGAGTGCAGCAGGCCCGCGCGGATCTTGGCCTCGCCGGGGTTGATCCCCGCCGCCCTGACCTGGACCAGGACCTGTCCCGCCCCCGGCATCGGGCGCGGCACGTCCACGACCTGCAGGACGTCGACCCCGCCGTACTCATCGAACCGGACTGCCTTCACTAGCGCGCCTCCTTTCCCGGGGGGTTCCATCCCCCGGACCCGCCTGGCTCTTCCCGGCTAGTAGCCAACCGCCTGACACCCCAGCTTTATGCCGGCCGCCGCTCTCACCGCGAGGTAAATGTCGGCGGTGCGCGTATGGTGCCCCTGTGGCCGAACGCTGGGATCGCGCGCGGGTGCTCGCGCTAGCGCCCGACGCGTCGTCGCGGCGGGGTGCGCAGCTCCTGGCGTCCGGCCGCTCCTGGCCGCTGACGGGGGCGGCGGACGGCAGCGCGCTGTGGGGTGAGTGCCTGGGCAGCGCTGCGACGCCCTACCGCACCGTGGTCGACCTGACCGGCCCGGCGTACCGGTGCTCCTGCCCGAGCCGGAAGTTCCCGTGCAAGCATGCGCTCGCCCTCATGCTTCTGTGGTCCGACGGCGCCACAGGAGCCCACGGCGACCCGCCCGACTGGGCCGCGAGCTGGATCGCAGGACGCGCGGCCGGGACCAGCGACACCGAGGGCCCGAAGCCCCCGACCGACCCCGCGGCTGCCCTGCGCCGAGCCCAACAGCGGGAGGCGCGGGTCGCGAGCGGGCTGGCCGAACTCGACCGCTGGCTCTGCGATCAGGTCCGTCAGGGCCTGGCTGTCAGCCAGCGGTCCGGTTACCGGCACTGGGATGACATCGCCGCCCGCATGGTCGACGCACAGGCGCCTGGCCTCGCCGAACGCCTCCGCGCCCTAGCCGCGGTGCCCTACTCCGGGCCCGGCTGGGACGGCAGGCTGCTGGAGGAGTACGCGCTGCTCCGACTGCTGGCCACCGCCTGCCGCGAACAGGCCGGCCTGCCGCCGCCGCTCCGGGACACCGTACGATCGCGGGTCGGCTTCACCGTCCGCCAGGCCGACGTGCTGGCCAGCGCCACGACGGTCCGGGACCACTGGCACGTCCTGGCCAGGCGGGACCTGGACCAGGACCGGATCCGGACCCGCCGGTTCTGGCTGCGCGGCCGTTGCACCGGCCGCACCGCGCTCGTGCTCAGCTTCGCCGCGGTCGGGCAGTCGCTGGACGACTCGCTGGCCGTCGGTACCGCGACCGACGCTGACCTGGCCTTCTACCCCGGCGCCATCCCGCTGCGCGCCCTGGTTGCGGCCAGGCACGACACCTTCCCGGGCGGCCCGCCTCCCGGTAGCACCGTCGCCGAGTTGCTGGCCGGATACGCCATGGCGCTCGGCGGGGACCCGTGGCTGGACACCTGGCCTGCCGTACTGGCGGCCACCCCGGCCCGCGCTCCGCTCCCTTGCCTGTACGACGCGGCCGGCGAGGCCCTGCCGCTGCATCCGGGCGCGGGCGACTGCTGGCCGCTGTTCGCACTCTCCGGCGGCCGCCCGCTGACGGTGGCCGGCGAGTGGACGCCGCGCGGCCTGTGGCCGCTGACCGCCTGGGACCAGGGCGAGATGGCGGTACCGCTTTGACATCCTCCGCCGCCTGGAAGGTGGGGATTCCAGCCGCGACGCACAGTCGCGCTGTAGGTTCGCGGTTCACAGGCCCGGCAACCCGGAAGCCTCCCCGCGCAGCCACGGCATGCCCTGCCGCGGTTCAGTGCTATCGTGCAAATGCCCGTTTGGTTCTTACGGACAGCTCTAAGATATCAGTTCGCACTGACATTCGGTGGGAGGCGGAGCGGCGTTTCATCTTTAACATCAGAGCAAAGGTCTCTACCGCGATCATCATGAGCACATGGCATGACCTGGTCACAGCGAGTCTTATCGGAACCGAACGGGCCGTGGTTCCCGCGGCCGCTATCCCCGGTCTGCCACACACGGAAGACGACGCAGGTGATCCCGCGGCCGTCCTGCTCGACCGGGCCGCGCTGCTGACCGCCGCCCGCCGGGCAGGCCGTCGGCCCGATCGCGCCGAGCCGCTACCCGTGTGCGAGTCCGACCCGAGACCTGCGGTGAGCCCGGTCGCGGGCCGCCGACTGGCGCGGATGCTCAGCGGCGAGTACCCCGACATGCTGACCGAGTGGCTGACCGCGGTCTCGGCCCGTGGCCTGCGTCCTCCGCCCCAATCGCTGCCGGCTCTCCTCGACCGGGCACGCCGCGCCGGGTCGGCGGATTCTGGGCTGGCACGCCTGGTGGCCGAGGCGGGCGGCCCGCGTGCCGAGTGGCTGGCCAAGCTCAACCCGGACTGGGAGTTCGTGGCGGCACCGGTGCTAGCCGGAGAGGACGCGTGGCGGCTTGGCGATACCGCCCAGCGGCGCCGCTACCTGACCTCGCTGCTGGCCCGTGACCCGGCCGCGGCCCGGGATCTGATCCGCGGTGGCTGGGCCGCGGCGGGCCCGGAGGAGCGGGTCATGTTCCTGTCCGTCCTGGTCAGCCGCCTCAGTCCGGCGGACGAGCCGCTACTCGAGGCTGCCCTCCACGACCGCGCCGAGAATGTGCGAAGCCGGGCCTCGAATCTGCTGGCCAGCCTGCCCGGCTCGGCTCTCGGGCAGCGAATGGCCGAGCGTGCCCTGCGCTGCGTGCGGATCGAGTGCAGCGCGCGCGGTCAACGCCTACTCGTCACGCCGCCGACCGCCGGAGGAAGCCAGCCGGAGCGGGCCCGCCTCATGCTCGAGGTCCTGGCTCGGACCCCGCTACGGACCTGGACCGACGGGTTCGGACTGACCGCCGAGCAAGTCGTGGCGGCTCCATCGGGTGACTGGAGCTCGGTCCTGTTCACCGGCTGGGCGCGGGCGGCGATCGCACAGCGTGACCAGGCTTGGATGGCCGCCCTGATCGCCCAGGCCCTCATCGGCCGCCCCCCGCGTACGGCCTCGGAAACCGAGGCGCTCCTGCAACTGGCCCGCCGGGCTGATCCCGGGCTGGGCGCACCGGATGCGCTGCCCGAGCCAGGACCGGACACGCCGTCGGCCGTCGGCGCCGCACTGAGCGTGCTGCGGTTCCGCTACGAGATGCTGGAGGAGCTAGGCCATGACGACAGCGGCGAGTGAGACCATCCTGCGTCCCCGCGCCGAGCAGGAGTATGAAGCCGAGCTGGCCGCCCTAGCCGCCGCCGATGACCGGCCGCGGCCGCCGGGCTGGCGGCTGTCCCCATGGGCGGTGATGACCTATCTGCTGGGCGGCGAGGCCGACGGCACCGAGATCACGCCGAAGTACGTCGGCTCCCGGCGCCTGGTCGAGGTCGCGGTGGCCACGCTGGCCACCGACCGCGCCCTGCTGCTGCTCGGCGTGCCGGGCACGGCCAAGACCTGGGTGGCCGAGCATTTGACTGCGGCGATTTCCGGCGACAGCGCGCTGCTCGTTCAGGGCACCGCCGGCACGAGTGAA
>Ga0187814_10000824_pt1 | contig 11260 bp, 12 predicted proteins | sample NC_S_4_FD_132450 | JGI IMG/M metagenome (GOLD analysis project Ga0187814, IMG submission 132450) | Wetland sediment microbial communities from Neuse River Estuary, North Carolina, USA - ASW-S_4 | ecosystem: Environmental > Aquatic > Freshwater > Wetlands > Sediment | place: USA: North Carolina...
AAGTGAATGCGGTGGCGACGAACATGCCGAGGCATACCAGGGCGATTACCCGCGGCCATCGGCAGCGCCGCCGAGACAAGAAGCCCATCGACCAGCAAAGTAACCTATCGCGGCCTGTCACCGCAAAGCGCCTAGAGCGGCTGGGCCACCGCCTCGATGACCAGGTCCACCGTCCGCCCGACCATTCCCTTCTTCTTCGTCACCTAGGGTGCGGTCCAGGCGGGCGGTGGCCCGGAACCGGGCTCCCCCGGCCTCCAGCAGCGCGTCGCCGAGCCGGACCTCGGCCGGTACGGCGGTCCCGTGCGCGGTCACCGATCCGGGTACCACCCAGCCGTCGCCGTCGCGGCGCGCGCCCTGGCCGGTGAAGGTGATCTCCGGATAGGCCCTGGCATCCAGCAGGGCGGCCGAGACGACGTCGGCGTCCCTGGTCGCGTTGCCCGAGGCGAAGCTGCCCGCCTCGATGCTGGCCTGGACCGTCGAGGCGGCTGGGTCACCGGCGATGAGGACTTGCCCGGACCGCAGCCGGAAGGTGCCGTGCACCGTCAGCAGGCCGAACATGGCCTTGACGTCGGCGCGGATGGTGGTCCGTTCGGGGTCCAGCGTGTAGGTGCCAGGCGGCGGCGCGTCGGCCGGGAACGTCTCGGACGCATGCTCGGTCATGATGTCTTCTCCGGGTAGGACGTGTTCGGTACACCATCAGGGTTTCATCCTCGGCTCAGGTGCGGTATCGGCATTCCGGGAAGGATCCGTGACCCGATGGTTGATTCTTCGCATCAGCCGGACGACGGAAGCAGCGTCCACCTCACCGCAGCGATGACGCTACGCTCAGCTTTCATGGCGGCAGACCATGAGGTGACCTCCCTGTACCGCAAGGTGGCCGATGACATCAAGGCGGCCATCGCGGCGGGCGGGTATGCGGCGGGTACCCGGCTGCCTTCCGAGCACGAACTGGCCGAACGCTACTCGGTGTCACGCGGCACCATCCGGCAGGCGTTCGCGGCGCTGCGCGCCGACGGGGTCATCGCGTCCCGGCGCGGCGCGCGCCGGGTGGTCATGGGCGGCCCGCGGGTGCAGAGCTTCGGCGAGCTACTGTCCTTCTCCCGCTGGGCGCGGGCCATGGGCGAGGTGCCTGGCGGCCGGGTGGTCGCGATGCAGCGACGGCCGGCCAAACCGCTGGAAGCCGAGCGCCTGGCCGTCCCCTCGGGCGCGCAGATCTACCACCTGACCCGGATCCGGCTGCTCTCCGGGCACCCGGTGATGATCGAGCGCGGCGCCTACCCGGACCGGGTCGGCATACTGGTGGCCGGCATGGACCTGGAGCAGGAGTCGATCACCGAGCGACTGGAGGAACTAGGCGTCGTCTTCGCGGACGCCGAGCACGTCATCGACGCGGTGCCGGCCTCCGCCGAGGACGGCAGGCTCCTCGGCGTCCGCCCGCGGGTCCCGATGCTGCGCGAGCGCCGTCTCACCACTGACCTGGCCGGCGTGCCGGTCGAATGGTCCGACGACCGCTACCTGGGCGGCGCGGTAGCGTTCAGCGTGCGCAACTCGGTCGCGGTCAACGCCCTCTCGCGCACGCCTACGAGCTGACCAGGCCGGCGAGTAGCGGCTCGAAGTGCGCGAACGCCGGAGGCGTGACGGCCGGGTCCTTGGCCTCGTCGTCCCAGCGGCGCACCGCCACCGCGTCCCGCGCGAACGGCAGGGCCTCGAACGCGGTCGCCTGCGCGGGGGTCATCGGGCCGCCCTGCAGCGCCAGGGTGCGGACCGACTCCTGCGACAGCAGCCCGAAGTAGCCGGGCTCGGCGGCGCACAGGTACCGCTTAGCCGCCACGTGCAGCCGCACCGGCTCGGTTACCGCCCGGCCGAACCACTGGCTCAGCCACCGCGCGCCCGCGGCGCCGTGCCGGCTGTCCGTCTCGTTCCTCATGTGGCCGATGTCGTGCAGCAGTGCCGCGGCTACCAGCAGCGCGGGCGCCCCGGCCGCCTCGGCCAGCGCTCCGGCCTGCCGCATGTGCACGCCGATCGTCACCGTCTCGCCCAGGTAGTCCCGCGCCCCCGGACCGGCGAACAGCTCGGCGATAGCCTCGATCCCGGTCACTGGTCCTCCTGCCGCCTCAGTACCGCCAAGGTGCTAGCCAGGCCGTCCAGGTCCGCGTAACAGCCCTGCAGGTGCCGGCCCGGCGACCCCGCGGTCATGCCGAAGGCCGTGCGCGCGTGCAGCACCCGCGTGTTGTCAAAGACCAGGCAGTCCCCAGGCACCAGCCGCAGGTTCAGCCGCCGTTCGGGCTGCGCCAGCAGTTCAGCCCACCGGCGGTAGGCGACGTAGAACGCGGTGACCTCCGCGTAGGGCAGCCGCAGCGGCCGGGCCGACCGGTTGTTGAACCGCACTCCCCGGACCCGGCCGCGCGGGCTGAGCTGGATGAGCGGCAGGCTGGCCCGTAGCTCGGTCTCTTTGTCGATATAGCCGAACGGGACTGGTGTTCTCGCCAGCGTGTCAAACGATTCCGCGTCCGTGGCCCGAAGCGCCACGGCGGCCGAGAAGCCGTCCACCAGGCCGGTGTCACCTCCACCTACCTTCTCCGCGCACGGGGAGCTCCCGCCCCCCGTACCCCCTGGCCCATCCCCCTTCACTGCGGCCCGCAGGCAGTGCAGGAGCTGCACGGTCGGCGCCGGGTCGCGGTACGGGTTGTCGGTGTGCGGCGAGATCGCCCGGCTGGTGAAGGCCAGGTTGCCCGGTTCGGGCTCCACTCGGACGTCGAACAGCCGGCCGTAGTTGGTCTCCCGGACGAACCCGAAGCTCGCGGCGACCTCCAGCACCATGCCCGGCTCGGGGGGCACGTCGTGCAGCAACACGAAACCCCGGCGTAGCACGTCCTCAAGCGCCCGGATCCGGTCCGTCCCGCCATCCGGCCGGTCCAGGTACCGGGGCCAGCTCGCCTGGGGCAGGTTACCTGGCGCCAGGTCCCCGGCCAGCCAGAGCTCCTTGTCGTCCTCGGTCCGCCCGTCGCCATCGGCGTAGCCGTCGAGCGCGTGACCGGCCAGCCAGGAGCGCGAGAAGGCGGACCGGTGCCCATCGGGAGCGAACGTCACCAGGACCGATTCTCCTGCGTCTGCCGAGGCTGTCACGCCCAGATCGTTCGGTATATCGGTTATGTCTTTTAGCTTTTGCCCGCTGCCGGGATCCTGGCACTCGGCGCACGTGCAGTTGTCCCGCAGCCATACCGCGGGGAAGCGCAACCGCCGTCCGTCCACCGTCAGCTCCAGGTCCGCGTCCGTCACGCTGACCTCCCGACCGCCCGTCATGCCCGCCGCCCGGATGTCCGTCACTCCCCGGGGCAAAGTTGGCTATACAAGTTTGAAGATGACTATACTCGCGATCATGGCATCGACGCAGCGAGCGGTCATCGTCGGCGGCGGCGTGCTCGGCACCATGCACGCCGTGGCCGCCCGGCGGCGCGGCTTCGAGGTGGTGCACCTGGAGCGGGAGTCCGAGGCCCGCGGGGCGAGCGTGCGGAACTTCGGCCTGGTCTGGGTGAGCGGCCGGAAGGCCGGCCCGGAGCTCGGCCTGGCGCTGCGCGCCCGTGAGCTGTGGGCCGAACTCGGCGCCTGGGTCCCCGGGCTCGGCTTCCGGGCCGCGGGCTCGCTCACGCTGGCTGCCGAGGACGCCGAACTCGCCCTGCTCAAGGAGGCGGCCGCACTCCCCGACGCGGAACGGCGCGGGTTCGAGCTGCTTGACCCCACCGCCGTCCGCGCGGTCAACCCGGCCCTACGCGGCGAGTTCGCCGGCGGCCTGCTCTGCCGCGCTGACGCGATCGTCGAGCCGCGCCAGGCGCTGCCCGCGCTGCGCGCCTACCTTGCCGCCGGCGATAAGGGAACCAGCAGGTACACGTGGCTGCCCGGCCGCGAGGTCACCGAGATCGTGCCGAACGCGGTGCGCGATCACACCGGCGCCTGGCACCGGGGTGACTTGATGATCCTGTGCCCGGGCGCGGCGCACACCGGGGTGGCCGGCCGGTACCTGGCCCGCGGCGGGGTGCGGCGGGTCCGGCTGCAGATGATGCAGACGGCGCCGTTGGCCGAGCGGGTCACCACGGCGCTGGCCGACGGCGACTCGCTGCGCTACTACCCCGCCTACGACCTGCCGGGCCGGGCTCAGCTGCCGCCGCAGGCCGCCGCGGCCGGGCGGGCCCGCGCCCAGCTGCTGCTGGTCCAGCGGGCCGACGGCGGGCTCACCATCGGCGACACCCACGAGTACGCCGAGCCGTTCGCGTTCGACGTCGACGAGGACGCCTACGACCACCTGCGTGCCCGGGCCGAGGCGCTGCTCGGCGGGCCTATCCCACGGGTGCAGCGACGCTGGGCCGGGGTCTACAGTGAGGTGGACCCCGGCGTGGCCGGTCATGCGCTTTACCACCGGGCCGAGGTCGAGCCCGGCGTTGTCCTGGTCACCGGTCCAGGCGGGCGTGGCATGACATGTTCCCCCGCCATCGCAGAGGAGACGTTCCGATGACCCGTATCACGGTCGCATGCCTGGACATGGCAGGCACGACCATCGCCGACGACGGCACCGTCTTGGAGGCGTTCTCCGCGGCCATCGCGGCGCAGAACCTGCCCCCGGCCACCTACGACCAGGCCATGACCGCCGTGCGATCGAGCATGGGCCAGTCCAAGATCGAGGTGTTCCGCCGCATTCTCGGCGACGAGGAGACCGCGCAGAAGGCCAACGACGCGTTCGAGGACCATTACGCGGCAGCGGTCCGCCGCGGTGCGGTCGCAGCCGTGGCCGGCGCCGAGGAGACGATCACGGCCTTGCGCCAGGCCGGCGTCCGGGTCTGCCTGGCCACCGGCTTCTCCCCCGCTACCAGGGACGCCATCATCGACAAGCTCGTCTGGGGCGGACTGATCGACCTGGCCCTGTCCCCCGCCGACGCCGGATTCTGGGGATTCGAGGGTCGCGGCCGCCCGTGGCCGGACCTGCCGCTGATCGCCCTGCTGAAACTGCGCGGGGGCGCCGTCAGCGAGCTGGCGGTGGTCGGTGACACCGCCAGCGACATCGAGTCCGGGCTGCGGGCTGGGGCCGCGATCGTGGCCGGCGTGCTGACCGGCGCCAGTTCCCGCGCGGACCTGGAGCGGGCGGGCGCCCCGCTCATCCTCGACACGATCGCGGACATCCTGCCCTACGTCACCGGGTTACCGGCGGGGAGCGAGGAGCACGGGCTGGGCGGGCAGGGATACCGAGACCGAGGTGCCAGGGGCCAGCGCGGCGGCCTCGGAGCTCGGCTTGTCGACCTGGACAGCCACGTCGCCGTCTAGCAGGACGCCGACCCGGGTCACCGAGCCGAGGAAGTTCCTAGTGGTCACGATCCCGTTGCCGTTCTGGCCGACTTGCATCGTCAGTCCTTCGGGCCGCACAAGCACGTCCACAGCCTGGTCCGCCGGGCTCTCGCCCCTGACCGGGACGGTGCCGCCGAGCACGGACACGGTCCCGCTCCCCTGCAGCTCGCCGGGAATCCGGTTCATGATGCCCACGAACTCGGCCACGAACGCGGTGGCCGGGTCTTCGTAAAGCTCGTCAGGCGCGGCGATCTGCTCCAGCTTGCCCTGCCGCATGACCCCGACCCGGTCCGCCATCGACAGCGCTTCCTCCTGGTCGTGGGTGACGAACAAGGTCGTGGTGCCGAGCCGCTGCTGCAGCGTGCGGATCTGCTCGCGCAGTTGCAGCCGCACCTTGGCGTCCAGCGCGGACAGCGGCTCGTCGAGCAGCAGCACCCGCGGCTCGATGGCCAGGGCACGGGCCAGCGCGACGCGCTGCTGCTGACCACCGGACAGCTGATGCGGGTACTGCCTCGCCTGGTCGGCCAGGCCGACCATGTCGAGCAGTTCGCCTGCCCGCTGACGGCGCCCGGCCGTGCCGAGCTTGCGCATCCGCAGCCCGAAGGCCACGTTGTCCAGCGCGGACATGTTCGGGAACAGGCTGTAGCTCTGGAACACCATGCCCATGTCACGCTTGGAGGCGGGCACCGAGGACATGTCCCTGCCGTCGATGAGGACCGATCCGGCGTCCGCCGACTCGAACCCGGCCACGATGCGCAGGGCGGTCGTCTTACCGCAGCCCGACGGGCCGAGCAGCGCGACCAGTTCGCCCGGTGCCATCTCGATGGACAGCCCGTCCAGCGCCCGGGTGGTGCCGAACGCCCGGGTCAGGTCCTGCAGCAGCACGCTTGTCCCGCCGCCGTGGCCGGCCTGCCCGATGCCCGCCGCCGTCGCGGCGGAGTTCCCGGCGGTGTTGGTGGTCATTAGTCTCCCCGCGTTTCTTGACGTGCGACGGTAAACAGCGTGACCGAGCCGCCGCCGGTCTTGCGCGACTGCCGGGTTCCGATCACCGTGATGGCCATCAGGAAGAGCCAGGTCACGAACAGCGCGAGCAGCGAGGCCGCGACCGAGACCTGCCCGCTGGTCTGGCTGTTGACATAGATCCACACCGGGAAGGTCTGATACAGGTCCAGGCTGGCTATGGTGAATTCACCAAGGACCAGGGCCACCGTCAGCACGGTGGCGGACAGCAGCGCCGTTCTGAGGTTCGGCAGCACCACCCGCCACAGGGTGGTGATCCAGCCGGCTCCTAGCGAACTGGCCGCCTCGGTGATCGTCTTCAGGTCCAGCGCGCGCAGTCCGGCGTCGATGGCCCGGTAGGCGAACGGCATGGCCAGGATCACGTATACCAGCGCGAGCAGGTACTCCGTGCTCTTGAGGAAGCCCGGGGCGATCTGCAGCACGCCGACGATCAGCACCACCGGCGGGATGACGATCGGCAGGATCGTGATCCCCTCGAGCAGCCGCCGCAGCTTCGGCAGCCTCAGGTGCACGTAGACCGTCGTGGGCAGCATGAGCGCGATCGTGATGATGGTGGTGATGACCGCGAGCCGGACCGAAAGCGCGAGGGACGAGGTGAAGCCCGACTGGCTGATGACCGAGCCGAAGGAGCTGATCCCGGCGAATCGCAGGGCCGCGATCAGCGGGATGAGGAAGTACACGCCGGCCAGCACGAGGATCACCCAGCGCCAGACGGTGCTGGCCCAGGGGGACGACCCCCTGGAACCCCCGATCCTGGGGGAACCTATCCCCCCAGACCCCCTTAGCGCAGCCATTTGGCGGCCCTCCGCTGGAGCGTGACGTAGAGCATCATCGCGACCGCGATGATGACGACCATGCCCAGGCCGAGCGCCTTGCCGACGTTCTCCTGGCCGGCGATGACGTTCCCGTTCAGGAACGATCCGATCTGGATCGAGGTCAGCGGGATGGTCCCGTTGGTCAGCGCCTCGGCGGTGGCGTAAGCGGATAGGGCGCTGCCGAACAGCAGCAGCACGCATCCGAGGAACGACGGCAGCAGTACCGGGCCGCCCACGAAGCGCCAGTAGTCCCAGCTGCGCGCGCCCAGGTTTTCGGCGGCTTCCCGACAGGCCGGGCGCAGCCCCTCCAGGGCCGGCAGGATGACCAGCACCATCAGCGGGATCTGGAAGTACATGTACACGACCACGACGCCGGCCAGGGAGTACAGGCTGAAGCCGTGGGCGTACGGATCGAATCCGAGGTCGATCAGCCACTTGGTGGCGAGCCCGCTGGAGCCGAGGGTGGCGATGAACAGGAAGGCCAGCGGCACGCCGCCGAAGTTGGCGAACACGCCAGAGGCGGTAATCACTATCTGCCTTAGCACCGTCCCGCGCTTGGCGGTGAAGATCGCGTACGCGATCAGGAGCCCGAATATCCCTGGCAGGATCGAGGTGATCACGGACAAGACGATGCTCTGCTCAAATCCGTGTAGGTAGACGCCATGCGTGGCGGTCTTGACGTTGCTCAGCGTGAAGCTGCCGGTGGAGGAGTTCCGGAAGGCCCCGACCGCGACCGCGATCATCGGAAGCAGCAGGAAGAGCGTCACGTAGACGCCGAAGGGCACGACTCCGAGCGCCCGGCGCAGCCCGCGCACGGCACGCGGCACGGTCAGCCTGCCCGGCGGCCCGGACGCTGCGGCTCCACCGGACCCGAGAGCCCCGGGATCCGCCAGGGATCCCGGGGCCGCTACGGTCTGGTCCACTGCTAGCCGATCACACTAGACCACTGCTGGGCGACGATTGCCTCCGCCGCCGCCTGCTGAGCCTGGGTGGGGAAGGTGACGTCGCCGGCCGGGGCCGGCGGCAGCGCCTTGTAGGCCGCCTGGTTGACCGTGCCGTCAGTCACCAGGGTCGATAGCTCGATCGGCCGGGCCTCGCCCTCGAGCCACAGGTTCTGGCCGGTGGTGGAGTAGAGGTATTCCTCCCAGAGCCTGGCCGCGGCCGGGTCCGGCGCGTACTTGCTGATGGCCTGGTCGTAGTAGGCGGCGTAGGAAGCGTCCGACGGGATCACGATCTTGAGGCCGGGGACGCTCGGTCCGATCTCGGACGCCAGCAGGTAGTCCCACCAGATCACGATCGGCGTCTGACCGCTCTCCATGGTCGCTGCGCTCGCGGTGACCGGCACGAAGTTGCCCACGCTGTGCAGCTTCTTGAAGTACGCGATGCCGGGCGTGATGTTGTTGAGCGAGCCGCCGTTGGCCAGCGCCGAGGCGAAGACGGCCGAGAACGCGGCGCTCGCCTGGGTCGGGTTGCCGTTGATGGCGACCTCGTTCTTGTATATGGGCTTAAGCAGATCCGCGAACGAGGTCGGCGGGGTCTTCACCTTCGCCGAGTTGTACCCGATCGCGACGTACCCGCCGTAGTCGGCATAGTAAGTGCCATCTGACGCCTTGGCGTCGGACGGGATGCTGGCCCAGGTCGCGACCTGGTAGGGGGCCAGGATGCCTTCCTGGTCGCCCTTGACCCCGAACGCGGTGCCCACGTCGAGCACGTCGGGGGCGCGGCTCTGGCCCTTGAGCTGGTTGACCGCGTTGAGCTCGTCCTGGCTGGAGCCGTCCGGATTGGCGTCGTTGATCTTGATGCCGTACTTGGCGGTGAAGTCCTTCATGATCGTGCCGTAGTTGGCCCAGTTGGACGGCAGCGTGATGACGTTGAGCTGGCCTTCCTTCTTGGCCGCCGCGACCAGCGCAGTCATGCCACCTCCCGCCGAGACGGAGGTGGCGGTGGCCCAGTTGGTCCCGCTGCTGCTGGTTGTACTGCTGCCGCTAGCACTGCTGGAATTCGAGGAACTGCAGCCGACAGTGAGCAGCAGGCTGCCGATAACCGCGGCGCTTGCCGCCATGGCGTGCCTTGCGCGCAAAATTTCCCTCCCAAACCACAGTCCCCGGAGGGGAACCGGAATGCCGAATCTTGGCTAGACAAGTCGGAATGATGGCTAGCCAAGACAAACGGGAGGTTGCCAGCCCGTGGCGGGCAGGCATCCGTTAGTGGTCAGCTTGAGAGCCGTACCTGACCTCTGGCCGGCTGGCTATCCAGGTGGCTAGGATGTGCGCTCAGCGACGTACCTCCGCTCCTATCGGGGGAAGCAGAGCGTCATAACCGTGGGCAAGGCCATGACGAGTCAGCAGGGCGGAGCGCGGCAGGGCGAAGCGCGGCAGCCGGCCGGAATCCGTGACGTAGCCCGGCTGGCCGGCGTATCGGTCGCCTCGGTGAGCTTCGCGCTCAACGGCCAGCCCGGTGTCGCGGAAGAAACCCGGCGGCGGATCCTGGCGGCCGCGGCTGAGCTCGGATACCGCGCCAACCCGCAGGCCCAGGCGCTCCGGCGCGGACGCACCACTACCTACGGCCTGGTCATCCGCAACTTCAGCAATCCGTTCTTCCTCGAGGTGCTGACCGGGGCCGAGCAGGCGGCGAGCGAGGCCGGGGCCACCTTGCTGCTGCTCGACTCGCACTACTCGGCGGAACGTGAGCGCCTGCTGGTGCGGGAAATGGCCGCCCAGCGCCTGGCCGGGCTGGCCATCGCCCCGGTCGGCAAGGGCGAGTCGGTGCGGCTGTGGCAGGAGTTGCGCCCCGGCACCCCGGTAGTAGCGCTGAACGCGGCTGTGGAAGGCGCCGCCGGCGTGTCCCGGGTGTACCCCGATAACGCGGTCGGCGTCGAACTGGCGATGCGACGCCTGGCCGAGCTCGGGCACTCCTGCGCCGCGTTCCTGTCCGCGCCGCGCGGTCTGGTGGCCGACCCGGCATGAACGCGCTGGTCGCGTCGGCCAAGAAGGAAGGCACGCTCAACGTCATCGCCCTGCCGTCAACGTGGGCGAACTACGGCGCCATCATTTCGGCCTTCACCGCCAAGTACGATATCAAGGTCAATTCCGCGAACCCGACCGGCACCAGCCAGGACGAGGTCAACGCGGTGAAGCAGGAGAACGGCACCGCCGCGGCGCCCGACGTCCTGGACATCGGTATGGCCGTCGCCTTGGCCAACACCAACCCGTTCGCGCCGTACGAGGTGAGCACCTGGAGTGATATCCCCACGGCCCAGAAGGCGGCGAACGGCGTCTGGGTTCAGGACTACGGCGGCTACATGGCGGTCGGCTACTCGTCCAAGTTCGGGACGATCACCTCGCTGAACCAGCTGCTCGGCCCGCAGTTCAAGAACGCGGTCGCGCTGAACGGGAACCCGACTGCGGCCAACGCGGCCCTGAACGGCGTGATGATGGCAAACCTCGCCGAAGGCGGAACTCCTGACAATATCGCCAAAGGCGTGAACTTCTTCGCCAAGCTCAAGGCGGCCGGCAACTTCTCCCCCATCTCGGCGACCGGCGCCACGATCAAGGCAGGCACGACCCCGGTCGTGTTGAACTGGGACTACCTCAACCTCGGGAGCTACGTGGGCGTGACGAACTGGAAGGTGTTCGTGCCGTCGGGCGTCGCCTTGGGCGGGTACTACGCGCAGGCCATCAACAAGAACGCGCCGCACCCCGCGGCAGCAAGGCTGTGGGAGGAGTTCCTCTACTCGCAGGCCGCGAGCGGCGGGCAGAACCTATGGCTCGAAGGTGGCGCCAGGCCGGTGGAGCAGCCGACGATGACCACCAACGGCACCATCAACAAGACGGCGGCAGCCAAACTGCCCGCCGTAACCGGAACACCGGTGTTCCTCACCCCGACCCAAGCCACCGATGCCGCCAACTACCTGGCCGCGAACTGGGCAAAGGCCGTCGGCTAGCGAGGGAAACGTGGCCGTCGCTGCGACAACCAAGACCGGCGCCCGGCTCTCACGGGCCGGGCGTCGGCCGCCCACTCCGGCCTGGGTCGGTACCGTCCCGTTCTTCGCCTACGTCGGGGTCTTCCTGCTCTGGCCGACCGGGATCGTG
>Ga0187814_10000825_pt1 | contig 11254 bp, 9 predicted proteins | sample NC_S_4_FD_132450 | JGI IMG/M metagenome (GOLD analysis project Ga0187814, IMG submission 132450) | Wetland sediment microbial communities from Neuse River Estuary, North Carolina, USA - ASW-S_4 | ecosystem: Environmental > Aquatic > Freshwater > Wetlands > Sediment | place: USA: North Carolina...
CCCTTCCGTGCCGTACCTCGCCACCAGGTCCGCCACGTGATTGCCCACCATGCCGCCGAACCACCGCAGCTGCTCCCGCTGGTGGGGCAGGTCGGTCCCTACGTAGGCGGGCGCCGCGACGCACATGGTCAGCGCGCCGGGATCACGCCCGGCGTCCTTAGCCGCCGCGCGCACCGCCCCGATGGTCCAGCGGGCGATGTCCGGGTCGGCGGTCTGCAGGATGAATCCGTCGGCCTGCTCGCCGACCAGCCGGAGCGCGCGCGGGCCGTAGCCGGCCATCCAGATCTCCAGCCGGCCGTCGCGAACCCACGGGATGCGCACCACCGTCCCACCCAGGTCCGCCGGCCTGCCCTCGGCCAGGTCCTTGATCACCCGCATCGCCTCGCCGAGCGTGGCGAGGCTGGCCGGCGGCTTGCCGAGCACGCGGCGGGCTGAGTCGCCGCGGCCGATCCCGCAGATGGTCCGGTTGCCGAAGGTGTCGTTCAGCGTCGCGAACAGCGACGCGGTCACCGTCCAATCCCTGGTGACCGGGTTGGTGACCATCGGTCCCACGGTGAGTGCAGCGGTGGCGGCCAGGATCTGGGCGTAGATGACGAACGGCTCCTGCCACAGCACGTGTGAATCGAACGTCCAGCCGTACCGAAAGCCCAGTTCCTCCGCCTCGCGCATGCGCAGCACGACCGTGCTTGCAGGCGGGTCGGGCTGCAACACCAGACCGAAATCCACGGCGCCCCCCGATTCAGGCTAGGTCAGGTACTGACAGACGCCGCGAGCCAGGAAGCTGCCGTGACCACGGGTGCCGCGGTACGTCCCGGCGTCGATCACTACGGTGCCGCGGGACAACACCGTGTCCACCCGGCCGGTGATCTCCATGCCCTCGTAGGCCGAGTAGTCCACGTTCATATGGTGGCTCGCGACCGACAGCACCTGCCGCGCGGCTGGGTCATAGATCACGATGTCGGCGTCGGAACCCGGCGCGAGCACGCCCTTGCGCGGATACAGGCCGAACATCCGGGCCGGCGTCGTGGCGCCGACGTCGACCCAGCGCGGCAGCGAGAGCTGGCCGGCCACGACGCCCTGGTGCAGCAAGTCCATCCGGTGCTCCACACCGGGAATCCCGTTAGGGATCTTGGAGAAGTCGCCGCGGCCCAGTACCTTCTGGTCGGCGAAGCAGAACGAGCAGTGGTCGGTGGACACCACCGACAGGTCATTGGCACGCAGCCCGCGCCACAGCGTGTCCTGGTGCTCGCGCTCGCGCAGCGGGGTTGAGCACACGTACTTGGCGCCGTCGAAGCCCGGCCGGGCCAGGTCGTCCAGGGACAGGTAGAGGTACTGCGGGCAGGTTTCGGCGAAAACCTGCCGGCCTTCGTCGCGGGCGGCGGCCACCTGCTGCAGTGCCTGTGCTGCCGACAGGTGCACGATGTACAGGGGCGCGCCGGTCACCCGGGCCAGCGCGATGGCACGGCCGGTCGCCTCGGCCTCCAGCTCCGGCGGCCGGGTCAGGCTGTGGTGCACCGGGTCGGTACGGCCCGCCGCAATGGCCTGCGCGACGAGCTGGTCGATCGCGATGCCGTTTTCCGCGTGCATCATGGTCAGCGCGCCGATCCGCGCCGCCTGCTGCATCGCGAGCAGGATCTCGCCGTCGGTGGCATAGAACACGCCCGGATAGGCCATGAACAGCTTGAAGCTGGTGACTCCCGCGTCTGCGCAGGCGGCCATCTCCTTCAGCGTGGTCTCGTTGACGTCCGACACGATCATGTGGAAGCCGTAGTCGATCGCGCAGTTGCCGTCCGCCTTGCCGTGCCAGGTGTCCAGCGCCGCCAGCAGGCTGGTGCCCTTGGGCTGGACGGCGAAGTCCACGATCGTGGTGGTGCCGCCCCAGGCGGCGGCCTGCGTGCCGGTCTCGAAGGTGTCGGAGGCGATGGTGCCGCCGAATGGCATCTCCATATGCGTATGCACGTCAACGCCGCCCGGCAGCACGTACTTGCCGGTCGCGTCGATCACTCGGTCGGCTGCGCGCGCCCAGCCGGCTGCCTCGGCGAAGCCGGGCTGGCCGAGCGCGGCGATGCGCTCGCCCTCGACGAGGACGTCGGCCGGCGCGGCGCCGCTCGCCGAGACGACCGTGCCGCCCGCGATCAGGATGCTCATGGCTGGACCAGCGTCCCGTACGCGTCCGGCCGCCGGTCCCGGTAGAAGGCCCACACGTCACGCACTTCCTGCAGCAGGCCGAAATCCAGGTCGCGCACCACGACTTCGTCCTGGCTGTCCGAGGCGGCGCCACCGATCAGGCGGCCGCGGGGATCGACGAAGTACGACTGGCCGTAAAAGTCATTGTCGCCGAGGGGCTCGATGCCAACCCTGTTGATGGCGCCGACGAAGTACTCGTTGGCGACCGCCGCGGCCGGCTGCTCCAGCTGCCACAAGTACGCCGACAGGCCCCGGCTGGTCGCCGACGGGTTGAAGACGATTCGCGCGCCCGCGAGCCCGAGTGCCCGCCATCCTTCCGGGAAGTGCCGGTCATAGCAGATGTAGACGCCGATCCGGCCGACCGCGGTGTCGAAAACCGGGTAGCCAAGGTTGCCCGGCCGGAAGTAGAACTTCTCCCAGAACCCCTGCACCTGGGGCAGGTGGGTCTTGCGGTATTTCCCGAGGTAGCTGCCATCGGCGTCGATCACCGCGGCGGTGTTGTAGTACAGGCCCGGCTGCTCTTCCTCATACATCGGCACGACCAGCACCACGCCGTGCCGCGCGGCCACCTCGCGCATCAACTCGGTGGTCGGGCCGCCAGGAATCGCCTCGGTGAAGGAGTAGTAGTCCGCGTCCTGAACCTGACAGAAATACGGGCCGTAGAACAACTCCTGCAGGCAGACCACCTGCGCGCCGGCCGAGGCAGCGCGGCCGATGGCCTCGACCGCAGCCTTGATCATGGAATCCTTGTCGCCGGTCCAGTGCTGCTGCACCAGGCCCGCCTTGACGGTCTCCGCCATCTCGCCCCTCCTCGGACGTCTGGCTGCTACTGGTTCACCGGGAAGCCCAGGTTGACGCCGCCATGGCTCGGGTCGAGCCAGCGCGAGGTGACGGCCTTCGCCCGGGTGTAAAAGTGCACTCCGTCCGTGCCGTAGACGTGCGTGTCGCCGAACAGCGACGACTTCCAGCCGCCGAAGGAGTAGAACGCCATCGGCACCGGGATGGGCACGTTGACGCCGACCATGCCGACCTCGACCTCATGGGTGAACCGGCGGGCCGCTCCTCCGTCGTTGGTGAAGATCGCCGTGCCGTTGCCGTACGGGTTCGCGTTGACGATGGCGAGCGCCTCGTCGCAGCTTGCCGCGCGGACCACCGACAGCACCGGACCGAAGATCTCGTCCCGATAGCAGCGCATCTGGGGCGTGACGTGGTCGAGCAGGGTAGGGCCGAGCCAGAAGCCCTCGCCCGGCTCACCGGTGACTGGGTGGTTGCGACCGTCGACCGCAAGCGTCGCGCCGTCGGCCGCGCCGGAGTCCAGGTAACCGGCCACCTTGTCCCGGTGCTGCCGGGTGACGAGCGGCCCCATCTCCGAGCCGTCCTGGTCACCTGGGCCGACAGTCAGGCCCGCCATCCGATCGGCGATCTTGCGCACGAGCTCATCGCCGATCGGCTCGACCGCCACCAGCGCAGAGATCGCCATGCACCGCTCGCCGGCCGAGCCGAAGCCCGCGTTGACCGCGGCGTCGGCGGCCAGGTCCAGGTCCGCGTCGGGCAGCACGACCATGTGATTCTTGGCGCCGCCGAGCGCCTGCACCCGCTTGCCGTGCGCGGTGCCCGTCTCGTAGATGTAGCGGGCGATCGGGGTGGACCCGACGAAGCTCACGGCGCGGACATCCGGGTGGGTCAGCAGCGCGTCGACCGCTTCCTTCGCCCCGTGCACCACGTTGAACGCACCGTCAGGCAGCCCAGCCTCAGCCAGCAGCTCGGCGAGCAACAGCGCCGCGGACGGGTCCTTCTCTGACGGCTTGAGCACGAATGTGTTGCCGCAGGCCAGCGCGATCGGGAACATCCACATCGGCACCATGGCCGGGAAGTTGAACGGGGTGATGCCGGCCACCACCCCGACCGGCTGCCTGATGGAGTAGGCGTCGACGCCGGTCGAGACGTTCTCGGAGAAGCCGCCCTTGAGCAGGTGCGGGATGCCGCAGGCGAAGTCGACGACCTCCAGGCCCCTGGCCACCTCGCCGGCCGCGTCGGAGGCGACTTTGCCGTGCTCGGCCGTGATCAGCGCGGCCAGCTCGTCCCGGTGGGACTGGACCAGCTCGCGGAATGCGAACATCACGGCGGTGCGCCGGGCGAGTGATGTTGCGCGCCAGCCGGCCAGCGCGGCGCTCGCCGCCGCCACCGCGGCATCGACCTCGGCCTTGCCGGCATAGTCGACAGTCCCGCTGATGCGGCCCGTTGCCGGGTTATAGATATCGCCGCGGGTCGCTGCCTCGCCCGTCCACGGCTTGCCGTTGATCCAGTGCGTCCGATGCGCCATGGCGTGCCTGCCTCTCGGGTGCTCTCTTCTGCCAGTGTGTCGCCCGGGCACACCTCGCGCCAAGTTGGGGTCGGGCACGAAACCGCGCGCTTGCCGCACCGCGGCGATCGGCGCCGTGCGGTGGTTGGAATAATGCCGCGCATGATGATCGGTGTGGGCTTCGACGCCCGGCTCGGCCTGCCGTTCGGCCAGCTGCGCGAGGTAGCCCGGGAAGCGGAGCGGCTCGGCTTCGACAGCCTGTGGACGCCCGCCGTCGGAACTCCGGACGCGTTTCACGTCTGCGCGGCGTGGTCGCAGGACACGTCGCTGCGGACCGGCATCTCGGTCGTACCGGCGGCCCTGATGTGGACGCCGGCCGCGCTGGCACTGCAGGCGGCCACCGTCACCCAGCTATCCGCCGGCCGGTTCGTGCTCGGCCTCGGCACCGGCGGGTACGGGCCCGGATTCTGGGCCGCGGCCGGCCTGCCGGACCGGCCGATCGCGGTGATGCGCAGCTACGTCACGGCGGTACGCGCGCTGCTCGCGGGCGAGACCGTCAGCTCAGACGGCCTGACCCTGGGGCCGCGCACGACCTCGCTGCGCGCAGGCCGCCAGCCACCCGTTCCGGTGTACCTGGCCGCGCTCGGGCCGCAGATGCTGCGACTGGCTGGCGAGGTCGCCGACGGCGCGCTGCTCAACTGGGCAACGCCGGAGCGGATCGCGGTCGCCAAGATGCTGATCGCCGACGGGGCGAGCCGGGCCGGGCGCGACCCCGGCAGCGTGCCGACAACCATGTACGTGCGGGTGTGCGTGGACGACGATGTCGCCGCGGCGCGGCGGGCGCTCGGCGGCCAGGTGCTCAGTTACGCGATGGCTGCTCCCGGCACGCCGAGGACGGCGGGTTACCGCGGCATGTTCGGGCAGATGGGCTTCGATTCGGTGCTGACCGACCTGGAAGACCGCCGCGATCGTGGCGTGCAGCTGGGCGAGCTGGTGGACGATGCGCCAGATGAGCTGCTCCAGGCGGTTGGATACTTCGGGCCGGCCGCCGGGGCTCCGGCCGCGTACGCGCGGCTCAGCTCTGGCCTGGACGAGACGGTCATGCGCATCGTGACCGCCCGGCCCGGCGTTGAGCCGGTCATCGAGGCGATGTCCGCGCTCACGCCCGCGCTGATACGCGCCGCCGCCTAACTGCGCGGGCGCGCCGGTCGGTCCCAGGCTAGGCCGGGTGGAGCGGGTGACCAGCCGGGACACAGGTCAGTTGACATCGAACTCGTTGCCCTCGGGATCTTGCATGGCGACTCCGTAGTGGTCGAGCCCATCTTCGCTGAGCACGCGAACGTATGCGGCTCCGAGCGCGGCTAGGCGCTGGGCCTCGGCATCGACTCGCTGGCGCCGCGTTTCAATCGGAAACGCGCGGCCGCCGCTGACGGAGATATCCAGGTGCAACCGGTTCTTGACTGTCTTCACCTCGGGTACGACCTGGAACCAGATGCGCGGGCCGCCGCCATCGGGATCGATGATGCAGTCCTGGCCGATCCCCAGGTCTTCCGCACCCACGCCGACGTCACGCCAGTAGTCGTCCCAGGTTGCGAAACCCTCGGGCGGTGGCTCGAATTCGTATCCCAAGGCTGCAGCCCAGAAGCGAGCGAGCGGTTCAGGATCTCGGCAGTCAATGACGAGCTGGAAGCCGACGGTCATCAACTACTCCCTCGCGGCGCGGTCAGGTGCCCTGACAGTCTGCACCGGGCATCCGACATTAGCGCGGGGCAGCGAAGCCAGATGCGACCAGACCTTCTAGCGGCACGACCTCTAGCCGGGATACGGCGGGCCGGTTGTCTGGCAGACGCGGCCGCTGGGCAGCCGCCAGGTCATGACGCCGGGCTGATGCTGGGTCAGCTGCCAGCCAGGCGCCTGCTTCGCCCGGTGATGCCTTCTGCACAGCGGGGCCAGGTTGCACTCACACGTCCGGCCGCCCTGATCGTATGGCCGGGTGTGATCCAGGTCGCAGCGCCCTGCGGCGCGGCGGCAGCCCGGCGCGGCGCAGGTCCGCTGCCGGATCTCGATCAGGTGCCGCAAAGCGGCGGGCGGGGCATAGCCGGGTGACCGCCGGTCGTGGCCGCAGGTCCCGGCCTGCAGGATCTGCAGCCGGCCGCGCAGCCCGGCGGCCCAGCCGATGACCGGCTCGCCGGCCGCCGGGCCGCGGCCCCGTCCGGCGCAGGCGTGCCCAGCGGCCAGCCCTCCGGCGCCGGTGACGGTCAGGCACCACCTCGTCCGCGGGTCGCGGGCGAGCAGCCCGGCCAGCTCCCGGCAGCTCGCGGCGTCCACCGGCCCGTGCCCGGCAACCTCGCCCGGCTCGCCGCCGCCCAGCCACGCCGACACCGGCATCGTCAGGTGAATCGTCCCGGTCACCCGCGGCCAGTCCCCGCCCCGCCCGCGATCGACCAGATCCTGCCCGCGCGACGCGTCGCTGGCTGAGCGGTCGTGATCGCGATCGCGCCCAGCTGAGGTAGTGCCGCGCGAGCCGTCGCCGTCCAAGGCGCGCGAACCGCAGCCAGGCGCACCCGCGCGGTTGGAACCGTCATCTGCGCCAAGCCCGGCCCGAGCGCGGCCGGATGAGTCCCCCGCCGTCGCACGCCCGCCGTCGGAACCGAATACATCCGCGGCGGCGTCTCGCAGCGTGAAGTCCCCGTCCGTCGCGCACCTGCCATCAGAGCTGGGTGAGTCCGCGGAGCCGACAGCGCTAGTGCTGGTTTCGCTGGTGTCGGGGTCACCGGGCGGCCAGCAGGACGGGTCGTCCAGGATCGCCGCCAGCTCGCGGCCCGACAACAGCGTGGTATAGGCCAGCGCCCGCAGCTGGTCGACGGTCCCGGACACGCCGCATGACTTCAGCCAGGCGGCGAAGCCGGTCAGCTGCCTGTCGATCGCGATCACGTGCGCGGGCCGCAGTTCCCGGCCAGCGAGAGCGGCGTTGCCCGATGGCTCGCCCCACACCTCGACCCGGCAGTCCCTGCGAGCCGCGTGCTTGCGCCGCTCCGCCGCGCTCGGGTCCACGGCGAGTACTTCCCGCACCAGGGCCGTGCGCAGCTGCCCGGTCGTCCAGCCCGCCGCCAGGCCCGCCAGCTTGCCCGCGATCTCCTGCGCGGCGTCGTCGTCCAGTACCGCAAGCTCGGCCACAAAGACGCACGCCCGCGCCCAGTCGATCGCACCGCTCAGAAGCGCGTGGTGCACCTCGGCGAGCCGCCGCAGGCCGCACACCACATCCAGCAGCCGACCAGCCGAGCGACCCGTCAGCGTCAGCTCGACCGCCACCTCATCGGCCAGGTGCTCGGCTGCCCGCGACGAGCCTGCCGTGCGCCGCCCGGCCAGCGCGATCGTCGCCGCGGCCAGCTCGGCCTGGGCATAGGAAACCTGCCGCTGCCAGCCGCGCAGCACACCGAGAAGCTCGGACTCATCGAGCTCGGCGTGCCCGAACGCGGTCACCGACGCCAGTGCCTGCCCCAGCTGGGAGCCAGGCAGCGCGGTGTCGAACAACCCGCCCGTCGCGAACGCGGCCGGATCCGGTTCCCCGCCTGGGGTCCACGGCGCCGGGCGCGGCGCCAGCACCTCGGCCCGAATGTCCTGGGGCAGCCCGGCCAGCCACGCGTCGTCATCATCCGGATCGTGCCGTGGATCCCAGTCAGCGCCCGGATCCATCACCTCGTCCCCGGAACTGCCTGACCCCATGTCGCCCGAGCTGAACAGGTCAGGCTGGCCGTCCTCGCCGAGCTCGAACTCCTCCACCAGCCCTGCCTCCCGACCTGACCTGCTATGTCAGCCAGCTTCTTCGCTAACACTATCGAGAGGTTCTGACAATTTTCGGATCGCGCGTCGGGCGTGAAACGGGACTGTCAGTCGGCCAGGAAACGGTCGATCTCGGCAGCGGTCGGCATCGCTGTGCGCGCGCCCTCCCGGGTGACCGCGAGCGCTGCGGCGACCACCGCCCGCCGCACCGCCGCGCGAAGCTCGTAACCGTGGGCGACACTGGCCGAGCACGCCGGTCAGGTGTCGTCGGCGCCGGTCGTGTCACGGGCTCGTACCCGGTACGCCGCGAAGTGCTCGGTGTCATCTCGATCCGCGAGAAGCGCGCCGCGGCGGCCGAGCGTGACCACGACAGGCGCTCGCGTGTGCCGGGACAACGCCACCGCGGCGGCCGTGACGTCAGCCGCGGATCCGGCGCCAGCAGCTGCGGTCAGCCTGGCGAGCTCGCGTTCGTTGGGCGTGGCGAGCACGCCCGATAGCTGATCGACGTACTCCGGTCGGGCCGGTGCCGGATTGACCACGAGCCGGGCGCCAGCGCGGGTCGCCAGGATCACTGCCGCTCGCAGCGCCACCTGCGGCAGTTCCCACGAAAGGACGACGACATCCCGTGCGCCAAGGTCCAGCTCGAGCAGCGAATCGCGAACGTGCTTGAGTGATACCGCCGCGTTGGCGCCTGGCGCGACGGCAATCTGGTTCTCGCCAGTGCGCTCGTCTACCAGCACGACCGCGTGTCCGGTCGGACGGTCGCAGCGCAGCACGTGCCTCGTGTCGACGCTCGCTAACGCGAGCGCTTCGATGGACTCCTCGCCGTCAGCAGCGCCGACAGCCCCGACCAGGTAGACCCGCCCGCCAGCGCGGGCCGCGGCGACCGCCTGGTTGGCGCCCTTGCCGCCGTGCTGGCGGGCCAGCGCGCCGCCGAGCACGGTCTCACCCCGCGCTGGCAGCCGGGGCAGTCGCATGGTGTGGTCGATGTTGACCGAGCCGACCACGACCACGCGACCACCGGGCATACTGCCAAACCTAGCTGCCTAGCAGCCGTCGGAAGGAGCCCACGGCTGGACGCCGTACTCGGCGTAGAGGCGGTCGAACGCGACCTTCTGCAGCGCCACTGAGGCCTGGCCGGCGGTGCCGGGGTAACCAAGCTGGGCCCAGACGGAGGGCAGGATCCCGAACAAGCCCGCCGAGGACGCGGTCGGGTTGTCGCCGCTCTCGCGCCACGCCACGCACTGCTCGAACGCGGACATGCCCGCCGTGAGCGGCTGGCTTGAGGTCGCGGCCGCCACCGGGGCCGCCGGCTGGGTCGCGGTGGTCGGCTGGCTCGTGGTGGCTGGCTCGGCCGCCGGCTGGCTGGCAACAGCGTGCTGCGGCGCCTTGTGCCGCGGCGCGGCGTGCGCGGGCCGGTTCGCCGTTGTCAGTGCGGCCGCGTGTACCGCGCCGTGCGCGGCGGGCTGCGCTGCCATGGCCGGGGTGAAGGGCAGCACGCTCATCGCGACGCCAACGACGGCGGCGGGGATGATGGCGGCGGCTGTGATGGGGGTGAAGTTCAGTTTCATGGGAGGCGTTGCTTTCCGTTTCGGGGTAACGTGCTCGCGTCTCTCACGGCTACTGGGACTACAACCAGCCAGGCGGGCACCAAGCATCCATCGCCAGCCCGATATGACCCTTGTCACTACCGGCCGGGACGGGAATAGCCCGCGGCACTAGCCCTCTGACCTGTGGTCCTGCTTGTCACCCCGGGAACGGAGCATCGCCCGGCTAAGCCACGCGGCGGCCACGCCGACCAGGACGCCGACCACGGTATCGGCGAGGCGGAGCAGCGGCTGTTCCCACGCATGCTGGCGGGTGACGTCGGCGAGGGCAATCAGGACGGCCGTCGAGATGGCCGCCGTCGCCGCGTCACCTGGCCGGCCAGCCAGGATCATCACCAGCGAGCTGACGCCTATCAGCGCGGCCAGCGCCCACACGTGGAAGGGCAGGACGGCCAGGTAGATAACGCAGACCGCGAAGCTGACCAGGGTGCCGGCCACTCGTGAGATGGCGGCCGCGACCGTTTGCTCGTAGCTGCCGCGCAGCACGAAGATAGTCGCGATCACCGCCCACAGCCCGCCGATGTCGTTGTCGTCGGCAGCGATCGAGTGCACCCGGCTGACCAACTGGGTCACGATCAAGAACGACGCCCAGCACGCGACCGCCAGCAGCGCGGACTCAGCCACCGCGGCTGGCACCCGCCGCCGCGACGGGGCAGTGCTGTCGGAGTCGGTCACCGAGATCCCTCCGGCGGCGCGATGGGATCGGCCGGCCAAGCGAGCGAGCGCAGCCAGAGGCTACGCCTAGCCTGCACCGACGAACTGCACAGGGAAGGTGGCCCTCCGCAAGCGAATCGGTTACATTTGTGGTAAACATCGACGAAATCAGTTGATCGCTGTCGGCAGCGGCGACCGGGGGCTCAGGGACGGAGGCGGGACGTATGGCACATGCTCCGGGGACTCCGCCCGCGCCGGGAGCCCGCGGCCGCGATCGCGCCAGCCGGGACGCCGACGGCTCCCGGGTCGTGGTCGACGACGTGTCCAAACGCATCATCGAGCAACTCCAGCAGGACGGCCGGCGGTCGTACGCCGCGATCGGCAAGGCCGTGGGCCTGTCCGAAGCCGCGGTCCGGCAGCGGGTCCAGCGGCTCATCGACGGTGGCGCCATGCAAATCGTGGCCGTCACCGACCCGCTGACCCTCGGCTTTCCGCGCCAGACCATGATCGGCATCAAGTGCAGCGGCGACCTTGAGCGGGTTGCCGCTGACCTGGCGGGTATGGACGAGATCGACTACGTCGTCATCACCGCTGGATCATTCGATGTGCTGGTCGAGGTTGTCTGCGAGAACGATGACCAGCTGCTGGAGATCATCGGTCGGATCCGGTCGAACCCGAGCGTGACGACCACCGAGACATTCGTCTACCTGAAACTGTGCAA
>Ga0187814_10000826_pt1 | contig 11246 bp, 13 predicted proteins | sample NC_S_4_FD_132450 | JGI IMG/M metagenome (GOLD analysis project Ga0187814, IMG submission 132450) | Wetland sediment microbial communities from Neuse River Estuary, North Carolina, USA - ASW-S_4 | ecosystem: Environmental > Aquatic > Freshwater > Wetlands > Sediment | place: USA: North Carolina...
AGTCGATCGAAGGGGAAGGGTGACGGGATGGCGCTAGCGCGTTGGTGGGCGTGGGGATCTGGTCACGATCACCTTTCCCGCGCCGACCGCGAGATAGAGGCTGCGGGACGTCAGAAACAACGGGGCCTGGGGAAGTCGGGTCAGGTGTGGCGGGAGCGCGATTGTGAACTTCTGCAGGCTGGGCAGGAAGATTCCATGGATTGGGCCACCGCGGTAGTTCTGCCAGATGACCGCGTGGTGGTTGATCGCGAACTGAGCTGTGTAGTCGCTACTGATCTGAGTGGTGAGCACCCGGTGCAGCCGCGAGCCGCATCGCTCGAGCAACAAGCGAGACTCCCAGAGCCCGCCGCGTATGTACAACCCAATGCCCGCTGCAAACCGGCCGGCGAAGGTGAGGGGATTGGGTGCATGATCCGCGCTGGTCTCATCGGTGGGAAAACCTTGCGGCACTCGCAGCGGAGAGCACAGATGGGTCGCCAGCGTGGGGGCGTTCAGATCCGGGATCGTGGTGGCACCCGGCGCCCAGTCCGGAAGGGCCTGGATCTGCCCGGTCGCGATGTCCCCGAACGACCACTGATAGGTGCAGTGCTCGATGCAGCCAGACTCCACTGGGCCGTAGTACTCGATCCAGTCGCGGCCAGCCGCGACCGGACGACCGGGGGTCGACTCGACCGAAGTCCATGTGCGAGTGGCGATCGAATAGAGCTGATACGGGGGGTTCCCGGGTGGGTTCCCGTATCCCGCACAGGATGTCAGCACCCACCCGCCTCCGAGGACATACGAGTAGCCGCACAGTGTCGGCGGGGTGAGCAGCGTCCGGCTGCCTGTCTGATCGTCGATCAGGGTGATCCCGCTCGGACCCGCGATGAGCACATATCGACCGTCCGATGTAAAGCTGGACACGTCTGACGCCACGACCCGGAACCGAGGGTGCAGCACCAGCACCGGCGATCGCGGGCGGCGATGACTTCGCACCTTCGCCGACGGCGCGCCACCGAACATGAAGAAACAGAGGATCGCGAGTGCAAAGACGCCCCCGATTCGCAACCGGCCATCAAACAAGGACCGACCTAAGCCCTTAGAACTCGAGAGCCAATTCATCGACCCCATCATGAAGCCCCCGCGGCCCACTGCCATCCGCGAATCGCCGACAAGGCACTCTTGCTCAAACTACGGAGCCGCCCGCTGCCGGATCGGGCTAGGAGCAGCAGCGAATCGCCTCGTCCTGAACGTACTCACCGTCGGTCAGCGCGAGACTGCTGGAAATCGATCGATCCGGAAGCCAGCGGCGCACCCCAGCAGAGTGCTCGGTTCACGCGAGAGCGGCGGTGAGCGGCCATCGGAACTCTCCCGCTCGGTCTCGACACCTGGACCGGGCCAGCCGATGCGCTTGCTCTCGTAGCACTAGGGCCAGGTGTGCATGGGTCGGATCCGGCACTTGCGCTGGGGGAGCGTCATGGGCAGGATGCTCTTACCAACAATCACCGGGAGGTGGCGTCATGCCCAAGTACCTTTGGAAGGCCTCCTACACCACAAGGGGCGTCAGGGGTGTTGCCGAGGAGGGCGGGAGTGGCCGACGCGACGCTGTGCAGCGCGCGACAGAGAGCGTCGGCGGGACGCTCGAGGCGTTCTACTTCGCCTTTGGCGAAGACGACGCGTACGTGGTTGCCGATCTGCCCGATAACGAGACTGCAGCGGCAGTCGCGCTTGCAGTCAACGGCTCGGAGGGGGCAGTCGTACAGACGGTCGTCCTAATGACGCCGGAGGAACTCGACGCCGCAAGCAAGAAGAACGTCGATTTCCGGTCCGCAGGGGGGTAGCACTCAGGCACGTCAGCATCGCGCACGGCTGCTGGCAAGGCCGCCGTGCGCCGCTGACCCGCGCCCCGCCCACGCCACTTGTGCCTTGCGCGAATAGGAACAGTCTTCGGCTGCGTTCCGTGGCTGCTGGATCGGACTACAAGCAGCGACGTCAGGAAAGTCCCGCGGCCCGCGACGAAGGAGACTGCTGGTACTCGATTATGGCGGCAGTGCGTCGACACAGGGCAGTTGACAGGACTGATGGGCGGTAAGACAGTCGGCGTCTAGGGCATGATGTCCGTTTTGATGAGGCGGTTTCTCAGCATGTTGACCGCGGTAATCGCGGCCGGGCTGCTTGGGCTCTCCGTCGGGAGTGCGGCGGCCTGGGACGCGTCCGCGAGCCGGTGCGTGCGTGCGCGGATGGGCGGCCACGCGAGGTGTCTAGCTGTCGGCCAGCGATGCTCGAACAGGTACCAGCGCGTATACCGCCTCCACGGGTTCACTTGTTCCTCACGCCATCGCTTGATCCGACGTCGTGTTGCGCCTCCACCCGGCGGTATGGGCTGCAGCGGCAATGGGGCGACGCCATCGCAACTGGTCGCGGCGCCGTCCCAGACCAGCAATGGCACCACCATCTACACGACGGTGATCCCCTCAGTCTGTGTCGGACCGTCGGGGTCTCCAGGGGACTTCAGCGCCGATGTCATCGACGACGCGAGCGGCCAGGTCATCGCTTGCCTCACCGGTGGCATCGGTCCGCCTCCCGGTCAAGCGGACTGCCCGAGAACCGCCTCCCCAGGGAGGATGGGCGGCGACACGATCTATCCGCCATCCTTCGAGCGCGGACCTGTCTACTACGAGATTGTCCTACAAAGCGCTTACCTCGACGGCGGCCAGATCGGAGGCACGCTCGGTTCAGCCCACGTCCTATACAGGTGGTAGGGACGCTGAACCGCGTCCCTGCGGCTGTCCCTTTGGGCTACACGCAATCGCCCGCCTGAGCCGCGCGCTCACGACTGCTTACTTGTCCCGGGCGGGGGCTGTCAAGCTCGGGTTGGTGATGTGTGTCGTGGGACGGTCGGTGGTGTGGCGGGGGTGCGTGGGCGCGTTGAGGGGCGGGTGTGTGTCCGCGGGCGCCCGGGCTTACTTCGGTGCTCGGCCCGGGTTGGTTCCGGGTCGGCGACATGATGTTTGATGGGGTGTTCCGGCAGATGGTGGTGCGGCCGCTCGTTCTTTCTAGGCCGTCCCCGGAGGAGCTGGTCGGCAGCAGTCTCGCCGGGAGCTGGCCGCGGTTCATCGGTTGATCTCGGGGCTTGCCGCGGGGCACTGGTCAGGCGACCGGCGCGAGCGCTTGGTCGCCGAGGTCTTTGAGGATGTGGTAGCTGCCTTTGAGCAGCTTGCATGAGAGCGCAAGGCAGGCACGGTTCCCGCCGACCCGGGCCGCGAGCTGCTGGTAGTAGGGGCCGGTCGGGGCTGGCTGGGAAGCGGGCGCGTTGTGCTGCTTCATACAGCGCCCAGCGCAGCGCAGGTGGTCCTTGCCGGGAGAGATGCCCGGGGCCGCGGTGATCGTCGGATTGGCGGCGGGCGTCGCCGAGCTCGGCGACGATCGTGATTGCGGTCAGCTCCCCGACTTCGTAGATCGCATTGATCAGAGCCCGGCAGCCGGGCTGGCTGCGGGCCTGCGCGCGCAGCACTTGGTCAAAGGGGACCAGCTCGAGATCGAGCACGTCGATCACGCTCAGCGCGATCGTGATCTGCTCACGGGCGGCGGCCAGCAGGGTGAGACCGTCGAGCCATTCGCGGTTCGCCAACGAGAGCAGGTTGCGCTGCCGCGGGACCCCGTGGTGGTACAGCACCGAGTGAATTCGCTGCTGCCACTCGGTCCGCTGGTGGGAGAGCAGATGCCGCGTTCGGACCCGAGCCCGGAGGTCGAGGATGTGCGTCGGCGGGATCCACGACTCCGGGATTCGGCCGATCAAGAGCAGCTCGCGCAAATGCCGGGCATCGGCCCAGTCCGTGTTCGCGCGCTTCTTCTTGCCCTTCAGCGCGGCTGCTTCTGCCGGCTCGGCCAGGTGCACCTCAGCGCCGACACGCTCGAGCTCCTCGACCAGGAATCGCCAACCCGTCGTCGCCCCTAACGCGACCTCTAAGCCCGCTCCCTTGAACGGGCCTAGGAACTTCCGAACCGCGCCACGATCCGCCGGAATTACGCGCGCGCGTGAGATCTCGCCGGTGATCGTGTCCAGCCACTCTGCCGAGATCTGCGCTCGATGCTGATCGAGCCCCAGCACGATCGCCACGACCTCACCTCCTTCACTAGCCGATCACCACGATCGAGCACGACAAGCGATGTGACGCGAGCAGCGTCCAGCCCGCCGCATGGCATACCGTGAGCCACGGTCGGTACCTCCTCTTCGATTGGCCGGCCGCGCGGCCGTTATCCGCGCGCGCCTTGCTATGCCGTTCGACGCGGAGGACCGGCCACCTTCACCGTCCCGTCATGCGCCAACCGGGACATGACATCTTTCGGGTCGGCCGCCCGCGATGAGCGCGCTTGCGCTTAGGCGACGACGCCATCGCAAACGCGACCGGGAGCAGACTCCGCCGCTAGCCAGAGTCCGATTGGCGCTTGGCGAGGAGGCTCAGCGCCTGATCACCGGCTTCGACCGTCTGATCCCAATCCCGCTCGTCCTCTGGGGTTCCTGGCGGCGCGGCATCGTGGAGCAACACGATAGCCCCTGGGGGTGCATTTGTGATTGCCGCTACGAGGATCTGCACGCCAGGTCGCGTGAAATCCCAGGTGTTAACGGTGAACGACACGAGCTCCATCCCGAGATCACGAGCGACAGCTTAACCTGGTCGTTCGACCGGCCCATTGGCGGGCCCAGTAGCGTCGGCCGCTGACCGGTGATATTCGCCAGGATGCTACTGGCCGGCTCGAGCTTGGCACGGATGTCCGTCTCACTCAGCTCGTCTAGACCCGCATGGTCCATCGCATGCGAGGCGATGGTGTGACCCTCGTCGTGCGCCTGGCGCACAAGTTGCGGCAAGGCCTGAGCGTGGACACCGAGTACGCAAAACGTCGCCTTCACGTGATGCCGAGCGAGCACCTTCAGAGCCGCGCTGTGCACGGTCCCGGGCCGTCGTCGAACCGAAGCTTCGGCCCGCCAGGGTAGATCGCTGGCATCTCATCGGACATGGGAAGACGGACGGATTGTCTCGCCACACAGTGAGGCGCAGCAAGTCATCCGTGCCGAAGAGAGCGGAGATTCGGAGCGACGGCTGCCGCTGAACGGATGACTCCTTTCGTCCTCGAAGTGCCACCCGTCCCGTGACAGCTTCGGCGACGAAGCGCTCGTCCGGATCCGGTCCGATCTGAACTGCGGCGCACGATCGCGTTCCCCCACGAGCGCGCACCTGTCGCCATGGCGTCGGCACGTATGCTGTTCCACAAATCCGCCCGCGCGGGCGCCCGGCAGCCGGCCCACTACCCGGGCAATCGCGGAAGCAGGACCGAGCCGCGTCGGCGGCCAGGGGCCTGAGTTTCGCCACATCCGTGCATCCCGGGCCGACACGTGGGGGGAACACGCGAGCGCGTACCCGCGACCACCTGCGCACTGCCGTGCCAAACGGCGGGTAGCGGAATGCCTGCAAATCCAGAGCACCGATCGGGCGTGTTCCTCTCTCGTAATGAAGGGGTCCCCGGTTCGAGTCCGGGCGTCGGCTTAGAAGAATGACCTGCAAAGCGGCATGTTTTTACGCGCCGACCGCAGAATGGATGAAGGTCGGTCAGGCTCCAGGGGTCCACTAGGGGGTTCATCAGGTTGGCTCTTGCCCAGTCCTTGACGCCGGTCGTCTTGCCCCAAGTCAGTGCTGGTTTCGAGGAAAGGAGCAGGTTGATGCGGGTGTGCTGCCGCTAGCGCAGCTCGTCCGTAGCGGCAGTGATGTGGTGGCCGGTCGGCGCTTTCGCGGTCGCTGACTGAGCGGCACTGTGAGGGGTGGTAGCTGGCCCCGGCCCTCAAGGCCTCGTGCTCGCGGCATTCCCAAGATGGGTAGCGGTGACGCCCAACATGGGTGGTCCTCCCGATGCGCCCGCCGAGGGCCGCGCGTAGCTTGGCGGCGTGTCAAGCGGCCAACCGAAGAGGAGGAAACGAGATGCCGCGCTACGTGGTGCAGCGCACCTTTCCGGGGGCCTGCGAATCCCCGTGATCGACGGCGGAGCGGAGCTCTGCCGCAGGGTCGTGGAGCGCAACGCCGAGGAGGGCGTGACGTGGGTCAACTCGTTCGTCAGCGAGGACAAGACCCGGACTTTCTGCATCTACGACGCGCCGAGCCCCGAGGCGATTCGCAAGACCGCCGCTCGTAATGAGCTGCCGGTCGACCAGATCACTCGCGTGACGGTGCTCGACCCGTATTTCTACGTGTAAGACGAGGACGACGAGATGTTCAAGCACACGTTCATCAGGCGTTCGGTGGTCGCCGGTCTGGCGATCGGCGCGGCGGGATTGCCGGCGGCAGCGCAGGCGAGGTTCATCGGGGCTCCGCAGTCCGGGTCGGTTGCGAGCCAGCCGGCGCAGCTCGTGAGTGCGCCAGCGCTTCAGCCGCCAAGCTCGGGCGCGCAGTCGGGCTTCGAATGGGCAGATGCCGGGATGGCGCCGCCGGCGCGCTGGTGCTGATCGGCGTCGGATCGGGTGCAGCGGTCGCGCTGCGACGCCGGACCGGCCCGCTCGCCGGGTGACGAGAGCCGACGCGGGAACCACACCCTCGCGAGGTGCGGGTGCTCGACCACTGCTTCTAAGCATCGGCCAGATCTGATCTTCAACCGTGGAGGACCGCATGTAGAAGCTCAACGAACGCATGCTGATGAGCGTCGTTGCAAATGAAGGAAGGGCAGTGATGAGGCTGAGGGTTGTGCTCGGTTTGTGCGCGATGCTCGGTCTTGGGATTTGGGCGGCGCCAGCGGCGGCCGACCCGACCTCCGGGCCGCCCATCTGCTCGAGTGCCGGGACCGCGCTCTCGGGCAACTACCACCGAAACCTCACGCTCACGGGCAACAACTACGTCGCCGGCGACACGGTCCTGACCTTCCGGGGCAACCTGACGATCGCTCCCGGCGCGTGCCTGGACGCGTTCTCGACGGGCACCGTGAATGTGGCTGGCAACCTGCGGGTCGGCAAGAACGCGATCCTGGGGCTGGGGTGCGCGCCGGGGGTGGATTTCCTGCCCGTGCCCTGCGGCTCCACCACTACGGACGACACGATCGGCGGCAACCTTCTCGCCAACGACCCGTACACGATGTACCTGACCGCAGACACCATCAACGGCAATCTGGTTTCCTACGGCGGAGGCCCCGGCGCTGTCTTCAGTCCGTACGTGAACTTCCCGATCAAGGACAGCACGATCCATGGGAACGCTGTCATCGACGGCTGGAACGGGACCTGGTTCGGCTTCCTCGGCAACGTCGTGAATGGCAACGTCATCGTGACGAATATCGTCGCAGCCGACCCCGACTCGAACGAGGTCGTCACCAACACGATCCGCGGCAACCTGATCTGCCAAGGCAATAGCCCCGCCGTGCAGGTCGGGGATTCGGGAGGCTCGCCGAACAAAGTCAATGGCAACAAGATCGGGCAGTGCGAGGCACCCGGGCTCTGATACCGAGACCGCACCACGGTACATAGCACCGGCTCTCGAAGGTTCGCGGGCGACGGCCTCAGGGTCGGCCGTCGCCTCGCGAGCGGCGGGCTGCGTCTGGCTGCGGCGGGGGGAATCGCTCGCGGAGGTGACCGAGCGCCGGCGCGGGCGGATGGTCTTGGTCGGCGGTGAGGCTGGGATCGGGGCCCGTGAGATCGCTCCGAGCAGGTGAAATACCGTCGACGACGGCCCTGCTGAACATAACCGGGAGCTGAACATAGAAGCAGTTATGTACATGCGCATAACTGCTCTGACGTGCACGCGGTACTCCACTCGAGCGCCGAAGGCGGCGGCGACGGTCGCGCTACCGCATCATGCTCATCGCGCGCATCGCATGGGGGCTGCCGGGCACGACGAGTGCGGGGACGGAATCGGGTGCTGCGACGAGTCCGACCGCGAGTACGAGCAGGACAGCCGCCGTCCCCCAGGTCACGACGCGTCGCCACGGGAGGGTCTTCTCGAGCGTGATCAGTGCCGCCACGAACGCCATCCACGCGAGGCTCATCACCCCGAGGGCGAACAGCGCGGCCATCAGCGCCCAGCAGCAGCCAACACACCAGGCCGCGTGCCTGGCGCCCATCTGCAGGGCGCCGCGCGTTCCGTCACGCCACGCGCCGAGCAGGAATCCGAGCGGGCTGCGGCATTTCTGCAGGCAGACGTCCTTCAGCGGCGTCAGCTCGTAGAGCGCGGCGATCGCGAGCACGCCGCCGGCGAACCAGCGACCGCCGGAATGCCACGCCAGGTCACCGCCGAACAGGCTGCTGCCGAGGCGAAACACGCCGTAGGCGGCCAGTCCTGTCGCGCCCCAGACAAGCAAGTAGCCGGTGGTGAACAACAGCGACCGGCTCAGCCCGCGTCGGCGCGTCAGCTTCGCGTACAGCGCGACTGTCGGTGACACCGCCGGGAACATCATCGCCGCCATCATCACGACCCACACCCCGAGAAACCAACCGAGGGTCCCGAGGCTGGTACCGGGCCCCGCGTCCATCCCAGCCATGCGGTCGGCGGTCAGCCACCAGGCGAGGCCGGCCAGCACGAACAGCAGCGCAACGAGCCCCAGCCGCGTCCGCACGGCAGCGAACGCGTCCGCCAACCCGTCTCCAGCTCGGCCGGCCGGCGCGGAGACCCCCGCTGCGCTCACGCGGCCCAGGAGAAGCTCGACGTGGAGAACGCCGCGTTGCCCTCGTACTGGATGCCGAACGCGTCGATCTTCGAGCGCGTCGCGTGGGCCACGGTCAGCTCCGACCCAGCCGGATGGAACACACCGGTGAGCTTCGCCGGCTCGCCCGTCTCGACGCCGAACGGCACGACATCCTCGATCTCGAAGTCGACCGCGTCGCCGATTCGGATCGAGTGACGCAGACCGTCCTCGCGCACCTCGATCGGCGCGCGCTCGACGCCAAGGTTCTCGCTCACCAGCGGTCCCAGGGCTTCCATCGGTCCGCCCAGCGCTCCCGAGAAGACCGCACCGAGCTTCGCAGCCTGTTCGTCAGAGGCCGCGGCCTCGATAAATACCCCGAGGCGCCAGTTCCCCTCGCTCATCACCCTCGGCGAATCCGCCACCGCCGCCACGGTCAGGCCGCTGACGTCAACGCCTTCGACATCGCCGTCGTGGACGTTGAAGACGAGCGTCACCTTGCAGCGATCGTGCGTCGCACCAAGCGCCAGCGACGCGGTGCAAGGGCACACCACGTCGCACGAACAAGTCTCGAAATACGACCCCGCGAGCTTCCACGACATTTCCGCCTCCTAAGGAGAGGATCACGAGCTGCAGGCGCGATTGTGCGCCCTTCGGTCTTGCCGGTCAACCTCTCCGCTCTGGCTTATAGCTGCGTTTCCGCCCCCGGGGCGCGAGCGCCTCCGAGACCGACTCGACTACGCCCGTCCGGGGCGAGCAGTAGAAACAACGGCTCGCCGGGGTGCCGCGGCCGCATCGCTAGGCGTCGCGGACGAGCCAGAGGACCTCGCTTGCGCTGCCGAGCCAGACCCAGCGGTCTGGCTGACGAGCGTCGCCGCTCCTGCTCTGTTTACGGAACAAGCATCTTGACGCTGCCGGCGGGGCACCTCCCTTGCGCGCGGGCAGCGGGACGCTCGTCACCGGACCGGGCGCCCTTCGGTTTCCCCCGGTCTGGCCAGCGCTCGGCAGTTGCGGCGTCAGCGCTACAGCAGGCCTACCTGGCGGAGGATCGACACCGAGTCCGAGTAGACGTCTTTGCGCTTGACCTTGCCGTCCTCGAAGGGGATCACGTCCATGCCGTTCCACTCGATGCGCTCACCCGATGGTTCGGCCACGAGGTCGCCGCGGCGGAGGGGCTTGACGTGCGTCGCTGTGGCTGTCCACTCTTGGACGACCAGGTCTTCGCGCACGTAGAGCCTGCGCGTCTCGAAGGCGATATCGGGCCAGGACTCGAAGATGCGCGCGATGTGCCTCAGCGCCTCGGCGCCCTCGGCTCGCTCTCCAGCGGTGTGGTTCTCGAACACCATGTCGGGCGCATGCATGGAGCCGATCCGGTCGACGTCATGGGCGTTCCAAGCGTCGTTGTAGGCGGCGATCGTTTCGTGCAGCCGCTGCGTGGCGGTCAATTCCACTCCATCGGTTCGTATCCGCTCGATCGTGGCGCGGAGGCGATGAGGACGCTCGCGGGCTCGTCGCCGTCGTTGCGCATGGTGCGCGTGTGCTCGGGATCAAGCCGCGCGAACGAGCCAGCGGGCGCCGGGTGATCCTCGCCGTCGACGACGAGCGTCGGCGCGCCGCTGAGGATGAAGAACACCTCCTCCTGGTCGCGTTCGATCTCATCGTGCTCGGGGATCTGCTCACCGGGGGGAATGTCCACGAGGTTGATGCCGAACGCCCGCAGCCCCAGCGTTCGGCGGACTAGCCTCCAATTGCCGGTCGTCTCGCAGTCATCACGGTTGGTAAAGCTGACGCTCACACGCAACTCCTCACATCTTGGGACGGATGATCACACGGACGGGCTCGGCCCTCGGTCGCAGCGTGCGGCGCCGATTTCACGCGTGGCAACGGAGAACCCGCGATCTAGCGATTCCCTAGCCCGCATATTCGAAGGTCGAGCCGTAACCGCACACGCCACGGTAGCTGAAAGCGAGCGGCCCGTCATCTACCAGGAGCTCGTCCGCGACGAGCTCCTCACCCGCTCGCTCATGCCCGGGAATCACGCACGTGACCCTCTCGTCGCCGGCGTAGCGATCACGGATCCGGACGCTGATCCGGTCGCGTATCCGCAGTCGCTGGCGACGCCGCGTGTGGTCAACATCGATCTCCACAGGCCGCACGGCGACGAGCTCGCTTGCCTTCCACGCCCACGGGAAATGGCGCTCCGCGTCCCCGCCCAGACGACCGGTGAAGATATCCTCAAGCGCGGCGCGCTGCTCGCCAGACGCGCGCGCATCGAGATACAGGACCCATGTCCACGGCGAGCCCGGCTCGTCGTCGCTGTAGCGCGTGGCCATCGCGACGGGGAGACCCGAGAGGTCGGTGCCGCCCGCCGCGCCCTCCTCGATCAGCCACGAGAGCACCCCCAGACAGACGCCGTGTGTCGAGCGCCCGCCCGGCACGCCGTCGATCCGGCGGCAGGGACAGACGGCATCGCAATTACATGACTCGAAATAGGTACCGCGGATCCGCCAGCTCATCGCCTCATCCATAATCGACGTTCCGGCGCCCGACGGGCTGGGCTAAAGCTCGCCGAGCCCGCAGAGCTCGCAGGCTCAAGTATCGCGCCCCCGGGTCCA
>Ga0187814_10000827_pt1 | contig 11239 bp, 10 predicted proteins | sample NC_S_4_FD_132450 | JGI IMG/M metagenome (GOLD analysis project Ga0187814, IMG submission 132450) | Wetland sediment microbial communities from Neuse River Estuary, North Carolina, USA - ASW-S_4 | ecosystem: Environmental > Aquatic > Freshwater > Wetlands > Sediment | place: USA: North Carolina...
AGTCCCTTGGCCTGCAGGCTCGCCAGCGGCGGCGAGTTCTCGGTGAAGAAGACGTCGGCGGGCGACCTGCTGCCCTCGGTGGCGATCTGGTCGGCCAGCACGTCCTCGTCGGCGCTGCGCACCACAACCCGGACGCCGGTCTTGTGCTCGAACGCGGTGATCAGGCTCTCGGCCGTCTGCTCGTGCTGACCGCTGTACAGGGTGATCGTGTTGGCACCGGACGACGCGGAACCGCCGCCCCCGCACCCGGCCACCGCCGCGCCGGACATCAGGGCCACCGCGACGAAGACGGCACCGGCAACGCGCAAGCGCCTCATGCTGGTAGCAGGTCCTTTCTCCGGAGCCACGACTCGCCTTGCGGCGTTAGCTTAGGCTAACCTAACTTCGGCGATCCCCACAGGTGGGCTCTGTCACACCTGAGCCCGGCCCGGGCCCGCCAGCTAGGCTGGGCATAGACCGGCCGGTCCCCGGTGTTCTTGCCGGTGAGGTGAATGCTGTGCGCGACATCCTTGATCCGATCACCAGGTGGTGGGATGCGGAAGGGACCTTCGGCCTGGCCACGGTCGTCCGGACGTTCAGCAGCGCGCCCCGCGAGCCGGGCGCCGCGATGGCTGTCGCTGCCGACGGCGAAGCCGTCGGCAGCGTGTCTGGCGGGTGCGTGGAGGGCGCAGTCTACGAGCTCGCGACCGAGGTGATCCAGTCCGGGCAGCCGGTGCTGCGCAGGTACGGGATCAGCGACAACGACGCGTTCGCCGTGGGGCTCACCTGTGGTGGCATCATCGACATCTTCGTCGAGCCGGTCAGCAGGCAGCGCTACAGCGAGCTAACCGAGGTCGCGGATGCAGTCCGCGGTGGCACGCCAGTAGCGGTGGCCACCGTGATCGAGGGACCCGGCCAGATCGGCGCTCGCCGCATCATCTGGGAGGGCGACCGCGCAGACGGCACGCTCGGCGCGGGTGACCGGCTGGATCAGGCCGTCGACGACGACGCGCGCGGCATGCTCGCCCAGGGCGTCACGGCCGTGCGCAGATACGGACCTGAGGGCGAACGCCGCCGCGACGAACTGGCAGTGTTCGTCCAGTCGTTCGCGCCTCCGCCGCGCATGCTGGTCTTCGGCGCGATCGACTTCGCCGCCGCCGTGGCCAGGGCGGGCAAGTTCCTCGGTTACCGGGTCACCGTGTGCGACGCGCGGCCGGTGTTCGCGACCGCGTCCCGGTTCCCCGACGCGGACGAGGTCATCACCGACTGGCCGCACCGGTACTTGTCCGGCACCAGCACCGACGAGCGGACGGTGATCTGCGTGCTCACGCACGACCCGAAGTTCGACGTGCCGCTGCTGGAGGTGGCACTGCGCCGCCCGGCCGCTTACATCGGCGCGATGGGCAGCCGCCGGACCCACGAAGACAGGCTGGCGCGGCTCCGCGAGGTCGGTATGACCGACGCCGAGCTGGCGAGGCTGCGCTCACCGATCGGGCTGGATCTCGGCGCCCGGACACCCGAGGAGACTGCGATCGCGATCGCGGCTGAGCTCATCCAGCTTCGCTGGGGTGGTACCGGCCAGCCGCTGACCGCGACGACCGGGCGGATCCACCACGGTCAGCTGCCCGGCGACCGTGAATACGCGAGCGTGTCGGACGAGCGCACCGCCTGACATGCCAGGGAACGTGGCCGGCGTCCTGCTCGCCGCTGGCAGTGGGAGCAGGCTTGGCCGCCCCAAAGCCCTCGTCGTGGTCGGCGGCCAGTCGCTGGCAAGGCGTGGCATAGCGCTGCTGCGCGACGGCGGCGCGGACCCGGTGGTCGTCGTCACCGGCGCGGCGGAGATCGCTGGCGGGCCAGATCCCGGCGTGGTCTGCGTCCGCAACCCGGACTGGGCCACCGGGATGGCCTCGTCACTGGCGGTCGGTCTCGCCGCCGTGCCGGATCGCTGCACGGCGGCGGTGATCGCGCTGGCCGACCAGCCGCTGGTGGGCTCAGAATCCGTGCGGCGGCTGATCGCCGCTTACACCGGCGGCGCGAGCGTGGCCGTCGCCTGCTACGAGGGCCAGCCGCGCAATCCCGTGCTGATCAGCCGCACGCACTGGCCCGAGGTCCTCGCACTCGCTGCCGGCGACGTCGGGGCTCGGCCGTTCCTGCGGCGTCACCCCGACCTGGTCACCGCGGTCGAGTGCGCTGACGCGGGACGACCCGACGACATCGACTCACCCGAGGACCTGGCCCGGATAGAGCGGCTGCTGTGCCCGGGACGCGCTGCGGCTACCTGACCGTCGCCTGGACGCCCCACTGCAGCGTGACGCTCGCACCGGGCTCGAGTGCCAGCAGGTCGACGCCGGTGACGAACGCGTTGGGCGGGCAGGACATCGGCTCGATCGCAACCGCACGGCGGCGCGCTTCGGGACCCAGCGGGTCGCCCGTGAAGACCTGCAGCCAGCCGTAGCCAGGACCGGCCCACAGCGTGACCTCCGCGTCCGGCCCGGCCAGGACAGCGCGGGCTAGGCCGTCGGCGTCGGTCGCGAGGCCGGTGAGCGCGTGGTCGAGCTGGGTCGCTGCGATCACACGGCGCTCGCGGAAGTCATACGCAGTACCGGACACGTCCTGCGGGTCGCCGACCGGGATGCCGCGGTCGTCGCACGGCTGCCACCGGCCTGCGGGAAGCTGCAGCTGCCAGTCATCGACGCCGCCCGACCCGGCCCGCAGGTACGGATGGGAGCCGGTGCCGAACGGGGCGGGCCGGGTGCCCGCGTTGCGCGCGGTCACCGTGACCTCCAGGCCCGTTTCGGCGGTCACCCGGTAGCCAGCCCGCAGCTCCAGGCAGAACGGGTAGCCGGCATGACCGAGCAGGTCGACCGCCAGCTCGACCTCACCGGCCGCCTGCCTCGAGACTCGCCAGCTTGCCCACCTGGTCAGGCCGTGGATGGCGGTCCGCCGCCCGGGCTCGGACAGGTCGAGCTGGTAGGTGCCGCCGCCGAAGGAGTAGCGGCCGCCGTCGATCCGGTTCGGCCAGGGCGCGAGGAGCTGGCCAGCACCAGCGGGCGGCATCTCGTCGGCGTCGTAGCCGCGGACGAGGTGCAGGCCACGTCTGGTCAGCGTGCGGAGGCCAGCGCCGAGCTCAGTGATGGTCGCCTGATACTCGCCGGCGGCGATCTCGTACTGGGCGCCGGTGAGCGGGACTGTCTGCGCAGCTGCCATGAGATCAATGGTTCCCGGGGGCGGCGAGCAGATGCCGGCGGGGCTGCTTGGGGAGCGGGGGACCTTCAGCCCCGCCGGCACTTCGCACCCTAGCTGCCGCAGCTGTCCGCGGGTGCGAACTTCGTCAATACCAGTTCGGGCTGGGCTTTATGCCGTCCGTGACGGCCGGCCCGGCACCCGCGCCAGCAGGCCGGCCCGGACAGCTTCCGCCGCCAGCACGCCGAACAGGTAGAAGCAGGCCGACTCCTCGGTGCTGAAGGACTGAAGCTCATGGCGCGAGCCGTCGGCCAAGTGGAAGACCTCGTACCCGGATTCGGTCTGGATGAGGCAGAGGGCACCCTCCGCCTCCTCGCCGACCGAGTACGACTCGGCCGGGATGCCGGCGAGGCTGGCGAGGTCCGCGAACAGGCGCTCGGTGGCCATCCGCCGCCGGGCCGCACGACGCTGCCGAGACCGGACCGGCGACTCATCCGGCTGCGGACGGACCTGGCGTGCGGCGGTTGCGGCTCGCATTGCCTCGGCCTCGAGCGGGAGCGGCGCCGCCGCCGGCGCCGGCAACGTCACGCCCGTGCGCTCGTCGGGTTCGGGCACGTATGCCTCGGCGGGAGCGACAGCGGGTGCCGCGCCGAAGCCACTGGCGTTGATCGGCCCGGACGGGTGCTCTGGCGCCCAGGCGAAGCCGGGCGTGCCTGGCACCGGAGCAGAGGGAGCCACGGTCGGCTGGGCTGGCTCGGGCAGCGGCGGGGCTGCGCGTTGTGCCAACTCGACCCGCTCCTCCATGATGCTGCTGACCTCGGTCCTCGGCGCGATGAGCTCGAATACCCCCCGGTCGACCTGCCAGTAGCCGAGCTGCTCAGCCTGGCTCCCGTCGTGGCCGAGGTAGCCGATGTGCAGCCGATCGCCGAGGTCGTCCAGCACCAGGCAGCGCTCGCCGCGGAAGGTGCCGACCGGCCGGGACTCCCACACCGCCTGGACGTCGGCGAACCGCAGTTGCTTGCGCCAGTGCCCGGTGGCCGGCTCGAAGCCGAGTTCCTCGGGTGGCGGGCACGCCGCGAACAGGACGATGTCCTCCTCGGTCGGACCCAGTCCGGCCTCGAACGGGGACCCGCGGTACGTCGCCATCAGCCGGTAGCGCACAGTTCTGGCCCTTCTGCCGGTCGCAGCCACACCTGGCCGTCGTAACGGGCGATGAAATCGGTCCTGTCGGTACCGATGCAGTGGATCTCTGCGCCGACCGGTACCGGTATCGGGTCGGTGAAGTACTCCGCAACCACCCGGTCCTCAGCACCGCTGTATCCGGTCCCGGTGAAAGGCGGCTTCAGTGCCCAGTCACCGCCGTGCTGCGCGGAGTACGGCACCTGGTAGGACTCGGGGGCGACGGCCCGCCATCGCAGCACGTAGATCTCGGGCATGTCCGGGGTGAAGTCCGATCCCTCGTAGCCCAGTCCGAACACGCTGTGCAGTTCACGCGGGCTGTCAGCGAGAGTGTCGGCCACCCGGTAGACGAACCCGGAGATTACCGAGCGCCGGCCAGTCAGATACGGCTCGACCATGCGCGGAGGGATCGGTTTTTGCAGGAGCGTTCCAGCCTCGACCGCCTGCGGGCGCTGGTCAACCTGGCTCACCCTGCCCCCCTAGGACGCATCTGCAATCCCACGTGACTCTATCGCGAAATGGGGTCTCATCTGGCCCGAGCCCGGCATGTCCGGTTGCGGCCGGGCTGGGCGGGGCCACGACCGCCGGGAGCGTCCCATCCGGCCTACAGTGAGCCGGTGATCGAGCTGACCGCGGGCGATGCGCGGTACCGCGATGACCGGGGCGCTGCCGACCCGGCAGTCTCAGCAGCGCTGGCCGCGTATGACGCCGGCGACGGCAGCGAGCGCGCGGCGCTGGCGGCGCTGGCCGGCAGCCGGCTCCTGGTTCCAGTCGTAGCTGTGCCTGGCCGCGAGGGCGAGGGCCCGGCTGCGCCGCCAGCGGATGGTCCGCCAGACTCGCCGGGAATGACTCCGGCGGGTCCGGTGCCGCCCGCTCGCGGCGGCGAGAAGGACAGCGAGATGGCGATGCCGGCGCTGGTAGGCCAGGACGGACGCCGGGCGCTGCCAGCCTTCACCTGCCTCGACGCGGTCCGGCGCTGGCAGCCGGCCGCCAGGCCAGTCGCGGTGCCGGCGTCCGGGGTATTCCAGGCGGCGGTGCAGGACGGGTGCGCGGTCATCATCGACGTGGCGGGGCCGGTGCCGCTGGCGGTGGAGGGCGCGCGGCTAGCCGCGCTGGCCGCGGGCAGCCCGGCGCCAGCCATGCACGAGGACCCGGGCGTGTGGCGCTCGGCAGCCGCGGCGGCCGGCCGGGTGGCGCCCGGCATCCGCGTCCGGCTCAGCGCCCCTCCGGAGGGCGCCGAGTTCACCCTGGAGCTGGCGCCGCCGCAGGGCACCGCTGGGTCCGTACCGGACGACGTCGTCACCGTGGTCGTCGAGGCGGTGCGGGCGGCCCTGGCCGACCGGGTCAGGTCCGCAATCGCGGTCGCGCGGCGATCTGGCTGAGGGCCGCCGCACGCGCTGGCCACTGGTATCGATGCCGCGACCGTTAGCGCAGCGCGAGCCCACACCGCGACCCTTAACGTTAAAACTTCAAGGCTTTTGGCATAGTTCGTCCCACGCTAACGGTCGCGGTGCCCTGCCACTGAAGCGCACTGTCGGCGTTACGATCACGATTTGTGGCAGTCACTCTCGCCGAAGTCGCTGACGAGCTCTACGCACTCCCGCCGGCCGAGTTTACGGCTGCCCGGGACGAGCAGGCACGCGCAGCGCGTGCCTCGGGTCGACGCGACGATGCCGCGGCGATCAGGAAGCTGGCCCGGCCGACCACCAGCGCCTGGCTCGTCAATCAGCTGAGCCGGGACGCGCCTGAGCAGCTGAATCGGCTTTTCGACCTCGGCGAGGCGCTGCAGCAAGCGCAGCGGACGCTGGCTGGCGACCGGCTGCGGGAACTGTCCGCGCAGCGCCGGCAGATCGTCAGCGACCTGCTGCCGATAGCAGCGGACGTGGCAGAACGGGCGGGCCAGCCGGCCAGCTCGGCCGTGCTCGATGAGGTGCGGGCCACGCTCGAGGCTGCACTGGCCGATGCCGGGGTACGGGATGCCGTGCGGTCGGGGCGGCTCACCAGGGCGCTCGCCTACGCCGGGCTCGGCGACGTCGACCTGACCGCGGCGCTCGCTCTGTCGGCCGAGCGGCGGCCGACGGCGGGTGCACCAGCAGGGCACAAGGCGAGGGCAGGCCGGGCGGTGGCCAGCGATGCGGCGGCTGCTAGCGCCACAGGGCCAGAGCCCGACGCCGCACGCGCCGACGCCGTGGCGGACGCGGAGTCAGCCGCTGGGGCGGCCGCCGCGGCGGTCGCGGCCGCCGAGGGCGACCTGGTCGCGATCGCCGAGCAGCGGCAATTCTTGCGCCGCCGCATCGCGCACCTGGAAGGCGAGCTAGCGCAGGCCAAGGCCGAGGACACCCGGCTCAGCGACGACGCACGACGGGCCGAGCAGACAAAGGCTGACGCGGCGCGGCAGCTAAGGACCGCGCAGCGGCGACTGGACAAGGCCAGGAAGCAATCATCTGGGCAGGGCTAGGCCGGCGCCAGCCCGTCCGCCGGCAGATCCGGACCAGCCACGTAACCCGCGGCCGCGGACTCCGAACTCGTCGTCGCCGCGATCAGCCGCGGCGGTCTCGGCGTGGATCTCGAGGCCGGGCGAACGGCCGGCCGGGCACGCAGGGCATCCCGTTCCTGCTGCGCCGCTGCCAGCACACGGGTCACGTCCGCGCCGAACCGGACGTCGCACGCATGAGCCGGCCCGCCGGACCTGGCGTTCTCGGCGAGTTCAGCGAGCGCGACGTGCAGCGACGCGATCGCGTCGGCGCCCAAGGCAGGCATGGCCGCGACGCCTCGCTCGCCCCACACCTCAAGCCGGTAGCTGTCTGCCGCCTCGGGGGCTCCTAGGGTCAACGTCACCGAGCTGGTCGCGCCGCCCTCGTGGTGCAGCACGAGATAGGTCAGGTCGCCCCGCCCGGCATCGGCGGTGACCGACTCCACCGGCCCGAGAATCGCCCACAGCAGCGCGACCGCGTGCGGCCCGAGATCCCACAAGCCGCCCTTGTCGCGGCGCCACGGGGTATCGAACGGGCTGGCCGGCGAGTACACAGAACCCAGCCATCTCGCGGTGCCACCAGCCCATTCACCGGCCCGCGAGATTTCGGCCAGCCAGGTCCTGATGTCCGGCTGGAACTGAGCAGTGAAGAAGACGACCGACCCGACCCCGGCTGCATCGACGGCGTCCACCAGGGTGTCAGCGGCATCCACCGTCAGCGCCACCGGCTTTTCCAGCAGTAGATGCTTACCAGCCGTCGCTGCGCGTACGGCCAGTTCACTCTGGACGTCCGGCGGTACCGAGAAGGCTACGGCGTCGACGTCGGCGAGAAACGCGTCAAAGTCGCGGTGCGCCACCGCCCCGGAGTAGGCAGCGAGCGCGGCGGCGGCTGGCAAGTTCCGGCCCCAGACAGCGGCGAACTCGATGCCGGGCGCGGTCGCCAGCGCCGGCGCGTGCGTGACCCGCGCCCAGTGGCCCGTGCCGACGAGGCCAAACCGTAGCGCGCGGCAGTCGACCGTCACGCGAGCTATCGTGCCAGACCGCGCGGGCGACTGGGCTGCGAGCACGAAGGCCGCCGCTGTCCGCATCGGTCGTGGCCGCGCCGCTGGTTATGCTCAGAACATGCGCGCGCGCGAGGAAATGGGTGCCAACACCGACGGCCGAGCGGCCGACGCCGAGGCCGCTGCGGCCGCCGGCCGGCTCGTCGCCGCTGCCGGCCGGGCAGCCCGGGACGCGGCCGCGTCGCTCCGGGAGCTGCCGGCCGAGGGACTGGACGCGGCGTTGCGGCTGATCGCGAGCAAGCTGTCCGAACGGACCGCCGAAGTACTGGCCGCGAACGCCGCTGACGTGCGCGCGGCGCGGGCCGACGGCCTGGCCGAGGCGTTCGTCGACCGGCTCACCCTGGACGAGCACCGGGTAGCGGCCATGGCTGGCCAGCTGCTGGCGCTCGCGGACATCGCGGTCCCGGCCGCCAGCACGGTCATCCGCGACCTCGGCGATGGCCTGGAACTGCAGGAGCGGCGGCGCCCGGTCGGCGTCATCGGGGCGAACTTCGAGGCCAGGCCCAACGTGGTGGTGGACGTGGCGTCCCAGCTGATCAAGTCGCGCAACGCGGGCGTCCTGCGCACCGGCTCGAGTGCGATCAGGTCGGCAGGCGTGCTAATCGACGCGGTCATCTGGCCGGCCATGGCGGCAGCCGGGCTGGACCCGGCGGCGATTCAGCTGCTGCGCGTTCCCGGGCATGAGGCGGCCTTCGCTCTGGTTCGCCAGGCCCGTCTTATCCCGTTGGTCATCCTGCGGGGGAGCGGCGATTCCACGCGCGCCCTGGCGCATGAGGCGGCGCTGCACGGCGTGCGAACGCTCGCGCACGCCGATGGCGGCGCGGTCATCTTCATCGACGGGTCGGCGGACACCGGCCTGGCCCTCGAGCTGATCGAGCGCAGCCTGGACCGGCTCGGCGTGTGCAACCGCCTCAACCTGCTGCTCGTGCAGCGGGCCAGCTGGGACGAGACTGTCCCGCGGGTCACGGAACTGGCCGACAAGCTCGGGATCGCGGTCTCGCTGCCTCCGCACGGCCATCCGCTTGGTCATGAGTGGGCGCTGGATGCGGGCTCGGAGGCGACGATCACGGTTGCTCCGGCTGACGGGCCGGCGGCGGCCGCCGAGATCGCCAACCGGGAGACCTCGGGCCTCGCCGCCGCCATCGTCGCCGCGGACCCCACAGCCGCCCGGCAGTTCCTGGATACCTATTCCGGTACGGGCGCGTTCTGGAATTCGAGCCCGCGGCTGCTGGACGGGTTCAAGCTGCTGTCGCTCCCGGAAACCGGGATCAACATCGACGTCGTCCCCGGGCCGCGCGGGCCGGTGACGTTCCGCGACCTGTACCTGCGCCAGTACGTGGTCGTCCCGAAGGGCGCCGGCTAACACTGTCGTCCCGAAGGGCGCGCTGAACCGGTTAGAAAACGACTCGAAGGCGCGGGCGAGGCGGCCGCGGCTAGAGCGGGTAGACGACCAGCGACTCGCGGTGCACGGCGTGGATGCTGCGGACCACCCGGAGGTCGGCAGGGTTTGCCGGCACCTGCCCGTGCACGAAGCCCTTGTTGAGCAGGAACGCGGTGCACAATTGCGGCTGGGCCAGCAAGAGCGAGTCGGCCAGATCGGAAACCCGGTCCGCGGAGAACGCCGTGAGCTGCGCCAGCGCCTCCTGGCTCGCGCGTGAGGTGCCGGCAGCGAGTTCCTGGCAGTCCTTGTAGACGTCGGGATCTAGCAGGGCGGCGGTCGCAGCGGCGGTCGCCGCGGACTCGCCAGCCGCAGCTGCGCTTGGGTACCTGAGCCGGAGCAGAATCGAGATGACGCAGGCGACCTCGTGCGGCGACAGCGCGCGCAGCAGCCGGAGGATGGCCGAGGGGAGCGCGACCGAGCCCCGGCCGAGCAGCCGCTCCGGGTGGCGCACGTCGAGCAGCTCGACGACGGCGCCGGCGCCGAAGTCGCCGTCGACGCGCTTGACTCCGGAGAGGAACAGCGTGCTGCCGGTGCGCAGGCTTTCCTCGGCGTCCCGGTTCACGTACAGCGAGCCTGCCGAGTGTGCCATGCCGCCGATCCAGCGCCTGGCAGGCTCCAGCTGCGAGCTGGCACCACGAACGACGGTACCCACCCGGGCCCGCGGGTTGAGGCTGCGTCCCACGACATCAGGCTCGCGGGCCGACCCGATGATGCACTCGACCCCGCAGGACGCGGCGCGCGCGGCGGCGGCGAGCTTCGAGCCCATGCCGCCGCGGCCGCTGCCGCCGGGCGTGACGCGCACCGCGCGTGCCTGCGCCGGCGTAAGCCGGTGGATCCGCTCGCTCAGGTCGGAGCCGCGGTAGGCGGCTCGCACGTCGGTCAGGAACAGCAGCCGGGTCGCCGCCGCCGCCACCGCGACCGCGACCGCGACCTGGTCGTTGTCCAGTGCCGACAGCGGGTCGGTGGTGTCGTTGCCGTTCACGATCGGCAGCAGCCCGCGGCCCGCCGCGTCCCGCAGCAACTGGCCGAGGTCTGCCATCGCGCGCGCCGAGGCCAGGTCGCTGCTCGAGATCAGGATCTGGCAGACCTCAACGCCGACCGCGGCGGCCAGCTGCCGGTACAGCGCCATCAGCGCAGGCTGGCCGACGGCGGCCGGCAGCGCCGAGTCCGCCGCCTGCGGCTCATCATCTGGCGCGTCATACCGGCGCAAGGTCTGCTGCAGCGACTCGACCAGCCGGTCGTAGTCGGCCGCGTTCACCGCGGATCGCACGGAGCCGACCAGAGACTGGATAGCCTGGGCCGCCCCGGCCGTCGGGCCCTCGAAGGCGAGCAGCCGGCGCCCGAGCCGGGCGGCACCGGACGTGACCAGGATGACCTCGTGCCCGGCGCGCTGCGCCGCGGCGATCTGGCTGACCAGGCCGGCGATGACGTCGAGCGCAAGCCCGTCGCGGCTGGCGATGGAGCTTGAGCCGAGCTTGATTACCAGTCTGGTCACGGGTTACTCACCAGCGCTGCGCGTGCGGGAGGCAGCCGGGCTCACCATGACCGGCAGACAGGTGCTCCCACGCAAATGATCATCTCTGACGTTACCACGGCGCGATCGCCGCGGCGGGGCACGTGATCCGGGCTAGGCGGGGCCTGCCATGCCTACGCAGCCACGGCGGACGTCCGCCGGCGCCCCCGAGGGGATCAGGCGCTCACCCCGCCCGTGAGCGGTAGCCAGACCGCAGCCGGGCCAGCGCGATACCGCCGGAAACTATGCCAACGGTCATCAGGGCCACGCCGCCGGCGGCGAGCGCGGTGCTGACCGGCGCCGGGCCAGCCGCGGCGCTGGCCCGGCTGGCCGCTGCGGCCGCTGCCGCGCGCGCCGACTCCAGTTGCAGCCGGACGGTCGCCGACGTGCCATCCGAGCAGACGATGCGG
>Ga0187814_10000828_pt1 | contig 11237 bp, 17 predicted proteins | sample NC_S_4_FD_132450 | JGI IMG/M metagenome (GOLD analysis project Ga0187814, IMG submission 132450) | Wetland sediment microbial communities from Neuse River Estuary, North Carolina, USA - ASW-S_4 | ecosystem: Environmental > Aquatic > Freshwater > Wetlands > Sediment | place: USA: North Carolina...
AGACATATAAACACATTCCAATCTGTTTATGCAAATGCAGGCTCCTGCGCTCGCCGGCCGGGTCAAGGTGCCAGGTTGCACTGAGACTGAGTCTCAGACTATGTTCAGTATATGGGTCGAAGGCAGCCTGGCTTGGCAGGTGCGGTGACCGGAGCCCTGGCCGCCGTGGTTCTCGCCGGGTCAGGCTGCAGCACCGGCGGTCCGGTCGCCGCCGCTGGTTCTGGCCTGATCGAGGCCGTAGGAGCAGAAAGTCAGTATGCGAACGTGCTCAGCCAGATTGGCGGCAGGTACGTGTACGTCTCGGCCCTTCTGAGCAACCCGAACACCGATCCGCACAGCTTCGAGGCCAGCCCGCAGGTAGCACAGGAAATTGGTCTAGCGCGACTCGTCGTCCAGAACGGCGTGGGCTACGACAGCTGGATCAACACGATCGAGTCCGCCGCGCCGAATCCCGGCCGCAAGGTTATCGTGGCGCAGCAGCTTCTCGGCTTGCCCGACAGTACGCCCAACCCGCATCTGTGGTACGACCCGAAGACGATGCCCGCCGTCGCGAACCGGATCACCGCGGATCTGGCTGATATCCAGCCCGCGCACCGGGCGTACTTCGAGGCGAACCTGCGAAAGTTCGACGCGTCGATGAAGCCGTGGCTGGACGCGATAGCCCGGTTCAAGGCCGCACACCGCGGCGTCACAGCCGCGACGACGGAGCCGGTCGCGGACTACCTGCTGACCGCGATGGGGATCGACAACCTCACCCCGTTCCGGTTCCAGGCCGACATCATGAATGGCGTCGACCCAAGTCCGGAGGACATCGCCTTCGTGAACGGCTTGTTCCGCCAGCACAAGGTGCGGCTGTTCGCCTACAACCAGCAGGTAGTCGACTCACTCACCGAATCAATCAGGCAGAACGCGATCCGCGTCGGCGTACCCGTGGTCGGCGTCTACGAGACGATGCCCGCGCCCGGCTACGACTATCAGTCCTGGATGCTGGCCGAGGTGACAGCAATTGAGAAGGCAGTGACCAGCAAGATGTCGACCCAGAGGCTGTGATGGCCGAGGACACCATAATCTCAGGGCCTGGTTCGCCGGTGCTCGACGTCGAAGGCGTGAGCGTCACGCTGTCGGGCCGGGAGATCCTGGACAAGGTCAGTTTCCAGATCCGGGCTGGGGAGTTCACCGGCTTGATCGGTCCCAATGGCGCCGGGAAGACGACCCTGCTGCGTGTCGTCCTCGGCCTGCAGCGGCCCGGCGGCGGCCAGGTGAGCGTTGTCGGCCGGACCGGGTCGCCGCGACAGCAGCCGATCGGGTACGTCCCGCAGAAGGTGCTGCTCGATCCCGACCTGCCGATGCGGGCCCGGGACCTGATCGCGCTCGGCGCAGACGGCAGCCGGTACGGGCTTCGTCTCCCGTCCCGGCAGCGCAACGAGGCGGTCCGGGAGATGCTGCACGCCGTCGACGCCGACCTGTTCGCTGATGCCCGGGTGGGGAACCTTTCCGGCGGCGAGCAACAACGGGTGCTGCTCGCCCAGGCGCTGATCAGCCGGCCGCGGCTGCTGCTGCTGGATGAGCCCCTCGCAAACCTGGACCTGCGCAGCGGCCAGGAGATCGTCAGCCTGCTCGCCCGCATCGCCCGCGAGCAGCAGATCGCCATCCTGCTGTCAGCGCACGAGATGAACCCGCTGCTGCCGGTGCTCGACCGGATCGTCTATCTCGCTGGCGGCCGCGCCGCCAGCGGCACGACCAGCGAGGTCATCACCACCGAGCGGCTCAGCGCCCTGTACGGGCACCACGTTGAGGTACTGCGCGTGAACGGGCGCGTGCTCGTGGTCGCGGGTGACCCTGTCGGCGGAGCGGCCGCAGCCGCCGGGCCCGCCGCCGGAGCGGGCTGACCGCCGATGCACCAACTGCTCGACGCCGTTTTCGAACCAGGTTTCTTCGCCAGCCCGCAGGTGCACATCGCGGCCACGATCGGCGGCGTGGTGGCAATCGTGTCGGCGGTGACCGGCGTGTTCACGGTCATGCGCGGCCAGTCCTTCGGCGGTCACGCGCTCGGTGACGTCTCGGCGGCCGGTGGCTCGGCTGCGCTGCTTGTCGGCCTGACCCCCGTCGCCGGCTTCGTGGGCCTCGGCATCGTGGGCGCTGCGGCAATGGACATGATCGGCGTCCGCCGGCTACGCAGCCGTGACCTGGCTACCGGCGTCGTGCTCGGCAGCGCCATCGGCCTGACCGCGCTGTTTCTGTATCTGACCAGCACGCGCGGCACCACGACCGGCGCGCCCCAGCAGATCTTGTTCGGCTCGATTTTCACCACGACCAGCAGCACGATCCCGGTAGTGGCCATCCTCGCTGCGGTCGCGCTCGGCGCGATCGCCATGGTGTGCCGTCCGCTGCTGCTCGCCACGATGAGCCCGGACATCGCCACCGCGCGCGGCGTGCCCGTCCGGCTGGTGGGCCTGGTCTACATGCTGGCCCTGGCCGTGTCGGTCGGCCTGTCATCGCTGGCCATCGGCGCGATCCTGTCGACTGCGCTGCTGATCGGACCGCCAGCCGCGGCTCTGCGCGTTACCAACAAGGTTGTCTGGTCGGTGACGGTCGCATGCCTCTTCGGGGTGGCGGCCACCTGGATCGGCATCCTGCTCTCCTACGACTCCTTCTACTGGGGAGCGAGCCACCAGGCACTGCCGGTCAGCTTCTTCATCGTCGCTGCCGTCATCGCGACCTACCTGCTGGCCGGCCTGGTTGCCCGACAGCGCGCGCCAGCCGCCGTCGACCACGGCCGCGCCGGCTAGACGCCGGGAGGAGGGAAGATGTTCGCCGTCGGCTTCATGACCAACGCCTGGATCACCGGCACGATCGTTGCTGTCGTGGCGGGCGTTGTCGGTCACTTCGTCGTGCTTCGGGGCTCTGCTTTCCCCGCGCACGCGATACCCAAGGGTGCATTCGCCGGCGCGGCCGGGGCGAGCTTGCTCGGCCTCAACACGCTCCTCGGCATGGCGGTCTTCGCGCTGCTCGGCGCGCTCGGCATCGGAACCCTCGGCCGCCGGGATCGTCGTGACGTGGTGACGGCGCTCGCGCTGGTGATGATGCTCGCGCTCGGCGCCGCGTTCCTGTCCAGAACCACCGAGTACGAGGCGCAGGTCTACTCTCTGCTCTTCGGCGAGATCCTGGGCGTGAACACCGGCGAGATCCTGCCAGTAGCGCTGCTCGGCGTCCTGTGCATCGTCGCGCTCGCGGTGATCTACCGGCCGCTCATGATGTCGTCCGTCGCGCCCGAGGTAGCCGAGGCCAGGGGTATCAGCACGCAGCGGGTGGAGATCCTCTTCCTGTTGATCGTCGCGCTCGCCACCGCCATGACGATCCCCGTCGTCGGCACCCTGCTGATCTTCAGTCTCATGATCGGCCCGCCCGCGGCGGCACGGTCTCTGACCAGCCGGCCGTTGATCGCGATGGTGCTGTCGGTCTGCATCGCGCTGGTCACCGTGTGGCTCTCGATCGCCGCGTCGTACCTGTACAACTGGCCCGTCGGCTTTTTCGTCGGCACGGTAAGCGCCCTGAGCTACGGTCTCGGACGCGGCTGGGCGGCCTGGCAGCATCGCCAGCGCAGGTCGGTTGCTTGGCCGGCCGGTGCACCGGTGGCAACGGCGGCTGACCGGCTCGCCGAGCGGTGACGGCAACCGGGCGCCGGCAGCCAGACCGACTGCCGGCGCCCTGGCCCGGGGCCGGAGGAGGGGGTGGCCGCATCTGGCGGTTACGTGAAGCCGAGGTTGAGGATGAAGTGACCGAGGCGGAGATTCAGCAGGCCGCCGCCCGCCAGGTGCACGATCCAGGCCAGCAGGATGATGACGAGGATGACGAGGACTAACCAAAAGAAGAACACCACAATGCCGGGTATCTCGTGCCCGGACACGGTCCTGGTTCTAGCCACGGCGCCCCAGCTACCCAGCGACGCCCGGATTAATCAGAGGACCGGGACGATGCGTAGCACCGACCGCCCAGCGGCTAGCGGGAGCCGGCCGCACCGAGGCATACACTCGCGACCGTGCGCAACCCCTGGGCTGAGGAGTTCGAGCGCGACTTCCAGACGCCCGCCTGCCTCCGCGGTGCGCATGAGGCCTGCCCGCACCGCGTGGACGGGTTCGGCGGCGGGTTCAACCCGCGCCGGCTGCGCCTCGAGTTCGGGACGGGATTGTGCGCGTGCACCTGCCACGCAGCGTGCCCGATCGCTGACGGTCGCCGCGCGGTCCCGCCCCGCACCTGGCAGGAGTCGTGCACGTGTCCGGGAGCAGCTAACGAGCGGCGGCGGCTGGCTGACGCTGGCATAGAGTTCCCAGACCTCGGTCAGCTCTACGCCGAGAAGCGGCACCGATCGCAGCTCCGCCGGGAAGCGGGTCAGGCCGTGCGTGCTGCCGCCGCCGGGAGGAGCAGAGGCGAGATCCGGCAGCTGCTGATTACCGAGCTTGAAGCCCGCGGTCTCGACGTGCCGCCAGATCGCATCCTCGATGCCAACGTCCAGGCCATCATGGGCAACCACGGCCCGTCGGCACGCGAGGCGGGCCGCGCCTTCGCCGGGATGGCCGAGGCTGCCGCTGACATCGTGCGGATGTTCCGCGGCCCGGGTGCTGGGCAGCCGCCAGACCGCTGAGCTTCACCCGCATGCATCGCCAGGTCCGGGCCATGGGTCACGCTGGCGCAGTCTGTGCGATCCACATCACAACCGGGACGTTAGTCAACAACGCCAGCGAACAGCTGGTCACGGCATCAGAATCTGACACATGACGTTACGTGCTGAAGAGATAGCGCATAGTGACGAGAACGACCCGGACCATGCGTGGGAGCGTCTCACCCGGCCCATCCCAGACGGCGCCATCGCCGGCGACAAGACCGACTGGGACGGCATCATCTTCGAGATCGCAGAGGCGCTTGAGCCGAGCACGGCGAGAGTGCCTGGACGGCATGCCCGGCGAAGTAGGTGAGCCGGGTGTCGGTAGCGATGCTCGCCGTGCCCATGTTGCGGGCCATTTTGCCCACGCAGGTGTCCATCTGACCGGTCCCGGTTCGTCGTTGGAGTGACCGGCCAGACGGTCGGCTCGCACACAGGGTCTTAGACCCGGCAACCGAGGAGCACCACATGAATCCGGTCACCATGCAGATGATCAGCGCGGACCAGGCCAGGGAGATGCGGGCGCAAGCCGCCGCGTGGAGACGCGCGCGGGAGGCCCGCGGTGTCGGCCGGGCACGACCCGGGAGGTTCCCGGTGGCGCTCGTCGTGCGGAACGCACCGTTCCTGACTGGCCAGAAGCGGCTGCAAAACCCGCTCGCAGCCTGAGAACTTGTCCCCGGGCGGCGCGTAGCGAAGGAGGAGCCGATGAGGCACTCAGCGCCCCGCTGGCTACGGCTAGCGGGGCGGCCTGGTGTCAGCTTGTGGCCGCGCCGCTGCCGCTGACGCGGGCGTCCGCCCGCTATCGACGCCCTCCCGCTCGTCCAGGGATGGCCGTGTCGGCAAGCGTCTCCAGCGCCGCACCTGCCCTACTATTGCCGGTCATGACCAGCGGAGCGGAGATCGCTCTCATCAGCGGTGGCTGGACCGCATTAGTCGGCCTCGCCGGCTTCGGCGCCGCGGTCTACACCAACAACAGGACAATCAAGAGCGCCCGCGACGCGAGGCTCCGGGAGTGGCGCGCCGAGGCTTACGTTGACGTGCTGAAGGAAGCGGCATGGCAGCAGCAGCAACGGCAGGCGATGCGACAGATGCTCCGCGACGCCACCGCCCGTCCCCTACCCGAACCCACTGGCAAGCCGATCGACTACGACACGATCGAGGGCCGTATGCAGGCCTTTGCCAGCACCGATGCTTTCACAGCCCTGCAGGCTTACTCGATGGCAAACCGGCAGGCCGAAAAAGCATTCAATGCATGGGCTCAAGGCCCGAACAAGACAGACAACGCGGCCCCGATGACCGCCTTCGATGAGGTCGACGCGGCGAGAAGCGCACTCGTCGGGCAGCTACGCAGCGAGATGAACCTCGACAGGACGCCCTTGAAGAACTGGGGACGGCCTGGCGCTCCCGCTGACCAGGCGGGCGGCACCTGAACAGACGCCGGGCCGACCGCGAGCCTGTGACCTGCGGCCGCATCTTCTGGAATGAGTGTCCGAGGTGGGACTGCACCTAAGAGCCAATGCGTGCTGACTGGTGAGTTCGCGGTCGGAGGGTCGCGGTGACCGGGCGGATCGCTGGATTAGGCGTACCACGATCGGCTGCGTGGGGATGCTCGCGCTGATGGCCGGAACTGTTTCTTGCCTGCACAAGCATCTCCTGTGGAGTTGCACGGCCAGCCAGGATGGCTCAGTTGCTGACCGCGGCGGCGAGCACGCGGCGGAACTCCACCGAGACCCGGTCAGCTCGCGTGTGTAGCTCGGCTGCGGGGTCGAGCGGGAACTCCAGGCCAGACAGAGCTCGCCGCTGCAGGTCCAGGTCCTCCTCGAAGATCGACATCTCGTATTTCCCGGCGCTGTCTGCCTGCTCAGGGTCTGCAAGGCCGGGACCGGTCACGCTCTGGTACACCCGGCATGCGAGCTCGTCCTCGGGCGTCACGATGAATGTCAGGAACTGCCAGCCGTCGGCGTCGAGGAACTCCAGCAGCAGCGTCGCGGTCAGCGGCGCCTGATACCGGTAAGTCATCCGGCGCCGCTGCACCGCGGGCCGGACGCCGTCGCGCACCGCCGGGTCGGTGAGGTTGGTGAAGGTGTGCTCGCGAACCGCGGTGAACGACAGGCCCTGCCTGGCGACTTCGGCGCGCGGAATGGGTTCAGGACCCGCGCCGCCGATCGTGGCGGCGTGCACGAACGGCAGGTGTGCCTCGTCGAGGAAGTTGTCCAGCAAGATCGCCGCGTTGGCCTCGACCCGCATCACCGGCAGCAAGACGGTCGCGATGCCATCACCGCCCAGCCCCGCGCCCGGCGCCAGCTCCGGCATCGGCGCGCGCGGCGGCATCGGTGCAACCCATACCAGGCCATCGCGCTCGGCGACCTGCGCTGGGCGGCGCAGCTGCGCGCGCTCCGGGATCGGCCCGGCGTTCCCCAGTGCCGGTATCTCCACACACCTGCCATCGGCAGCGAACCGCCATCCGTGGTAGGTGCACTGCAGGGTGCCGTCACTGACCTGCCCTGCTGACAGCCGCGCCCGCCGGTGCGGGCACGCGTCAGCGAACCCGGCGACCGCGCCGCCGAACCGGGCCAGTGCCCAGCTCCGGCCAGCCAGCCGGACCGCCACCGGCTCAAGGCCGACCTCGGACGACAGCGCCACCGGATGCCAGAACTCCGCAAGCGCCGGATGTGCATTCGTGAACTCCGCAGGCCGCATCTCCCCAGCATCACGCAGCGCGCTGGGGCACGCCAGCCCGGTCGTCACGATGACGGTGTACGCGCACGTGCTGCCCGGCAGCCAGCGCGAGGCCGCCGAACTGTTCGCCGGGCTGATCAGGGAGGCGACGGCATGATCTGGCACCCGCAAGCATCAGGCTGGCATCAGCGGAGTGCCGCGACGCGAGTCACAAGCCGTCTAGCTGCGCAAACGTGGTGTCCGAGGGAGACTTGAACTCCTCAGACCGGGGAGTCATCGAAGCGCCTTCGGATACAGAATGCGCTGCGTGCGACAGGGATAGCCCCTGCGATCGTCTTATCGCCTCGCATCCGAATACATGCCTCGTACCGCTGCTGTCGAGGACCACGAAGGTTATGGTGCCGGTCAGCAGGTAGGTCCCGGCTGGCGGCGTCACGGTGCCCACCTGCACGAACCCGGCGCCCACGGTGATGCTGCCGCCGCCGTTCGGGCAGTTCGTGTCGGCGTCCGGCAGCACCAGGGCATGCGAGCCGTTCGCCTCGGCGTTGGTGTAGCAGCCGGTGATCACGCCGCCGCTCACCGCACCGGTGGTCGTAGCCAGCGCGACACCGCCGCCCATCACCTGGGCGCCCGCCAGCCCGGCCGCGGTTAATGCCATCCGTTTGTTCACAGTCCCGCTCTCCAGTCGGGCAGAGCGGCCCGCCGACCCGAGAGGTGCCCGGCGGGTCCGCTTACCGGGCAGGATGCGCCTGCGCGCGGCCGCGGCGCAGCGTGGAAACCCACACACTTTGAGCCGCGTACGGGCTCCGTCGCGGCCAGCATGCGACCGCACGTCCGCCCACGACCATGGTCAGGCACGTCGTTGCAGCGACGTTGCATCCGGGCCGCAATCAGCGGTCCCGTGGCAAAATGCGCGCAGGCGACCTGGTGCCAAGATCCAGGGGGATCTCAGGCCCGGGGTGCAGGCGGCCAGGCGCGAATGTGCAGCTGCCGGCCGGTTTCCGCGTCGGCCACAAGCTCTGGCCTGCTCGTCTCCGAGCCCGGCTGATCGCTGGCTAGCAGGCCACTCCCATGCGGGCAGCACACCACGGCGGCGCGTCGCAGAGCTGTCCCCGTCCGAGGCAGCGCAGCGTTGTGATCATGCCGGCACGGTAGACCGCTCGTGTTGCCGGCGAATTGCGCAGCCATTACCCGGCCCAGCGCGGCCGGCGCGCTGCACCGCCCGCACGCAGAAGTCACACGACGCGGCACACCGTAGACGACTCTGTACGACAACGGGACGTAGATCAACTTCGCCAGTGCGGCCGCGTCATCCCGCGCACAATCGGGTGCATGACTAGGCCGACTAACCAGGCTCCGCTGCGCATCTGCCGGTCCATCGGGGAAGTGCGGGAAGCAGCCAGGCCGGACGCCTGGAACGACCCGCCGGGGTCGCAGGCTGCGAGCGAGCTGTGCGCGGCGATCTTGGCCAGCGCCGGGCGCCGGGAAGCAGGCCGGACATGAGCGATACCCACTACGCGATTTCCGTCGCCACCGGCGTGCTGCAGCGTGGTGACCGGATCGTCACCGCAGACGGGATCCGTGCCATCGTCCTCCGCATCGACGCCCGGGATCCGAAAGTCGGCAGGTGGGCTGAGTGCCTCACCGACCAGGGGCAGACCCTCCGGTTCGCCGCGACCCCGGACCTGACCGTCACCCTCCTGGCCGGCCCTTGATTTCCGCGCCTTCCCGTGCGCGGCTTGTACCTGGCCGGCGAGGTGCGGCTGTTACCGCAGCGCCCGGCTGGCCAGGATGTCATCCCCCCGCTTGACACCCACCGGAATCCACCGGCCCACCTGATCCATGTCCGCGCCCGCCCTGGCTGCAAGCGACGCCTGGGCGACGAGCTGCGCGGCCAGCTGGTCAACCGGATGCGTGACCGACAGTCCCAGACTCGTGCCGGCGAACTCTGCCAGCAAGTCAGCCCGGCCGCGGGCCACGTTCCGGACCTCCGCGATCGCCGCGTCCGCGCCGTGCGGGTAGGCGCCGGACAGCGGCATGTGGCGGCCCGTTACCCCGGCGATCTCCGCGATGATCAGCCGGTCCCCGCAGTGTCAGCCACGGCTCAGACGCTAGCCGGCCGGCATGACATTCGATTTCGCGCTGTATGCTCCCGCCGGCGGTACAATGCTGGCTTACGGACGGGCATCCGGAGTGCAGCCTTGGATGCCCGTCCTCGCTGTTCTCCGGAGCCCCGCTCACCCTGGAGGCAGCCATCCACGACCTGCCCGCCCGAGTGCCCGAATCACTGCTCGCCGACGCCCGACGGCAGGCGCATCCACCCGGCTAACCTGCCGCCGACACTCAAGCCCGGCATCCTGCGCAGGCTCAGTGACAACGAGCTGGCCGACCACTACGGGAAGCATGGGAGCTGTGATCGCTGCCGCCAGCAGATCGAGCGGGAGATGGACCGCCGCGACCGGGTCGCGGCGGCCAGGCGGGCGACCGGGCAGCGGAACAAGGCGCGGGGGCTGGAACGGGCCGAGCATGTGGAGCGGGCGTGGCTGGCAGCTGAGACCGCCACACAGGGCAATATGGTCAACGCTCGCGGCCGGGCGCCGGCGTCGTCATGGCCGGAACGAGGCAGCAACCCGCCCCGTCACCTGCCCCGCTGCAACGGCGCGGGGCGCCGCCAGCGCCATGGCTCCCGCACCGTCCACCAGCTCGCCCGGCGTGTCCGCCGCGAACTCGACCGTCAGCGCAAAGCCCGCCAGACCGAAAGGACCATCACCGATGCCGACCGGAGCATGTAAGTACCCCGAACATCACGGCCGGTCCGCGGGCCAGCCGATCGCGTGGCTCGTCCTCATCGCGCTCGGCGCGATCGTTGTCACGCACTGGCATGACTTCGTCGTCGCCCTGGTCGTCACAGGCGTCTTGGCCGGCCTCGGCGTGGCCGTGCTGCTGCTGCGGCACAACCACGGTCGCGGCACCGACCCCGAGCTCGAGCAGCGGGCAGCGCTCGAGGAGGCGCAACGTCGGCGGCTCGCCGCACAGCAGCGCGCGGCAGTCGAGACGCCCCGCGTGGTGCACAACCACCTGCACCTGCACAGCATCAGCCCGGTCGCGATCACGGGCGAAGCCCGCAACCCGAGCGAGGACAACTAACAGTGATCGTCGTCATCGCCGTCGTCTACCTGGCGTTCCACCTGGGCGCCGGGCACGCTCACGCACGCCACTACAAGGCCAGCGGTCTCGCGCCGTCGGTGTACTGGCGCGCTGGCATGCGCGGCCCATGGGTAAGCGTGCGTCTGCCCGGCGGCTTCCGCGTAGGACACCGAGCATGAGTCAACGCAAGGCCCCCTTGCCGCGTCTGACTGCCATGAGAACCCTGATGCTCATCGCCGCGATCGCGGCCGGCATCCTCGCCGCTGGCTGCGGATCCGCAGCGGCACCTAAGCCAGCGCCGGTGCGCTCATCGTTTTCGCCGGTCACCGCCGTCTCGTCGCAGACAACGCAGCAGGCCGTCCTCGCGTGGTGGGCCAGCGGCGGCAAGGCCGACTTTGCCGCGCTCATATCGGCGCTGGGGGCTGCCTCCACCGCAGGCAAGAGCGGGAACATGGCCGAATTCGCCACCGCATGCCAGCAGTTCGGGCACGCAATCACCACGCTTCAGTCGGCGGGACCGGTGCCCGACCCGACATCGCAGATGTGGCTGGCCAGGGCGCTCGCCGGGTACTCGACGGGCGCGGCGGACTGCCAGGCCGGTGCCCAGGCGGACAACGCGGCGCTGCTGCAGCAGGCCGACGCTGCGATCGTCGCCGGGACCGCTGACCTCGGACAGGCGACAGCGGCACTCACCAAACTGAGCGCGTAGGGGGTAACGCACCGAAGAGCACCACGCCGCCGGCTGCCAGCG
>Ga0187814_10000831_pt1 | contig 11224 bp, 10 predicted proteins | sample NC_S_4_FD_132450 | JGI IMG/M metagenome (GOLD analysis project Ga0187814, IMG submission 132450) | Wetland sediment microbial communities from Neuse River Estuary, North Carolina, USA - ASW-S_4 | ecosystem: Environmental > Aquatic > Freshwater > Wetlands > Sediment | place: USA: North Carolina...
GCACGCCGACGACCTGCACCGGCTGATCGCCGAGCTGGACGCCGGCCCGGTGGACATCTTCGCCAGCAGCGGCGGGGCGGTCAACGCGCTGGCCCTGGTGGCCCGCCATCCCGGGCAAGTCCGGACGCTCGTGGCGCATGAGCCGCCCGCCTTCAGCCAGCTGCCCGACCGGGAGCCCGTGCTTGCCGCCTGCGCGGACATCCACGACACCTACCTGCGCGGCGGCTTCGGGCCGGCCATGGCGAAGTTCATCGCGATGGTCAGTTACCAAGGCGAGATCCCGGTCGGCTACGCCAGCCAGCCCGCCCCCGACCCCGCCGCCTTCGGGCTGCCCGCCGAGGACGACGGTACGCGGAACGACCCGCTCGTCGGGCAGAACATGCTTTCTTGCCCGCGGTACGAGCATGACTTCGCCGCGCTGCGCGCGGCGCCGACCCGTGTCTTCATCGGCGTGGGAGAGGAGTCCATGCAGAACGCGCCCGGCCGGGCCGGCCTGGCGGTCGCTCAGCGGCTCGGGACGGTGGCCGTCGTCTTCCCCGGCGGCCACGACGGATTCCTCGGCGGCGAGTACGGCCGCGTGGCGAAGCCGGACGAGTTCGCCGCCACGCTCCGCGCCGTCCTCAGTGACGCTTGATCCAGTTCACCGCTACGTGCGCACCAGGGAACAACGCGGCGCCGCCGACGGTTGCACCCAGTGTAATAATGCTTGGACTGCAACTTTAGACGGAACGCAAGGTTTCAGTGAGCGCACGATGACAACTCCTAACGCGACATCAGTGGCGGAACCGCCCGTTTCGCTGCGCGAGCGCAAGAAGCTGGCCACTCGCCGGCTCCTGCGCCGCGCGGCGCTCAACTTGGTGGCCGAGCGCGGCCTGACGAATGTGACCGTCGAGGACATCGCCGAGGTGGCGGACGTGTCGCCGCGCACGTTCTTCAACTACTTCGCGTCCAAGGAAGCGGCGCTGTTCGGCGGGGAGCCGGACGGGGCGGCCGTGCTGCGCGACCGCGTCGCTTACGAGGCGCCCGGCGAGCCGGCGCTCGACGTGGTGCGCGTGGTGATGACGCAGTACGCCGAGGCGATGGCCGGCGAACTGCGCGAACTCGGCGGCGATCCCGCGGACTGGCTGCACAGGATCAAGGCGGCGCGCACCGATCCGCACGTGCGCGCGGCGCACGCGGCGCAGATGGCGAAGATCGAGCGGGCCATCGGCGACGGCCTCGCGACGCGGCTTGGCACCGACCAGGAGACGGACCCGTACCCGTGGGTGCTGGCGGCCGCGGCCGTCGGCGTGGTCCGCGCCTGCATGGCGTTCTGGGGCGGCACGGGCGGCACGGTCGACCTCGGCCAGCTCATCGACCAGGCGTTCCGGGAGCTCGCCGCCGGGCTGCCTGAGCACGGCGCGCTGCGCCGCATCACGGGGAATGCGATTGCAAGGAAGGACGACCACTGATGGCCTCACCCGCACCGGCCGAAGGCGCCCAGCCCGATCTCGACGAAGGCGCCATGCTGGGGCTCGGCCGCCGCCGCATCCTGCTCATCATCGGCGCGCTCATGCTCGGCATGCTGCTTGCCGCGCTGGACCAGACGATCGTGTCCACGGCGCTGCCGACGATCGTCGGGGACCTCAAGGGCGGCTCGCACATCGCCTGGGTCATCACCGCCTACCTGCTCGCCACCACGGTGTCCACCCCGCTGTGGGGGAAGCTCGGCGACCAGTACGGGCGGAAGATCTTCTTCCAGGCGGCGATCGTCATCTTCCTGATCGGCTCGGTCTTGTCCGGTCTGAGCAACTCCATGTTCATGCTCATCGCGTTCCGCGCGGTGCAGGGTCTTGGCTCGGGCGGCCTGATGGTCGGCGCGCAGGCCATCGTCGGCGACGTCGTTTCGCCGCGCGAGCGGGGCAAGTACCAGGGACTGTTCGGCGCGGTCTTCGGCCTGGCCAGCGTTATTGGCCCGTTGCTCGGCGGCGTCTTCGTCGACAACCTGTCCTGGCGGTGGATCTTCTACATCAACATCCCGATCGGCGCGATCGCGCTGGCCGTGGTGGCCAGCCAGGTGCCGGGCACGCTGCGCCGGGTGCACCACAGGATCGACTACGCCGGCACCGCCCTGCTGTCGCTCGCGGCCATCTCGCTCATCCTGCTGACCAGCCTCGGCGGCACCACCTACCCGTGGGCGTCCACGCCGATCTACGTCCTGGGTGCGGCGGGCGCGGTGCTGATCGTGGCGTTCATCCTGGCCGAGCGGCGCGCCGCCGAGCCGATCCTGCCACTGCACCTGTTCAGGCTGCGCGTCTTCTCCGTTACCAGCGTTGTCGGCTTCATCGTCGGCTTCGCGATGTTCGGCGCGATCACGTACCTGCCCGCGTTCTTCCAGGTCGTGCGGGGCATCTCGCCCACGATCTCCGGGGTGTACCTGCTGCCGCTGATGGCGGGCCTGCTGCTGGTCTCGATCGCGTCCGGCCAGATCATCGCGCGGACCGGCCGTTACAGGTTCTTCCCGATCGCCGGCTCGGCGCTGATGACCGTCGGCCTGTACCTGCTCCACCTGATGGGCACCGGCTCGACGACCTGGCAAGACTCGCTCTACATGCTCGTTCTCGGCATGGGCCTCGGCGGCGTCATGCAGGTGCTTGTCATTATCGTGCAGAACGGCGTGCCGCACAGCGAACTGGGCGTCGCGACCTCGGGCGCCACGTTCTTCCGCTCGATCGGCGGCTCGTTCGGCACCGCGATCTTCGGCGCGATCTTCTCCAACGTGCTGGTCGGCAACCTGGCCAGCCACCTGCACGGAGTGCGGCTCCCCTCGGGCTTCAGCGCCGCGGACGCCACCCCCGCGCTGCTGAGCCACCTGCCGGCCGTGATCCGTGATGGCTTCGTGGCCGGCTACGCCGAGTCCATCCAGACCGTGTTCCTGGTCGCGGTCCCAATCGCCGCGCTGGCGTTCCTGGCGACCTGGCTGATCCCGCAGGTCGAGCTCAGGCAGTGGCCGTCGGCGCGGTCTGCGGCGGCGCCAGCGGCGGAGGCGGTGTCTCCCGAGACGCTCGCCCCGCAGGACGCCGGCCCCGGCGCCCCCGGCGCCCTGGACGACTGACCCGCCCGGGCTCCGCCAGGACGCTGACTTCCCTGTCAGGGTGATGGGGGGCTAACCCCCCATCGAAATGGGGAACTTCCCGGATGGCCCGCGGCGATGGCCGCTTCTAGCGTGGTGTCCGTGATCGTGATGATCGTGAGCGCGCTCGCCGCGGCGGTGCTCTACGGGGCCGGGGCGGCGGTTGAGCAGCGGCAGGCGGCCAGGGCGCCGCAGTCGTCGGCGGGGAAGCCGCGGCTGCTCCTCCTGCTGGCACGCCAGCCGCTGTGGCTGCTGGGAATCGCCGCGCAGTTCGGCGGATTCGCGGCGCACGCGGTCGCGCTGCGGTCGGGACCGCTGGCAACCGTGCAGATGCTGGTCGCCGCCGAACTAGTCGTCGCCGTGGTCATCGTGCGCGTCTGGTCGGGCCGGCCGCTGAACCTGGCCTCGTGGGCCGCGGCCCTGACGGTCGTCGCGGGCATCGCGGCGTTCCTGGTGCTCACCTCGCCCCGCGGTCACGGTCCCGAGGCAGCCCTGCCGCACCACGCCGTGGCGGCGGCCGGCCTGGGCGCCGCGGTCGCGGCCGCCGGCGCGGTGGCGGCGGTCGCCGCCGGGCTGCGCGCCGCGGGGCGGCGCCGGGCGATCCTGCTAGCCCTGGCGGCAGGGCTGGCGGACTCCTGCTCGGCGGTGGTGACCATGGCGTTCTCCCACGCGGTAAGCCACGGCCCGGCCGCGATCGCCACGTCGTGGACCGTCTACGCCGTGGTCGCCTGCGGGATCGGGAACGTCCTGCTGACGCAGACCGCGTACCAGACCGGTCGTCCCATGATCACGCTGCCGGTCATCTCGGCGGTCGCCCCGGTGGCCAGCGTGGCCCTCGGCATCGGGCTGCTCGGCGAAACGCCCAGGACCAGCGTGGCGGGCGACGTCCTCGCTGGCTTCGCCGTGCTCGTCACCAGCCTCGCGCTCGGCTGCCTCGCCCGCTTCGCCCCGCCCCCCGAGTCCCGGCCGGAGCCGGATGATCAGCCGATGACGTCGAAGACGGCCAGGACCCTGGTCGGGCGCAGCCGGACCACGAGCTCGCCGGGAACGGCGTTGCGCTTGCCGAATTCCTCCGCCCGGTCCGGTCCCACGTACCGGGCCGCGATGGCGATACCCGTGCGCAACAGCTCGGCCGGGTCCTCTGACAGCTCGGCATCGCCCTGCACCTGCACGAAGGCGTAGGGCGGCTGCTCGAGGTCCGTGCACAGCGAGACGCGGGGGTCGCGCGTGCGGGCAGTCTATGGACGGTCCCAGCCGTCACGGCTCGCCACCCCGCCGGTCAGCGGCTGAGGTCGCGGAGTCACCCCGCGTACGTTCGGAAGAATCCTTCTCAGCGCAGGGCGGGGGCCGGGGTGAACCGGAACCCGATGCCGAGCCCGCGGACCACGGACCGGAGCCACACCGTGGAGGCGCCGATCCCGATCGCGATCAGCGCGATAGTGGTGCCGGCCCAGACCGGGATGTACGTGTCGACGGGAACGGTCCCGAGCAGGGCCCCTAGGCTGACCGCGAGCAGCAGGAACACCCCTGCCCACAGCACCGTCACGCGCTGGAAGAAGTGATGCATGCGCTGCTGATGGACGGCCGGGCAGCGCAGTCCGATCACCTCGGCGGCGAGCCGGGCGGCGATGGGGCTGTGGCCGCGCGCCGTCCGGGCGAACAGCAGGCACAGGGCGAGGTTCGCCAGCGGGAAATGCAGCAGGAAGATCCACAGGTTCCCGGTGATGATCGCGGCCAGCGTCTGCACGGTGAGCACGATGAGCGAGATCATGACGAGGCCGGGAACGGACCTGGTGACGACCTTGCGGATGCCAGCGGTGAGCCAGATGGCGGCGAGCATGGCCCACAGGCCGGCGGCGCGTCCCGCCACGGATGCCGCGATGGCGTATCCGGCGGTCGGCAGCCCGAAGGATTCGGCGAAATTCCACCCGGCCGTGCGCAGCAACAGCAGCGGCCGGGGCAGTTCAAGGCACTCGCGCTCGGGGGGCGCATCTCCGCTCGTGATGGTGGGCGCGCCTTGCTCGAGTACTTGCGTGGACCGGGACGTTGGCGAACAACTCCTTCCAGTCCTTGAGTGAGTGCCTGACCTCGTTCAGTTGCTTTAGCGTACTGCCCGTTGGGGGTCAAGGTTAACCGATCTCGTTGATAGGCACCCGCAACGGCGGCACCATACTGAAAGTGTGCGAGTTCGCGCGTTCGCCGGCGTGGCGGGTCCGGTCATCTTCACGGCCGCATGGATCGCCGGTTCCCTGCGCCAGACCGGGCATGCCGCGATGAGCGTCCAGCTGAGCGGCCTCGCGGCGGAAGACGCGCGAGACCCTGTGATCATGATCACAGGGTTCCTGGCCCTCGGCGGTTGCCTGCTGGGCTTCGGCCAGGAACTCGCCAGCGAACTGACCGGCCTGGCGCTGCGGCTCATCCAGGGTGCGGGCGTGCTCACCATCGCGGCGGGACTGCTCCGCCGGGACCATATGGAGCTCACCAGCGGACCGGTCTCCTGGCACAACCAGGCGCACAACGTGGTGGGCGCGGTCCTCTACGGGGATCTGGTACTCGCCCAGCTGCTCCTCGCCCGCAGTTTCGGCCGGGTTCCCGGCTGGCGCGGATGGCGCCCTTACCTGCTGGCCAGCGGTGCCGCGACCGCTGCCGCCCTGGCTATCTTCATCCCGAACACCGCCTCCCCCGACGGGGGCGTTCTGCAGCGTGTCGCGGTCACCATTCCGCTCCTCACGCTGACCGTGGTTGCGGCCCGGCTGGGCAGCCTAGGCAAACAGATAACCATTACAGAAGGAGAGCACGCATGACGGAATCGGCTGACATCGGCGGGGATCGCAAACGGGTTGGTTTCATCGGGCTCGGGCACATGGGCTCGGCCATGGCCCGCAGGCTCGTCGACGCCGGCTACGACGTCACGGTCTGGAGCCGGACGGCCGCCCACGTCGACGAGCTGGCCGCCTGCGGCGCGACCCCGGCGGAGTCGCCGGAAGACGTGCTCGCCGCCGGCCCCCTGTTCTCGATGCTGGCCAGCGAGGACGTCATGCGGGCGGTCCTCCCGCCCGGGCTGCTGCGCGCGGCCCCGCCTGGCTTCGTGCACGTCAACCACGCCACGATCAGCGCGCGGGCGGCTGATGAGTTCGCCGCCGACGCCGCGGACGGCGGGTACGGCTACGTGGCCGCCCCGGTGATAGGACGGCCGAACGTGGCCGCCGCCGGCGCGCTGACCATCCTGGCCGCGGGCACGCCCGCCGCGGTCGGGGCCTCGATGCCGATGCTCGAGGTCATGGGCCGCCGGGTCTGGCATTACGGCAGCGTCGCGTCGGCGGCGAACCTGGCCAAGATCGCGGTGAACTACCTCATCGCCCACGCCCTACAGGCGCTGGCGGAGTCGATCACGCTGCTTGAGCGGTACAGCCTGGACACCGGGCAGTTCGTCCAGATGATCAACGACAGCGTGTTTCCCGGCCCGGTCTACGGCGGCTACGGCGACGCCATCGCCCGCGGCAGCTACGCGCCACCGGGATTCACCGCGGTCCTGGGCCTGAAGGACGTCATGCTGGCCCTCCAGGCCGCCGCCGACGCCGGCGTGCGGCTGCCCAGCGGTCCCCTCCTGCGGGACGTCTTCGAGACCACGGTGGCGGAGGTCGGCGATGACCTCGACTGGGCTGCCATCGCGGAAGTCACGCGCCGCGGCTCGTGAGGGCCAGGGCGCCGTCCTCACGACCGCGCGGGCACTCGCCGGGTCCTGTTCCACCACAGCGACAGCGCCACTGCCCCGGCGATGAGCACGCCGCCGCCCCCGGCGAACCAGGAGGCGAGGTCGAGGTGCTTACGCACGATCGTGAAGGCGGCGGGCAGCTTGTCGAGGGCGCTGGCGAGCTGCCCGGCGTCCTGGGCGACATAGAAGGTGCCGCCGGTGGTCCGGGAGATCTGCATGAGCGCCGAGTAGTCGGCCTCGAGCCCGCTACCCGCCCCGCCGGCGTAACCCCCGCCGCCGCCGTAGCCCCCGCCGCCGCCGAAGCCCCCGCCACCGCCGAAGCCCCCGCCACCGCCGAACTGCCCGGGGCCGCACGCGAGCGGTGCGGGGTTGTCGGTGCCGTAGCCGATCGTGAAGACGCGCACTCCCCGGTCGGCGGCCTCCTTCGCCGCGATTTGCGGGTCGATGCCCGCGTTGTTCGAGCCGTCGGTGAGCACGACGATCACGTCGTCCGCGTAGCCCGCGCCGCGGGCGCGGGAGACGGTCGCGCCGGTCGGGGTGACCGTCGGGTCGACCTGCGCGATGGCGTCGAGCGAGGCGAGGATGCCTTCGCCGATCGCGGTGGCGTCCTGGGTAGTGAGGCCGCCGAGCGCGCTGACGAGCTGCTGCGTGTTCGTGGTCGGCGGGACGAGCACGACGGCGGTTCCGGCGAAGACCACGAGCCCGATGCGCGGGCCGCCCTCCTGGGACTTGATGAAGGCGGTCGCCTCCTGCTCGGCGGCGGTGAGCCGGTTCGGCTTCACGTCCGTGGAGCACATCGAGCCCGAGACGTCGAGGGCCAGCATGATCGTCGCGGACGACGACGCGACAGGCACCGTCGCCTGCGGGCGGGCCGCCCCGACCGCGAGCACGGCGAGGCCGAACGTCAGCAGCGCCGGCGGGATGCGCCGCCGCCAGCGCGACCGGCCGGACACCGCCGTCCGGACCAGCGCGATCGAGGTCACCCGCACCGTGGCGCGCCTGCGCCGTCGCCGGGTCAGCCACCAGACGGCGGCCACCAGCGGGATGACGAGGAGCGCGAGCAGCGCCCACGGCCAGGAGAAGGACATTCAGACCACCCGGCCCGTCCTGGTCACGGTGAGCACAGCGCCCGCGGCGAGCAGCGCGAGGGCCAGCGCGATGAACGCGCCCGCCAGCGGCAGTGGCTCCCTGGTGATGGTGAGCCTGAGGTTGATCGACGAGGCGACCCCGTCGAGCTGGCTCGCGTCCGACGCCGGATGGTACGTGCCGCCGGTGGCCTGGGAGATCGACTTGAGAGCCGCTTCGTCGAGCGCGGTGAACAGGTGATAGCCGTCGACCTCGACGGTGGTGCCCGCGGCGGTGCCGACGCCGACGGTGTCGATGTGCACGCCTGCCTTCTCGGCGACCGAGGCGGCGGTGCCGGCGCCGGCGGCCGCTGACTCGTCCTGCCCGTCGGAGAACAGCACGATCGTGGCCGAGGGCCAGTAGCCGATGTTCGGCACGCTGCCGTCGCGGCCGATGGTGACGGTCCGCCGCGTGATCGCGGACAGCGAGGCCAGGATGGCGTCGCCGAGCGACGTGCCGCCGCCGGCCGTCAGGCGGCGGACCGCCGCCGCGGCGGTCGAGTGATCGGCGGTCGGCAGGGCTGCCTCCAGGCCGCCCTGCTGGAACGCGACGACGCCGATGTTCACGGTGGCGGGCTGCGCGTTGATGAACGACTGCGCCACCTGCTTGGCGGCGGCAAGACGGCTGGGCGCCACGTCGGTGGCGGCCATGCTCCCCGAGACGTCCATGGCGAGGATGACCGTGCCGGAGGCATGCGACACCGGTACGGACGCCGCCGGGCCGGCGACGGCGAGCGCGAGCACGGCGACGCCGGCGATGGTGAACCACACGCCCGCCAGCCAGCCGCGTCTTTGCCCGCGCGCCGCGACCCCGGCCGCGGCGAGGGCCGCGGCGCGCCGCCGCGCGACGGCGATAGCGGCGCAGGCCAGCGCGATGGCGACGAGCAGGCCGACGGCGAGGAGAGCGGGGTCCGCGAGGCTCATAGCCGCCTGCGCCTGGTGTTCTTGACGACCTCGATGAGGGCCGTGGCCAGGTCGGCCGCCGTGTCGATGCGGTGCAGGGGCACTCCGGCGCGGCGCATTCCGGCGGCGAGACGGGCGTCACGTTCCGCCACGCCGGCCTGGAGCCTGGCCCGCAGCAGCGGGTCGCCGGAGTCGATGACGAGCTGCTCTCCGGTTTCGGCGTCTTCGACGACGACAAGGCCGGCGTCGGGCAACTCGTCATCGGCGGCGTCGGTGACGCGCAGGACGACGACCTCGTGGCGGGGTGCCAGGCGCAGCAGCGATCGTTCCCAGTCGCCGTCGCCGATGAAGTCGGAGATGACCACGATCAGGGCCCGGCGCCTGGCGAGACTGGCGACCGCGTCCAGCATCGCCGCGAGGTCGGTCGTGCGCCCGCGGCCGGCGCCGCCACGGCCGCCGTCGCGGCCAGGGCCGGCACGGCCGGCGCCAGCGGTCCGGGTGAGCTCCGCGCCGATGCGCAGCGCGTGCGCGCGCCCGGTGCCTGGCGGCACGGTACGCACCACCCCGTTGTCGTAAAGCAGCGCGCCGACGCGATTCCCGCCCCTTCCGAACAGCCGGGCCAGCACCAGGGTGAGCTCGCTGAGCACGTCGTGCTTGCCCCGTCCCGGCGCGCCTACCGTCATGGACGCGGACCGGTCGAGCACCAGCCAGAGGGTGAGCTCGCGGTCTTCGTTGAACAGCCGGAGCTGCGGCTCGTTCAGCCGGGCGGTGGCGTTCCAGTCGATGTACCGGGCGTCGTCGCCCTCCGCGTACTCGCGCAGGCCGGCGAGGTCGGTGCCGACCCCCCGGTGCGCGGTGCGGTAGGCGCCCGCCAGGCGTCCGTCGAGGCGCCGTACGACCCGCCACTCCAGGCGGAGCAGGAGGCGTTCCGGTGCGGTGCGGCCGGGCATGGGTCAGCGGCCGCTCAGGACGACCTCAGGCGCCGGGACAGCGTCGAGGACCTTCGTGATGATCGCGTCGGTGGTGATGTCGTCGGCGAGCGCCTCGTACGACAAGACGATGCGGTGCCGCAGCACGTCGAGGGCGAGCTCCCCGACGTCATCTGGCAGCACGTAGTCGCGGCCGCGGGTGAAAGCGAGCGCGCGGGCGCCGGTGACCAGGGCGATGGAGGCGCGCGGGCTGGCACCGTAGCTGACGTACCGCTTCAGGTCCGCGAGCCCGGCGCTGAACATCCTCCGGGTCGCGGTGACCAGGCGCACGGCGTAGTCGACGACGGCCGGGTCGACGTAGATGTCCAGCACCCGGCCCTGCATGCCGATCAGGTCCGCGGCGGTGAGCATCGCGCGGACCGGCTCGGCGGGGCGCAGCGCGCGGTCGACGATCGCGTGTTCCTCGGTGGCGCTCGGGTAGCCGACGACGACCTTCATCATGAACCGGTCCACCTGCGCCTCGGGCAGCGGGTAGGTGCCCTCGGACTCGATCGGGTTCTGCGTGGCCATGACCAGGAACGGCTCGGGCACCTGGTAGGTCTCGCGGCCGATGGTGACCTGATGCTCCTGCATCACCTCGAGCAGCGCGCTCTGCACCTTGGCGGGCGCGCGGTTGATCTCGTCGGCGAGCAGCAGGTTCGTGAAGACGGGACCGAGCTGGGTCTGGAACTCGCCGGAGTGCTGGTGGTAGACCCGGGTGCCGGTGAGGTCGGCGGGCACCAGGTCGGGCGTGAACTGGATGCGCTGGAACTGCCCGCCGATCGCCGCGGCGAGCGACTTGACCGAGAGCGTCTTGGCCAGCCCGGGGACGCCTTCGACGAGCAGGTGCCCGCCGGAGAGCAGGGCGATCGCCATCCGCTCCAGCAGCACGTCCTGGCCGACGATCGTGCGCTTGACCTCGAAGAGGACCGGCTGCAGCGGGTTGCCGCGCTGGTCGGGTGACGGGGCTTGGCCGTCGGCTGGTGGCGGTGTCATCCTTCGTCCTTAGCTGTCGCCGTTGCGGCTGTGGCCGTTGCTGCTATGGCTGTTGCTGCTGTGGCCGTTGCGCCGGTCATATCTGCGGCCCCTTTCCTGTCCCGCTGGCGCCGCCGAGCGCGGCGCCGATGGGCACCGCGAACCCGATGCCCGCGAACGCGTCCTGGCCATCGGGGGTGGCGAGGGAGACGACGATGCCGATGACACCACCCTGTGCGTTGAGCAGCGGGCCGCCTGAGCTGCCGGGGTTCACCGCCGCGTCGAACTGGATGAGGCCGGAGAACTTCCCGTGATCGGTGTCCGCGGTCCGGTCAAGGCCGGAGACGACGCCGGCTGAGACGCTGTCGGTCAGGCCGAGCGGGTTGCCGATCGCGACGACCGATGCCCCGACGTCTGCGCCTCCGCC
>Ga0187814_10000832_pt1 | contig 11223 bp, 13 predicted proteins | sample NC_S_4_FD_132450 | JGI IMG/M metagenome (GOLD analysis project Ga0187814, IMG submission 132450) | Wetland sediment microbial communities from Neuse River Estuary, North Carolina, USA - ASW-S_4 | ecosystem: Environmental > Aquatic > Freshwater > Wetlands > Sediment | place: USA: North Carolina...
GCCTGCGGACGATGATCGCTTCCTGACATGCTCTCAGCGATGGCTCGGTTGGAACAAACCAGCACACATGGGCTTAAATCTGGACGGAATGCTAGCCCGCCGAGAGTGACTCACAAAGCCCGCCGAGAGGCGCCAGCTGCCGCGTAGGCCGGGCAAGGCAACGACCTTGGGGAGAGCATGACCGCTGGGCGCAGCGAGCACCGGCCGGTGAAGTTCCGGCGCAGGGGCCGGCACACGGCCCCCTCGCAGGTAGAGAAGGTCGCGGAAAGGGCCGGCAAGGCGGCACCCGCGATGGCGATCGCCGGCGCGCTGGTGGCGGTACCCCAGGCGCAGCACGCGGTCGCCGCGTCCGCCAAACCGGGCACGGTCGCCGCGGCGGACGCCCACCGGCTGGCCGCCACGACCACGCCCCAGGCGGACGCGACGGTGACGCTCGGCTCGGCGGCGACGCACAGCGTCGTCGTGGCCTCGGCCAAGAACACGTATTACAAGGTCCGTTCTGGTGACACGCTGTCAGGTATCGCCTGGGACTACTACCACAACCCGAACGACTGGCAGTGGCTCTACCACGAGAACGACAAGACGGTCTCGGACCCGAACCTGATCTACCCGGGCCAGACGCTGTTCGTTCCGGCGGACCCGCCGGCGAACTTCACGCTCGGCAATTACGTGCCGAAGCACGCCGCGCCCGCCGCCCCGGCGGCGACCCCTGCCACTCCGGTGGCGCACACGAGCACGACCAGCACCGGCGGCAACAGCAACAGCGGCGGAGGCGGCGGCACCGGGAACGCGCAGCAGGCCGCACCGCGGAGCGGCTCCGGCGGCGGGCCGGCCACGCTAAGCGGCACGCTCAGCTGCTCCGGCCTGGAGCAATTGTGGGACTCCGCCGGCGGCAACCCGGCCCACGCGTTCATGGCGGCCGAGATCGCGATGGCCGAGTCCGGCGGCAACCAGTACGCGCTCAGCCCGACCGATGACTACGGCTACTGGCAGATCAACGCCTCCAACGGCTCGCTGGCGACGTTCAACGCCTACGGCAACGCGCGGTCCGCGATCATCCTGTCCGGCAACGGCACCAACTGGTCCCCGTGGACGACCTACACCAGCGGCGCATACGTCGGCCGCTGCTGACAGACCTCCGTAACGTCGGCTTACGCAGGCCACCCGCCGTCCGGTGGGCGGCCTGCTCGCATTCAGCTTGGCCAGACGACTACCATCGACTACATTAGAGTCATGGTTAAGAAAGCTCCAACTCCCGTTCGATTCGATATGGCGGTCGCCGACCGGCTGGCCGTGTTCGTCTCAATCAACCACGGGCTTTCGCTTTCGTCGGCCGCGAACATGCTCGTAGACGAAGGGCTTCGGATGATGGAACACCCTGGCGTGATCTTCCGGGCCGGCCCGACGGGACGGCGTGCAGGCCTGGCCGCCGGACCTGATGTGTGGGAAATCGTCCGGGCTGTCAGGTCCGCGCGTGCCGCCGAGCCAGATCTCGGTGAGCAGGAACTGCTCGCGATGGTCGCGGAGAACACCGGGGTTTCGGTGCGCCTGATCCGCGCGGCTACCGGCTACTGGGCTGCGTACCCGGAAGAGATCGATGCCGAAGTGGCCGCGGCCGACACTGCTGAGGAGAACGCCGAGCGGGCATGGCGGCGTGAACAAGAACTCCTGGCTGGATAACGCCGGTGACGCGGCGGTTGCTGCTCGACGAGATGTTCCCGGCGGCCATGGCCGAGCAGTTGTGCGCCAAGGGATATGACGTGCGGGCAGTCGTGGCCAGCCCCGAGTTCACCGGGCTGCCAGATGAGGAGATCCTCCTTGGCGCTACGGAGGCGGGGCGCTCGCTCGTCACGGCCAACATCAGGGACTTCATGTCGCTGCACGCGCGATACCGGGCAGCCAACAGGTCTCACGCAGGCCTGATCCTGGTCAGCACCAAAACGTTTCCGCAGAACCGTGCCTTCGTGGCTGCGGTCACGAGCGCCCTCAATGTACTGCTTGCAAGCGAAGCCGGATCCGGTGGTGAGGTCGTCTTCCTGTCCCGGGCCTAGAGAATCACGGCGAGGAGGACCGCGACGATGCCGGTGATGAAGACGCCGTCGAAGGTGCCGGCGCCGCCGATGGAACACGCTCGCCACCTCCTTCCGGTTCAACGGCCGGAGGAATCGGGTTATGCCGCGTTTATCTGGCGTTGCCCGCCGCGAGCGCCTCGGCGATACCCAGCCTCGCGAGTTCGTCGGCGCGCTCGTTGCCCGGGTCGCCGTTATGCCCTTTCACCCACCGCCAGGTGACGTCGTGCGGGGCCATCGCCGCGACGAGGCGCTGCCACAGGTCCACGTTCTTGACGGGCTGCTTCCCGGCGGTCCGCCATCCGTTGCGCTGCCAGCCCGGGAGCCACTTGGTGACCCCGTCGAGCACGTACCTGCTGTCGGTGTACAGCGTCACCCGCACCGGCCGGGTCAGCGCCTCGAGCGCCGAGATCGCGGCCATCAGTTCCATCCGGTTGTTGGTCGTCACCGGGTCACTGCCGTGCAGTTCCTTAACCACGGTCCCGTACCGCAGCACGACCCCCCACCCGCCGGGTCCCGGGTTCCCGCTGCACGCCCCGTCGGTGTAGATCACGGCCTCGCCCATGCCGCACAGGCTATGCGGCAATGACAGGCGACCGGATGCCGACGTGCTGATTAACACATATCCCGGCTCGTGACCTGACCAGCGTGATGTGTTCTGCTAGTAAGGTGCGCACGCTGCCATCACCCGGGTCCACGGACCCGGGGGACCTTGCGGTCCTCGCCGGGCTGACCGTGGTGGACACCGACGACGACGACCCGGTCCTGCTCTGGCCGGACGGCACTCCCGTCGATACCTGGCGAGAGGACTATCCGTACGACGAGCGGATGTCGCGCGACTATTACGAGCACGCCAAGCGCATGCTGCAGATCGAACTGGTCAAACTGCAGAACTGGGTGAAGGACACCGGCCAGAAGATCGTGATCATCTTCGAGGGCCGCGACGCGGCGGGAAAAGGCGGCACGATCAAGCGTTTCACCGAGCACCTGAACCCGCGCGGCGCGACCGTCGTGGCGCTGGAGAAGCCGACGGAGCGCGAGCGGACGCAGTGGTATTTCCAGCGCTATGTGACGCACCTGCCGGGCGCCGGGGAGATCGTGATGTTCGACCGGTCCTGGTACAACCGGGCCGGCGTCGAGCGGGTGATGGGATTTTCCACCCCAGAGGAATACGCCGAGTTCATGCACGAGGCGCCGGAATTCGAGCGGATGCTCGTGAACTCCGGGCTGTCGCTGACGAAATTCTGGTTCTCGGTGACGGCGTCGGAGCAGCGGACCCGGTTCGTCATCAGGCAGGTCGACCCGGTGCGGCGGTGGAAGCTGTCGCCGATGGACATCCTGGCGCTGGACAAGTGGGACGAGTACACCGAGGCGAAGGAAGCGATGTTCTTCTACACCGACACGAAAGAAGCCCCGTGGACGGTGGTGAGGAGCAACGACAAGAAGCGGGCCAGGCTCGAGGCGATGCGGCACATCCTTGAGCAGTTCGACTACGAGGGAAAGGACCCCGAGATTGTCGGGATGCCGGACCGGAAGATCATCGGTCCGCCGTCGCAGTTGTCCGAGCAAGGGGACATCGGCTCTTTCGCGAGGCTGTGAGGGCGAGCGACGATGAGCTTTACGGAGATCACCAGCGAAGCGGAACTGCGCGAGGCGCTCGGCGGCTACCCCAAGGGCCGGGCCGCGACGAAGGTCCGCCCGCGGCTCCACCCGCTGCAGATGGAGTGGCTCAAGGCGTCGCCGTTCTGCGTGCTCGCGACGTCGGACGCCGCCGGGAACTGCGACGCGTCGCCGAAGGGTGACCCGGCCGGCCACCTCATCCACGTTCTGGACGAGCGCACCGTGGTGATCGCCGAGCGGCCTGGCAACAAGCGCGCCGACGGCTACCTCAACGTCCTCGCCAACCCGCACGTCGGGATCATCTCGATGATCCCCGGCCGGAACGACACGCTGCGCATCAACGGCCGCGCCCGGCTGGTGCGGGACGCGCCGTTCTTCGACGACCTCGCGGTTCGCGGCCAGCGGCCGGTCCTCGCGCTCGTGGTCGAGATCGACCAGGTGTTCTCGCACTGCCCCAAGGCGTTCATGCGGTCGGAGATCTGGGAGCCCGCGAGCTGGAAGCCGGACGTCCTGCCGACGACCGCGGCGCTGTGCAAGGCGGTGCAAGAGCCGCCGGAGACGCTGGAGGAACTCGAGGCGCACTACTCGCCGGAGAATTACGCCAGCGAGCTGTACTGACTCCACAGCGCGGGAATCGTCACCCCGAGGTCCAGCAATAGCCGGCGGAGCACCGGCAGGGAGATGCCGATGACGTTGTTGTGGTCGCCGTCGATGGTGTCGACGAACCAGCCGCCGAGGCCCTCGATCGTGAAGGCGCCGGCCATCGTGAGCGGTTCGCCGGAGGCCACGTAGGCGGAGATCTCCTCGTCCGTCGGCGTGCCGAACCGAACCGTCGTCGCGGCCACCGCCGCGGCCTGGCGGCCGGCCGCGACGTCGACGACGCAGTGCCCGGTGAAGAGCGTGCCGGACTTACCCGCCATCTCATGCCACTGGGCGATCGCTTCCGTAGCGGACGCGGGCTTCCCGACCGGCCGCCCGCCGAGGTCGAGCAGCGAATCGCAGCCGATCACCAGGCCGTCGCCGAGCGATGCGGCCACCGCCGACGCCTTGGCCGAGGCGAGCAGGCCGGTGAGCTCAGCGGTGGTCGCGGCGGTGAACGCGTCCTCGTCGACGCCGCTGGCGATAACCTCCGGATCGAGGCCGGCGGCGCGCAGCACCGCGAGCCTCGCGGGGGAAGCCGAAGCCAGGACGACACGCACGCGTCAGACCTTACGCGCTACGTACCCGAGCCGTAACATCGGTGGCATGGTGCGACTCCTGGTTCTGTACAACCCGCCCGAAGACCCCGAGGCCTTCGACAAGCACTACAACGAGATCCACATCCCGCTGGCCAGGCGACTGCCTGGGCTGCTGCGGTACACGGTCAACAGGAACCTCGCGCCAGCCGCGCCGTACTACCTGGTCGCAGAACTCGACTGGGAGGACATGGCGTCCGCACAGGCCGCGCTGTCCTCACCGGTGGGCGCCGAGAGCGCAGCCGACGTGGCCAAGTTCGCGACCACCGGCGCAGCTACCCTCCTTTACGAGGTCGCCGAGGTCTGATGCGGTTCGGCCTCGCCGGCACCGGGCACTGGGCTCAGATCGCGCACGCGCCCGCGCTCGCATCCACCCCCGGCATCTCGCTGGCGGCCGTCTGGGGGCGGAACGCCGGCCCCGCCGAGTCACTCGCGGCCACCTGCGGCGCGGCGGCGTTCACCGACGTGGCCGCCTTCCTCGACGCCGTGGACGCGGTGGCGTTCGCGGTGCCGCCAGACGTGCAGGCGCCGCTCGCGATCCGCGCCGCCGAAGCCGGCAAGCACCTGCTGCTCGAGAAGCCGGTCGCGCTGTCCGTGGCCGCCGCGGACAAGCTGGTCGCCGCCGTCACGGCGGCTGGCGTCGCCTCGGTGGTGTTCTTCACGCACCGCTTCAACACCGAACTCCGCGCCTGGCTCAACGACGAGCGCGCCCGCGGCGGCTGGTCCGGTGGCGGCTGGTCCGGCGGGGTCGCGATCTGGCTCGGCTCCGCGCTCCAGCCAGACAACCCGTTCAACACGCCGTGGCGGCGGGACAAGGGCGCCCTGTGGGACCTGGGGCCGCACGTGGTGTCCATGCTGTGGGCCTGCCTCGGTCCCGTGGCATCCGTGACCGCGGTGGCCGGCGGGCCTGACGTGACGCATCTTGTCTTCAGGCACGAGAGCGGCGCGTCCAGCATCGCGACGGTGACGCTGAGCGCCCCGGAGGCCGCGGCGGGAACCAGCCTGTTCGTCTGGGGCGAGGCCGGCCGCTCCGTCATGCCCGCCGCGCCGACCGACCCGGTGGACGCGCTGCGCGTCGCGGCGCTCGAGCTCGTCGCGGTGGCGGAATCCGGGCGCGCGCACCCGTGCGACGTCCGCTTCGGCCGCGACGTGGTCAGGGTGCTGGCTGAGGCTCAGGCGCAGCTTAACGGTGGTCCCGGCTGAGTTTTTCCGGATTATCCCGAACGGACCCTGTGTTCCCCCGCGGGCTGAACTGTACCTGGACGGCGGGGGCCGCCTAGGCTCTATCCATGAGCAGTCCGCCAGCAGTGCCGGATAGGGGCAACCTCCGCGCCTCCGACGCCGATCGCGAGCGCGTCGCTGACGTACTCCGGCAGGCAGCCGGGGATGGGCGGCTGACCATGGAGGAGCTCGACCAGCGGCTCGACGCCGTGTACGCGGCCAAGACCTACGCCGAGCTCGAGCCCGTCACCAGGGACCTGCCGCAAACCGCGGGCGGCCACGCGCCCGCGCCGGTTCCGGCCGCAGACCCGCAGCGGTTCGGCGGCCAGGCGACCTCGCACGGGGCGTTCGCCATCCTGGGCGGGTTCTCGCGCAAGGGCGACTGGGTCGTGCCGGAGGAGTTCACCGCCTTCGCCCTCCTGGGCGGCGGCGAAATCGACATGCGCGAGGCCCGGTACGCCGCGCCGACCGTGACGATCCACGTGGTCGCGATCATGGGCGGCGTCGAGATCACCGTCCCCGAAGACGCCAACGTCCGGGTCACGGGTGTCGGCATCATGGGCGCCTTCGACCACCAGTCAAGCGGCACCGGTACGCCCGGCGGCCCCACGATCACCGTCAACGGGGTGGCGTTCATGGGCGGCGTCGAGGTCAAGCGCCGGCCGCCCAAGAAGGCCAAGCGCGAGAAGCTCAAGTCACGGCGCCTCGGCGAACTCGAGTAGCCGGCGCCTGCTGCGTGGTGAGCGGGCTGCTGGTCGCCGGCACCACTTCCGACGCCGGCAAGAGCGTCGTCACCACCGGCCTGTGCCGGGCCTTCGCGCGCCGGGGCGTGCGGGTCGCGCCGTACAAGGCCCAGAACATGTCGAACAACTCGATGGTGTGTGCCGCCGCCGGCGGTGCCGCCGCCGAGATCGGTCGCGCCCAGTGGGTGCAGGCGCTCGCCGCCCGGGTCCGGCCCGAGCCCGCGATGAACCCGGTCCTGCTCAAGCCGGGCAGTGACCGGCGCAGCCACGTGGTGCTGATGGGCCGGCCAGCAGGCACCGTCGACGCGGATAACTGGGAGGATGGCCGGCGCCACCTCGCCGCTGCCGCGCATGCGGCATACGACGACCTCGCGGTGCGGTACGACGTGATCGTCGCCGAGGGCGCCGGCAGCCCGGCCGAGATCAACCTGCGCGCGGGCGACTACGTCAACATGGGCCTGGCCCGGCACGCCGGGATGCCGGCGGTCGTCGTCGGCGACATCGACCGCGGCGGGGTGTTCGCGGCGATGCTGGGCACCGTCGCCCTGCTCTCGGCCGAGGACCAGGCCCTGGTGGCCGGCTTCATCGTCAACAAGTTCCGCGGCGAGCCCAGCCTGCTCGCTTCCGGGCTGCGGGCGATCGAGCGGGTGACCGGACGACGCGTGTACGGCGTCCTGCCCTGGCACGCCGGCCTGTGGCTCGACTCCGAGGACGCCCTCGACCTGGACGGACGGCGGGCAGCGGCGGTCGGCGCGCGCCGGGTGGCGGTCGTGCGGCTCCCCCGGATCAGCAACTTCACCGACCTCGACGCGCTCGGCCTCGAGCCCGCGCTCGATGTCGTCTTCGTCTCCTCGGCGCGTGACCTGGCAGACGCGGACCTGGTCGTGCTGCCGGGCACCCGCGCCACGATCGCCGACCTGGCCTGGCTGTGCTCGCGCGGGCTCGACCGGGCGATCACCGAGCATGCCCGGCGCGGCAGGCCGGTGCTCGGCATCTGCGGCGGATGCCAGATGCTCGGCCGCACCATCGCCGACCCCGAAGGCATCGAGGGCGCGCCGGGAATCGCGGTCGCGGGGCTCGGCCTGCTCGACCTCACCACCACGTTCCGCCGCGAGAAGACGCTTCGGCTGAGCCAGCCGTCCGGCTACGAGATCCACCACGGCCGCATCGAGGGCGGGACCCGCGCCGGCGTCGTCACCGGCACGATGGTGCACGGGAGCCTCGAGGACGACGCCACCCGGGCGGCGTACCTCGCCGAGACCCTCGGGGTGGCGTCGGCCGTGTCGTTCCCCGCGGCGCGCGAGCGGCGACTCGACCTGCTGGGCGACATGGTCGAGGAGCACCTCGACATCGAGGCGCTGCTCGCGCTCGCCCGCGACGGCGCGCCCGCCGGCCTGCCGGTCCTGCCTCCCGGGGGCGTGCCCTTACGCGGGAGCACCGGGACGGCTCGGAGTCAGCCGCTTACGTTCGGAAAAATCGGATTGATCTCAGCGCTGGGCGTGCGTCCCTTCATGCGCCTGCCAGTCCTCCCGGGTCAGCGCGTACTCGACCTCGCCCTGCTCGGCGCCCGGGATGGCGGGCACGACGTCCGAATGGTAGGAGCGGAGGAAGACCAGGCCGCTTTTCTCCATCACCCGGCGGGACGGGAGGTTGATCGCCATCGTGTGGGCGACGACTTTCCTGATTCCGAGATCGGTGAAGCACTTGCGGATGAGCGCGCGGGATCCCTCGGTGGCGTAGCCCTTGTTCCACACCGCCTTGCGCAGCCGGTAGCCGAGGTCGACGGTGTCCGGATCGCCGGCCGGCCTGAGGTGGAACCAGCCGAGGAACTCCCCGGTTCCCCTGGCCTCGGCCGCCCAGAAGCCCCGGCCGTCGTCGCGCTCGTAAAAGCCGAGGAAGAACGGGATGATCCTCATCCGCACCTCGTCGCGCGGAGTTGGCTCGCCGCCGGAGAGGAACCACATGACGTCGGGGTCGCTGTTGAGGTCGTACAGGTGGTCGGCGTCGTCAGCGGTGAAGGCGCGCAGGACAAGACGGGGGGTCTCGAGGAAAACGGGCATGGCTGCCATTATCCGCGGGCCGGCCGGCGGGCATGATGGACGCATGAGACGCCGTGGCAAGGTTTCCGTGTCGCCGCCTGCTGGCTTCCCCGTCTACGGGCTGGACGAGTCGTGGCCTGGCACGCGGTGGCTGGAAGGGTTCGGGGACGCCATTGGGGAGGAGGTCCGCTGGGTTCGGCTTGGCCATCAGGACGCGGTGGCCGGGGCGTTTCTCCTGGTGGAGACCTGTTCTCGGGCGCTGACCGAGGCCAAGGCGGCGGGCGCCGGGGTAGACCCGCTGCGCACTGTTGCGTTCGACGCCGGGGCGCTGCTGGCGAACCTGACGCTGCCCGCGGATTCGGTTCCGCGGCCGAGGGACATGCTGCGGGCTCTCGTGGACCATGTCGATCAGCGCAGCAGGCAGTACACGGAGTGGCCGCTGGTGACGTGGCTGGTGGACGGGGCGGCCGCGGCCGCGCGTGTCTGGCGGTTCGCCGGCGGGTGGGCGGCGTTCAGCGACGCCGTGGACGACGTGTACCTCGCCGCGGCGGGCACCGGTACCGCCCCCGGGGACCTGGCGTTCGCCAGGCTGCGGGACGGGCGCGCCTACGGCTTCGAGCTGGATGAGCCGCTCCACCCGGGCATTCTGGGAGGGCCGGGCGACGCACCGGCACCGGAGCGGCGCATGGACTGGCATCCCGATCAGTTGCGGCTGGTTGGCACTTACTGACCGCTGGGTGACCGATAGACTCTCGCAGGTGATTGACCTGAGGGCCGCGCGGGCCGAGCCGGACCGCTATAGGGCAGCACTGGCCCGCCGCGGCGCTGCCGAAGACTTTGATGCCCTGCTCGCCGCCGACCAGCGGTGGCGCGAGCTGACGGAGCGGGCGGAGACGCTGCGCGCTAAGCAGAAGCGCTCGTCCAAGGGCGGCCCGCCCACCCCGGAGCAAATCGAGGAACTGCGGCAGCTCCGCGAGGAGCTGGACGCGGCCGAATCCGAGCAGGCCGCGGCGGAGCGCGAGCGCCAGGTGCTGCTGGCCCGCATCCCGAACCTGCCCGACCCGTCCGCGGCGGACGGGATGTCCGAGGAGGACTCCGTCCCGATCCGCACCTGGGGGGCGCCGCCGGACTTCGGCTTCCCGGTCCGTGACGCCGCCGACCTGGGCTCGCCGCGCGGCTGGATCGACATGGCCCGCGGCGCCCGGCTGTCTGGGTCGCGGTTCGCCTACCGGATCGGCGACGTGGCGATGACCGAGATGGCGATGTACCGGTTCGTGCTTGACCGGCTGGCTGCCAAGGGATTCCTCACCGTGCTGCCGCCCGTGCTGGCGGGCGAACGGGCGATGTATGGCACCGGGTTCCTGCCAACCGAGGAATCCAACCTGTACCACCTCGAACGCGACGACTTGTATCTGACCGGCACCTCGGAGGTAGCGCTCGCCGGGATCCACACCGACGAGCGGCTCGAAGAAGGCGAACTGCCCGCGAAGTACGCGGCGTTCAGCACCAACTTCCGCCGCGAAGCCGGGGCGGCGGGCAAGGACACCAAGGGCATGTTCCGGGTGCACCAGTTCGACAAGGTGGAGATGTACGTCTACTGCGTTCCGGAGCAGTCCGCCGGGTTCCACGAGGAACTGCTCGCCAACGAGGAGGAGATCGTCCAGAGCCTCGGCCTGCCCTACCGGGTGGTGAACATCGCGGTCGGCGACCTGGGCGCCCCGGCCGCGAAGAAGTACGACATCGAGGCATGGTTCCCCGCGCAGGGCCGGTACCGGGAGATCACCTCCTGCTCGAACACCACCGACTACCAGGCGCGGCGGCTGAACATCCGGTTCCGGCGCGAGGGCAAGCTCGAGTTCGCGCACACGCTCAACGGCACGGGGGCCACCGCGCGCTCGCTGCTGGCCATCATGGAGAACTTCCAGGACGAGAACGGCACGGTGGCGGTCCCCGAGGTGCTCCGCGGCTACGGCGCCCCGGCCACCATCGGGAACCAGCCGGGGTAAGGCAGGGAAGCCCCGCATTGCTGGATATCGCTGATGTGGTCAGACTGGCCGAAGCGCTAGCGGGTGTGCGCCTGACCACGACGCCCGATGGGCTGGCCGAGTGGCGGTACCACGGGAGGCTGGTTGCCCGCCAGCTTGACGCCACCCATCTGGTGATCCGCGCGGACTTCGACTACCGGGCCTCGATTCTGCGGGATTTTCCCGAGACCTTCAGCGTCCCGACCCGGTACACCAAGCACATGATGGTTGTCGCGGACCTCGCGGGTGCCGACGCTGGTGCCGTCGAGGAC
>Ga0187814_10000833_pt1 | contig 11216 bp, 9 predicted proteins | sample NC_S_4_FD_132450 | JGI IMG/M metagenome (GOLD analysis project Ga0187814, IMG submission 132450) | Wetland sediment microbial communities from Neuse River Estuary, North Carolina, USA - ASW-S_4 | ecosystem: Environmental > Aquatic > Freshwater > Wetlands > Sediment | place: USA: North Carolina...
CCTTATTGAGGCCGAGACCTCAAAGCCCGGCGTGTCGCAGCTTGTCCCCGGCCTGGCCGAAAAGTGGGATGTTTCCGCGGACGGCCTTGTCTACACCTTCCATCTGCGGAAGGGCGTCAAGTTCAGCAACGGCGAGACGCTCAAGGCCGACGACGTGCTCTTCACCTTCGATAGGATGCTCGATCCCAAGACGAAGGCCCTCAACACCGACTTCCTCGACATGATCGCCGGCGCGGACGACAGGATGAGCGGCAAGGCGGACAGTGTCAGCGGTCTCAAGGTCGTTGACAACAACACCATTCAGATCACCCTCACCGTTCCCTTCGCGCCCTTCCTGGCCAACCTCGCGACTCCCGCATGCTCGATCTACAATCGCAAGGCCACCCTCGCCGCCGGCGACCAGTTCGGCCTGGACCCCGCCAAGACCGTAGGTACGGGACCCTTCATCCTCGACTCCTGGGTTGTGAATGACAGCGAGACGCTGAAGGCCAACCCCAACTATTTCCGCGGCAAGCCCAAGCTCGCAGGCATCGTGTTCCAAGTCGTGCCCGACCCCAATACGCAGCGCATGCTCTTCGAGACGGGCAAGCTCGATGTCCTCGATCTGGACAACGCGGCGTCGCAGGTCCCGTATTTCCTCGCCAGCGCAAAGTGGAAGAACCAGATAGTCAGCGGGCCGCGCGTAGGCATCGACTACTACTGCATCAATGAGAGCATCAAGCCCTTCGATGACGTGAGAGTAAGGAAGGCCCTCCAGCTCGCAATAGACCGGAAGGCTTTGCTCGACAAGCTCAACAACGGGCTTGGCGCACTTGAGAACGGTATCTTCCCGCGAGGTCTTCTGGGCTACAATCCCAAGCTCGCCGCGATCCCCTACGATCCCAAGAAGGCCAAGGCGCTTCTCGCTCAGGCCGGCTATCCGGACGGATTCGACATGGAGATAGCCCAGACCACCGACAGCCCCAATACCCTCAAGATCAACGAGGCCGTCCAGGCCATGCTCGGCCAAGTGGGCATCCGCGTGAAGATCAACCAGATGGACTCGGCCGCCTACTTCGCGACGCGCAAGCAGGGCAAGCTCCCCGCCTACGAATCCAACTGGTCGGCCGACTACAACGATCCTGACAACTTCATCTATACGTTCTTCTCGGAAAGGAACACTGTTGCGCGTTCCTACAATTACAAGAACGCCGACGTCTTCGCGAAACTCGAAGCCGCGCGGAAGATGACCGACCAGGACAAACGAATGGCGCTCTACCAGCAACTGGAGAAGACCATCGTCCAGGACGATGCGGGATGGGTCCCGCTCTACTCCTCCGCCCACCTCTTCGTGGTTCAGCCCTGGGTCAAGAACTTCAAGGTCTCCTGGAACGGCTGGAGCAACATGCCGTATTACGGGATCATCCTTTCCAAGTAAGTTTCTTTGGCCGTCTGAAGGGCGCGTTCATCGCGCGCCCTTCACGCATGGACCGGCCCAGTATCTGGAGGGGGCGGCGTGAAGCGCTACGTGTTCAAGAAGATCCTCGTCACCGTCCCTATCATGATCGGGATGGTGTTCATAACCTTCATCCTCCTCAACGTCGTGCCCGGCGATCCCATCACTCTTATGATGAGGGAGCACATAAGCCCCGACGTTGTGGCCCGAGTCAAAGGGCAGATGCACCTTGACGACCCGGTTCTCCTTCGATTCCTGCGGTACCTCGGGGGAATCCTGCACGGCGACTTCGGCATCTCCTATAAGCTCAACCGGCCGGTCTCCTATCTTCTTGCCTCGGCCTTCCCCAACACATTGGTCCTCACGCTCGCCGCCGCCCTCATCTCCTGGATCATCGGCATCCCCGCGGGCATCCTGTCCGCGGTGCGGCGCTATTCCTTCGTCGACAATTTCTTTATGACCTTCTCGCTCCTCGGCGTCTCCATGCCCGTCTTTTGGAGCGGACTGCTTTTCCAGTACATTTTCTCCCTGAAGCTGGGCCTTCTTCCTGTCGCCGGTCTAAATGGCCCCCTATATCTCATCATGCCCGCCATCGTCCTGGGCTGGAGCTCCGCGGGCACGATCGCCCGGTTGACGCGCTCGAGTCTCCTGGAAGTTATGCGGAATGACTATATCCGCACGGCCCGGGCCAAGGGTCTCCATGAGATCCGAGTCATCATGAATCACGCTCTGAAGAACTCCCTGCTCCCCGTCGTCACGGTGATGGCGCTTCAGGTGGCCGGGCTGCTTTCCGGCGCCGTCATTACAGAGAGTGTATTCGCCATACCCGGGATCGGCCGGGTAGCGGTCAACGCCATCCAGAACAGGGATATGCCCCTCCTCCAGGGCTCCGTTGTCCTCACGACCTTCCTCGTAGTCGCGGGCAATCTGGTGGCGGATATCCTCTACGCATACCTCGATCCGCGCATCAAGTACGGCGCCACGGAGGCCAAGTGATGAGGACAAAACACACCTCACTGCTCGCGACCGCGAACATGGATGAGGCTGCCGCTGGTTCCCCGCCGCAGGAAATGGATGTGCTCGAAAAGGATTCATTCTGGCGGAGTGTCGCCTTATCCTTCATCAAGAACAAATTGGCCCTGGTCGGACTCATTGTGGTCATCCTTCTCGTAGTCTTGGCCATTTTCGCGCCCGCCTTTGCGCCGCACGACCCCTACAAGGTCGATCTCAACCAGCAATTCAAGGCGCCGAGCACGACCTATCTCGTCGGGACGGACATGTTCGGCAGGGACGTGCTCTCACGGATCATCTACGGAACGAGGATATCCCTCCTCGTCGGCATCGTTCCCACCGTAATCTCCATGGGCATCGGCATCATCCTCGGCCTTATCGCCGGTTATTACGGCGGGAAGATCGACTTCGGCCTCATGATCGTCTCCGATATGGTTCTCTCTTTCCCCTCCCTCCTCCTCGCGATGGTCGTCATGTACTCTCTGGGAGCGAATCTCCTCAATATCTTCATCGCGTTGAGCGTCGTCGGGTGGGCGGGAACGGCGCGAGTGGTCAGGTCCCAGACTCTTTCGCTCAAAAACAAGGAGTTCGTCGAGGCCTCGAAGGCCATTGGAACGCGAAACTCGAAAATCATGCTGGGCCACGTCTTTCCAAACTGCGTGCCCCAGCTCTTGGTCCTCTTCACCCTGAATATCCCCGGCTCCATCCTCTCGGAGGCTTCCCTGAGCTTCTTGGGCATCGGCGCCCAGCCTCCCGCCTCGAGCTGGGGGCTCATGGTATCAAATGGGCGGGAATACCTGTTCAACGCACCCTGGGTCGCCATAAGCCCGGGCGTCGCCATACTCATCACGGTTCTCGCCTTCAATTTCCTGGGCGACGGACTCCGCGACGCCCTCGATCCCTATTTGAAGTCATAGCATGGAGAAAACCATGGCCGGAGGCAGCGCGAGCCTGCTAGAGATACGTGATCTTAGGACGTCCTTTTTCACCAAGCGCGGCGTTGTGCCGGCCGTCGACTCGGTGAGCCTGCGCGTCGGGCAGGGCGAGATAGTCGGCCTGGTCGGCGAGTCCGGTTGCGGAAAGAGCGTGACGTCGCTCTCGGTCCTCGGGCTCGTGGCGTCGCCGGGGAAGATAATAGGGGGACACATTCTCTACCACGGGGAAGATGTCCTTGGCTTCTCGGCCGCTCGCATGCGCGAGCTTCGCGGCAATAAGGTGTCCATGATTTTTCAGGAGCCCATGACCTCGCTCAATCCCGTCTACACTATCGGGAAGCAGGTGACGGAGGCCCTTCGGAGCCACGACCGCATGGTGGGTTCCAAGGAGGCGCGCCTGAGGGCCGTGGAGATGCTCGCTCGCGTGGGCATCTCGGAGCCCGAGAGCAGGCTCGAGGCCTATCCCCACCAGCTTTCCGGCGGGCTGCGCCAACGCGTCATGATAGCCATGGCGCTGATATGCAAGCCGGGGCTCCTCATCGCCGACGAGCCGACGACCGCCCTCGACGTTACCATCGAGGCGCAGATTCTGACTCTCATGAGACAGCTCCAGCGGGAGATCGGCAGCTCCATCGTGCTCATCACGCACAACCTGGGCGTCGTGGCCGAAACCTGCGATCGGGTGTACGTCATGTACGCGGGCAGGATCGTCGAAGAGGCGGATGTCTTCGAGCTCTTCGACAGGCCATTGCATCCATATACGAACGGGCTTCTGCGCTCGATACCGAGGAAAAATGAGGACGAAAGCGCGCCTCGAAGACTCTACAGCATCAAAGGCAACGTCCCCGACATGGCTCGCCTGCCCGCAGGCTGCAAGTTCGCGCCGCGCTGCGAGCGGTGCGTGGAGGCCTGCACACGCGCCGAGCCAGAGCTTGTCGATTCGGGGAACGGCCATTTTGTGCGCTGCTTCAGGCCCATGTCGGACGAGGTGAAGAGATGAACGTACCCATCGTCGAGGCGACCAACCTCACAAAGCACTTCGCGACGGAGTCGGGTCCGTTCAATTCGGGCACGAGCGTCATCCACGCGATCGATGACGTCAGCCTCGAGATCTACGAGCGGGAGACGCTGGCCCTCGTGGGAGAGTCGGGCTGCGGCAAGAGCACTCTGGGGCGCCTTCTCATTCGCCTCGTGGCCCCGACGAGCGGGGTGGTCCGTTTCGAGGGCGAGGAGCTGCCGCCTGTCGATAGCCGCGAGCTCCGGAAACACAAGCGCGAAATGCAGATCATTTTCCAGGATCCCTACGCCTCGCTCGATCCGCGCATGAAGGTCCTGGACATAATCGGCGAGCCTCTCGTGACCCATCTGGGGCTGCGCGGAGAGGAAAAGGCCGAGCGAGTGGGCGAGCTGCTCCAGATGGTGGGCCTCCCGCGCTCCTATGTGGGGCGTTACCCTCACATGTTCAGCGGGGGGCAGCGGCAGAGGATCGGGATAGCGAGGGCTCTGGCCCTCGATCCCAAATTCGTGGTTTGCGACGAGCCCGTGTCCGCCCTCGATGTATCCATCCAGTCCCAGGTGATAAACCTCCTCCAGGACCTCCAGGAGCGCAAGCGGCTGACCTATCTCTTCATATCCCATGATCTCAACGTTGTGCGGCACATCTCCGACAGGATCTGCGTCATGTTCCTGGGCAAGGTAGTCGAATATGGCGAGACGCGCGAAATTTACCATCATCCCCTCCATCCCTACACGATGTTTCTCCTCCAGGCCGCGCCCCTGCCGGACCCTCGTGCCCGCTACAACGAAAAGAAAGTGCTTCAGGGCGAGATTCCCAGCCCGATCAACCCGCCTTCGGGCTGCAGGTTCCGTACCCGTTGCCCCTATGCCGCCCCTCGCTGCGCCGAAGAAGAGCCTCTACTCGCCGCCTCCGGCGGCCCCGGCGCCAGCGGCCGCTCGGATGTCGGGGCCCGGAAGGTCGCCTGTCATTTCCCCTTGGCGTAGAGCCCCGGCGTCTCGGCGCGTCTCGGGCGGCGAAGCCGGGGGCGGGCAAAACTGAGTCTCGCGTGAAAGTCGGTTGAGGCTGAAGACAGTAGGTGAGAATCGAATGCGTACAATAGAAAGACCCGTTTGGTCAGAAGTCGATCTCGGAGCTATTGCGCACAACGTGCACGCCATGAAGTCCTCCATCGGAGGCGGAGTGCGGCTCTGCGCGGTCGTCAAGGCCGATGGCTATGGACACGGCGCCCTCCAGGTCGCGCATGAGGCGATGGCATCCGGAGCGGACATGCTCGCCGTCGCCCTCCCGACGGAGGGAGTGGAGCTGCGAAAGGCCGGCTTCACGAAGCCCATACTCATCCTGGGCCATGTCGGTAGCGATCTTGCGCCGCTCGTCGCGGCCTGGGACCTCGAGGTGCCCTGTTTTTCCCTCGATGACGCGAGGGCCTTGTCGGCGGCTGCCGCCGCGCTCGAAACAGAGCTGCGCATACACATCAAAATCGACACGGGCATGGGGAGGATAGGCGTGCGCCCCGAGGGCGCCGCCGACCTCGCCGTCGCGATCTCCCGCATGCCATCGCTGCGCATCGAGGGCGCCTTCTCGCATTTCGCGTCGGCCGATTCGGCCGACCTCGGGTTTGCGAGGGAACAGCTTTCGCTTTTCCTCGAGGCCATAGCGGAAATCGAACGGCGCGGAATACCCGTTCCCGTGCGTCACATCGCCAACAGCGCCGCCGTCTATTCTCTGCCCGAATCCCGCCTGGACATGGTTCGGTGCGGGATACTGCTCTACGGCCTGCGGCCATCGCTCTCCGTACCGCTTGACTTTGAGCCAAAGCCGGCCATGAGCCTCAAAGCGCGCATCTCCATGATAAAGGAGGTGGAAGCCGGCGTCTCGATCGGTTATGGCAGGAGCTTCTTCTCAAAGCGGGCAAGCCGCGTCGCCACCTTGCCAATAGGCTACGCCGACGGCTGGCCACGCGCGCTTTCGGGGGTGAGCGTGGGTACACAGGCCGGACGGGCGCCCATCGTGGGCCGCATTTGCATGGACCAGTGCATGGTGGACGTAACCGATATAGGCGAAGTCCGTGCAGACGACCTGGCAATTCTCTTCGGCCCGGGCGGGCCGAGCATCGACGAGATCGCGGATGCCCTCGGGACAATCAACTACGAGGTCGTTTGCGAGGTGGGCAGGCGCGTGCCGAGGGTCTATGTCAACGGCAGCGTTTGAGGACCGCCGTAAGGGGGTGTCATGATGGATTTTCGCAAATATCACGGACTCGGCAATGATTATATAGTGATAAACCCAGATGATTTTGAGTTTGATCCGACGCCCGACGCAGTCCGCGCCGTTTGCGATCGAAATAGAGGTGTCGGATCGGACGGCATCTTGTTGGGCCCCCTCCCGGGCGGCGATCCGGATTTCCGGATCTTCAACCCCGACGGAAGCGAGGCAACCAAGAGCGGCAACGGCCTGCGCATCTTTTCCTGGTATCTCTACGAGCAGGGGCTTTCGAACGGAGCGGAGTTCTCCCTCCTCACGAAGGGGGGAAGAGTCTTTTGCTCGATAGTCGACCCGCGGTCCAAACTCGTGAGAGTGGACATGGGTCCGCCTAGCTTCGCGGCCGCAGCCGTGCCTGTCGCGCTTGATGCTTCTCCCGAGGTCGTCGATCATCCGGTCGAGTTCAAGGGACACTCCTGCCGCATCACCTGTGTCTCCATGGGCAATCCTCACTGCGTCGTCCTCGGCTTGGGCGCCTCAGACTCCGTCGCGAAGGAGATCGGCCCGCTCATCGAGCGTGCTTCCATTTTCCCCGACCGGACGAATGTGCAATTCCTTGAACCCATCGGTTCGTCCGAAATCCGCATATCGATATGGGAGCGCGGCGCGGGCTACACCCTGGCCTCGGGCAGCTCCAGTTGCGCGGCTGCTGCCGCCGCGAGACGGCTCGGCCTCGTGGGCGACGAGGTGACCGTTCGCATGCCCGGCGGCACCCTCGATATCCGCTTTGCGGAGGGGACGGTCTTCATGACCGGGCCGGTCGAGAAGAGCTTCGAGGGCATCATCTCCGGGGACCTGCTCGCGCGCGTTCGTTCGGGATCCGCTCCCGCGCCCGGTGGTGAGCGATCGTAAGGAGAGAGCGAATGAACAAGGACGTGATCCTCGAGGCCGCTCGGGAAATGAGGCCTTGGATGGTCGAAGTGAGGCGACATATCCACATGCATCCGGAGCTCGGGCTCGAGGAGCGGGAGACGGCATCAGCGATCGAACGCTGGCTCGACGACATCGGAGTGGAGCACGAGCGCAAGGGCACGGCAGTGATCGGCCTTCTTCGCGGCCGGCTCCCCGGCGCCTGCGTAGCCCTCCGCGCGGACATCGATGCCCTGCCTGTCCGCGAGGTTCCGGACAGAGACTACCGGTCGCGCGTGGAAGGCCGCATGCACGCCTGCGGGCACGACGCCCACGTGGCCATCCAGCTGGGCGCCGCAAAGATTTTGGCCGCCCTTCGGGACTCGATGCATGGATCGGTGAAGTTCCTCTTCCAGCCGGCGGAAGAGACCGTCGGCGGGGCCGACACGATGGTGAAGGGTGGCTGTCTCGAGAACCCTCACGTGGATCGCGTATACGGTCTCCACGTGATGCCCTACCTGCCGGTGGGCGCCATCGAGGTGAAAAAGGGGGCGCTCAACGGCTGCAGCGCCACTCTTTCGATCGAAGTTGTCGGCAAGGGGAGCCACGGAGCCTCGCCAGAGACGGGAATCGACGCGATCCTCATCGCAGCGAACATGGTGACCGCGCTCGACGGCCTCGTGAGCCGCTATGTCTCTCCTCTCGAAGAGGCGGTGCTCGGAATCGGGACGATTTCCGGGGGAACCGCGTCGAACATCATCGCAGAAAGCGTGCACATGAAGGCGATGCTTCGCGCTATAGACGGCCCTTCGCGCGACGCCCTCATCGCCCGCGCCCGGGCGCTCGCCGAGGGCATCGCGACCTCGTACGGAGGCCGCGCCGTAGTGGACGCGTCCCTCGGCTACGAGGCCCTCATCAACCACGACGAGGCGGTCGACGCCATCGTGCGCACGGCCTCCGAGTTCCTGGGACCGTCGAGCGTCCACTGGAAAGAGAAACCGAGCATGGGCGTCGAGGACTTCTCCTACTACATCACGGAGCGCAGCGGAGCCTTCTATCACCTCGGCTGCGGCAACGAAGCCGCGAAAATAACGGCGCCTCTGCACAGCGTCGGGTTCGACATCGATGAAAGCTGCCTGACTGTAGGGGCGGCCATGCAGGCCGGTCTCTGCGTCGCTTTCCTCGAAGAGCAGCAAAAAGGGGGTACCACATGAAACGGCTCTACATCAGCGCCGACATCGAGGGAGTCTGCGGGATCGCCGACTGGAAGGAGACGGATCTCGCCGATGCGCAGAGCACCTACTTCCGCGCCCAGATGACCCGCGAGGTCGGCGCCGCCTGCCAAGCAGCGGTCGAGGCCGGCGTCGGCGAAATCTTCGTCAAAGACGCCCACGGCTCCGGCCGAAATATCGACCCGCAGCTCCTGCCGGACACCGTCAAGCTCATGCGCGCCTGGACGCGCGACCCCTATTCGATGATGGCTGGCATCGACTCGAGCTTCGACGCAGTCATGCTCATCGGCTACCACTCGGGCGCCGGCTCCGACGGCAATCCCCTGTCCCATACCATGAACACCGACAATGTGCGCGTCCTCATCAACGGCGTGGAGGCGAGCGAGTTCCTCATCAACACCTACACCGCCGCCTCGGTGGGCGTTCCGGTCATACTGCTGAGCGGAGACCGTCAGCTCTGCGACCGCGCGACCGCGCTGGATCCTCGGATCGCCGCGGTGGCGGTGAGCGAGGGCATCGGCAACGCCTCGGTGTCCATCAACCCGCGCGTCGCCGTGAGCCGGATCAAGGAGGCGGCGGCCGGAGCTCTCCGCGCCGCGGAAAGAGCGAAGCCGATCGCCCTGCCGGAACGGTTCGAGGTCGACATCGAGTTCCGCCAGCACTTCCGGGCCTACCGCGGCTCCTTCTACCCGGGGGCGGAGAGAGTGTCGCCGCTCACCGTGCGCTTCGCCTGCGCGAAGTGGCTCGATGCCCTCACCTTCCTCTTCTGGGTTCTTTAGGGGCACGATGATGAAGATCAAGCCGAACGCCCTCGTGAAGGGCGATAGCATAGGACTCATAGCTCCATCGGGCGGTGTCGACGACCTGAAAGAGGTGGATCGAGCAGTGGCCTTTCTTGAAAGCAAGGGCTTCGGGGTGAAGGTCGGGGAGAGCTGTCGCGCATCGTACGGTTACCTTGCCGGCAGCGACGAGGGGCGCGCCGCCGACGTCAACGACTTCTTTGCCGACCCCCAGATACGCGGCATCCTCTGCATAACGGGCGGCTACGGGACCTCGCGCATACTCGACGCGCTGGACTATGAAATGATAGCGCGCAATCCCAAGGTCTTCGTGGGCTACAGCGACATCACGGGAATACACCTTGCCCTGAACCGTCTGTGCTCCCTCGTGACCTTCCACGGGCCCATGGGCATCTCGGAGGTACTCCTCGAGGGCGAAAGCTATTCGACGAGGAGTTGGCTGGCCGCCCTCACCTCGATGTCGCCGATCGGCGCGCTGCAAAACCCCGAGGCTGCGCCCCCTCCCCGCGTCCTCGTTCCCGGAACGGCCAGGGGGGAGCTCATCGGCGGCAACCTCTCCCTCGTCGCGGCAACGATGGGAACTCCTTATGAGATCGACACGCGCGGAAAGGTGGTTTTCCTCGAGGATGTCGACGAGCGGCCGTACCGCGTCGACCGCATGCTCACGCAGCTGAGGCTGGCGGGCAAGTTTGCCGAATGCTCCGGAATCGTCCTCGGCGACTGGAACAACTGCGGCCCGGAAAAAGGGAAGCCCTCGCTGTCGCTCGAGGAGGTCTTTCGCGACGTCCTGGCTGGAGTCGGGAAACCCATCGTGACGGGCCTCAGGGCCGGGCACTGCAGTCCCACCTTGACACTGCCCTTTGGCGTCGAGGCTATACTGCACGCGGAGACAGACAAGCCTCGACTCGAGATCGTCGAGGCTGCGCTCGTAAGGAGGGCGTGATGAGGACCTATGATTTTGACGTTTGCGAGAGGGAAGCGTGATGGCTGCACCTGCAATAAGCGAGGAGGCCAGGGCCTTCCATAACAGCCTTATCGTCATCGATGGCCACTGCGACACCGCTCTCGAGATCCTCGGCGAACGGTGGAGCGACGAGGGAAAGGAGCAGAAGAAGGCTGCTCGCGATTTCCTCGTGCGCAGCAGCGCCGGGCACGTCGATCTGCCGCGCCTGCGCGAGGCCGGCGTGACCTGCCAGACGATGGCCCTCTTCACCGACACGGAGCGCATCGGCGAGGCCAGGGACTGGACCTGGCGCCTCCTCCAGGCGGTCGAGGACGCCTATTCACGGAGCAGCATGTTCGTGCCAGCCAGGCGCGCCGCGGACATCCGCGAGGCGAAAAAAAAGGCACAGGTGTCGGGTCTCCTCGCCATCGAGGGCGGAGAGGCGATAGGCGGCCCCGAGGGGGGGCTCGAGAACCTGAAAGCCTTCTACGATCGAGGAGTCAGACTCATGACCCTCACCTGGAGCAGGCGCAACGCCATAGGTCGCGGCGTCACGATCGAGGGGAGCGACGGCCTCTCGGAGTTCGGCAGGAAGGTCGTCGCGAAGATGGAGGAGCTCGGCATGATAGTTGACGCCTCCCATCTCTCGGACGAAGGCCTTCTCGACCTGCTTAAGATCGCTCGCCGCCCCATCGTCGCGTCCCACTCGAATTGCCGCGTTCTCTGTCCCCATC
>Ga0187814_10000834_pt1 | contig 11209 bp, 9 predicted proteins | sample NC_S_4_FD_132450 | JGI IMG/M metagenome (GOLD analysis project Ga0187814, IMG submission 132450) | Wetland sediment microbial communities from Neuse River Estuary, North Carolina, USA - ASW-S_4 | ecosystem: Environmental > Aquatic > Freshwater > Wetlands > Sediment | place: USA: North Carolina...
CGAATCAAGGCCGCTGGCCTCGCGGCGAGTTGGCGTCAGCGGCGTGATCAGACGGTGAATCCTCCCCCGGGAGGATCGGTCGAGCATCGCTGCACCCAACCGTTGTACGCCCCCCGAAGGAGGTGCCACGTCCGTACACGCAGAGCAGGTCTCCAGGGTCGGGCCCGTGAGGCGGGCGCAAGCGCCGCCACGCTGGCTCGACATCGCAGGCTACCGGCTCGGTCTCGGCGGGTCTGACCTCTTGCCCTTCGCCCTCTAGGGATACGCGTCTGAGGAGAAGATCAGGTGCGGTGGGCCCGGCGCAGTAAACACCCGCGGATCTGATCGAACCCTGCACCATCCCGGGCTGAATCTCGGACGTGTTGGCAGAACTACGCACACGATCATGTGTATGAGGCAATGTCGATGTAGGATGACCGGGTAGGCGTGATGGGACGCAAGCCCGAAAGGAGCAGATAGCGATGGCCGAGACCAAACCTCAACGCAAGCGGGCGGCTGCGACTCCGCGGCCTAGCGCGGGCGCGCGCAGGTCCAGGACCGCGGTCGACAGGACCACGGAGCTGTCCGAGGACGTGTTCCAGGAGCTCGAGGACGGTGCGAAGAGCGCGATCGAAGCGGTGCGCAAGTTTCTCGCTACCGTCGATGAGGCGCTGCCGGCGGGCGGTAAGGGCCCGTCCAGGAGGGAGGAGGTCGCCGACTCCGCCCTGGAGATGGCCCAGCGCCTGGTCCACGTGCAGGCTGACTTTCTGCGCAAGGTTGTGGACAGTGCAGGCAAGTCACTGAGCAGATCGGGCGGCGCGAAGTAGCACGCGGAACGGGAGCGGCCGACTTGCACCCAGCCGTTGCCGTGCACGCCGCCTTCGACCGGCATTCTCGGTAAGGCACTCGCGCGTAGTCTGCTGCCCGGCAAAGCGGGCACTCCCCGTGCGCGCGAGTCAAACTCGGCGAAAGCCGGTTCTCGCATCCGCGCGCGACTTGGAGCAGCGGTTGTAAGTCTAGGCTTGGGTGCCATGGACCGCATACCCTCCATCCTCGTGGAGTTCTCCGCCGATGATCCTGCGCGAGCGGCGTTGCTTCGACAGGCTGACTTCGCTACGCGGCGTGGTTCCTCGTGCCGCTGAATCGAGCCCGGTGTAGCGAGACACGCTCGCTCACGTTCTTGAAGTGGTGAGAGCCTGCCCGCGACCACGAGTAGTCCTCGCCGGTCTCCTCCCGCACCTCCTTGGTAGCGAGCACACTGCCGGGGAGGGCGCGGTCCGTGACCCGGCTGGCGATGTTGACGGGTGTGCCATACCAGTCACCCCAGCGATTGATCGCTTCACCCACCGCCACTCCTGCGCGCAGCGGCGGGAGGTCCTCCTCCGCCTCCACCTGATCAACCAGCCCAAGCACCGCGCCAACGAGCGGCGAGGCTTCCGGCGAGACGAGCATCACCGCATCGCCAATCGTCTTTACGAACCGCACCGGCGGCTTTGCGGCCTGCCGTCCCATCCTGGACAGCCGAGTGGCCATGCTTGCGAGCTCCTCGCTCGACGTGCGTTCCCCCAAACCTGTGAAGTCGACCAGATCGGCGAACGCCACCGCCGTGCGCACCGTTCCCGGAAGGTGTCCCGAGGCTCGCTCCGCCGAGCCAACCGCATCGCGTCGGACGAGCTCGCGCATTCGGATGTTGAGCACATACGCAGGCAGCGAGCTCAGACGCGGCATCAGCTCAAGAGCCGCTTGTTCGTAGCGCACGCCCAACTCGCGCTCCGTATCGCCGGCATGCAGGAACGTCTCACCCACGAGTCGGCGAATCCCCTCTGCCACGGGGATCATTGCGTCGCCCAGAATGCGTGCGAGCTCGAGCAGTCCGCTCTCGGGAAGGCCGGCCTGCCGGAAGAGCGCAACTGCGCGCGCCGCATCGACATCGTTCTGGCCGAAGATCACCTCCTCCGGCGCGGGAACTGGCAGCCCGAACGCGTCGGTCAGCTCAAGCAGAAACGGCTCCTCGACTCCTGCAGCCTCGGCTGCTTCCACAGCGGTGTACCGGGGGTGGCCGGCAAGCGCGCGCTCAACGGGCAGCAATGCGAGCCTGTCCTCCGCTACCGCCTGCTTTAGCTCCTCCTGACTCACGCCGGCGCAGCGGAGCAGATCGAGCAGTTCAACTCTCCCAGCGCGTGCGCGCGCGTCGAGCCCTTCAAGCATGCCCGCGGCTTCCCAGTCCACTGTCATCGGCGGGGCGTAAGCCTAATGTTCCCTACCGCCGCTGAGAGATAGTCGTATCGGGCCGTGTCGAACACGCCCTCGAAGAACTCGAACGCCCCGACCTGCGCCTCCAAGAACGCCTGCTGGGTCTCGCGCGTGTGCCGCCGACCGTCGTTAGTTCCTTCGGAGCTTTCTCGAGCTTGGAGAAGGGCCGCAGGAAGGATGCGATCCAAGGTGGAGCTGTTGGAGCTCGGCAGGGCCTGCACGAAGCAACCGAGAAGCGCGAGCGCATCAAGAAGAAATGACGGTGCGCTGCACCCGGCGAGCACGACATCGCCCCCGAAACGACCTCGGCCTTTATCCCCGGCTTGTGCACTCAGGCGCTAGCGCCTCCCCCGCCACAGCCAGAACGCTCCGAGCGCCAGCAGCGCAAGCACCGTCCCAGCGACAAACGCGCCTCGCCCATCGTTTGGCGATGCGCCCCGTCGATAGGCCCGTGAGACAATGAGGAATGCGACAACAGGACCGCCGGGGGGTGGCTGCTCGGGACCTCATGCCGATCGGCGTCGGCGACGGTCCGATCGAGATCGTCGAGTACGACCCTTCCTGGCCGGCCTTCTACGTCGCGGAATGTGAACGGCTGGCCCCGCTACTGCGTGGTGTTCGGATCCATCACATCGGCTCTACCGCCGTTCCCGGGCTTGCGGCGAAGCCCGTGATCGACATGATTGCGCTCGTTAACGACCTCGATGCGAATATCACCGCCCTCAAGCAACGGGCCGGCTACAAGCTACCCGCACGATTCAACATGGACCTGATACACCGCCGCTTCCTGTGTTATCCGAGTACCACTTATCGCACGCATCACTTGCACCTCGTCGATGAGCGCGAGGACATGGACCGGTGCCTGCGTTTTCGGGACAGTCTCCGAGCGAATCCCAAGCTCGCCGCCGAGTACGCTGCGCTGAAGCGAACGCTCGCCGCGCGCTTCCGAGAGGACCGCGAGGGATACACAAAGGGCAAGACCAGATTCATCACAGACGTCGAGAGCCGTGCAGCGAGTGGTGGCGTTCTCGGTCAGTTGGCGTAATAGCCTCCTCGCACAGGCGCGCTCAGGGCCCGGTCTCGTTCGGCTCAGCACGCTCTCAAGCAGCCTGGGCCGTGAGAGGACTGTAGGCGGCCGACAACGACTCGGGTATTGCCATCGATCCGGAGCATGCTGTGTGGTCGGGTCCACTCTGCGATGGTGCTCGGCAGGGTCACGCCGACGCTTCGCCGCCGGCTGCACCGCTTCGCCGCGATTCGGCGGCGGCTGAGGCGAAGATCCCTCGGGCCATCGTCGAGGACTCGCTGGCCGCGCGGGCTGTGTACACCTCCGCCCGGGCTGCATGTGCTGCTAGTGAGTCGGGCGCAGCAAGCGTCCCGAGCTCAGCCAGATGCCCAGCCAGTCGTAGCTCTCCAGCGGCTGCCAGCTCACGCGCACGCTGGGCGAGACGCTCGGCGCCGCCTGCCAGAGCGGCAAACTCGCGCGCGAGTGCCTGATCATCAGCCGGCTTTAGGTTGGCCGGGTTCCCGTCGTACCAGCCACCGTAGAGGCGCCACAGGTTCCTGACGACGAACTCCGGCTCGTCGTACAGTGGGCGCAGGTAAGGCTTGTCGAGCAGCGCTTGGGGCACGCTGACGGAGCAGAGGAGCTCGTTCAGCCGCGCCCCGGCGTTCATCAGCTCGAGTGTCTGCTCGCACAGCAGCTCAAGCACCGTGGCGGTGTCGCCTAATGCGGTGCGGATGCGTGCTGAGCCCGTCAGCGGAGGACCGTGGCCGGGCAACAACGTCTCCGCATCGAGAGTGGCCATGCTGCGCAGGGTGGCTGCCCACCTATCTGGGTAGCGCTGGGCCTTCTGCGGATTGCCGGCGTTCGGAAAGGTCCAGATGAAAAGGTCGCCACAGCAAAGGACGCGACGCTCCGCGGCCCATATCCAGGTGTGGTCGTCGGTCTCGCCGCGCGCGTGGCGCAACTCAAAGCGCTGCTCGCCCACCTCCAGCGTGAGCGCCGTGTGGTAGGTCTCATCGGGCATGCGGTAGCTGGTGGGCCAGCTCAGATCCGGCAGCTGAAACTGGCGGGCGTTAATGCGCCCGTTGTAGCCCGCGGTGCGACTGTACCGCTCAAAGCGCTCGACGACCGCCTCGTGAGCGACAACATGCGGGCGTTTCCAGCCATTCGCCGCGGCCTCCTCGTCGTACCGTGACGCTCCGCAAACGTGATCGACGTGGCCGTGGCTGAAGATGATCGTATGCACCGGCTCGGCGCTCCAGCGCCGGAGCTGTGCCTGCACGCCCGGCGCCGTCAGGAATCCTCCGCTGTCGATCAGCACCAGCCCCTGAGCCGTCGCAAAGGCCGTGACGTTGGCGAACGACGGTACGAACGCAAGCCCGGGCTGAAGCTCGATCAGCTCGCCGATGTAGAAGAACGGATGCTGTTCTTCGGGACCGACCTCGCCGCGCCAAACACGGTCAGCGAACTCCAGAGCGTCATAGCTCATCAGCTTGCAGCCGGAAGCGGCAGCGGCTTTGGCGCACACGCTGGCCGTCGAGATAGCGCTTGGTCCACTGGCAGGTCCACACGTCAAACAGCGATCAGAGGCGGGCTAGCAGTATGACCGGATCCTGTCGGGTTCGACGAACCCGAACGCCCGATTGGAATCGCGCGCCCCAGACGCATGCCAAACCGGCGACCGTCGCCGCATCGCGACGAGCTGACCCGGGCACTGACGGCCCGCGGTCTGTGGAGAACTTGGGCGCTCCGAGGTAGCTTTTCCGTGCCCAGACGCTTCGTGGAAGAGGGAGACGGCACAATCGCAGAGGAAGCATTACGTGCGCTAGAGGCGCAGCTGAGAGGTAAGGCTCCTGAAGGGCTATCGCGGCTGCACGCGGAGCAGCTCCAACATCTCGCCGAGGCGGTACGTGAGGCGAGGCACCGGCAGGCCGCCGAGCTCGAGGCCGCCGGCGATCAGGCGCTCAGGCACATTCCCAAGGCGCTGCGTGTACCACTGCGCCGGGTTCTCGGATGAGCGGATGAGCGGATGAGCGAGGGTCTCGACGCCCGCGCTGAGATCTTCAAGCTGGCGCGACTACTGCGGCGCGATCCCGCCGCGCTCGAGTACCTGGAGCAAGTGCCGTCGACCGACATTCGCGCTCTACGTGAGCAAGTCACCGACATGCTGTTCACTGCGCACGGACACGCGCTCAGTCGCCTCGCCGCCGCCAGCAAGGTGCTTCCCGTCGGGCTCATCGCGATCATTGGAGAGCGGGCGTTCGGACCGGTATTGGCGGCGCGCATCGCAGGCATGCTCGAGCCTTCGCGAGCGATCGATGTCGCCGCCAAGTTGCCGACGAGCTTCCTGGCGGAAGTGGCGATCGATATCGATCCGCGCCGCGCCAGCGACGTGATCGCCGGCATACCGCCGCAGCAAATCGCCGCCGTCACGCGCGAGCTTGTTCGCCGCGAGGAGCACGTGACGATGGGTCGTTTCGTCGGTCACCTGAGCGACGAGGCGATCCTCGCCGCGCTCGAGGCCCTCGACGACCGCACACTGCTGAGGGTTGGGTTTGTGCTCGAGGAGAAAGACCGGCTCGATCACATCGTTTCGCTCCTGCCTGAACGGCGGCTGAATGGGGTGACCGAGGCCGCCGCCGCTGCCAACCTGTGGCCTGAGGTGCTCGATCTGCTAGCGCATTTGAGCAAGCAAAGGCGTTCCGCCGTAGCCTTGAGCGCGGCGGCGATCTCACTTGACGATGCGGCCCTCGCCCGCTTCGCGTGGGCGGTGATCCAGGAGGATGCCTGGGATCCGCTGTTCGAGATTGCTGAGCGCATGCCCGAGCATGAGCTGGCGCGATTCGCTGGGGCGCTTGCCGACCACCTCTCGAACCTCGATCCTGCCGACCGCGAGCGCGTGTTGGCGCACGGGCAATCGGCCGGCATCCTCGAGCGACTGGGCCCGCTGCGGGTGGCGCTCGGAAGCGGCCCGTAGGCGTACGCAGCGAACTCGTGCTCATGCACGCGATCTGCATGGTGTGCGGGCGGGACCAGTCAACCGGTTCGTGGACTTGTGCCTACGGCGCCGCTCGCCGTTCGAGTTGGCGACGCCGCTAGGTTGCTTCCGAGCGGGTCCGGGTGCACGGCGGACCCCGGCCGTGACCCTTGCGAGGCGGGTGCTCGTGAGGCACTTTGTGCTCACTCACACACATACGCCCGACTCTGGGCGAGACAATGGCGGTGAGCGGAGCAGAGAGTGTCACGAGTAACGCTTCCTCCCGGCCCGAGGTACCCGGCGGCCATCCAGATGGTCGGCTTTTGGACGAGGCCGCTCGCGTTCTTGGAACGCTGCCGCGCTCGCTACGGCTCCAGGTTCACGGTGCGACTGCCCCTCGCGCCGCCGTTCGTGATGCTGTCGTCTCCGGGGGAGGTCAAGGAGGTGTTCACCGCGCCTCCCGACGTGCTGCATCCCGGCGCGGGCGCGAGCGTTCTCGAGCCTGTCGTGGGACGCAACTCGGTGATCCTGCTTGACGGCGAGGCGCACATGGAGCAGCGACGGCTGATCCTCCCGGCGTTTCACGGCGAGCGGATCGCAAGGCTCTCGGCACAGGTCGAAGCGGTCGCCCAGCGGGCCGTGGCTGCTTGGCCCGCCGACAGGCCGGTCCAGTTGCACGAGCGACTCCAGCAGCTGACGCTCGAGATCATTCTGCGCGCGGTATTCGGGCTCGAGCCCGGCCCGCGTATGGAGTCTTTGCGTGACCGGCTGGGGGCGATGCTTCAGTTCGGTGAGAAGCCGATCAGCCTGATGCCGCCGCCGGTGGACAGCACTGCCGCCAAGATTCTGGACCGGGTCGGACCGTTTGCCCAGTTCGTGCGCTTGCAGCGCGAGGCCGACGAGCTGATCTTCGCGCTGATCGAAGAGCGCCGCCGGGAGCGGGGCGACCGCCTCGACGTGCTCGCGATGCTGCTGGGCGCCAGGCACGAGGATGGTGCACCGATGACTGGCGAGGAGCTGCGCGACGAGTTGATGACGCTGCTTGTCGCAGGCCACGAGACGACCGCCTCCACGCTGGCCTGGTGCTTTGATCGCCTCTGCCGGCATCCCCAGGTCGTCGGCGGGCTGCGTCAGGAGGACGAGGCTTACCTCACCGCGACGCTCCAGGAAGTGCTCCGCCACCGGCCGGTGCTCCCGAACGTCGCGCCGCGGCTGGTCGTCAAGCCGATCGAGGTAGGCGGCTTCAGCTACCCGGAGGGCGTGTGCCTGGTGCCGAACGCCTACCTGCTGCACCACGACCCGGATATCTACCCAGACCCGTACGCGTTCCGGCCAGAGCGGTTTCTCGAGCAGCAGCCAGGCACGTATACGTGGATCCCGTTCGGTGGCGGGCGGCGGCGTTGCCTCGGCGCAAGCTTCGCCATGCTCGAAATGAAACTAGTCCTACGAGCGGTACTGCGCGAGCGGGAGCTAGTGGCGGTGGGCGAGCGATTCGAGCTCCCCCGGCGGCGGAATATCACGATCAGGCCGGGCGATGGCGGCCGGGTGCGGCTGCCGGTGCGTACCGAGGCACCGCCAGCGATGCTCCTGAGTGGATCGAATGGCTGACCTGCAGATCACGGGCGGACTGGTGCCAAGGGTGAAATGGCGCCTGAAGCTGATCGGCTGGTGTTGCGGCGCCGCGGGCGCGGTCGCGACGTTCACGGCCGTGGGCCTTTTGTTCCCGGCGCTCGGGGGCAGCGTCCGGGTCAACGTCAAGAGCGGGTGGGTGAACGCGCCGGTGATCGTGGCTGCTGTGATCGGACTGGGATGGGCGCAGGCGCGGGTGCGGGGACGCCACCTCTCGGGCGCCCTACGGTGGCTGACAGAGGATCGCGCGCCCGACAAGCGTGAGCACCTGCTCACGCTTGGCCTTCCCGCCTATCACCTCAAGCGCGATGCGCTGGCCTGGACGCTTGCAGCAGTCGGCTTCGCGTTGTTCAACGGGCTCGTCTTCTCCTGGGGTCTCGCCGCGATCGTCGCCGGGACGATCTGGCTTGGCGGCGAGACGACCTGCGCGCTCGGCTATCTGCTCTATGAACGTGCGCTGCGCCCGGTCACCGCGCGTGCGCTCGCTGCTTGGCCGGTCGACACAACTGTCGCCCCAGGCGTGCGGCTGCGCCTGGCGATGGCGTGGCTGCTTGGCACCGGGGTCCCGCTCGTTGGCCTGCTCGTGCTGGGCGCCGTTGGCGCGTTCGGCTCCTCGCATCACTCGCAATACCTCGCCGCGGCGGTGCTGTTCCTCGCCGTGGTCGCGTCGTGTACCGGGTTCCTCGCGACCGTGCTTGCGGCCCGCGCGATCGCAGATCCTCTGACCGCGGTGCGTGATGGCCTGGAGCGAATCGCGCGCGGCGAACTGGACGCGCACGTGCACGTGGATGACGCCAGCGAGGTCGGTCAGCTGCAGGCGGGCTTCAATCGGATGGCCGACGGGCTGCGCGAGCGGCAGCGGATCCGCGACATGTTCGGCCGCCAGGTCGGCGAGGACGTCGCTCATGCCGCGCTCTCGGAGGGAGTGAAGCTCGGTGGGGAGGAACGGGAGATCGCGGCGCTCTTCATTGACCTGGTCGGCTCGACCTCGCTTGCCCTGGCGCTGCCACCGACCGAGGTGGTGCGGGTGCTGAATCGCTTCTTCCGTGTGGTGATCGAGGTGGTCGAGTCCGAAGGCGGTCTCGTCAACAAGTTCGAGGGCGACGCCGCGCTGTGCGTCTTCGGTGCTCCCGTCGCGTGTGAGGATCCCTCTGGCGACGCCCTGCGGGCAGCTCGCAAGCTGGCCGCGCGGCTTTCGAACGAGCTGCCGGAGATCGACTTCGGGATCGGCGTGTCGGCCGGGGTTGCAGTGGCAGGCAACGTCGGCGCGGAAAGGCGCTTCGAGTACACGGTGATCGGCGACCCCGTGAACGAGGCGGCCCGCCTGGCCGAGCTCGCCAAGCAGCGTCCGGAGCGCGTGCTCGCGTCGAGCGCTGCACTGGACCGGGCCGGTTCGTCAGAGGCCAGCGCGTGGAGCGTGACCGAGGAGGCGGTGCTGCGCGGGCGCCTAGCGCCAACGCAGCTCGCGCACCCCGAGCTTCAGATTCCCTAGCGGCCGGCAGCGCGCCTCGTGCCGCGCCACGCGCGGCCGCGGTGGTGGCGCTAGGCGGCAAGCGGCGCGTGTCGCGCGGGTGCCCGCTGGCGGCGGTGGACGATAAGGGGTACGCCGTGGCGCGGTCCAATCGTCGGCATCTGCCGAATCCGCAGCCTGTAGCCCGGTTCGAGCTCGAAGTTGAAACGCTGCAGCAGTGCTGTTGCGATCGCCTTGACCTCGAGCTGGCCGAAGCGCATGCCGATGCAGATCCGTGACCCGCCGCCGAACGGCACGTAGGCGCCCTTTGGCATCGCCGCCTTCGCCTGGGGGAGGAACCGCTCGGGACGGAACTGGCTCGGTTCGGGGAACAGGTGAGGGAGGTGATGCGAGACCCACGAGCTGTAGTTGACGTAGGCGCCACCCGGAACCGTCTGGCCAGCGAACTCATAGGTTTCGACCGACTTGCGCGCGCCGATCCACGCGGGCGGGTACATCCGCAGAACCTCGTCCTGGACCATCTCAAGCAGCTCGAGCTGACCGCTCATCAGCATGGTCGCATCGGGGTGCTCGCGGCCGAGCATGCGGTCCTGCTCGCCGTGCAGCGCGGCCACGACGTCGGGGTGGCGCGCGAGCTCATAGAACATGAAGCTGACCGTCGAAGTGGTCGTGTCGTGTCCGGCGAACAGCAGGGTCATGACCTCGTCGCGGATCTGCTGGTCGTTCAGACGTTCGCCATCTTCGTCGGTCGCATCGATCAGCAGGCTGAGCACGTCGTGGCCGCGCTCGCCGCGGCGCCGTCGGCGCGCGATCTCGTCGAAGATCACGCCGTCAAGCGCGCGCCGGGCGTTCTGCATCTGCGCAAACGGCGTGCCGGGTCCGCGCAGCACTTGGAGCCAGTAATCGCGCGCCCAGAAGCCAAGGCCCTGCTCGAACTTGCGCGCAACGTCGATGCGAGCGCCGGCGGCGTCGGGATCGAAGCCGAACAGTGCCCGCATCGCGATCCGCAGCGCTAGGCGCCGCGTCCAGTAGTAAATGTCGATCCGCGAGCCGTCGGTCCAGCCCTCGAGCGCGCGGTCGATCTCCGCGTTCATCGTCGTCAGCGCGGCTGCGATCGCCTGGTGGTGGAAGGCAGGCAGCATGACCCGGCGAGAGCGGCGATGGAACTCGCCGTCGATCGTCAGCAGACCGTCACCGAGGAGCGGTATCAGGTCGCCCATGTGGCCATGTCGCCAGCTGAAGTTGCCCGCGTGAGAGACCGTCATGTAGTGGTTGGCCTCGGGTCCGATCATGAACACGCTGTTGCCGTGGAAGACGCGCATCGTGAACACTGGCCCGAAGCGCTCGTAGCCGTCGAGTAGCAGCGCCAGCGGGTTCAGTGCGAACCCGCGCGTGCGCCGGATGCTGAAGCTCTTCTCGCCAGGCGGGAACGGCACCTCGACGCGGCGCTCGGCGAGCAAGTCGCCCGTCAAGCGCCGCACCGGATTGAACGAGATCGGGGCCGGTCCGACGAGACCCATCCGGGCAAGCGTAACCGCCTGAGACCTTGCATAACGAACGAGCCCGGCGCGTTAGGGATCCCGCGGCGCCCCGTAGCCGGGTAGCTCGACGCGAAATGTGGCCCCGTGACCCGGTGAGGATTCGACGTGGATGGCCCCGCCGCGGGCTTCGGTGATCGCGCGAGCGATTGCGAGGCCGAGTCCGCTCCCTCCGCTATCTCGTGACCGGGCTCCGTCGAGGCGGTGGATGCGCTCGAAGATCTGCTCGAGCTGATCGGGCGGGATTCTGTCAAACGCCTGTGAGTTCGTTACCGCGGAGTCGCGGCGACGTGGGGCGGTCTGGAGCAGTGCTTGGGGCGCCACTGCTTCACAGGAAACTCACAGCTTGTGCTGTC
>Ga0187814_10000835_pt1 | contig 11204 bp, 10 predicted proteins | sample NC_S_4_FD_132450 | JGI IMG/M metagenome (GOLD analysis project Ga0187814, IMG submission 132450) | Wetland sediment microbial communities from Neuse River Estuary, North Carolina, USA - ASW-S_4 | ecosystem: Environmental > Aquatic > Freshwater > Wetlands > Sediment | place: USA: North Carolina...
AGACATGAGCAGGGTGCTCACCGACGTCTGGGCCTACGGCGCCGCGCTGGTGCCCGCCCGGTACCGCGGCTTGCGGCTTGGCTGGTCGGATGTATGGGAACGCGGCAGCACGGACGGCAACCCGTACGCGCATCACATCACCGGTTTGCACCCCATCGTTGACCTCAACCGGATGACGCTGCTGGAGATCGAAGACAGCCCGGAAGCCGAGGACAGCGCTGGCCGTCCCGAAGTGATGGGCGAATACCTGCCTAAGCTCATTCCGATGCAGCTGCGCGAAGTCAGTCCGCTGCAGGTGACCCAGCCCGAGGGAGTTTCCTTCGCCCTCTCCGGCCGTCTGCTGCGATGGCAGAACTGGGAGCTCAGGATCGGCTTCAACTACCGCGAGGGCCTGGTACTGCACACTGTCGGATTCAACGACGGGGGCCGGCTCCGACCGATCGCGCACCGGCTGTCCTTCGCCGAGATGATCGTGCCCTACCGGGATGCGACCGTCGACCACTACCGCCGCACCGCGTTCGACATCGGGGAGTGGGGCCTTGGCTTCATGACCACCTCTCTCGAACTCGGCTGCGATTGCCTGGGCGAGATTCGCTACCTGGATGCCGTGCTGCACGACTCGCGCGGTGAGCCGCGCATCATCCGGAACGCGATTTGCATCCACGAGGAGGACGACGGGATCTTGTGGAAGCACGTGGACGAGCGGGTCGGCACTGAGGTGCGCCGGTCTAGGCGGCTGGTTATCTCATTCCACGTGACCGTGGCCAACTACGAGTACCTGGTCTACTGGCGCTTTTACCAGGACGGCAACATCGAGTGCGAGGTACGCGCCACCGGGATCATGGTGACTTCCTCTTTCCCGGCTGGCAGCCAGCCCGCCACCGGAGCGCTGGTCGATGAGCGCACCTACGCGCCCTATCACCAGCACTTCATCGTGGCCCGGCTGGACCTGGATATCGACGGCCAGCCGAACACGGTCTATGCGTCCGAGTCGCAGCCGCTGCCGGTCAGCAACGCCAACCCGCATGGGCTGGCCCTGGTGACCAGGGAGACGGCGCTGCGCACTGAGTCGCAGGGCCGCCAGGATTACGACTGGGGCAGCCAGCGAAGCTGGAGGGTGGCCGCCACCCGGTCGCGTAATGGGCTCGGCCTCGCCCCCGCGTACAAGCTCGTACCAGGCGGCAGCTTTCCGCCACTCATCGACGCCTCATCGCCGGCCTTCCAGCGAGCCGAGGTGATCGGGCACACGCTCTGGGTGACGCCGTACCAGCCGGAGGAGCGCTGGCCGTGCGGCGAGTTCCCGAATATGAGTGCCGCTGATTACGGTTTGCCCGCCTGGACGGCGCGCGACCGCCCCATCGAGGACACCGATGTCGTGCTGTGGCACGTGTTCGGGCTGCATCACATCACCCGACCTGAGGACTGGCCGATCATGCCAGTGGACCGGACCTCTTTCTGGCTGAAGCCGTGGGGGTTCTTCGACCGGAACCCGGCGCTAGACGTGCCGCCGAGCCCGCATCATGGCGGCTAGCACGCTAAATTCCGTCCCATGACAGCCGAGCCGGCGCGGGGCGTCGTAGAGATCTACACCGACGGCGCCTGCAGCGGCAATCCGGGACCCGGCGGCTGGGGCGCAGTACTGCGTTACGGCAGCCATGGCAAGGAATTGCGGGGCGGCGAGGCCGCCCCAACGACAAACAACCGGATGGAACTGATGGCGGCCATCCAGGCGCTGGAGAGCCTGACCAAACCGTCAGTCGTCCACCTGCACACGGACAGCAGCTACCTGCGGAACGGCATCTTGAGCTGGCTGCCCGGCTGGAAGCGCAACGGCTGGCGGACCGCGAACAAGCAGCCGGTCAAGAATGAGGATCTCTGGCGACGGCTGGACGCTGCCGCCGCCCGGCACGATGTGCACTGGCTCTGGGTCAAGGGCCACGCTGGGAACCCTGGGAACGAGCGCGCCGACGAGCTCGCCAACCGCGGTATGGCCGAGGCCGTGGCCGCGTCCCGCCGGTAGATCGCCAGCTTCGCGCAGCTGCCCGGCAATCTGGCAGCTTGGCGACTCGGCCGTCTGGCGACTCGGCCGTCTGGCGACCAGGTCCGGCAAGCACGACCCGGTCCGGCAAGCACGACCCGGTCCGGCGACCTGCCATCCCGACCCGATCGGCAACCTGGCATCCGGTCCGGCAACGCGGCATCCCTGACCCAACCCGGCAACCGGGCAGTCCGGGCAAAAGGAAACTCGCCCTGGCGAGGCTTTTGCATCGCCAGGGCGAGCCTGATGGCCGGTCCCCCCGGTTTCATCTGAATGGGTCCCCCACTGCATAGAATGACAGGCCTGTCACAACTGGTTATCACCGGGGTCTCCCTTGCCCCTTCCGGCCCGCGGCTGGCAGCCCTCCGCAGCGGGAAGCCTGGTCAAATAGCGTCATGGATCGTCTGCGCAGGCAGCTAGCGTTCGTGGCAGAGGCCGGGCGGCTCAGGTCGGTGCTGCGGCAGACCATGCTCACCAAGCCCGCCCGGCGGGAGAACTCGGCCGAGCACTCCTGGCACCTCACCGTCATGGCGATTGCCCTGGCCGAGTACGCGCCGCCCAGAACCGACCTGCCCAGGGTGATCGCCATGCTCGCCCTGCACGACCTGGTAGAGGTCGATGCCGGTGACCTCTCCGCGTACGCCGACGAGGCCGATCAGGCCCGCCAGCGAGCAGCGGAGCTGGCGGCAGCGGAGCGGATCTTCGGGCTGCTTCCGCCGGATCAGGCAGGCAGCCTCCGCCAGCTCTGGGATGACTTTGAGGAACGGGGCAGTCCCGAGGCCCGGTTTGCCAGAGCGATCGACCGGCTCCAGCCAATGCTCGAGAACGTCAAGGTCGGCGGCGGTACCTGGCGGGAGCGCGGGGTCACGGCTGACCAGGTGCTGGCCAAGGTCGCGTTGATCGAAGACGGGTCGGCCGAGCTCGGCCGGTACGCGCGGGCAATGGTCGGGCAAGCGGTGCGCGACGGGATACTCGCGCCAGCCTCAGAAGAAGATGAGCTTGATCGCCGAGATCACGCCGATCAGCACCACGAAGATGCGTAGCGCCGGCGCGGGAAGCCGACGTCCGTACCGGGCGCCGATAAGACCGCCGAGGGTCGACCCGACAGCGATCAGCAGCACGGCAAGCCAGGCGACATGCGCGAAGATCACGTACACCAGCGCGGCGGTGCCGTTGACGACCGCGACCAGTACGTTCTTCGCGCCGTTCACCCGCTGCAGGCTCTCGTCGAGGAACGTGCCCAGCAACCCGATGACCAGCACGCCCTGGGCGGCACCGAAGTAGCCGCCATATGCGGCCGAAGCGAATACGCCTGCCCCGAGCGGGATGCTGGTTCGCTCGGCGTCCGGCGGGCCGCTGCCGTCGCGCTCGGCCAGCCGCTTCCGTCTGGCAATGATCCGGTCGCTAAGCCACGGCTGAAACAGCACAAGCACGCAGGCGATGAGGATGAGCGCGGGCACGATGAGCTGGAATGAGGACGACGGCAAGGACAGCAGCGCGGCAGCTCCCGCCACCGAGCCTGCCGCAGACACCACGCCGAGCCGGATCAGCCGACCGCGCTGGCCAGCCAGCTCGCGGCGGTATCCGAATGCGCCGCTGACGTTGCCGGAGACCAGGCCAACATTGTTTGACACGTTGGCCACGACCGGCGGGAAGCCGAAGGCGAGCAAGGTGGGAAACGTGATCAGCGACCCCGACCCGACGGCAGCGTTGACCGCACCTGCGGCTCCGCCGGCGGCGAAGATCGCAAGGGCCTCAGCTGGGCCCAAATGTTCCTCGCATGACCCTGATCGTAGGCGAAAGCCAAACGAGCCAGGTCACGGGATCCTGAGCGCATGCGCGGACCAACGCGACGCCCGCCGCTCGACCTGGAGCGGCACGCCAAAACATCTGGACAGGTTCCGCTCGGTGAACACCTCGGCCAACGGCCCGGCGGCAAGCACGGCGCCCTTGCGCATCAGCATCGCGTGCGTGAAGCCTTCGGGGACCTCCTCCACGTGATGGGTAACAAGCACCATCATCGGCGATCGCGGATCACGCAGCAGCGCAGCGATGCGCTGCAGGAGATCCTCGCGCCCGCCGAGGTCAAGCCCGGCGGCCGGCTCGTCAAGCAGCAGCAGTTCCGGGTCGGCCATCAGGGACCTGGCGATCTGCACCCGCTTGCGCTCGCCCTCGGACAGCGAGCTGAATCGCCGCCTGATCAGGTGAGCGCAGCCGAGTGCGTCGAGCAGCTCGACCGCCCTGGTCACATCGAAGGAGTCGTAATCCTCGGCGTTGCGGCCAAGGATCCCGTATGAGGCGGTAAGTACGAGGTCGATTACCTTCTCGGCTAGCGGCACCTGGTCGGCGATCGCCGAGCTCGACATGCCGATCCTGGTCCGCAGGTCTGCGATGTCAGCCTCATGCAGCGGCTCGCCCAGTATTTCCACGGTCCCCTGTGTGGGCGCCAGCAGCGTCGCGGCCACCTGCAGCAGCGTTGTCTTCCCGGCTCCGTTGGGGCCGATAACTACCCAGCTCTCGTCACTGTGCGCGGTCCAGCTAACGTCACGCAGCAACATCGACCTGTCGAATCGGACCCCAACCCCGCGCAGCCGGAGTACCTCAGCCGCCATCCATTTCCCTTCGAGCGCCGCCGTCTCAGTCGAACTTACGGCATATGACAGGCCGGACGCCGAGCACCAGGGCCAGGACTTTGGTGGCGTTTCTCAGCCGCCTTGCTGACGGACCGCAAGTAGCGCGGCCTGGGTCCGGTCGGCGACACCGAGCTTGGCCAGTACCGCGCTCACATGCGTCTTGACCGTCTTTTCGGAAACGCTGAGGGTCCTGGCGATCTCACGGTTCGACAGCCCCTGGGCCACCAGGGCGAGCACCTCGCGCTCGCGGCTGGTCAGCGCCGCGATGCCGCGGGCGTTGGCACCCGGCCGGCTAGCAACAAGCCCTGCTGCCTCCGGCGCCAGCACAGTGTGGCCGTCGTGCACCGACCTGATCGCACGCACCAGCGCATCGGGATCCACGTCCTTGTACAGGAACCCTGCGGCACCGGCCTGGAGCGCGAGGGCCGGGCTGGTCGGTCCCGCGGCACTGGTCAGCACGAGCGTCTTAGTCCGGATGCCGCGCAGGCGGAGTTCGGACAGCACCCCGATGCCGTCCAGCACCGGCAGCTTGAGATCGAGCAGCAGCACATCCGGGTCTTGCGCCACCGTCAGCCGCACTGCTTCCGCGCCGTCCGCCGCCTGGCCTACCAGCGTGATGTCGTCTTGCACCTCAAGCAGCACAGCGAGGCCCTGCCGGACGACCGGGTGATCGTCTGCGATCAGCACGGTGATGCCGGCTACGCCGGCTTCGGGCCGCTGACCGTGTTCGCTGAGCCGCTGACCCTGGTCGCTGAGCCGCTGGCCCTGGTCGCTGAGCTGCTCCATGCCCCCGGCACCGATCCCGCTTGTCATGCCTTGCTGCCCTGCCGCGACGCGCTGGCTGGCAGGCTGAGCCGGACGTGCGTGCCCTTTCCCGGTGCCGAGGTGACCGACAGCCTGCCGCCGACTGAGTTCGCACGCTCTCGCATCGAGGCTAGGCCCAGCCCGATTTGCGCGGACCTCGGGTCGAAGCCGCTGCCCGGGTCGCTTACCTCTAGCACTACCCGGCCGTGGCGGCAACCCAGGCTGACGGTCACCGTCTTGCTGCCCGAGTGCCTGAGCGCATTGCCGATCGCCTCCTGCGCAACGCGGTAGACAACGGTCTCCCGCTGCGGTTCGAAGCGGGGCAAGTCGCACGCCTGCACCTGCACCTGCACTCCGTAGGTTCGCCCGGCCAGCACTGCGTACCCGCGGACCGAGCCGGCAAGTCCGCCTGCTGCGAGCTCAGGCGGAGCCAGGCCGTCGATGACCGCGCGCAGCTCTGCGTGTGCCTGCCCGGCCAGATCCGCGACGCTGGCTATCTCGTCAACTGCCCTGGCGGGATCACGATGCACCAGCACGGCTGCAGCCCTTGCCTTGGCCCGGACGCTGAACAGCTTCTGCGAGACCGCATCATGCAGATCGCTGGCCAGCCGGGCTCGCTCCTGCAGCACCGACAACTCGCGGCCACGCTCATACAGCCTTGCGTTCGTCAGCGCGATCGCGGCGTGCGCAGCAAACATGCTCACTAGCCGCTCGTCGCGTTCGGTGAACCCGCCCGGCTGAATCTTGCAAGCGGCGAAGATGAAGCCGAGTATCTCGCTGCCGTCCCTGATCGGCACTCCGAGCACGTCGGTGAGGATCGGATGCGCATCGGGCCAGCCCCAGAACCGCGGATCCGCTCGGATGTCGTCCAGCCGCAGCGGCTTGCCCTCACGCAGCATCACGGCGAGCATGCCGTGCTGGCGCGGCAGCGGACCGATTGCCGCCTGCTCCCGCGCGGTCAGGCCATCAACCACGAACTCGGCGAACGTGCCGTCCTCGCCCGGCACCCCGAGGGCCGCGTACCTGGCCCCGGCCAGCGAGCGGGCCGCGCGCACGATCGTCTGGAGTACGTCGCGCACCGACGGCTGACTGGCCACTGCCAGGACCACCTGGCTGACGTGCTGGAAGATCTCGTCTTGGCCGACCAGCCGCTGGTCCGCCAGGCCGGGATCGGGCCCGTCCTGGCCGGTGCCGCCACCCGGCGAAATCTCGCCCATACGCTGACCGTACCGGCGCGGTACGATCACCGGATCAGGCGCTAGTCCTAGGACCATAGACGCAGGCCCGGCCGGGCCGACGGCCGATGTGCACGGCCAGCTAGCTGCCTAGCGTCGAACGCATGAACACTCCCCAGCTAGCAGTCGTCACCGGAGCCTCCCGCGGCCTCGGCTTCGCCCTGGCGGACGCGCTTGTTGCGGCCGGCTACGCACTGATCATCGACGCCAGGGACGGCGCCGCGCTGCAAGCTGCGGCCGCGGACCTTGCGGCACGGCATGAACTCGGCGAGGGCACTGTGCTGGCGTTGCCTGGTGACATTGCCGATCCTGAGCACAGAAACGGCCTGGCCGCTGCGTCGGCCGCCCGTGGCGGCGCAAGCTTGCTCGTCAACAACGCCGGCACGCTCGGCGTCAGCCCGCTGCCGTCGCTCGCCGACTACCCGGTGGATGAACTCCGGGCCTCGTTCGAGGTCAACGTGCTGGCCCCGCTCGCCCTGACGCAGTTGCTGCTGCCCGACCTGCGCAGGTTGGGCGGCGCAGTGCTAACCATCACCTCGGACGCAGCCGTCGAGGCGTACACGGGCTGGGGCGGCTACGGCGCGGCCAAGGCCGCCCTCGAGCAGGCCTGCCATGTGCTCGCCGCGGAGGAGCCGTCCATCCGGGTCTGGTGGGTGGATCCAGGCGACATGCGCACGCAGATGCACCAGCAAGCGTTCCCCGGAGAAGACATCTCCGACCGTCCGCTGCCGGCCACGGTCACCGCGGGTTTCATCAGGCTCATCGCCGAGCGCATGCCCAGCGGCCGGTATCGGGCGCCGGACCTAATGCCTGCCAGTGCCGTGTCATGACGGCATCGCTCGAATTGCCGTCGGTGTCGTTTGACCTGTCACCGGAGCTCGAGGCGCACGAACCGCCCGAGGCACGCGGCAAGACCAGGGCTGACGTGCGCATGCTTGTCAGCCGGACCGGGACAGGCGAGGTCAGCCATCACCGGTTCGGCGACCTGCCCGACCTGTTGCTGCCCGGTGACCTGCTGGTCGTCAACAACTCGGGCACGCTCCCCGCAGCGATCAGGCTAGACGGCGAACTGACTGTGCACTTCTCGACCGCGATGCCCGAAGGCGGCTGGCTGGTCGAACTGCGATCCGGACACGGCGCCGCTACCGTGCCGTTCGATGGCGGCGTGGCAGGTCAGCGTCTGAGCTTGCCGGGCGGCGCACTCCTCACCCTGACCGGTCGGTTCAGCCAGCAGCTCTGGCGGGCCAGGCTTTCCACCGCGGTCATCCCCTACCTGCTCGGTCATGGCGCGCCTGTCAGGTACTCCTACGTTCCCGTGCAGTGGCCGATCGAGGCCTACCAGACCGCGTTCGCGGTCATCCCAGGCAGCGCCGAGATGCCGAGCGCCGCGAGGCCGTTCACACCAAAGATCGTGACCAGGCTGGTCAGCCGCGGCATCGCGGTCGCGCCGATCACGCTGCATACCGGCGTGTCGTCGCTCGAAGGCGGCGAGTATCCCTATCCAGAGTCTTATGACGTGCCTGCCGCGACCGCCCGCCTGGTCAACCTGACCAGGCATTACGGCGGCCGGGTCATCGCGGTCGGCACGACGGTAGTTCGCGCCTTGGAAAGCGCGGCGCTCGGCCAGTGTGCGGCCGATGCACCGTCCTGCCAGCCGCCGCCACCGGGTGCGGCGGCGCGGGCGGACCTACCGCAAGTCCGGGCCGCCGCGGGCTGGACAGCGCACGTCGTGACGCCGCAAACGGGCGTTGCCGCCGTGGACGGGCTACTTACCGGGCTGCACGAGCCGAGGTCGACGCACTTGTGGATGCTGGCCGCCTTCGCGGGCGCGGACCTGCTCGAAAGCTGCTACCAGGCGGCCGCGGACGGTGGATATCGCTGGCACGAGTTTGGCGATGTCCACCTCTTGCTGCCCTAGCGGGCGCCAGCGCACACCTGGCGCGCGCAGAACCCGGCTGCCTGGCCGCTTCGCACAGTGGATAGCGTTAACAGCGCTATGTCCGGTGCGCAGATCACGCTGCTCGTGACCCTGACAGGCCGAGACCGGCCGGGGGTCACCTCACGGCTGTTTACGGCCCTGTCGGCCCATGATTTGACCGTGGCAGACGTCGAGCAGGTGGTGATCCGCGGCCGCCTGGTGCTTGGTGTGCTGTTGTCTTGCACCAGCTCACCGGACCTGACCACGATCCACCACCAGGTCAGCACGCTCGCGCAGGACATGGGCATGGAAGCCGAGATCACCCTGGGCTCGGGCGAGCCGCCGCAGCAGCGGCGCGGCAGGCTGCACGTTACCGTCCTCGGGCGGCCGCTGCTGCCGTCGGCAATTGCCGCGATCGCGGGCAGGATCGCGGCAAGCGGCGCCAATATCGACAGGATCGGCCGACTTGCGAACCGCCCCGTTACCTGCATCGAATTCGAAGTTTCCGGCGCCGATCCGGTGGGACTGCGCGCTGACCTGGCCCGGGAGTCGGTCGACCTTGGTGTTGACGTGGCCGTGCAGCGAGGCGGACTGCACCGGCGGGCGATGCGGCTTGTGGTCATGGACGTAGATTCCACGTTGTTGCAGGACGAGGCCATCGACCTGCTGGCCGCCAGGGCAGGCCGCGCGGCAGAGGTGGCCGAGCTCACCGCTGCGGCGATGCGCGGCGAACTTGATTTCGCCGCGGCGCTGACCCAGCGGGTGGCGCTGCTTGCCGGGCTGGACGCCGCGGTCATCGACGAGGTACTCACCGACCTTCGGCTAGCGCCCGGCGCACGGACGCTGATCCGGACGCTGAAGCGGCTCGGCTACCGGTGCGGCGTGGTGAGCGGCGGGTTCACGCAGTTCACCGACTGGCTCACGGTCGAGCTTGGCCTTGACTTCGCCGAGGCCAACACACTAGAGATCACTGCGGGCAAGCTGACTGGCAAGGTCATCGGGCCGGTCATCGACAGGGCAGGCAAGGAGCGGGCGCTGCGCCACTTCGCCGCTCAGGCAGGCGTACCGCTCAGCCAGGCAGTGGCCGTCGGGGACGGGGCGAACGACCTGGACATGATCTCGGCGGCCGGGCTCGGGATCGCCTTTAATGCCAAGCCAGCCGTGCGCGATGCCGCCGATACGTCGCTGAGCGTGCCGCATCTAGACGCGATCTTGTACCTGCTCGGGATCTCCCGCGATGATGTGGAGGCCGCCGATGCCGAGGATGCCTGGCTAGTGGCGCCCGGACGCTAACCCGAGGCGCCGAACCGCGAGCGCCGGTTCCGGGTACCGACTCGGACGCTTCCCCCGCCGTGCCGGCCCGCGGGAGCCGGTTCCGGGTACTGGCTCGGATGCTACCGCCCGCCATGACCGGAGCGCGGCGTCCAGCTGGCGACCAGGTGACCGTCTCCGGCCGCGAGCTCGTCCCACTGCCTGGCCAGTCCGATCACGGCGATCGCCGCCGTCGGGAGGTCGGGCTCTGTACCGGTGAGGATGGCGGCCAGACCCGCTGCCGCCGGGTTGTGGCCTATGTAGAGAAGCGAGCCGACCGACTCCGGGGTCTGCCGCACGATATCCGCCACGCCCTGGCTATCGGCCTCGTAGAGCGCGCTGTCGGCGGCGTATTCCGGCCTGCCGCCGAGCTCGGGCGACAGGTACTGCCAGGTCTGGCGGGTCCGCCGGGCGGCCGAGCAGATCACCGCGTCAGGGGTGAACCCGCTGGCAGCTAGCCACGCTCCGGCAGCCGCACTGTCCCGCTGGCCGCGCGGTCGCAGCGCCCGCTCGAAGTCTGGCCCGCCGGGCAGCTGGCCGGCCTTGGCGTGGCGCATGATGATCAGCTGGTGCCTATCCTGCATGACACCCATGGTCCGCCAGCAGGCCGCCGACCGCCCGCCGACGCGCGGCAGTTTGCGTGCCAGCGGGCGGCAAATGCCCAGGTCATTAACGCAGCAATACGGCAGCCGGTGAGCCATCGGACGCACCGCCTGCCGCTAGCCGCTTATGCCTTGCCCAGCGTCCCTGGGGTCACGACTCAGCTCTGCTCATGTGCTTTAAGGAGTCAGACTGTGACCTTGTCGGCTGGCGTCTTGGCCTCGGAGCCGCCGGCCGCGATGCTGGTCGACCGGCGCTTGGCGATGACGATGGCGCTGACGACGATGCCGAAGGCCACGATCGCGACGCCTGCCCGCATGCCAATGTTGCCGCTGTGCGCGACCACGCTGGTCGCGATGAGCAGCGATACCAGGTTCATCACCTTGATCAGCGGGTTGATGGCCGGGCCCGCCGTGTCCTTGAACGGGTCACCGACAGTGTCACCGATGATGGTGGCCTCATGCGCCGGCGAGCCCTTGCCACCATAGTGCCCGTCCTCGACCAGTTTCTTGGCGTTGTCCCAGGCCCCACCGGAGTTCGCCAGGAACACCGCCATCAGCACACCCGCCGCGATGGCACCGGCCAGGAACGAGCCCAGCGGCGCGTAGCCGAGCCCGAAACCGATCGCGATCGGGGTCAGCACCGCGAGCAGGCCCGGGGTGACC